>JAABUY010001185.1_pt1 | contig 36666 bp, 30 predicted proteins | sample 5560271 | NCBI WGS metagenome assembly JAABUY01 (sample SAMN10711886, study PRJNA513374) | rock metagenome | isolation source: Antarctica rocks | place: Antarctica: Victoria Land, University Valley
GAGCAAAGGGGGCAGGTCATCGACGTTGAGAGCGGGCCAACTGGCAACAGGAGGAGCTCCAATTCTCGGCGGAAGGCGGCAGCCTTCGTTCGGTGGCATGAGCCGGATGACGCGAGAGTGTCAAGTCCGGATCTGTGAGCGGCTCGGGGTGAGACTCCCCGGGCCGACTCGGCAGCAGGGCCGGCACCCGGCGGCGGAACGGGCCGCCAGCGTCGCACAGGCAGGTCAGCAGCGCCGCCAGCGCCGCCTCGTTCAGCGGTGGGAACGCGATCCATTCGTTGGCGGCGACGATAACGGCGACGGACAGTGCGGCGCGCACCCCCTCCGCCACACTGAGCGCCCGCAGGTCGAGGCTGACCGGCAGGTGCCCCAGGTCGGCATCCGGCCCCGCCCTAAGCAGGCGAGGCCGGGTCATTTACGCGGCGCGGGCCATCTCCCGCAGCACGTAATGCAGGATGCCGCCGTTGCGGTAGTACTCGACCTCGTCGTCGGTATCGACCCGGCACCGCAGGGTGAGCTCGTCCGTGGTGCCGCCCTCGCGGTGGATCAGCATGCGCAGGTCCATGCCGGCGCGCAGCTCCTCCAGCCCCAGGATGTCGATCGTCTCGTGGCCCGTGAGCCCGAGCGACTGCCGGGTGGCGCCGTCCTTGAACGTCAGCGGCAGCACGCCCATGCCCACCAGGTTGGACCGGTGGATACGCTCGAAGCTCTCGACCACGACGGCCTTGATGCCCAGCAGGGCCGTGCCCTTCGCCGCCCAGTCGCGCGACGAGCCCATGCCGTATTCCTTGCCGCCGAACACGACCAGCGGCACGCCCTCCCGCTTGTAACGCTCGGCCGCGTCATAGATCGGCATCTGCTCGCCGGACGGCTGATACTTGGTCCAGCCGCCCTCTACACCCGCGACCATCTCGTTCTTGATGCGGATGTTGGCAAACGTGCCGCGCATCATGACCTCATGGTTGCCGCGGCGCGAGCCATAGCTGTTGAAATCGCGCTGCATCACCTGGTGCTCGCCGAGGAACTCGCCGGCGGGGGACGCTTTCTTGATGTTCCCCGCCGGGCTGATGTGGTCGGTCGTGATGTTGTCGCCGAACAGCGCCAGCACCCGTGCGCCGACGATGTCCGTGACCGGCGCCGGCGTCATGGTCATGCCGTCGAAGTACGGCGGGTTCTGCACGTAGGTGGAACCGCTGTTCCAGCGATAGGTCTGGCTGCTGGCGTCCACCTCGATCGCCTGCCATTCCTTGGTGCCCTGGAAGATTTCGCCGTAGCGCCGGATGAACTGCTCCCGGTTCAGGCTGGCCCGCACCGTCTCCAGGATCTCCTGGTTGGTCGGCCATACGTCCTTTAGGTAAACCGGCTGCCCGTCGCTGCCGGTGCCGAGCGGCGCCGTCGTTATGTCCTCGTTCATGGTGCCCAGCAGCGCATAGGCCACCACCAGCGGCGGGCTCGCCAGATAGTTGGCGCGCACGTTCGGGTGCACCCGGCCCTCGAAGTTGCGGTTGCCCGACAGCACCGACACTGCAACCAGCTTGTTGGCCTCGATGGCCTCCGCGATCGCCTCGTCCAGCGGGCCGGAGTTGCCGATGCAGGTGGTGCAGCCGTAGCCGACGAGCTGGAACCCCAGCGCGTCGAGCTCTTCGCTCAGCCCGGCCTTGTCGAGATACTCCGTCACCACTTGGCTGCCAGGCGCGAGCGACGTCTTGACCCAGGGCTTCGGCCGCAGCCCTTTCGCCCGCGCCTTCTTCGCCAGCAGCCCGGCGCCCAGCATGACATAGGGGTTGCTGGTGTTGGTGCAGCTCGTGATCGCCGCGATCACCACGTCGCCATGGGTGATCTCGTAGTTCTTGCCTGCCACCGCGACACTCTTGCTGGCGTCGTTCGCCGGCACGCCCAAGCCCTTGGTCAGATCGGCGCGGAAGGCAGCCGAGGCGTCCTTAAGCAGCACGCGGTCCTGCGGCCGCTTCGGCCCGGCGATGCTCGGCATCACGGTCGAAAGGTCGAGCTCGATCACGCTGGTGTAAACCGCGTCCGGCGTGTCGCCGTCTACCCACATGCCCTGCGCCTTGGCGTAGGCCTCCACGAGATCGATTCGCGCCTCGTCCCGCCCGGTAAGCCGCAGGTAGTCGAGCGTGGTCGAGTCGACCGGGAAGATGCCGCAGGTCGCGCCGTATTCCGGGGCCATGTTGGCGATGGTGAGTCGGGTCGAAACCGACAGGTTCGCGAGGCCGGACCCGAAGAATTCTACAAATTTGCCGACGACGCCCGCCTTGCGCAGGATCTGTGTGACTTGCAGCGCGAGGTCCGTCGCCGTCGAACCCTCCGGCAGCTCGCCTGTCAGGCGAAAGCCAATGACGTCGGGGATCAGCATGGCGATCGGCTGGCCGAGCAGCGCCGCTTCGGCCTCGATGCCGCCCACGCCCCAGCCAAGCACGCCGATGCCGTTGGCCATGGTGGTGTGGCTGTCGGTGCCGAACAGCGTATCCGGATAGGCGAAGGTCTTGCCCTCGATCTCGGCGGTCCAGACCGTTTGCGCGAGATACTCGACGTTCACCTGGTGGCAGATGCCGGCGCCCGGCGGCACCACCCGGAAGTTCTGGAACGCCGTCTGGCCCCAGCGCAGGAAGCTGTAGCGCTCGCCATTGCGGCTGAATTCGGCGTCCATGTTCTCATGCAGGGCGCTCGCGGTGCCGGAGTAGTCGACCATCACCGAATGGTCGATCACGAGGTCAACCTGGATCAGCGGGTTCACCTGGTCGGGCCGGCCGCCGAGCTTGGTAATCCCGTCGCGCATGGCGGCGAGGTCGACGACGCCCGGCACACCCGTGAAATCCTGCATCAGGATGCGCGCCGGCCGGAACGGCACCTCGCGCGTGCTGGTGCCGGTGCGGGCCCACTCGGCGATCGCCCGCGCGTCATCCACGGTATAGCTGCCGCCGTTCTCGAAGCGCAGCACGTTCTCGAGCAGGATCTTGAGGCTGACCGGGAGGCGGTCGGTCGGCTCGCCCAGCCCCTTGGCGGCCTCGGGAACCGAGTAGTATTCGTAATCCCGTCCGGCCGCGGTCAGCGTGCGACGGGTCTTCAGGCTGTCTTGCCCAATCATCTTCATGGCAGCGGTGCCTTTCTCTGGGCCGCACGCCGGCAGGGAACGGGGCGGGCGGACGCTTCAAATTGCAATCGGCTTAGACCATATATGGCGGGCTGGCGTCCACAGACCGGGCCGATTTAGAGGGGCGCTATGCAGAATTTGAGCCAAACCGGCCTGAGGGTCAACGGCGTCGCGGCGTTTCGCGGGGAACGGCTGGTGCTGCACGACCTGTCGTTTCATGTTGCCGACGGCGGCGCGCTGCTGTTGCTGGGTGCGAACGGATCGGGCAAGAGCACTTTGCTGCGTGTGCTCGCTGGACTGAAGCGGCCGGACGCCGGGCGGGTGACCTGGCGCGGGCAGGACGCCCGGGAGCAGCCGGCGACGGTGGCCTATCTCGGCCACCTCGACGCGATCAAGCCGGGGCTGACGGCGTTGGAGAACCTGACGCTCGCGGCCAGGGTCGGGCAGGGCAGCGCCGCCGCAGCGCTGGAAGCGGTTGAGCTTTCGCCGCTTGCGGACCTGCCGGCGCGGCTGCTGTCGGCCGGGCAAAAGCGGCGGCTGGCGCTGGCGCGGCTGGTGGTGTCGCGCGCCGGGCTTTGGCTGCTGGACGAGCCGACATTGGGATTGGACGTGGCGTCGGTCGGACGGCTCGGGGTATTGCTGGCCTCGCATCGCGCAGCCGGCGGAGTGGTCGTGACCGCAACGCATCTGCCGCTGCCGCTGGATGACCCGGCAGAACTGCGGCTGTGACGGTCCTCGCAGCGGAGCTGCGGTCTTGAAGGTCTTCTGGGCGATGCTGTCCCGAGAACTGCGGCTCTCGGTCCGGCATGGCGCCGACACCCTGGCGGCGGTGCTGTTCTTCGTGCTGGCCGGCGCGCTGTTCCCGCTGGCGATCGGCCCGGCGCCCGAGACGCTGGCGCGCATGGCGCCCGGCATCGTCTGGGTCTGCGCGCTGCTGGCGGCGCTGCTGCCGCTCGACCGGCTGTTCGGCGCGGATTTCGATGACGGCTCGCTGGATCAGCTCCTGCTGATCGGCCTGCCCGCCAGCGCCGTTGCGGCCGTGAAGGCGCTGGCCCATTGGCTGGCCACGGGCGTGCCGCTGCTGCTCGCTGCTGGGCCGTTGGCCATCATGCTGCAGCTCGACCCTGCCGCCGTGCCCATATTGCTGGCCGGGCTATTGCCAGGGACTTTGGTGCTGTCGCTGTTCGGCACGCTTGGCGCTGCCGTGGTGCTGGGCGCCCGCCGCGGCGGCGTGCTGCTGCCGTTGCTGGTGCTGCCGTTGGCGATGCCGGTGCTGATCTTCGGTGCAGCCGCGACCGAGGCGGCGGTGGCCGGCGAGACGCCGCGCCCGCATCTGCTGCTGCTCGCCGCCGTCCTGGCCAGTGCGCTGCCGCTCTGTCCGCTGGCCGCCGGCGCTGCACTGCGGAGTGCGGCAGAGTAGCCGATTTGTGAGGTCCGGGCCGGAATCGAACCGGCATTCGAGGATTTGCAGTCCTCTGCATCACCACTCTGCCACCGGACCCCAAGGCAGTGACCGCTCAAATCGGCAGGCAGCCGCGTATATCGGGCACGCGCTGAACTCGGTCAAGCACGACGCCCATTGCCAAGCGGGGCACCAAGCGGCCTTGAAGCTTTGCACCAAGCGGACCCGCCACCTATAACACCGGCGCATCGCAACACGGGCCACCCATGGATCAGGCTTCCACTACCCAATTGGCCGACTACGCCTCGGCGCGTGACCATATGGTCGACGGCCAGGTCCGGCCCAACAAGGTCATCGACCCCCGCATCATCCGCGCCATGCGCAGCATCCCGCGCGAGCGTTTCGTGCCGCCGCATCTTGTCAGCCTGGCCTATGCGGACGAAGACGTGCCGCTCGACCGCGGCCGCGCGCTGATGGAACCGATGGTGATCGCCCGCCTGGTGCAGCTCGCCCGCGTGCGGCAGGGCGACCGGGTGCTGGTGGTCGGCGCTGGCTCCGGCTACGGCGCAGCGCTCCTGGCGGCCTGCGGCGGCCAGGTGACGGCGCTCGAGGAGGACGAGGCGCTACTCGCCATCGCCCGCCGCACCCTGCCCGAGTTCGCGCCGGGCGCCGCGCTGGCGGTTGGGCCGCTTGCGGCAGGGCAGGCGGCTGGCGCGCCCTGGGACGTCATCCTGATCGAGGGCGCGGTCCGCACGATCCCAGCCGCCATCGCATTGCAGCTCAATCCAAGTGGCGGGCGGCTCGTGACGGTGCTGGCGCCGGGCAACGTCACGTCTGGCGGCCAGGGCGTGCTCGCGGAGCCGGGCCAGCAAAATGCGCCGAGCGCTACGCTGCGGGCGGCGCCGATGTTCGACTGCGCGACGCCGCTGCTGCCGCCGCTGCTGCCGGCGCGGGCCTTCCAGTTTTGACATCCATCCTAAACGTGGGCATCCCAAGCGCAGGCCAGTGATGGCATCGAAACGGTGTTTGTGTCACGATGACTTCAGCGGGCAGATCGCCCCGGGACTATGGCGGGCAGGTCGCCCCGGCCAACGCAGGAGCTTTGCGCATGCGCCTTCTAAAACCATGGATGATCGGCGCTGCCGTTCTCGCATCCGGCAATGCGGTGGCGCAGCCGCGTACGCTGCAGGATGCGCTGGCGTCCGCATACTCCAATAATCCGACGCTGCAAGGGTCCCGCGCGCAGCTGCGTGCGACGGACGAGGGCGTTCCGCAAGCGCTGGCGGGCTGGCGTCCGACGGTCGTTGTCGGCGGCGGCTACGGCTACGGCTTCGGCACCTTGCGGTCGAACTCTGGCCCAAGAGGCGGGGGCGGTTCGGTCCGCGAGAACCGCGACATCACCACGGTGACGCCGACGATCACCCAGCCGCTGTTTCGCGGCGGCCAAACCCGGGCCAATACCAACCAAGCCGACAACCGGGTATTCGCCCAGCGCGGCCGGCTGATCGCGACCGAGCAGCAGGTGTTCACCGACACGATCAACGCCTACGTGAACGTCATCCAGACCCAGCAGCTGCTGCAGCTCAATATCAACAACGAGCAGGTGCTGTCCCGGCAGCTCCAGGCCACCAACGACCGCTTCCGCGTCGGCGAGATCACCCGCACCGACGTGGCCCAGGCCGAGGCGGCGCTGGCCGGCGCCCGGGCGACCCGGCAGACCAGCGAGGGCAACCTGCAGACCGCGCGGTCCAACTATCGCCGCTTCGTGGGCGACCTGCCGGATCAGCTCATCGAGCCGCAGCCGATCAAGCTGCCGATCAAGAACCAGAACGAGGCCACGCAGCTCGCGGCGCAGAACAATCCGAACGTCATCGCGGCGCTGTTCGACGACGCCTCGGCGCGGGATGCGATCGACGTGGCGTTCAGCCAGCTGATGCCGCAGCTGAGCCTGCAGGTCCAAGGCGGCCTGACCAACGGCCAGCAGGTCGTCGGCCAGAGCACCCTGGGCGCCACCGTGCTGCTCAATGCCTCGGTGCCGATCTACCAGGGCGGCTCCGAATACTCCCGGGTGCGCCAGGCGCGGCAGACGGAGCAGCAGGCCCGTAAGACGGTCGACGACGTGCGGCGGCAGGCCGTCCAGCAGGCGACGCAGGCGTGGGAAACCCTGGTGGCCGCGCGCTCCACCATCGACAGCACCCGCGCGCAAATCCGTGCCAACCAGATCGCGCTGGAGGGCGTGCAGCGCGAGGCCATCGTCGGCAGCCGCACGACGCTCGACGTGCTGAACGCCGAGCAGTCGCTGCTGAACTCGCGCGTCACCCTGGTGCAGAACCTTTCGAGCCTGGTGACGGCGTCCTATACGGTTGCGTCCGCGATCGGCCGGCTCACGGCGCGGGACCTGAATTTGAACGTGCCGCTGTATGACGAGACCGCTTATTACACCGCGGTCCGCCAGCGCCTGTTCGGCACCGGCGACTACGCCCAGGGTCAGCCGGGGCGATAACGATGGCGACACCTCCGATCAAACCGTCCCCGCCCGACCTTGCGCCTGACCCGTCGATGGAGGACATCCTCGCCTCCATACGACGCATCCTGAATGAGGATGAGGCGCCGAAGTCCGCCCCCGAACCTCCCGAAGCCCCCAAACCGGAGGAGCACACCAGCGACGTGCTGATGCTGGACAGCTCGATGATGGTGCCGGAAACCCAACCAGAAACTCCGGCCGAAGTGCCACAGCCGAAAGCCCAAACAGCGCCGCCGGCGATCCTGGAGCACAAGCCTTTGCCCAATCCCGAACCGCCCGCCTCGCCTCCGGCCCCGCAGTCGCCGGCCCTGCAGCAGTCCGTGTCCCTGGTGACGCCGGCCGCCGCCGCCGCCGCAGGAGCCTCGGTCGACGCGCTGATGCGCACGCTCGCCTCCGAGCGCAGCACCGCCGTCCAGCGTGGCGGCCCGACCATCGAGGACCTGGTCCGCATCGAGATTCGTCCGCTGCTGAAGGACTGGCTCGACGCCCACCTGCCGCCCTTGGTCGAGCGCCTGGTGCGGGCCGAGATCGAGCGCGTCGTCAGCCGCATGGCACCCTGACGCGCGATGACCTAATGCACTGGCGGCTTTCCGGCGCGCCGCCGCCGGGTTAGAAGCTTGGCTATGCTGAGCAAGTCCTTCGTTCCCGCCGATGTCGAGCCGGCGCTTTATGCAGGCTGGGAGGCGGCCGGCACGTTCCATGCCGATCCGGCCGCCGCCGCCGCGCCCTTCACCATCATGATCCCGCCGCCCAACGTGACCGGCAACCTGCACATGGGCCATGCGCTGACGATGACCCTGCAGGACACGCTGATCCGCTGGCGCCGCATGCAGGGCCGCGACGCCCTTTGGCAGCCCGGCACCGACCACGCCGGCATCGCGACGCAGATGGTCGTCGAACGCCTGCTCGCGCAAACTGGCAACCAGAGCCGTCAAGGCATTGGCCGCGAAGCATTCACGGACCGGGTTTGGGAATGGAAAGCGTCGTCGGGCGGCGCGATCACCGAGCAGCTTCGCCGGCTCGGCGCCTCGCTCGACTGGGCGCGCGAACGCTTCACGATGGATGAAGGCCTGTCCGAGGCGGTGCGGGAGGTATTCGTCACCCTGCACCGCGAGGGGCTGATCTACCGGGACCGCCGCCTGGTCAATTGGGATCCGAAGTTCCAGTCCGCGATCTCGGACCTTGAGGTGGAGACGCGGGAGGTCCGCGGCAGCCTGTGGTATATACGATACCCGATCGAGGGCACGGACCGCTCTATCGTCGTCGCCACAACGCGGCCAGAAACGATGCTGGGCGATACCGCGGTCGCCGTGCACCCGGACGACGGGCGCTACGGCGATCTGGTGGGCCGCCATGCGGTCCTGCCGCTGACCGAGCGCCGCATCCCTATTATCGCCGATGCCTACTCCGACCCGGAGAAGGGCACCGGCGCGGTGAAGATTACACCCGCGCATGACTTCAACGACTTCGCCGTGGGCCAGCGGCACGCGCTGCCGATGCCGTCCGTGCTGGACCGCGAAGGGCGGGTGACGGTTGCGGAGCTCGATCTGCCGGCGTCCGCTGATTTCGTGCGCAGCCTCGCCGGGCAGGATCGCTTAGCGGCCCGCGCCGCCATCGTGGCGGAGCTGGACCGGCTGGGGCTGCTGGACCGCGTCGAGCCGCACACCCACCAGGTTCCGCACGGCGACCGCTCCGGCGTGCCGATCGAGCCGCTGCTGACGACGCAGTGGTATTGCAACGCTGCCGAGCTCGCCCGCCCCGCCATCGCCGCCGTGGAGGCCGGTGAGACCGTGTTCGTGCCCCGGCAGTGGGAAAACACGTTCTTCGCCTGGATGCGTGACATCCAGCCCTGGTGCATCAGCCGCCAGCTTTGGTGGGGTCATCGCATCCCGGCCTGGTTCGGCCCCGACGGCCACGTATTCGTCGAACGCACCGAGGCCGAGGCGCAAACCGCCGCCCGCGCGCATTACGGCCGGGACGAGCTGCTGGAGCGCGATCCCGACGTGCTCGACACCTGGTTCAGCTCGGCGCTGTGGCCGTTCTCGACCCTCGGCTGGCCGCAGGACACGCCGGAGCTCGCGCGCTACTACCCTGGCGACGTGCTGGTGACGGGATTCGACATCATCTTCTTCTGGGTCGCCCGGATGATGATGATGGGGCTGTACTTCCGCCAGCGCGTGCCGTTCCGCACCGTCTATATCCACGGCCTCGTTCGCGACGAACGCGGGCAGAAGATGTCGAAGTCGAAGGGCAACGTCATCGACCCGCTCGACCTCATCGCGACCTACGGCACGGACGCGCTGCGCTTCACCGTCTGTGCCCTGACCGGGCCGGGGCGGGACATAAAGCTGGGGGCGGCGGCGGTCGAGAGCCATCGCCGGTTCGTCACCAAGCTGTGGAACGCCGCCCGGTTCTGCGAGATGAACGGCGTGGTGACTGCACCCACCTTCGACCCGGCCGCCGCGCGGCTGCCGCTGTGCCGCTGGCTGCTGGACGCCGCCAACCGGGCGATCACCGAGGCCGACGCGGCGCTGGAGGCCTACCGCTTCGATGACTACGCCGCCGCCTGCTACCGCTTCACCTGGAACACTTTCTGCGATTGGTTCCTCGAGTTCGCCAAGCCGGTGCTGAACGGCCCCTACGGACCTGAGGCCGCCGAGCTTCGTGCGACGGCCGCGCACGTGCTGGGCATCATCCTCCGCCTGCTGCACCCGGCCATGCCGTTCGTGACCGAGCATCTATGGGACGAGATGGGCTACGGTGCGCCGTGCAGCCTGATCCGCGCGCCCTGGCCGCAGCCGGGCCGGGTCTCGGACCCGGAGGTGGCGCGATCCGAGCTCGACTGGGTCGTGCGCCTGATCGGCGAGGTCCGCACCGTGCGGTCCGAGATGAACATCACGCCGTCGGTGCTCACGCCGATCCTGCTGCGTGACGCCGGGACGGAGACCTTGGCCCGCGCGGAACGCTGGGCCGAGAGCATCCACCGCATGGCGCGAGCCTCGACGGTCGGACCGCTGGATGGCCCATTGCCGCCCGGCAGCGCCCAGGTAGTGGTGGACGAGGCGACCGTCGTGCTGCCGCTGGCCGGGGTGATCGACCTCGCCGTCGAGCGCGCCCGGCTCGCCAAGGAGCGGGCGAAGGCGCTGGCCGAGGCGGAGAAAGTCATCCGCAAGCTCGATAACGCCGAGTTCGTCGCCAAGGCCCGGCCGGAGGTGGTCGAGGAGAACCGCGACCGCCTCGCCGCCTTCCAGCACGATGCCGCACGGATCGAGGCGGCCATAGCCCGCATCGCCTCATAGCAATATATGGAGTCAAGCATGCTCAAGAAGCGCTGGGACAAGTCCCGCCTGCCGTCCCGCCACGTCACCGTGGGTCCGGACCGTGCGCCGCATCGCAGCTACTACTACGCGATGGGCCTGACGGAGGACGAGATCAACCAGCCCTTCGTGGGCGTCGCGACCTGCTGGAACGAGGCGGCGCCCTGCAACATCGCGCTCAGCCGGCAGGCGCAGTCGGTGAAGCGCGGAGTGGCCGAGGCCGGCGCGACGCCGCGCGAGTTCACGACCATCACCGTCACCGACGGCATCGCCATGGGCCACCAGGGCATGAAGTCCTCGCTGGTGTCGCGTGAGGTCATCGCCGACAGCGTCGAGCTGACCGTTCGCGGCCATTGCTACGACGCGCTGGTCGGCCTGGCTGGCTGTGACAAGTCGCTGCCGGGCATGATGATGGCGATGCTGCGGCTGAACATCCCGAGCGTGTTCATGTATGGCGGCTCGATCCTGCCCGGCAGTTACAAGGGCCGCGACGTGACGGTGGTGGACGTGTTCGAGGCGGTCGGCCAGCACGCCGCTGGCAACATGTCCGACGCCGACCTGCATGAGCTGGAGTGCGTCGCGTGCCCGTCCGCGGGCGCCTGCGGCGGGCAGTTCACCGCCAATACCATGGCGACCGTCAGCGAGGCGATCGGGCTGGCCTTGCCGGGTTCGGCTGGGTCGCCGGCGCCGTATGAGGACCGCGACCGCTGGGCCGTCGAGTCCGGCCGCGCCGTCGTCGCGCTGATCGAGAGCGGGCTGCGTCCCCGCGACATCGTCACCTTGAAAGCACTCGAGAACGCAGCCGTTGTTGTGGCAGCGACAGGCGGTTCGACCAATGCCGGGCTGCACCTGCCGGCGCTGGCGCATGAGGCGGGTATCCGCTTCACGATGGACGACGTGGTCAACATCATGCGCCGCACGCCATACATCGCCGACCTCAAGCCCGGCGGTAAGTATGTCGCGCTGGACGTGCACCGCGTTGGCGGCATCCCGGTCATCCTGAAGGCGCTCATGGACGGCGGATTGCTGCACGGCGACTGCATCACCGTGTCAGGCAAGACCCTGGCCGAGAACCTGGCCGACGTCGTGTTCCCCACGGACCAGGACGTGATCTACCCGGTTTCCCGACCGATCTCGGCGACGGGCGGCGTGGTCGGCCTGCGCGGCAACCTCGCGCCCGACGGCGCCATCGTGAAGGTCGCCGGTATGGAAAAGCTGCAATTCGAGGGCACTGCGCTGTGCTTTGACAGCGAGGAAGAGGCGTTCCAGGCCGTGCAGGACCGCGCCTACAAGGCTGGCGACGTGATCGTCGTGCGCTATGAGGGGCCGAAGGGCGGACCCGGCATGCGGGAGATGCTGTCCACCACCAGCGCCATCTATGGCCAGGGCATGGGCGACAAGGTGGCGCTGATCACCGATGGCCGCTTCTCCGGCGCGACCCGCGGCTTCTGCGTCGGCCATGTCGGGCCGGAGGCGGCGGTCGGCGGCCCGATTGCCCTGCTGCGCAACGGCGACCGCATCCGCATGGACGCGACGGCTGGCACCATGGAGGTTCTGCTGTCCGACGCGGAACTTGCCGAACGCCGGGCCGCGTGGACCCCGCGCACGACCGACTACAACAGCGGCGCGATCTGGAAATTTGCCCAGACCGTTGGTCCGGCCCACCTCGGCGCCGTCACCAACCCGGGCGGCGCCGCAGAGACCCATTGTTACGCTGACATTTGATGGAACATCCCCGCTTGCCCTTGTAGGGCGAGCGGGATAGTTTGCCCACGTGCTGTCGTCATTATCCATGCAGGTCCTAGCCCAAGCGCTGCTTTCCGCGCTGCGCTATGTCGCGCGCCTGCTCGGCTTCGCCCTCCTCCTTCGACTTATCCGCCCCTAGGCGTCTCGCCGGGCTGATCTGTGCCGGCACCGCTTAGGGGAACGCCCTGAGAGCAAGCCTGCACGCATTTCGAGGACCCCATCCATGGCCATCAACCATCCGAGCTTCGGCGCCATGCCGGACAACCGAGTCATCATCTTCGACACCACGCTGCGCGACGGCGAGCAGTCACCGGGCTTCTCGATGAACCTCGCGGAGAAGCTGCGCATGGCGGAGGCGCTGGCCGAGCTCGGTGTCGACGTCATGGAAGCCGGCTTTCCCATCGCCTCTCCCGGCGACTTTGAAAGCGTGCACGAGATTGCCCGCACCATCCGTGGCCCGGTCATCTGCGGCCTGGCCCGCACCGGCCAGGCCGACATCCTGCGCGCCGCGGAGGCGCTGCGCCCGGCCGAGCGCAAGCGCATCCACGTCTTCCTCAGCACCAGCCCGCTGCACATGAAATACAAGCTACGCATGGAGCCGGAGGCCGTGCTGCAACTGGCCATCGACTCGGTGACGCTCGCCCGCCAGCACGCCGACGACGTCGAATGGTCGGCCGAGGACGGCAGCCGCACCGACCCTGATTTCCTGTGCCGCTGCGTCGAGGCTGCCATCAAGGCGGGCGCCACCACGATCAACATCCCCGACACCGTCGGCTACGCGGTGCCGGAGGACATGACCCGCATCTTCAGCATGTTGCTGGAGCGTGTGCCCGGCGCGGACAACGTCGTGCTGTCCACCCACAACCATAACGACCTCGGCCTCGCGGTGGCCAACACCCTCGCCGCGCTGCGCGCCGGGGTGCGCCAGGTGGAGTGCACCATCAACGGCATCGGCGAGCGGGCGGGCAACGCGGCGCTCGAGGAGACGGTGATGGCAATCCGCACCCGGCCCGACGCCGCGCCGTATCAGACCGGGATTACCACCACGAACATCCTGCGGGTATCCAAGCTGCTGTCGACCATCACCGGGTTCGACGTGCAGCCGAACAAGGCGATTGTCGGCCGCAACGCCTTCGCCCATGAAAGCGGCATCCACCAGGACGGAGTGCTGAAGAACGCCGCCACCTATGAGATCATGACGCCGGAAAGCGTGGGCTGGACCAAGAGCACGCTGGTGATGGGCAAGCACTCTGGCCGGGCTGCGTTCCGGGACAAGCTGCGGGCCATGGGCTACGGCGAGCTCGGCGACAACAAGCTGAACGACGCGTTCCGCCGGTTCAAGGACGTCGCAGACCGCAAGAAAATCGTCTATGACGAGGACATCGTGGCGCTGGTCGACGACGAGGTCGGCCGCGACCACGACCGGGTGCGCTTCGTTTCGCTGGACGTGCATGCCGGGTCGCGTGCGCGGCAGAGCGCCGAGCTAGAGCTCGAGGTGGACGGCGTGACGCATCAAGCCCGTGCAACCGGCGATGGCCCGGTCGACGCGACCTTCAATGCGATCCGCGCACTGTTCCCGCACGAAGCGAGGCTGGTGCTGTTCTCGGTAGGCGCAGTGACGGAGGGGACGGACGCCCAGGCCAAGACGACGGTGCGTCTTGAGGAGGGCGGCAAGATGGTGGATGGGCAGGGGGCGGACACCGACACGATCGTCGCGTCGGCCCGCGCCTATATCCACGCGCTGAACAAGCTTTTGGTCAAACGCGCGCGGACGGAGCCGGTAGCGCTGTCGGCCTGAGGATATCGGCCGGGAGCGCACGCCCCCGGCCGCAATCTGCTTAGTAGCCGTAGGGCCGCTGTTGGTAGTACTGCGGCGCCTGCTCATACGCCGGCTGCCCGTAAGGCTGCTCCTGATAGTAGGTTGGCCGGCGGCCCGGTGTTGTCGCGGCACCTCCGAGCGCTCCGGTTCCGCCGCCGACCAGCGCCCCGATCGCCGCACCTCGGCCGCCGCCTGCCAAGCTGCCGATCGCCGCACCCGTGCCCGCGCCAAGCAACCCGCCGCCAACGGCACGCTGGCCGGGGTCATATGGGTCGGAGCAGGCAGACAAGCCAAGCCCCGCAGCCAATGCCAAGCTCAACGCGAGTTTCCTGTACATTTATAAGCCTCCTAGTGGATCAGTAGCGCCGAGGCGCCGTTGCCGCACCGCCAAGGGCGCCAAGGCCGCCGCCGATCAATGCGCCGGTTCCAGCGCCTCCGCCCGTCGCTGCGCCCACGGCAGCGCCGCCTCCCGCACCCAGCAAGCCTCCGGTCACGGCGCGCGTGCCGGGGCTTTCTCCGCAGGCTGCGAGACCCAGTACCAAGCCGACTGTTAATATTGCATTCGTAACATACACCATCACACTCTCCTTGCGTAATCGCACTATCGACGCGCACGATATCAACGCGCGGCGAGATGTCCGGTATACGGCAGGACTGTGCCGAGACTATGGCTCACCGATTGTTGAAAGCCGATCCTGCCGCTGTGAGCTGTGGAGGCTCGGGTCACAGCCTACGCCTGAGCCGGCTGACATGACTGCTGTTTTCCAAAAAATCAGAAGGTTAACCCCATGTTTGGACGTTTGTTGGGGCTCATGTCTGCCGATATGGCGATCGATCTCGGCACTGCGAACACGCTGGTCTACGTGAAAGGCCGCGGCATTGTTCTCGCCGAGCCGAGCGTGGTGGCCATCGCGGATGTACGCGGCAAGAAGCAGGTGCTCGCGGTCGGTGAGGAGGCGAAGCTGATGCTCGGGCGCACGCCCGGCAATATCTCGGCGATCCGGCCATTGCGGGATGGCGTCATCGCCGATTTTGAGGTCGCCGAAGAAATGATCAAGCACTTCATCCGCAAGGTGCACAACCGCCGCGGCTTCGCCAGTCCGCTGATCGTCGTCTGCGTACCCTCAGGCAGCACCGCCGTGGAACGCCGCGCGATCCAGGAGAGCGCCGAAAGCGCAGGCGCCCGCAAGGTGCTGCTGATCGAAGAACCGATGGCCGCCGCGATCGGCGCCGGGCTGCCGGTCACCGAGCCCTCAGGCAGCCTGATCGTCGACGTCGGCGGCGGCACCACCGAGGTCGCGGTGATCTCGCTCGGCGGCATCGTCTATTCCCGCAGCGTGCGGGTGGGTGGCGACAAGATGGACGAGGCGATCATCAGCTACATTCGCCGCACCCATAACCTGTTGATCGGCGAGAGCACGGCCGAGCGCATCAAGATGGACATCGGCGCCGCAGCGCCTTCGGGCGACGCCGATGACGGCCCCTGGCGGGAGGTGAGGGGCCGGGACCTGATGCACGGGGTGCCGCGCGAGATCCTGGTGGGCCAGCGCCAAATCGCCGAGAGCCTGACCGAGCCGGTGGCAGCGATCGTCGAGGCCGTGAAGGTCGCGCTGGAGAATACCCCGCCGGAGCTTGCCGCCGACATCGTGGACAAGGGAATCGTACTGACCGGAGGGGGTGCGCTGCTATATCGTCTGGACCAAGTGCTGCGTGACGCGACCGGCCTGCCGGTGGTTGTGGCGGAAAATCCGTTGAGTTGCGTGGCGCTCGGCACCGGACGCGCGCTCGAGGATATGAAGCACCTGCGCAACGTGCTGACCTCGATGTATTAGACTTCTCAACAAAACCTTTGATTTTGCAAGGTATAGACGCGTGATCCGGCTTTCGATTCCCGTCCGTGAAGCATTGGCTCGGCTAACGCTGCCCGTGCTGATGGTGGCGGCGTTCAGCGTCATGCTGCTCGGAAAGGCCGACCTGCTCCTGGCCGAACGTGCCCGCATGGCGCTTGCCGACGCCCTGGTGCCGGTCTTCGCCGGGATCGCCGAGCCGCTGGCTGCCGTCCGTACCGCGATGGAGAGTGCAAAGGACCTGCTGACGCTGCGGTCCGACAATGCCCGGCTGCGCATCGAGAACGAGCAACTGCGCCACTGGCAAGCGGTCGCCATGGCGCTCGACGCCGAGAACGCCACGCTGAAAGCCAACCTGCACTGGGTTCCCGATCCGGCGCCCTCCTACATCACCGCCCGTGTCGTCGCCGACGCTGGGGGCGTCTATGCCCGCGCCGTCCTGCTGTCTGTTGGCCCGAACCATGGCATGACCAGGGGCCAAATCGCCCTCGACGAACACGGCCTGGTCGGCCGGGTGACGGAGTTGGGCCTGCGCAGCGCCCGCGTGCTGCTGGTCACTGATATGAACAGCCGCATCCCGGTCGTCCTGGAGGGCAGCCGCGCCCGCGCCGTCCTGATCGGCACCAACGGTCCGCATCCGCGCCTGCTGCATTGGCCCGAGGGGGTGACGCCCGTCGAAGGCGAGCGCGTCGTGACATCCTCGGAGGCGCAGGCCTTCCCGGCTGGGCTCCCGGTCGGCGTCGTGCATTACAGCGCGAGCAATGCGCCCGAGGTCGACACGGCGGCGCGGCTCGACCGGCTCGATATGGTGCGTATCTTCGATTATGGGCTGCGTGGCGTAGCGCCGTCCGAGTCGGCTGCGCGTCCGTCCGAACGACGCAGCAAATAGGCATGGGCACCCAGCGCACGCCGGGCATCCGGCCCCGGCCGACGCTGCGGCGGCAGCTCGACGCGGCGTCACGGCGATGCTTTCCGGCGGCGTGCACGGTGCTGCTTCTCTCCTGATGGCTGCGGCGCCGCTGGGATTGCCGGGCCAGGCGCAGCTGCAGCCGGCTGCTGCTTTGGCGTGCGTATTCTTCTGGTCGCTGTTCCGGCCGGGCAGCATGGCGCCTTCGGTCGTGTTCCTGCTGGGTTTGCTCTGCGACCTTCTCAGCCTGTCGCCGCCCGGCGTTTCGGTGCTGATGCTGCTGGTGACGCATGGCCTCGCCTTGGGGTGGCGTCGGGTGTTGACCGAGCCCGGCTCCCCGGTGGTTTGGCTGGCGTTCATCTTGGTCGCGGCGGGCGTCACGCTGCTGCAATGGCTGGCGATGAGCCTGCTGATCCTTCAGGCGTTGCCCGGCGATGCGGTGCTGTTCCAGTTCGCATTGACGGTCGGGCTCTACCCGATGCTCGCCGCGCTGTTCACCGGGGCGCATCGCGGCCTGGCCGATCCGGACGAGGCGTGACGTGAACACGCTTAAGAACGAGACAAAGCGCAATGGCTTGTTTACCCGGCGCGCGCTGCTGCTAGGCGCCGGCCAGCTCGGCATCTTCGCCGCACTCGGTGCCAAGCTGTATCAGGTGCAGGTCGTCGAGGGCGCGCGCTATGCCACTCTGGCCGACAGCAACCGCATCAGCACGCGGCTGATCGCACCGCCGCGGGGCCGCGTCTTGGACCGGTTCGGTGCCGTTATCGGCGGCAACCGGCTGAACTGGCGCGCTCTGCTTACGGCGGAGCAGGCTGAGAACGTCGACGCGACGCTCGACGCCTTTTCCCAGATTTTGCCGATCGCCGACCACGAGCGCGCCCGCATCGAGCGCGAACTGCATCACCGCCGCCGTTTTATCCCGGTCACGGTGCGGGACTTCCTGACCTGGGAGGACATGGCGCGGATCGAGGTGAATGCCCCCGACCTGCCCGGCATCTACGTCGACGTCGGCACGACACGGCTCTACCCGCACGGCCCTGCGCTGGCGCACGTCGTGGGCTACGTCGCGCCGCCGAACGAGGAGGACATTGCCGACGACCCGACGCTGTCGCTGCCAGGGATACGCATTGGGCGCGCCGGCATGGAAAAGGCCCACGACACGAGCCTGCGCGGCCACGCGGGCGCCGTGCAGATGGAGGTGAACGCCGTCGGCCGGGTCATCCGCGAGCTGGACCGGCAGGAGGGTACGCCGGGGCAGGACCTAGGCCTCACGATCGACGTCGGCCTGCAGAACTCGGTGCTGGCGCGCCTCGGCAATGAGAGCGCGTCGGCGGTGGTGATGGACGCACGAAACGGCGAGGTGCTGGCCATGACCACCAATCCGTCCTTCGATCCCAGCCTGTTCAATTCGGGCGTCAGCCAGGCGCAATGGACGGAGTGGACCAGCAATCGGCGGGCGCCGCTGATCAACAAGGCCGCCGCCGGGCTGTATCCGCCCGGCAGCACCTTCAAGATGGCGGTGGGCATGGCCGCGCTGGAGGCCAAGGTGATGACGCCGGCCGACCGCATCACCTGCCCGGGGTTCCTCGACCTGGGCGATACGCGCTTCCATTGCTGGAACAAGCACGGCCATGGGTCGCTCGATATGCGGGGCGGGCTGAAGAACAGCTGCGACGTGTTCTTCTACGAGACCGCCCGCCGCACCGGCATCGACCGCGTCGCCGCGATGGCGAACCGGTTCGGGATCGGCGTCGACCTGGAGATCGAGTTGCCCGGCGCGCGCAAGGGCCTGATGCCGAACCGCGCCTGGAGCCTGGCGCAGGGCAGGCCCTGGAACGTCGGCGACACCATCAGCTGCGGCATTGGCCAGGGCTATATCCAGACGACCCCGCTGGCGCTCGCGACCTATGTGTCCCGGATTGCCAGCGGCCGGGCGGTGCAGCCGCATCTGACGCGCTCGGTTGCGGGCGTGGTGCAAAAGGGTGCGCTGCCAACGGATTGGCCGTCGCTCAACCTGCCGGAGCGCGGGCTGCATCTGCTGCGCGAGGGCATGTGGGCGGTGGTGAACGAGCCCGGCGGCACCGCGCCGGTCGCCCGCATCAACCTGCCGGGCATGCAGATGGCGGGGAAAACTGGGTCGAGCCAGGTGCGCCATGTGTCGCGTGAGCAGCGGGAGCATGGATACAGGTCGGACAAGCTGCCTTGGGAGTTCCGGCCCCATGCGCTGTTCGTGTGCTACGCGCCATACGACGCGCCGTGCTACGCCGTGGCGGTCGTGGTCGAGCATGGCAACGCCGGCGCCGCCGCTGCCGCCCCGCTAGGCCGGGACATCATGATCGACGTGCTGACCCGCGACCCGGCCGGCCATCGGAACGCGCCGGCCGAGCAGATCGCGGCGGGGTAGCCGTGATCGCAGGAGAACGATCGTGATCGTGGAAGAACGATCATGCTGAACGACCGGAGGCTTATCCGGGCAGTGCCATCCTTCGGCCTCGCGACCAAGCTGCGGCGGGTGAGCTGGACCTACGTGGCGCTGCTATGCGCGCTGGCCGGCGTCGGCTACGTGGCGCTCTACTCCGCGGCCGGCGGGACGCCGGAGCCCTATGCCGCCCGGCACATTCTGCGCTTCGGGTTCGGGCTCGGCTTAATGCTGTGCATCGCGTTGGTCGACATCCGTTTCATCATGCGCCTGTCCTGGCTCGTTTACGGCGTCTCGGTCGTGCTGCTGGTGCTGGTGCTGCGGATGGGCCACGTCGGCAAGGGCGCGCAGCGCTGGATCGAGCTGGGCGGCCTTCAAATGCAGCCTAGCGAGCTGGCCAAGATCGGGATCGCCATGGCGCTGGCGGCGTGGTTCCATCGGGCAAGCTGGGAGCAGATGGGCAACCCGCTGTTCCTGATCCCGCCGGCCATCATGGTGCTCGTGCCGGTCGAGCTGGTCCTGAAGGAGCCCAACCTGGGTACTGCCGTCATCACCGCCATTGTTGGCGCATCGGTGTTCATGGCGGCAGGCGTCCGCTGGTGGAAGATGGCACTGGTCACGCTGCCAGTTCCGTTCGTGGCGCGATTTGCCTTCGACCACATGCACGACTACCAGCGCGCCCGGATCACCACCTTCCTCAACCCCGAGAGCGATCCGCTCGGGGCCGGATACAACATCATACAATCGAAGATCGCGCTGGGCTCCGGCGGCATGTGGGGCAAGGGGTTCCTGCAGGGCACCCAGGGTCACCTTAATTTCCTGCCGGAGAAACATACGGACTTCATTTTCACGACGGTGGCTGAGGAGTTTGGCCTCGTCGGCAGCCTAGCGGTACTGGGTGTGCTGGCGTGCCTCACGATCGGCGGCGTGCTGATCGCGCTCCGCTGCCGCCATCAGTTCGGGCGGCTGCTGGCGCTCGGCATCTCGATGAACTTCTTCATGTACGCGTTCGCGAACGTGGCGATGGTGATGGGCGCCATCCCGGTCGGCGGCCTGCCACTGCCGCTGGTGTCGCACGGTGGCTCGGCCATGCTGACCGTCATGTTCGGCTTTGGCCTGCTAATGTCGGTGCATGTCCACCGCGACGTCGAGTTTGCCGATGGGCGCGAGGATTGACGCCTTGAGACCCGCGATTCCGCCGCGCCTGCGTCGGGCATTCTATGCCACTGACTACACCGCCGCGGGCATCACGGCCCGGATTGGCCGGCGCAGCGCTGCGGTCGACCGATTGCTGTCCGGCCTAGGCTCGGAACGCGGCGCCTTCCTGACGGCATGGAACCCTGGCGCGCGGCGGCGGCCTTTGGGACTGAACCGCCGCTCGGATATGGCGCTCCAGGAATGGCTGCGGCGAGTTCGTGCGGAGCCCGGCTTCGGCTGTGCCCCGGGTTGGCACGAGGCGCATTGGCTGATAGCGGCGGACCCGCGCCGGATCACGGTGCTCGGCCGCCGCTTCCGTCAGGTCGGGATCGTCGTCGTGCAGCGTGGCCAAAAAGCTAGGCTGCATCTTTTTTCTGCTGCGGCATCCCGGCCGATGGATCCGACGCCGATTTGGCCGCCGCAAGCAGCGCAGCCGCCCGCTCGATCGAGCGTATGACCGCTTCTCCGGCCCGGCGCACCGCAGGGTCGGAGCTTTCGATAAGCCGGTCCGACATGATCAGCGCCGGAGAGAGCGCACCCCGAAGATCGTGCCGAAGCCCTGCGGCCTGCTTCTCGACCGCATCGACGCGGGCCTGGGCGGCAATAGCAGGGTCCGGCACCGTTGGGGCAGGCCGCGGCAACGCTGTATGCAGGATGACACCGACGCAGGCCGATGCGATGAGGGCCGCCAGCAGGAATGGCGCGCCGACGCCCACCAGCGCCAGTACCGCTCCTGCCGCCCCGAACGCCAACCCGGCGCCGATCAGCGAAATGCGCAGATTAATTGGCATCACCGCACCGTAACAGCACCAATCGCGCCGCCGCTCAAGGGGCATAGGCCAAACCGGGGCCGCAACCGGATTGACGCGACCCCCGCAGGACGACTATAAGCCGCGCCTTGTCATAGAAAATGCCGGGCCGGATAGCCTGGAATTATTCGTGTCCGGCTGCCGAGCGGCGTACCCGCCCCGGCTTGCAGCCGCACCACTGAGATTGGAGTTCCGTCGTGAAGCGCACGTATCAACCGTCTAAGCTGGTTCGCAAGCGCCGCCACGGCTTTCGCGCCCGCATGTCCACCGTCGGCGGACAAAAAGTTCTTGCGAACCGTCGCGCCAAGGGCCGCAAGCGCCTGTCCGCCTGACGCGGCCGGTGCTGTCGTGGCGTCAGATGCTGCCATGGCGCCGGATGCTGCTGCGCTGCCCGACGCTGCCAAGTCACCGGAGCGCCTGAAGCGCCGGGCCGAGTTTCTTCGCGTGGCCAGTAGAGGCCGTAAGGCGCCGGTGCACGGGCTGGTGCTGCAGGCGCTGGCTCGCGACGACGCCGGGCCCGCGCGCATCGGCTTCACGGTGACCAAGAAGGTCGGCAACGCCGTCATCCGCAACCGCACGAAACGCCGCCTGCGTGAGGCTGCCCGGCTGCTGTTCCGCACGGCTCCAGTCCGAGGTGTGGATCTGGTGCTGATTGGCCGCGATACGACGAGGTCCCGCCCGTTCGCGATGCTGGTCGACGATCTGCGCCGCGCCCTGGCTAAAGCGGGGGTATCTTGATCGCCGCATTGTTGATCCTGTGCGTGCGGGTCTATCAGTGGACGCTGCGGCCCTTCATCGGCGCCCACTGCCGCTTTGAACCCACCTGCAGTGTCTATGCGATCGATGCGCTCAAATCCCATGGCGCAGCCGCCGGCTTTGTTCTTGCAGCCCGGCGCGTGCTGCGCTGCAATCCCTGGTGCGACGGCGGGCTCGACCCGGTGCCGTCCTGCCGATGCCCTCGGAAAGTGATGGCCCTGTGATGGACCAGAAACGCCTGTTCATCGCAATCGCCATTTCGATCGCGATCCTGCTCGGCTTCCAGCTGCTGTTGCCGAAGCCGCCGCCGGCGCAGCAAGCCGCGCTGCAGACGACGCAGACCACTCCGACCAACGCCACGCCGCGGCCGACCGGCGAGGTCGCGACGCCGGGCACCCAGCCCGTGGCTGTGCCTCCACCGCGCGACGTACCGCGCCTCAAGATCGCAGCGCCCCGTGTGCAGGGCAGCATCAGCCTATTGGGCGCGCGGCTCGACGACCTCGTGCTGCGGGATTATCGCGAGCAGGTCGATCTCGACTCTCCGCTGGTCCGCCTGTTGGAGCCTCGCGCCGATCCGCAGCCCTATTACGTGCAGTTCGGCTGGACCGCGGATAGCGCCGATACCAAGGTGCCGGACCTCGACGCAGTCTGGACCGCTTCTGCGCCGGAGCTGACGATGGCCACCCCGGTCACGCTGTCTTGGGACAACGGCGCCGGGCAGGTGTTCGAGATCGCGCTGTCGGTTGACGACAATTACGTGTTCACCGCCGAGCAACGGGTGCGCAACAGCGGAGCCGCCGCGGTCAACGTGCATCCCTGGTCCCGCATCCGCCGCGACTACAAGCCGGTGACGGCGGGCTACTACATCCTTCATGAAGGCTTGCTTGGCGTGCTGGGCGGCCGCCTCCAGGAGCAGACCTACGACAAGGCGAAGACCGAGAGCGAGAAGAGCCACGGCGCGTCGCTCGACATGACGACCACGGGCGGCTGGGCGGGGATCACCGACAAGTATTGGCTGACGGCGCTGATCCCTGATCAGGCTGTGCCGGTTGTTGCGACATTCCGCCATCTGACGGAGAACAACAGCGACCGCTATCAGGTTGATTTTGTTTCGAAGGATGCACTGGCGGTCGCGCCGGCCGCAACGGCCAGCGGTACCACCCGCCTGTTCGCTGGGGCTAAGGAGGTGCAGCTCCTGGACCGCTACCAGCGTGATCTCACGCTGCCGAACTTCGACAAAGCCGTCGACTTCGGCTGGTTCTATTTCCTGACCAAGCCGATCTTCTACGCGCTGGACTGGCTTTATCACCTGACCGGCAACTTCGGCATCGCGATCATGATCTTTACCGTGTTCGCCAAGGCCGTGTTCTTCCCGCTGGCCAACAAGTCCTACAAGTCCATGAGCAAGATGAAGATGCTCGGACCCAAGATGACGGAGATCAGGGAGCGGCTGAAAGAGGACCCAGCCAAGATGCAGGGCGAGATCATGGGCCTGTATAAGACGGAGAAGATCAACCCAGCCAGCGGCTGCCTGCCGATGGTCGTGCAGATTCCCGTGTTCTTCTCGCTGTATAAGGTAATCTTCGTCACGATCGAGATGCGGCATGCGCCGTTCTTCGGCTGGATCCATGACCTTTCGGCCGTCGACCCGACCAATGTATTCAACTTGTTCGGCCTGCTGCCGTTCGACCCGAGCGCCTATTCGCACCTGCTGCACCTCGGCGTCTGGCCGCTGATCATGGGCGTCACCATGTTCCTGCAGCAGAAGCTGAATCCGCCGCCGCCGGACCCGGTGCAGGCTCGCCTCTTTCAATTCATGCCGATCATCTTCACCTTCATGCTGTCGAGCTTCCCCGCCGGCTTGGTTATATACTGGAGCTGGAACAATCTTCTCACGATCGCGCAACAATGGATGATCATGCGCCAGACCCGGCTGGCGACGCCCCGGATGGCCCGCTCTTAGAGGCAGGACCTGAGCAGCCCGAACCAGGGCAGCTCGGGCCGGAGCAGTTCGAGGTTGGACGGCTGCTGTTCGCCGCCGAGTGCCGGTTCTTCTATGCGGCGCAGCGGCTGGACCAGCTGCCGGAGACCGGCCTGCCAGAGGTTGCGTTTGCCGGCCGTTCCAACGTCGGCAAATCGACGCTGATCAACGCCCTGACCGGACGCAAAGCGCTTGCCCGCGCCTCCAACACCCCTGGGCGGACCCGTCAGCTCAACTTCTTTGACCTTGGCAGCCGGCTGACGCTCGTGGACATGCCGGGCTACGGCTATGCGCAGGCCGCGAAGGAGGTCAAGGAGGACTGGCAGGGCCTGATGTTCGAATACCTGCGCGGCCGCCCGACCCTGCGCCGCGTGGTGCTGCTGCTCGATAGCCGGATCGAGCTGAAGGCGTCCGATCTGGCCGTTATGGACCTGCTGGACCGCGCGGCCGTGACCTATCAGCTCGTACTCACCAAGGCCGACGGCACGAAGTCCGGCGCGCTGGTCCGCAAGCAGGAGGAGGTTTCCGCTCTGATCCGCAAGCATCCAGCCGCGCATCCTGGGCTGCTGACCACCAGCAGTGAAACCGGCCTCGGCATGGAGGCGCTGCGGGCCGAGCTGGGCGGCCTGGGGCTGCCAGCTTGACCGCCGGCCGCATAGCGGCTCCCAGCTTGACCACGAGCGCGCCGCCCAAGTAGGGAACGCGCATGACCCTGACCCCGGACCAGCTGCAAATCGCCGCCGACCAGGCCGACCTCCTGGTCCAGGCATTGCCTTATCTACGGCGCTATGCTGGCATCACAATCGTCGTGAAATATGGCGGCCATGCGATGGGCAACGAGACGCTGGCGGCGCAGTTCGGCCGGGACATCGCGCTGCTGAAGCAGGTCGGCGTCAACCCGGTCGTCGTGCACGGCGGCGGGCCGCAGATCAACGCCATGCTGCAGCGGCTCGCGATCCCGTCGAATTTCGTCGACGGCCTGCGCGTCACCGACGCCTCGATGGTCGAGGTCGTCGAGATGGTGCTGGCCGGCACGGTGAATAAGCACGTCACCGGGCTGATCAACCAGGCCGGGGCACTGGCGGTCGGCATTTGCGGTAAGGATGGCGGCCTGATCCGTGCCCGCAAGCTCACCCGCACCGTACGCGATCCCGACAGCCACATCGAGCGCGCGCTGGACCTGGGCTTCGTCGGCGAGCCTGAGAGCGTGGACGTTCGGGTGATCCACGCCTTGACCGGCGCCGGGCTGATCCCGGTGATCGCGCCTGTCGCCATGGGGGCAGACGGCCAAACCTACAACATCAACGCCGACGCGGTCGCGGGCGCCATCGCCGGGGCGCTCGGGGCGCAGCGGCTGCTGATGCTGACCGATGTTCCGGGCGTGCTGGGGGCCGACCGCCAGTTGATCCCGGACCTGACGATCTCCCAGGTCGAGGCGGCCATTGCCAGCGGCGTGATCTCGGGCGGCATGATCCCCAAGGTGGAGAACTGCGTCGAAGCAGTGCGCAAGGGCGTGCGCGGCGCCGTTATCCTGGATGGCCGCATGGGGCACGCCTGCCTGCTGGAGCTTTTCACCGAGGGCGGCATCGGCACCCTAATTAGAGCGTAGCAGGCCATCCCGGCCCGCGCTTGACAACCGCAGCGCGGAGCACTGCTGTGCCGCCGCCACCAAGGATGCCTTTGAACCATGTCCAATCCTGGAGAGTCCGATACGACTGTGATCACCTCCGTCCAGCAGTTGGCGGACTATATCGCTGCTGGCTGTAAGCCGAAGTCGGAGTATCGCATCGGCACCGAGCACGAGAAGTTCGGCTACCAAGCGGCCGATCTGCGCCCGCTGCCCTATGAGCCCGCCGGCATCCGCACGGTTTTGCAGGGCCTGGCCGCGGCTGACCCGGCTGGATGGGAGGTGATCACGGAACGTGGGGCGCCGATCGGCCTCAAGGGGCAGGGGGCGCACCGGAGCGCGTCGGTTTCACTGGAGCCGGCCGGCCAATTCGAGCTGTCAGGCGGCCCGCTGCCGGATCTGCATGCGACGCATGCCGAGCTGGCCGCGCATATTGCAGCACTTCGCACGGTCGCGGCCCCGGTTGGGATCGGGTTTGCTCCGCTCGGACATCATCCGACGCTCGGCCGGGCGGACATGCCCTGGATGCCGAAAGGCCGCTACGCCATCATGCGCCGTTATATGCCGCTGGTCGGACGCTTCGGCCTTGATATGATGCAGCGCACCTGCACCGTGCAGGTGAACCTGGACTACTCCTCCGAAGCCGACATGGCTCGCAAGCTCCGTGTTTCGCTGGCGCTGCAGCCTGTGGCGACCGCGCTGTTCGCGAACTCGCCGTTCGTCGATGGTAAGCCCAGCGGCTTCCTGTCCAGCCGCGCCCGGGTCTGGACCGATACCGACACTGGCCGTTCGGGCATGCCGGCCTTCATGTTCGAGGAAGGTTTTGGCTTCGAGCGCTACGTGGAGTGGCTGCTTGACGTGCCGATGTATTTCGTCGAGCGCGACGGCACGTATCAGGATGCAGCGGGCGAGTCGTTCCGCGAATACATGGCTGGCCGCCGACCGCATATCGGTGGCGGCCGGGCGACCATGGGAGATTTTGCCGACCATATGACCACGGCGTTCACCGACGTTCGGATAAAGCGGTTCCTTGAAATGCGGGGTTCCGACGCGGGCCGGCCGGACATGATGGTCGCCCAGAGCGCGTTATGGGTTGGGCTGCTGTATGACGATGCGGCGCTGGCGGCCGCTGACGCCCTTGTCCGCCGTGAGCCATGGTCGGCTTACCAAACGCTGCGGGCCGAGGTGCCCCAGCTTGCGCTAGGCGCTCCCTGGGCTGGCGGAACCGTGCGGGAATTGGCGCGGGACATGGTCGCCATTGCGCGCGACGGCTTGCGCGCCCGTGCCCGCTACAATGCGCAGGGGCAAGATGAGGCGGGTTATCTTGAGCCGCTGGAGATGCTGGTTCATGGTGCGCCCAACCAGGCGGAACATTGGCTCGAGCGCTACCATGGTCCCTGGCGTGGCGACGCCTCGCGTATCTTTTCTGAGGCGGCGATCTACGAACCGGAGCATGGGTCATTTCTTGAGTGAACGCGCACCGAATCGTGAGAATTTAGGTCGGTGTCGCCACATTCGCCTTGTATCAGCGCGTTAGATCAGCGGTAATGCGGGTATGATCATTACTTCACCCAGTGCTAGCCACCATAGCATCGCCCCAGCCGCTGGCGACCTGGTGGCGGTGCGCCTGCGCCTGATCGGACAGATGGAGGCTTGGACGCTGACTAGCGAAAGCGTCCTGCCCCCTGGCCGCAAGACCCGCGCCCTGCTCGCGATCGTCGCGCTATCGTCGCCGCGGCCAGTGCTTCGCTCACGATTGGCCGAGCTGCTCTGGAGCCGCCGTCCGGAAGAGCAGGCGCGGGCCTCGCTCCGCCAGGAAATCCACCGGTTGCTCGAGGTGCTGACCCCGGTCGGCAAGGACGTGCTGTCCATCAACCGCGACAGCCTGGCACTTCGGCCCGGCGTCGTTTGGGTCGACGTCGAGGAGGTGCTTCGCGCTACCACCACCCATCCCGCCCCGCTTGCCTTGCTGGACAGTGAACTGCTGGAGGAACTGGACGGTGTCGATCCTGCCTTCGACGGCTGGCTGCAGACCGAGCGTGAGCGCCTCCGCGACCGCGCGCGGTCCGTCGCCGAGTCGCTGCTGCAAGAACAGGCCTCGCCCGAGGCGTCGATCGCCGTCGCGCAGCAGCTTCTATCCATCGACCGGGCTCACGAGGGAGCGTGGCGCGCGCTGATGCGGGCTCATGCGGACCGAGGCGAGCGCGGCATGTCAATCCAGTCCTATGATCGTTGCCGTGCGGTGCTCGCCGACTTGCTGGATGCGACACCGTCGCCGGAAACTCAGGCATTGCTGGCCGACATCCGCTCTGGCCGCACCACATCGTCTCAGGCACACGCTACATCCAATGCACATGCCGCTGCACATGCCGCGCCGTTGCCGGTCGATGTTCGCTTTGAGCCGCGTGTCACGACTGCCCGCGGTGGCGCAAAAGTCGGCGTGCTGCCGCTGACCTTGGTCAGCACGGACGAAACCGAGGCGCATTTGGCGCTAGGTCTCGCCGAGGAGATCACCTCAGCGCTCCAGCGGTTCCGCTGGATGTTTCTGGTATCCAGTTCGTCGATCGCGCAGTTCGTCCAGAACGGCCGAGACGACTCGGCGCTTCGGCGCACGTTTGGGCTCGACTACGTGCTGGACGGCTCGGTTCAGCGTGTTGGCCGACGCCTGCGCGTCACCTTGCGGCTGGTGGACCTGCGCGACGGCAACCAGATCGTTTGGGCCCGGCGGTTCGACCGTCAGACCCATGACCTGCTCACGCTGCAGGACGAGGTCGCGGCCGAGGTTGTGGCGCAGATCGATCCGGAAATCCTATTGATTGAGACCCGCCGGGCGGCACATCGTCCGCCGCAGGGCGCGTCAGCCTATGATCTGCTGCTGCGCGCCCTGCCTGGCCTGAGCCGGCTGGAACGCGGTCAGTTCATGCAGTCCGGCGAGCTGCTGCTGCAGGCAATTGCGCTGGAACCCGACTACGCCGCCGCCCATGCCTGGTATGCTTGCTGGCTGCATTTCCTGGTCGGTCAGGGCTGGGCGGATGATCCCAAAGCCGCGCTCAACGACGCCGGGCAGCATGCCGAGCGCGCGGTCACGCTCGATCCGCAGGATGCGAAGGGTTTGACAATCGCGGGTCATATCCGGGCATTCTTGCATCACCGTGTTCGGGAAGGGGCCGCACTGCATGAGCGTGCCTTGGCATTGAACCCGAATCTGGCCATGGCTTGGGCATTCTCAGGCTTTGCTCATTTGTATCTTGGCGACTGGGAAGAGGGTGAGCGGCGGCTTTTACGCTATAAGCAGCTTTCGCCGATGGATCCAAACGCATTTCACTACGATGTCGGTTTCAGCCTAGTGGCTTTAATGAAACGAGATTATGAGGGCGCTGTCGCGACCGGGCGTACTGTCAGCGAGATGAATCCGGCGTTTTCCGCCGCGTGCAAGCCCTATCTCGCGGCCCTCGGTCATCTTGGGCAAGCCCAGGAGGCGGCCGTGGTGCGGCGTCGGCTTCTGGCCATCGATCCTGGCTTCACCGTCGAGGGTCATCTGAAGAATACGCCATTCGAGCGGACGCAGGATCGCGAGCATTTTGCCCAAGGTTTACGGCTTGCCAGCGTGGCGGACCACAGTGGAGACGAGCCCAGCGTTTAGCTTCCCCTCTACCAAATCCTACGTTCGGTAACGCCTATCGGCGGGCCAGAGCGGAACGACCCTGCGCCATGGTCCGTCCTAAGCCTTCAAGAATTCCGGACGCCAACGCCCGTGCCACGCAACGGTAGCCCAGATCATTGTGATGGATGCCATCATCTGAGATAAACCGCTCATAGGGATAACCGCTTAGGCGCCACTCCTCCATCAAGGCGCCACGGTCAAATAGCCTAGCACCCGTCAATGCAGCCACCTCGGCGGTCGCCCGGTCAATCTCAAGATGATGCGGAGCGGATAGAATCGCCGGTGCGCGCTGATTGTCCATCAGGATGACGTCGATTCCCGCGTCCTTCAGCATTTTGACGCCTGCGGTGACGAGGCCGCGAAACGCCTCAGGGTCGCGATTTTTCAAGGCCCCATTCGCGCCTACTTGCCAGATCACCAGGCTCGGCCGCACACCGAGTACGTCGGTGTCGATCCGCGGCACCATCTCGGCGGCATCCTGGCCACCAATCCCACGATTGATTACCGCCACATGCGCGAAGGGTAGGGAGGCGGACAACTCTGCCTGCAGGACGGCCGGATAGCTTTGGGCGATGCTGCTGGAGTGCCAACCTACAGTGGAGGAAGACCCAAGCGCCACGATCGTCAACTCGGAGTTGCTGGCGAGGGCCTCCTTAACACGTGGCAGAGCGATGGCCGCAATGCGCACCATAGGACAGGACTCGAGAGTGTCCGGGGCTGCCATTAGGGGGAGCGTAGGCGCGAGCAACGCAATCCAAACCGCAAGAACCCGTGACAAATACCGTAACATAGCGATATATTACTGTGCTGTTCCGCCGACGGTCAAGGCAGACAGCTTCAAGGTCGGCTGACCTACGCCGACAGGCACGCCCTGACCATTCTTGCCGCATGTCCCGATGCCATGATCCAATCCAGGATCGTTGCCGATCATTTCGATCTTCAGCAGCGCATCGGGACCATTGCCGATCAAGGTCGCGCCCTTTACCGGCGCTGTCACCCGGCCATCCTCTATCATGTAGGCCTCACTCGCCGAAAACACGAACTTGCCTGAGGTTATGTCCACCGAGCCGCCGCCGAAGTTCACCGCATACAGGCCGCGCGACACCGATTGAATGATCTCGTCCGGCTCCGACACACCGCCTAGCATGACCGTGTTGGTCATCCGCGGCATCGGCGCATGCGCGAAGCTCTGCCGACGGCCATTCCCAGTCGGCGCCACGCCCATCAACCGCGCATTCAGCCGATCCTGAATGTAGCCTGTCAGTACCCCATCCTCGATCATCACGGTGCGCCCGGACGGCGTTCCCTCGTCGTCGACGGTCAGGCTGCCGCGCCGGTCCGGCATCGTGCCGTCATCGACGACCGTGACTCCGGCGCTGGCGATACGTTGGCCAAGCAACCCGGCGAAGGCCGACGTTTTCTTGCGGTTGAAGTCCCCTTCAAGCCCATGTCCGATCGCCTCATGCAATAAAATGCCGGGCCAGCCGGGGCCGAGTACCACCGGCATCTCGCCAGCCGGTGTCGGGCGGCTGTCCAGGTTCACCAGCGCCTGGCGCAACGCCTCGTCGACCGCGCCGCGCCAGAATGTCTCATCCAGCAGGCGGTCGTAGCTATGCCGTCCGCCAGCGCCATGGGTGCCGCTTTCCCGCCGCCCATTTTTCTCCACAACCACCGAGACGTTCAGCCGCACCAATGGCCGTAAATCCGCAACCCGTGTGCCGTCCGCCCGAATTATCTGTACCGCCTGCCACTCTCCGAACAGGGACGCCATCACTTGCCGCACCCGCGGGTCCAGCCCGCGCGCATAAGCGTCGATCTCGCCAAGGATCGCCGTACGGTTGGGGAAATCGGCTGCGGTCAGCGGATTCGCATCGGAATAGAGCCGGGCGTTGCTGGGCCGTGGCGGCGCGGCGGCATTGCCAGAGCGGCCGGCCCGCACCGCGGACACTGTCGCGGCAGCGCGGTTCAGCGCGCTTTCAGAAATCTCGCCGGCATGGGCGTATCCAGCCTCTTCGCCAAGCACCGCGCGTAGCCCAAAGCCGAGTTGAGTATCGAAACCGGCGCTGCGGATGTGACCGTCGTCCAGACTTAGCTGCTCGCTCTCCCGATACTCGAGAAACAGCTCCCCATCATCCATGCCGGCCAAAGCGCTGTTGACGATGCGCTCGGCAGCATTGCGGTCCAGCGCTGCATCCGGGCGGCCGAAGAACAAGGCGTCCGTCGCATCGAGCGGGGCAGGGGTGAGCAATGTCATGCAATATCCTTGAGGAAATCGATAGCACTGATATTGGTATCATTGGGTAGGTCGGCAAAGGCAGGCAGCAGCCGTTCGGCTGGAATGAGCATGACCGCCGTCGTACCTTCGCCGGGACGGCTACGCAGCATCAGCTCTCCGCCATGGGCGCGCATCAATGCGCGGCTGACATATAGGCCCAGTCCGCTTCCTGGAAAGCGCCCGCTTAGCCAAGTATCCGTTTGGGTGAACGGCTCGAACACCCGGTCAAGGTCGGCCTCCGCAATTCCAACCCCCGTGTCGGCAACCTTGAGCAGCAGGTTGCCTGCTGAGCCTTCGCGCTGCGTCGTGATGCACACCTTGCCGCCGGCGCCGGTGAACTTCACTGCATTGGTCACCAAGTGCTGCAGCGCTTGGCGCAGGCGCCGTTCATCGCCCCGAACGCCCGGCAAGCCCTCGGGCAAATCGACGTTCAGCGAAACCTCGGCAGCCGCCGCCGAGGCGTCCGATTGCTTCACGCAGCCGCGGACCAATAAACAAAGGTCCACCTGATCTTCCGATAGGTCGAACCGGCCCGCCTCCAGTCGCACGACGTCGAGAATGGTGTCTATCATGGACATCAGTTGCCGTCCGGCAGCATGCGCGGCCTCGGCTGCGTCCAGGATGTGCGTGGCGCCAGAACGGTCCATGGCGCGACTAATGAGTTCAGCCGATGCGATGACCGTGTTAAGCGGCGTACGCAGTTCGTGGCTCATGGCCGCCAGAAACCGCGACTTCGCCGTGTTGGCCGACTCCGCCGAGCGCCGGGCCTGAAGCAGCGCCTCCTCAGCCTGACGTATGTTGGTGACGTCGGTATAGGTCGTGACGAATCCGCCGCCAGGTGTCGGGTCGGTCCGGACCTCAAGCACGCGGCCCGTACGCGTAAGCCGCTGGTCCTGGTGCGACTTCGACCGATCCTGCCCCCCAAGCCGAACCGCAGTATCGATGCCGACCTGCCCCACGCCGAGGTTGCCGCGGTCCCGCGCGCTCGTGATTACTTCTTCCAGCGTCCGGCCCGGCACCAGCAATCCGGGAGGCGCTAGCAGCAACTGCTCGGCGACAGCGTTGCAGGCGACGATCCGCTGCTGCCAATCCCACAGCACGATGCCGTGGCGGATGTTGGCCAGCATAGCGTCCATCGATTTGGCGCGATCGGCCAACTCGGTCTCGGCAGTAACGAGCAAGGTGACATCCGTCACCACGCTCACATGTCCGCCATCCGGCAGCGGCGTGGTGCGGATATCGATTGTAGTACCGTTGGGACGGCGTCGGCGACGGAACTGCGGGCGGTCAGGATCGATGCCCATCTGCTGGGTGAACACGTCCGCAGCGTCATCCGGCCCATACTCGCCGCTATCGCTGCGGCGGCGAATGACCTCCTCCAACGTGTCGCCGATTTCGACGGGCGCGCCAACCATGATGACGCGATATTCCGCGTTCACCAGCATCAAGCGGCGGTCGGGACCATAGACGGCGATGCCGTGCGGAATATGCTGCACGATGCTGTCCAGCACTTCTGCGCGACGCCGGGCTTCGTCCTTCGCCTGAATAAGGGCTGTAACATCAGGAACCGTCACAGCCTAAGGATCCTCGCAGGATAAAAATCTCGCGGACGGTCTCAATTACCGGCGAGCCAAGTGCTTTGGCTCGCTCTGCCGTGTCGCAGCGCGCCTTAACTGCGCGTGCATCGCCGCGAGCGCCGCCGTGAGGACGAGCACAGCCATCGCCTGGTGCGCCGTGCCAAGGCTGACTGGCACGACCCGAAGCAGAGTCATCACGCCCAAGACATACTGCCCGGCCACGGCAACGCCGAGCGCAACCAACGCCGCCCGCAGCCGCCCTTCGACACCCCTGCGCAACCCGGTGATGACCGTAGCGAGCGCCAAGGTCGCCGTCAGCGTTGCCAACACGCGGTGATCGAACTGAACGGTTGCAACATTCTCCGTCAGGTTACGGACGAACGGGTGCAGGCGCGCGTAACCCTCCGGCACGAACGAGCCATCCATGAGCGGAAACGAATTGTAGGTCAGGCCGGCGCGCAGTCCCGCGACGAAGCCGCCTGCCAGAATTGTAAGTCCAACCGACACAGATGTTGCGACGGTCAGCAGCCATAGGGCAGGAGTGGAGACGCCGGCTGGCTCCTCCGAGACATCACGCCATAATGTCAGAGCCGTCCAGAAAATCGCCGCATAAAGGGTAAGCGCCATCGCCAAATGAATGACGAGACGATACGGGGATACGGTGGTGCTATCGGCTGCGAAGCCGCTGGCGACCATGAACCAACCGATCCCGCCCTGCAGGCCGCCCAGCAGGAACAAAAAGCCGAGCCGCCGCGCCAACCGGCGATCGATAGCGCCGCGCAGCGCGAACCAGACCAACGGTGCGAGGAACACCAATCCGATTAGCCGCCCCCATAGCCGGTGGCCCCATTCGAGCCAGAAAATGTGCTTGAACCCTTCTAGGCCAAAGCCTTCGTTCAACAGCGAATACTGCGGGATTTGCTGATACAACCCATATAAACGACGCCATTCGGCATCCGAGAGCGGAGGCAGGGCGCCCATCAACGGCGCCCACTCCATTATGGACAATCCTGACCCGGTCAGGCGTGTGGCCCCACCCAACGACACCATCACCAACAACATGCCGCAGACGATGAAGAGCCAGAGTGCCACGGCGCGCGCGGGAGGGCGCCGAAGGCCCGGCCGCGTGATCGCTGGGGAAATTACGTCGAACGGCATCTCTAGAGTCTAGCCTCCGAACTGTGAACAAACTATAAATTTGTGCCGCCTTTAGGGTGAAAACCCGTTCACCCTGCGCATCATTCGACGGCCGCTACCCAGATAATTGTCCAGGCGGCATCCCCGGGCCGCATCCAGCGTCCGCCCGCCTCACGAGATGGAGTGCTCTCCAACATTCGGCAATGCATATTACGCTCGCTGCGCGCCGCTGCCCGGCCGGCGCTGCTGTTCTCCGGCTTGGTCGTGGCTGGGATCGCGCTGCGCAGCTTAGGGCTTGACGCCGGGATCGAGGCAGCGGGACAGAATGGTCCCGTCGCGTTCCTCATCGTCGCCGCTGCCGCCTGCGCGGTCGGGATACCGCGACAGGTGGTTGCCTACTCCGGCGGCTTGGCGTTCGGCTTCTGGCCCGGTGCCGCGCTTGCGCTGCTGGCCGAGGCGGTCGGTTGCGCCACCAACCTGTTTTGGGCGCGGCTGGTCGCCCGAGCTTGGGCCGCACGATGGTTGGCGCGCGCCGGCGGCGGCCGCCTCGACCGGATGAACCGTTTCCTGGTCGCCAACGCCTTCACCGCCACGCTCACGCTGCGGTTGCTGCCCGTCGGCAACAACCTGCTGTTGAACCTATTGGCGGGGGTGTCCAGCGTGGCGGCTGGGCCATTCCTGCTCGCCTCGGTGCTGGGCTACATACCGCAAACCGCGGTGTTCGCGCTGCTGGGCGGCGGCGTGCGGGTTTCGCAAGGAGCGCAGGTGTCGCTCGCCATCGTGTTATTTGCAGCCTCCGTCGCGCTCGGCTTGCTGCTGCTGCGCCGTGGCGAGGTTCACTGACCGGCGTTAATGAAGCTGCAGCAAATGGGGTGTATGCCGCATCGACGCCGGGCGGTTTGGGCCGCCGCTGGCGACGCGGATCGAATGCAGGCGTCCGTCCAGCTCACGGGTCCAGAACTGCAGAAACCGGCGCAGTGTGGGAAAGCGGGGCGCCACGTCGAGATCCTGCCAAACGTAGCTTTGCAGCAAACCGGGATGGTCTGGCATGTGATAAAGGATTTCGGCGGTAGTCAGGCGGTAGTCCTTCAACTGCAAGCCCAGTGTCATGCCGGTCTCCTCCTAAGGGGCGGTTCGTCGCCAGACACAGCGACGATGCAATCCTAATACCGATCAACGCAGGATGTTCCTTCTGATGGCTGCAATGTGAAAGGAAAAGAGAGAGGTTTGTCAGTAGTTTGGCACTCGTCATTCCACAGTGCTGCCGCAGCCTTGACTTCGGGGAGGCCAACCTCTAGATCGCTGGCACTCTCGACTTGAGAGTGCCAACGCCCGATCATTGGGCTGCCAACAAGGAGGCGATCCCCTATGAAATTCCGTCCGTTGCACGATCGGATCGTGGTCAAGCGCATCACCGCCGAGGAGAAAACCTCTGGTGGGATCATCATTCCCGACACCGCCAAAGAAAAGCCGATGGAGGGCGAGGTAATCGCCGCCGGGCCGGGTGCCCGCAACGAGCAGGGCGCGATCGTTGCGCTAGATGTGAAGGCTGGCGACCGCGTGCTGTTCGGCAAGTGGTCGGGCACCGAGGTGAAGCTCGATGGCGAGGAGCTCCTGATCATGAAGGAGAGCGACATCATGGGCATCATCGAGGCCTCTGCGGCGACCGCAAAGGCTGCTTGAGCCAACTTCGTTCAACTTTTAGACTGATTAAGGAAGACGCATATGGCTGCTAAGGACGTACGTTTCGGTGGCGATGCCCGCCAGCGCATGCTGCGCGGCGTGGACATTCTCGCCGACGCCGTGAAGGTTACGCTCGGCCCCAAGGGGCGCAACGTGGTCATCGACAAGAGCTTCGGCGCGCCGCGCATCACCAAGGACGGCGTGACTGTCGCCAAGGAAATCGAGCTCGGCGACAAGTTCGAGAACATGGGCGCGCAGATGCTGCGCGAGGTCGCGACCAAGACCAACGACATTGCTGGCGACGGCACCACGACCGCGACCGTGCTGGCCCAGGCGATCGTGCGGGAGGGCGCCAAGGGTGTCGCCGCCGGCCTGAACCCGATGGACCTGAAGCGCGGTGTCGACGCCGCCGTGACCGCCATTGTCGGCGAGCTGAGGAACCGCAGCCGCAAGATCACCACCGAGGCCGAGACGGCGCAGGTCGGCACGATCTCCTCCAACGGGGAGGCCGAGATCGGCCGGATGATCTCTGAGGCGATGCAGAAGGTCGGCAACGAGGGCGTCATCACCGTCGAGGAGGCCAAGGGCATCCAGACCGAACTCGACGTCGTCGAGGGCATGCAGTTCGACCGCGGCTATATCTCTCCATACTTCATCACCAACGCGGAGAAGATGGTTGCCGAGCTGGACCAGCCCTACATCCTGATCCACGAGAAGAAGCTGTCCGGCCTGCAGACCATGCTGCCGCTGCTGGAGGCTGTCGTGCAGTCCAGCCGTCCGCTGCTGATCATCGCCGAGGACATCGAGGGCGAGGCCCTGGCCACGCTCGTGGTGAACAAGCTGCGCGGCGGCTTGAAGGTCGCGGC
>JAABUY010001187.1_pt1 | contig 36628 bp, 24 predicted proteins | sample 5560271 | NCBI WGS metagenome assembly JAABUY01 (sample SAMN10711886, study PRJNA513374) | rock metagenome | isolation source: Antarctica rocks | place: Antarctica: Victoria Land, University Valley
GGTCTGAGAAGTGTCACAGAAGCAGCTTTGCCCTCCGCGCAGCTTGCTCGCCAAACGGCAAAGAGCGAGTTTGTTGAATTCTGCATATTTAAAGATGCTTGCGCGTTCATACATCGATGGCACGGAGGTTGTGCGCGCCTGGGAGGTGAGCGATACTGAGGACAGAAGTCACCAGTAGACTGTTCGAGGTAGTAAGTATGCGAGGCAGTTGGTTTGGCTCTGCCAAGGCAGGTCTCGGCAGACCGGGACGGGTTTATCCGTCACCGAAGGCCACAAGTAGTTAGATAGGGCGATGCCCCCTTTTGCATACATGAGTGGTTAGCCGAGCACCGTATATCATATATGCTTTACAACATGTTAGAGACCCCTCAGCTGTTACACCACTCGTCCTATCTGCGCTGGTCGCACATCGTATAATATGTTAGGAATTGAATGCGACCCGTCCAAAAACTCACCCACCGCTGTAATGATCAGCCGCAAAGATACTCCAACGCCGACAATGGGACGGCCCCCAAAGAGGCACGACTCTCTGGGATCACCGATACATCAAGTCCGCGCAGCCGGGAGACATGCGTCAAAACCGCATAGTAGCCGGCAGACCCCACGCGAGACTTATTCTGGGCCAGACAGCGTCAATGCAAGGGGCGGTGGAGAGCGAAAAAGGACCCCGAGAAACGAAAGGATTTCCCATGATCTGTCCCTAACAGACAATGCACGCCACTCAATCGTCGATAACATGCTAATGTCCCTGAATCCCGACCATCCGGCTCTCTACACCGCATATGCAGACGACACAACCGACTCCACCAAGGCAAACAACCAACAGCGTGAACTGTTACCGTCTTCGTCTATCAATGCTGAATACACATTTCCCACCGATGGTACTTCCAACCGCTACTCAAATCAAGACACTCGTCGTCACCGGAGTAACAGCAGCTCAAACTTTCAGTCAGCGCTCGCTAGAATAGATAGCGTGCAGAAAAAAGCCGGCGATTCTACAAGAGCTAAGGTATATCAAGCTCAACGAGCGGGTGCGGACGAGCAACCGTCAGTTCCACTTTCGCGAGGTGGCAGGAAAAGTAGCAAGAGCAGTGGATCATCGAGTGTAGATTTTGGGCAAATGATGGGGCCTCGGTGGCAGCATGCAATGGGCCGGCGCTCTTCGAGTTTTGATCATGGGCAAAGCAGTCGGGGGACACATACCTCATCGTCCAGCGCCTCGATGCGCAAGCCAATGGTCCAAAGCCTCTCGCAGTCTCACATCTACGACAACATTGAGGCGGCTCCTATGCCATTTGTCCCCGTTGGCCCTCGTAGCCGGGATCGTTCACCAGCCCACCCTCCGCATCTCACGCATGCACCCGCACAAGCGGCGCCAGTCCGACGCAGAAACAGCGGCAAATCCTCGAAGAATAAAAGGGACAAAGTTGAATTGAAGAACTTGGAAAGCTGGGCAGCAAACGCCAACGCAATACCGGACATAAGAAATGAGTCGCAGATATCCCCACCTCTGGCATTCGTAAACACGAGAGCCGCCAGCCCTTTGAGCAATCCACAGGGCGCGTTGTCGGCTTACGCGCAAGGGTCAATATCCATTCAAAGAGGCCAGCCGAAAGAGAGGTCCGGATTCTTCAGGCGAGTGTTTGGGTCCTCAAAGGGTAATGTAGCTGTGCCGAACGAGTTGTTGTCTCAAGAACCATACTTGCAGTCGAGCGCAAGAGCAGACATCCGAAGCGGTAGTACAGCATCACAGAGTCGGAATCAATCTGCCAAAGAAAATGTTCTACCAGCTTTGGCCAAGAAACCTTCTTCATTCTTCAGGCGACGGAAGAAGTCTGTTTCTGAGCATAATCCACCCCCAATCTTGCCTCTACATCTGTATTCACATTATACAAACGACTCTAACGATGGATCGGCTGATCGAGCTTTGGAGACGAGCTCTTCTGTGAGCAGTCTACGTAAAATCATGACACCATATCTCAGTAATTCCCAGCAGAACCCAGATGGACGACAGACTGCAGCATCTAATGAGCTGGTTACTGGCGACTTTCCTCTTGATGGAGTGCAAGGTGAATCCACAGTTAGACTCGTATCACAACATCAAAGAGCTATTCTGGACCCTCAAAACAGTTTCTTGTCTCAAAGTCACAATCGAGATGTAGCTTTGCTCGATCGGGAAAGCGCCAGGGGGGCACTTAATTCCGACGACAAGCTTCCTGTGACGCATTTCGACTCTTTCCTAAACGATAGCAGTAGCACAGAGACTAGACCTGTCGGGTCCGTCGATAAGCCAGAACCTACAATGTCTTCCTCTACAACATTGAACAGAACGGCAGCAAGTTTCCTGGCAGACATGGCATCGCGTAACGGAAAGGAAAACGTGACTATGGCGTCACCCAAAGGTGTTCAAGGGAAACATGAGCAGCGGATCAGGAAATCCACTGGCAGTCCCAAAGAACCCTCGTTCAAGGGCGATAATTTCCCTCTGAAGAAAGTTCCGAAAAGGCTCGACTCGAAGAATTGGCTTACACCTGCCAGCGTTACTCCAACTAGGAAAATGACCTCACCACCGGAGTCTCCTGGCTCCCCCCGTCGGGTGTGGCTCGAACCCGGAGATTCCGACGAAGATCTTAAAAAACTGGACGGTGTGTCCCTACCCTTGGAAGGTGCTCAGGTGTCACCTGTCAGTCCTATTAGTGATTATCAATCTGCGTCATCAACACAGCTCACACGGAGAGCAAGCATTGGCGATAATGTCCCTGTCAGCCTCAAAGAAGCTGCTGCGAATGTCAGCAGTCCTGCGGCGGATCTTACAGTTCCAACTAAGGACGAGCAATCTCAAGCGAGGAGAGTCTACGATGGGGATCAGAGCTTGGTGGCCCATGCCAAAGCAGCCGGCTGGCTTGGAGATGCCGGTCCAGAACGTATCCGCGTACGGCGGGCGTACATGGAACTCTTCGAATGGCAGAACCTTAACATCCTTGCTGCGTTACGAGACCTGTGCGGCAAGCTCTTGTTGAAGGGTGAGACACAGCAGGTAGATCGAGTACTAGAAGCATTTTCTGCGCGCTGGTGTGCCTGCAACCCAAACCACGGCTTCAAGGCTACAGGTACGTTCATTGCGGGTAGATTGTAGGAACTTTAACTAATAACATTCCAGACGTTGTACACACTATCTGCTATTCTATCTTGATGCTCAATACGGACCTGCACCTCGCAGAGATCGAGCAGAAGATGACGCGTACGCAATTCATTAAGAATACCCTGCCAACCATTCGTCGCGTAGCAACAGACGCCGCACCTGATGGCTTTGAGAACAACCGAGCCTCTACCCTGCCAGCCAAGTCGTGGAGGGACTCGACTTTCGGACAAGCAACATCAGCAACGCTCCCAGCCGAGTCACAAGAAGGACGGCGTTCTTTCGAAGGTCGCAGACCAAGCTACAGGCTGTCGACGAGACCTTCCGATCAGGCAGCTCACTCATACCTATCTAATACCACGCCCACCGCTCTCGACTATGACACTTCTGTAGATGAATGTGGGCCATTGGTCAAGGCTCCTTTCAGTGGAAAGTTGAATACCTGGGAAGTCCAGGTTGACATCGTGCTCAAGGGTTTCTACAACTCGATCCGTCAAGAGCGATTGCCACTTCATGGTAGCGAGCAACAAGAGAAAGTTCCTGATCAGAAGCCTCCATCTAACAGCTTCTCTACCATGACCGGCAACATGCTCCGTCGCACACCGAGTGTACTCAGTAAGGCTGGATCTGAGAACCAGAGTTACAGAGGTCGGACGGCCGAGAATCGTCTCGGCACGGGTCGTTGGGCATCTAAGGGCCGGTCTCGACCCCGCCTCTATGCAGCCTCTACAGTCGGGTCCAGTCGGACAAGCCTTGAAGATCAGTCGTCCGTATGGAGTCCGTCAGTGTCGAGCACATGGAGCAAGTTGTCTCTTGGCAAAACCCAGACTTCGATGTCTATTGACTCTTTTGCATCTAATTACCCTCAAGGGAACTACAAGCAGTCTATTGGATTTGCGAATGCCCTTAGCCAAGCCATCATCCGGGAAGAAGCTGCTGCTGCTGACCCCGCTGAGGATAGCATTCGAGTCGCTCCATTGCTGGAAGATGAGACCCTCGAACTAGCTGGTGCGCCATGGGCAAAGGAAGGCATCCTCAAGCATAAGCATCATCTAGAATCCGTTGACAAGAGATCAAAGGATAGAAATTGGGTAGAGAGCTTTGCGGTCATTGAGAAAGGCTGGATGCGTCTTTTCTCCTTCAGCATGAATGCGAAGTCCATGCGCCAGAAAGCCAAGAACCAAAAGGCACCAGGTGGCGTCGTTGGTGGTGGAAATTGGGCCGACAGTGCAGAGGCTCTCGGAACTTTCTTGCTACGTCACACGATAGCGAGTGCACTTCCCCCGCCTGGATACTCGAAAAATAGGCCGCATGTCTGGGCTCTGAGTTTGCCTACTGGAGCTGTCCACCTTTTTCAAGTTGGCACACCAGAGATTGTTAAAGAGTTCGTGACTACCGCAAACTACTGGAGCGCCAGATTATCGAAAGAGCCTTTGGTGGGAGGGATCAGTAACATCGAGTATGGCTGGAGTGACGCTGTTGTCAATTCCGCCCTCATTCCGCTTGAGAATATTTCGTCGTCGGCCGCTCATTCAGGACCACGACCAAGTATACAAAGCTCGATCAGAAGCTCCATCGATCAAGGAAACTTCAGACCGAAGTTACCAGGCGACAAGACCCTCATCAGTGACTGGAGTCCTCCGCAGCAGAGCATGGTGGCTAGTGTTTTGATGGAAGTGGATCAGCTGAAGGCACTTCTGGCGTATGTGAAGAACATCGAGGACGAATTGCAGAAGCACAATGAATTGAGGGGTGCGATGTTACTTGCTGTGAGTCGGCTGCCCCCAACCGAAGACTCCATGCTAATGATGATGCAGTTCTCCTCGCGTCACCCTAACACAACGAAAGCGATGGCGAATTGGGAACGCAAGTCTTCATATCTCCTTCATGAGATAGTCAAATTCAGGACATATGCCGATTGTCTACAGGCAGCGCAGGCGCAAAAGGAGAAAATCTATGCCAGTCGAGCTCCGGCTCGGGAGGTTCAATGCGGAGGGGAAGCACAAGGCGCTAGCACTGAAGCTGCGGCGTGAGACTTGCTTTGTGCTTCGAGCGGTACTTTCGATTCTTGGCAAAAATCAACGACTACGATTGTTGGGCGAGAGACCTGTTGTAAATCTTGCACTTCAGCGCCTGCACATATGGGATTCTTGCATACGCTTCATGACCTCGGTGGCTTAGGCGCTGTGCAGCCGACTAGCTTTATTGATTATACACGATTGTACTCCTCCGCTCTATCTACTTGAGAAAGGCACTGCAATTGCAGCTCTACATGCCTGAATGTCCTCTTCCTTCTAATAAGATAGGCTTCATTCTTGCGCACTAGAAATTATAGGGCTATTGATCAAGGCGGTCTCGCAGAGACTCCATTTTGGCAACAAGCAAGGCTGCGGCCGCCGAATCTAGATCTACTGCGTTGTGACCTCAGAGGCTGAAGACGAGGCGACGAGGCTGCGAGCACAGCCCACCTTTCCTTTTCGACGGGTGATCTCATCTACGTTTTATCTCGATTTCATATCATTTTTAGGTATTGAAGCTGATCTTTTTCTATTCCAGCATGTCATCGAAAGGACGGAAACTTTGAGCCCTACGATTCCCTAGTAAGCTTAAACATCGGCTCAGTCTCTGCGGTTCCCAATGGACCCCCTCTCGATTACAGTGGGAATTCTGACCATATTGGGGGCGGGTGGGCAAGTCTGCAAAGGTCTCCAAAGGCTTACCGCTCTGAGCAACGCGCCTGCTGCTCTTGCTGCCCTAAATAACGAGGTCGCGGACATTCATTGTGTGGTGCAGGAAGTTCACGATCTGGCAAGACAGTACCAAGATACATACAGCAGGCCGGTCCGTTCAAGCGTCTGCAGAGCACTCGAGAGAGTAAAAGAAATAGTACTGATGCTGGAGCAACTTATTGCTCATGAGCTCACTCAGTTCGATAGCCGCACTGGCCAACTTAAGCTTCAGCGGAGTGCGTGGATGCGTTCAGAGCATAAGGTAAAGGAGCTACAAGAGCGGACGCGCAGTAACAGGATCAATCTGGCGGCAGCTCTGAGTGCTCTAACCTCGTGATTCCATAAAACAGTTGTTCTTTGTCTTCTCGCAGTAATACGAGCTTTACTCTATAATCCTACCTATCCCAAACTCTACGAAAATGACATTGAAGGAGCCCTGCGGCTATAATACCATACTTTCTGTGTTTTGAGTATCCACAAGCAGCTAATCTGTTGGTCAAAATATCGATGTCTATTTTCTTGCATGAATCATAATTTGAGAGAGACTTGATTTCGTTGATGATCTCCTAGTTCGGAGAAGAATGATTTATTTCACCATATCTAGACATTATATGATAAGGCTTCCCAATTTACGGAGGCTGATGTTTGCAAGCTCAACATCCTTACGAGTCGATCTTCGACTACAAGAAATGTGTATAAGAACCGAGATGCCCTTGTCTCAGGGTAGGCTAGGGGCTGGCGCTTCTGCAAGCGATCAATCGCAGACATTGGAAAATCTCATGAGACAGATTCTCGATCGCGAGCAGCAAAGAACACATGGTCTCAAATCTTTGCCAGATCCCAATCCTCTTCTAAGTTTGAATACTAGCTCTAAAATGAGTATTACGGAAATTGACACGGAAGAAGATCTAGAACATGAGTATGGTACCGTTCAACCTCGTTCTCCGCCCTTCCGTAGTATACAGCTCCAGCTTGCCTTTACTCGGCATTGTGACCAACGTTGCCGTTGTTCTTGCCATAAACCATGCCACGTACAAAGCCCAAGCATCTTGAATCGAGTCCTCGGCTCTCTCCTTATAGGGTACTATGCAATACCAACGCTAGTCGCCGGCAGTTGTGATACTTTAAGCTGCCTGAACCGTTCGGCGGCTACTATAAACGCTATTTACACCTTCCCATACTGGTTCCTGTGTCGGGCAATATCTCTCAATGTGGCATTTTATCAAGGTTAGTCGTTTAGCTATGTGCGCCTCCTTTAAATTCCTTCTGCATGTGATGCTTCTTCGTCTTCAACGTCAAACCGCATTAAAGAAATTGGTGCTCATTCTTTTCCTGTGGGTGTGAGGCGCAGTCCATAGGTCAGGGAGACTGTTTAGCGAACTTGAACAATGCCTTTACTGTTTGGCTTTTTATAGCTTGCCATCAACTGGGAAAGTCATCTTACTTGCCATTCGAGTCCTTTCAATTTGCAGTCATAGTTCCTGATTCTCAATTGTGCTAATCGGTTCCTTTTCGTGCCTGATACTGGATTCGAGTAAATATTATAACGAATCTACAGAGGAAACCACAGTAAGCAACTAATAATTAGAAGCAGGTGGCCCCGAACTTTGCCTAAGAGTTCTGAGAATCCGCCCCGTCAGCGCCCCGATATTTCAAGCCGTAGTTCTTGGTCGGCTGTCTCAGGTCAAACGCCTACTATGTGAAGGAGAAGCATCTGTCCTCGACATATCCCTTGATAGAAATCGTTCAGTTTTGCATGTAAGCGCCTGCCCAAACCCGACCGATTGAGATCTTGACCGTCTATAGTATGCTGTAACCGAAGCAGATATAGGTATAATAAACTTCTTGCTTCATGCTGGCGCGGATCCTACCCTTGAAGACAGAACGCAACAGTAGGCAGGTTCCAGCTCTCAGCGGGCATGAACAAAGTATTGACGAAAACAAGGAGCCCATTCAAACTGGCTTGGGAGTCGACTTTCGGTGAGAGAACGCTTGATGAGACTAAGAGAGCTATGCGGAGCCTCTTCAATGATCGATCTTTGCTGGATACGTTTGGATTTACCGACTTGCACGAGGCATACTTAGGTGTCTCGAACAGATCATTTGGCGATCTTTTGGTATCATCTTCTAGAGCAGCAACTGACCAGGTTGATGCTGGGCAAAGGAGTACGCTCTCATGGGCAGCGCAACGGGGCGATCTAGAGACAATTCAGCAACTTTTAAGTCGTGGAGCTGATCCTAACAAAGCCGATCGACGTGGAACGACTCCATTGCATTGGGCGGCCGAGAATGGGGGTTACTATTCACTGAAAGCATTACTGTCCGCTGGGGCAGATGTCAACAGGAAAGACGGCAGGGGCCGGACCACGCTAATGTACGCCGTCATAGTTGGTGATGACGTCAAAACCACAAAGATGCTTCTGGATTTTGGTGCGGATATAGCGTCAAAGGACGACAGTGGAACAACTGCAATCCACATCGCAGGCGCGAGAGATTGTCCCAAAGTGCTAACGTATTTTGCAGACATGGGTGGTGACATTAACGGTGACGATCAATACGGTTGTGCACCCTTTGCTTATGCTATACTTTACCAAAGCTATCAATCATTGAAGGCCCTTCTCGATCACGAAACGTTTGATTGCACTCATACTTCCATTCGCACACAAGAAAGCATACTTCATTTCGCAGTTCGATGGGGTGATCTTGCAAGTTTGAAGCTCCTTCGCTTTGCTACATTAAAGGGGGTCAATGTAGAAGAACGTGACCAGTACGGACGGACGGCCCTGCGAACCGCTCAGCTACGTAGAGACAACAATGCGAGGTGGTCGCAAGATGAGGTCCAACCACCTGATGAAGATCCAGTGAAATGGTACGCAGCGTTTGTGGAAGTTCTCACTAGCATCATTGATCCGGGAGCGGAAACTGCTTTCGTACAACAGGCCAGGGTTGAGTCGGCGGAAAGCGAGGATGCTGAGTCTACAGAGAGAGGTCAGACAGAGTCCATAGAGATTGAGGAGGACGAAATAACAAAGAGTGACGAGGAATCAGAACATTGGCAGGATGCTTCTGAGTTACCAGTACCATGAGATCAACCAAGACAGCATCCGCAGCTCAATACTCAAAGCCTGTCTGTCACTCCCTTACATTTCTGGTGTGTTAGCTTGAGAGAGCTTTGGATTGAACCCCAACAAGCTGGACTGGTATAGACGGAAATTGTTTGGATAAGACTATTTCTACGAGGGAAGGGCCTAAGTGTGTGGTATAGGTACACGGACACTCATTTGACGACGAAGATCTAAGAAGTCGGACGTTTTTGTAGGTTTATTTTGTGTTCTCATCTTCAATACACGCAATTAAACCCTTTCGACAATCTGGCCTTGATCTTTTCATTATCTCCAGTTAATGTATGGCCCCAATATACCAAAGCCTCTAACCGGGAAAGCAGGTCATTAGTAGACTGGGGTTGGAATCGCTTTTCAGATCCAGAAGCGCTATCCCCGGATGCTGGAGTACCAAAGGGTGCAAAATTCAGTGAATAACAGCCGATGGCAAAATACACCAGGTCAACTATTAGGGACCGATCTAGTATATGTATCCAGATTGTTTAGTTCCAGATATTAGTGTTACTTCGCCCAACCTTAGTTGTCAGACAAGAGTCGGGATTGAAAACAGCGAGTCTAATCATCTACTTGGACATTTTCCAGCGAAATCGAGTATCATATTCATACTTTCTGCACCTTCTGATGTTCAGTCTATATAGCCTGCGCCCCAAGTAGAGACAGTCCAGAGCTAGAGTTCAAGTCCATGTCGTTTCTCAGGTGTACAGATAGCAGATCCTGAAGTTGAGGAAATCGAAGGAGCCCTATTCTTCTTAGCCCTAAGTGATGTATCCCCAATCATCAACGGCCTCTGCACGTGATATGACTAGTGCCCGGCCTACGCGAGATACGATAAACTACCGTAGGACTCAGAACTTCCCCAAATATCTCATCACCGCATGAAAGATCAAGCCGTGATACATTCTCCACCCACCACGAATAATCAGTCAGTGTTCCATGGGCCTGAAGCCCTAAGCGTCAGGATAAGGGGTAAGTTATCTCCAGAAACCCAATATTTTCCGAGCTTATCGTGCAGCTGCCTTTGAAAAGCCGGCGATAGAACTTTCTTCATTGCGACCGAAGCCCGGCTGACTAAGCAGATTGGAGTCATAATTCCACTTGTTCCGCTCGCTTAAAGAAGCCCTAAGCCTTTGAGTCCCAATTAGGAAATAAAAGACCATAGGACGCAATGCCGGCCATGCTAGAAGATCCGCTGGCCACTACCATATATCGGACATCCGGTGCACCTCCGTATCCAACACCCCTCGCTCTATCCATCCCAGAAAGCATTACCCCCCGTCTCGTCACTCTTCGGGATCGCATAACCACTGCGACCTTGATTCCCTTTTGCCAGGCCTCGGACGTCCCACCATCTCTCCTTTCATACCTCTGCTCCCAAATCAATCTCGAAATCGAAAAAGGTGACACCTACCCTATGAACATCACCATGTCCGTAGAGACTTTTGGCAAGTACTGGTTCCAGAATTTTGGAGCCGTTATGCTGCTGGGAGACGTGAATGATGTTCAGGCGCTGGAGGGGAGGGTCGATTGGGAGAAGGCGTGTATGGGGAGCTTCTATGTAAAGCCAAATTATCCTGGGAGGAGCAGCCATGTTTGTAATGGGGGGTTTTTGGTCACGGATGCGGCGAGGAATAGGGGGGTAGGGAGGCTGATGGGGGAGGGATATTTAGAGTGGGCCCCGCAGTTGGTACGTTAGTTTTCCGTCATTGTCAAAGCGTGCAACGTTCTTTTCGTTTTCAAGAGAACGCAAGTTGGAGAGATGAGGAATATCAAATGCTTTCGAGTTCTCAATGTAGAAAATTTCCACCTAGAAATTGCGCTTCAGCTAAAACACATTCGGATTGGCTTCGATTGATCCATCTAGGGCTACACTTACTCTGTCTTCAACCTTGTTTACGAAACCAATGTCGCCTCCTGTCGCATCTGGGACGCCCTCGGCTTCAAACGCATCGGCCGCGTCAAGTCCTGCGGAAATCTACGCTCCCACCCCCACACCCTCGTCGACGCCATCATCTATGGCCGCGACCTCGGCCCTGAAGGCGAAGACTTCGTCTCCGAAGAGCGCTTTGACAAAATCAGATTCTACCTCAAGCACGCCAAATACCCCAACGGCGCGGACCGAGCAGAGAAAAGCCGGCTTAGAAGCGCGGCGACGCACTACAAGCTTGCGCCACCCGAGGAGGAGGGAGGGATGGAGAGGCTTATGCTGAAGGATAAAGAAGTGGTGGCGGATCCGCAGCGGCAGTACGAGATCGCACGGGCAGTGCACAAGGGGCAGCACGGCGGGATCAACAAGACAACGGCGACGATTGCGGAAAAATATCACTGGGTGCGCATCAAAGAAACCGTCAGTCTCGTCATCAAAAACTGCCCCGACTGCAAGGAATCCACCAAACTGCCCTCCTCCGCTTCGACCGGGGGAAGACCTACCTCTGACAATAACAACCACACATCTTCAACCACATCAACAGCATCCTCATCCTCCTCAGCGTTGGCGCAACTCCGCCGAGCCGCGCACCAAGACCCCAACAGCATGATCGAGCGCCTTGTCAACTTCGACAACCTCCAATCCCCCTCTAGCACTTCCTCCGCAACCAGCACCCACCACCGCGACTTCTCCGCCGCGCTAGACGCGCAATCCGCAGCGCCGGTAGCACATATGCATCCCCTGCACGCCTACGCCGACATGCCGCTGGACCCGCAGATCATGCAGGACCAGCACTTCGGGAGCGGCGCGGCTTTCGGGGCGCATGAGCATGGCCAGGAGGGGTTTGTCCACCACCACCACCACCACCACCACCACCACGATAACCGCGAACCTTTCCTCGAAGCCCAACCCGATCATTCCTACAACCACTGCGCACCCGCCCCCGACCACGACCCCGAACCGGGACACGAGACAGGCTACGGCGGCGACATGGCACTTGACCACGAAGAGGGAGAAACGGGAAGAAAGGCGGATACGAGGATGGCGACGGAGAGGCATGTTAGTAGGGGGGATGAGCCGATGGGGTTTGTGCAGGAGGGTGTTTAGGCGAAGAGGTTGAGGGAGGGGAGGGGAGGTGTGGGTGGGAGGTGTGGATGGGAGAGATGATGGAGATGAGGGGGGTGATTTGTTTTGATTTGTTTTGATTAATTCGTCTGCTTTACTTATCTACTCTGCTTTACTTGTTTACTTGTCTGTTGGTTGTATCTACCATCTTCTCCTTTGCTACTTTACCAACCCCATCAACTGACCAAAACCTTATCAATCTTTCCACTATTACCATCTTATTACCTCATCACCCCATCACCTCGCCATCTCTACATCTCCCTCGTCCCCACCTCCCTTCCTTTTTTTTCATTTCTCAATCCCCCAGTCATTTTATCAAGTTATCACTTTATCGCTTTATGGGCCTCAACACTTACATAGGTAGAGTCATGATTCAAGTCCTAACACCATCATTTTCGTCTTCCGATTTCTCCATCTCCCTGTCTCCCTATCTCTTCATCTACCTATCTCCCTCACCTCCCTTCCCCATCTCTTTCATACTCACCCCTGCATAACCCACAGTCAGGCTATCATCGACCTTGATACTTGCTACCTGAATGATTGGGAAGCGGGTTTAGGTCCGGGAAGGGTGAGCTGAAAGAAGGGAGGAAGGGGGGCAAGTGGAAGATTTGAGTGGGGTGGTCTAGGTAAGTGAGGCAGTGGATAGGAGAAAGAATGCGCTTATGATGAAGTGGTGTAGGTTGGTTTAGTCGGTATGGTGCTAATTGTACATGTGCTTTTGTCCGTTTGCGTATTTGGTCGATTTGTCGATTTGTCTATTTAGTATCGGACGCAGCTTGCATGATCTTACAACTCAATGCTATCATGGACTTATTTCTTCCCACTAAATGAGCGGACTCTTGAACTAATGAAGTCAAGCTATTTCTGTTCAAGGTCGGGCATGTGCAGCCACTGCTTTGCCCTGTGCCTGCCGGTATAAATGTCATTGCATTTAACGGTTTGAGCGTTGTTGACCGCAAAAATTATTGTCGTCGAGCGTGGTGGTGATGAGGATCAAATCTGCGTGTGAAATTTATAAAGATCCTTCTGTTTGCAGCCCACTTGGCGCTTGGCGCTCGGCGCTCGTTTTTGACAGAGAGTAGCCTCCAGACAAGCTGTATTGAATCAGTATTCAAAAGAGGTACTACAACAGTGTGGTAGAGTATTAAGACAGACGCATACTGTGGGAAGAGGAATTGGGGACACTCGAAAACTTTGGGCAACAATCACACCTTCTTCGACCAAGCCAGCGCCACACTCCTGGGCTTCTGCATCTGTAACGTAATAGCGGAAATGGCCGAATCGTTTACCATCTCCAGCAGCTTCTGTCTCCCATCCTCACAATTCCCTCCATCCTTCAGAACAGGACACACCCTATGCTCTCGAAATAACGTCGCCACAACGGCGACGAATTCCACCTGCGCGAACTTCTGCCCGGGACAGATACGCGGGCCGTCTGCCCAAGGGATGAATTGGCCTTGTGGAGGCTCCATGAGCCCGCCGTTGGGTGTGATCCAGCGGCTGGGCTTCCAGGTTAAAGAGTCGGGGCCCCAGAAGCGGGGATTGCAGTGGATGGCTTGGGTGTTTATGTTGATTGCTGTGCTTGGGGGAAGGAGGTGCTGGGTTGAGCCTATGACGAGGGTTTGCTCGCGAGGTCCGGTTGTTTTGGGGATGAAGACGATGGAGCCATAAAGACGGAGGGTTTCGTACTAGGAGAGTGTGAGGTCTTTGTTGCTGCTGGGGGTTTGGATGATTTACCATGATTGCGAGACATCTGTTCAAGTTTGGAAATACGGATTCGTAGCTCTGCTCGATCGGAGCATTCTTGAGCTCTTCGGCCAACCATTCTTGGCATTCTGGATTGGCAGCCAGGAGAACGATGGCAGCCGCCAACGTGTTCGCTGTTGTCTCGTGCCCAGCTAGATTATAGATAAAGATGTTCCCATAGATCTCGTCATCCGTGAGTCCAAGATTCGATTTGCGGCCACCATTCGTTTCTTTGGCTTCATCCGAAGCTTGGATGAGAGCGCTTAGCAAGTTGTTATTGCCAGACTTGCGTTTTGTGATCGAAGTGCGTTCGGTCTCGAGCATTTCTTCCATATATTGTTTGAACTCCTTCGCAGCTTGGCCAAGCTTGCGTAACTTCTTGGGGAGTATTGAAACTGTCAAAAAGTCCTTTGGAATGATAGCAAGGGTGACGACGTTGCGCAAAATCAGTGACAGTGCATCTTGATACGGCATGTGATGTTCAAGTGGAAGCTTCTGTACGCCCGCGTTGAAAGGACGTGAAATACCGAACCCAGCACTCGATAAAACATGCAGGGCCAGTCTTGCAGTGTCCTGGACGGTCTCTCGAGTGCCCTCGAGACCCTCATCTACCCATGACTGTAGCATATCTTGGCACTGTCGTGAAGCCTCGCCCCATACAAGAGAACTGATTCTTTCGTTGAAAGTAGGCGCCGTTAGCTTTCGGTGACGCTGCCAGTCTTCCCCTTCAACCTAAATTGCCACCTTAGCTAAATATCCATATAGAAATGGTCTCTGCGGCTCCTTACGGTATTCAAGCTGGGGCCGAAGACATCTAATGGCTCTGCAACCTTCTCGTCAATGAGGGTTTTACATTCTGTCGTTATTACTTACTGTACATGTCAGTAGGCTTGGTATACTCTTTCCTCTTCGATAGCACTATGTGCGCGGTATTAGGGTCGGCAACCCATAACTCGTTACCACTTGGGGTGACCAGTACGAAGACAAGGCCGAGCTCATCATGTAGAGCACACTTGTCCTGGAATGTCCATCCTATGTAAGTGCATCTTGCCCATTTGCCCAGGCCATATGGAAGCATTTGCAGAAACCTGGGGAGCACGGGGAGTAGTTTGAGTGCGAGCATCCATAGAGGATTTAGTGCGCTTAACGGGCTTATTACGATGGGCAAGGCCAGCTTGCGCGCGACCTGGTAATTGAGGAACAACGAAATCGAGGTCCACAGAATCCGCGCGATGGTAGCGGTACTGAGAAGGTACAGAAAGGCCATAGTGAAGACAGCTTGGATGATAGGAATGGCTGAAGAAGTACTGAGGTTGTGGGCAAAAAGCTCACACAGCAGCTCAGCGAGGGCAATGCGATTCCAAATCCATTGGGACTATGATCCACCACATCCTTGGTGCTGCATCGTTGGATCAAACAGTACCACAAGGCTGCCCATGCAAAGGTGATCTCATGGCACAGAGAGATGTGGTGCGGTCAATGAAGGCAAATCCTGATGGCTGAACGAGTTCGTTTCATTAGCTCGGCTACAGCGACGAGGCAACCACCCACGCCCTCCTCGCCACATCCTTACCTTTTGCCTTCTCAATGTCTGATGTCACTTACGGAATACTACTTTGAGCGTACTGTACCTCATTCACGCCGATCACAAACGGCGGTACTCAGCTTTCCGTTTGTCTTCCAAGAATGTCGGCCTGCAGGCATTCCCATCGAGCCCCACTCGATTGCAGCAAAGAGTTGACTTGCACTGCACAGAACGTCAACTTCTGTGGCGGCATCCAAGGCTACGGACACGGCAGGATACTTTCGAGGATATATACATTACCTATATTAGTCAAAAACGTGATTTCCTTTATTGCATTCTGTTATCGTCCTTCACCATCACAGAAAGGACCTCACGCTTGAATCCAAGTCTTTCGATGCGAAGTCTATCCGCGTAGCAACATGACAGCAAACAAGGCGAAAATAGATCGGACTGCTTTCCAGGTATGTTGCGCAGACCTTTGGAGTGTCGCAGCAAAATTATCCGATGGGCTAACCTCTAGCTAGGCCTTGATTGGAGTTCTTCTTGGAATAGCAATTGTCCTCGCAGCTGGTCGCACGTATATTCGAACACGTATTTTCCGCCGTATCTTCATTGACGATTGCCTATTCTTCCTCGCCACTGTCTGTCTAATCGCTGGAACTGTCATGGTCTACATCGACTGTCCTTACCTATATACCCAAGTTAGCGTCGAGTCTGGCATGCAGACTCCACCCTCGGACTTTATTCACCAATTGATCGAGGACCAGAAAACTCAAGATGCTGCCGCTGTGCTCTTGCTCGTTACGATTGTTAGCGTCAAGTTCTCCTTCTTGTTTTTCTTTCGCAGTCTTCTTCGGCGCTTGAAAAATATGATAATATGGTGGTGGTTTGTGTTTGCCGTCCACGTTCCAACCGCTGTGGTCATGATCTGCTCAAGTTTCATGAGCTGTCCCTACTTTGGTGCACGCGTCCTTGGTTAGCGAATTCTCGCGAATTTTCCTGTTGAACAGAAGCTGACATATATCTACTTAGTGACCTGTGTTACTCCTAGTGCCCTTGCCAGAGAGAACGCAGTTTTCAAAGCAGTCACTATCTTGGACATTGCAACAGATGTCTTGGGTATGGAGTTGTCCCTTACTTAATATGTATACGGCTGACTCTCCTTAGTCATTTCAATCCCCATCCTACTCCTCTGGCGCGTGCGAATCGGCCTTCGCAGAAAACTCGCACTTGGTGCCATCTTGAGCCTCAGCATCTTCATGATTATAACCAGCATCATCAAGATCAGCGCTGGCAACATCATCAACGGTCAAATCGACACCACCTGGGCCGTCTTTTGGCTACAGGCCGAAGCTGCCGTTGCTGTCATGGTCGTTTCCATAAGTGCTTTCAGAGCGCTCTTTATCATAGACGGCTCGAACGATCGCAAAGCTCCACAGCAATCCAAATCTGCTCGTCGTTGGCTGCAGAGTCGCTCGAAGACTGCTCATGACGGATTGCTCAGTATATCGACACCAACCGTATCAGGTGTAAACACGTTGATAAGACACACATCCTCTCGGTCGCACCACAGAAACCAATCAATTGAGTCTGAGGGCATCTGCTTACCAACGATTCCCCCTGGGATCCGGGTTACCCATGATATAACTACTGACCGAGTAAGAGAAAGTGTGCCTTTCTCCTATGACCCCCAAGCTGACAGCTCTAGTATGAAATGAATGGGATACACAAACCATCTTACGAGTCCTTGGTCTGACATATCCTTCGAAGTCGGCTACCTCTTCCTCATCAGCCTGATTGGGTTTCATTGAACAGTCAAATGAGGCAGCAGAGACGCATAGTTAGAACCAAAACGCCAAGTGGAAGTCTTTCCCAATTATATCTGTTCGGTCTCGAAAATATATAATGCAAGTCAATAGAAGTACACCCCCTTATCAATACATATACAGCCTCTTAAGATTGCTCAGCAAAAAACCCATGAGTACTTAATTCTACACCAAAACCAAGCGGGTACACATAATCTCAAGATTAAATTCCCTAAATCATCTCCGTTAAAGATAAACAAAAAAACAAAACATTAGCTTCAGTTTGCTTCATCAATTTGCTTCACCGCCGTGATTAGCTCCTACCCCTGACCTGACGAGCTCTGATGTCTTCACCAACTACCTCGCTGTTGTTCCTGTGACCGCAGCACTGTTCATGTAGTATCGAATATGTCCTCCTGACGGTAAAGCTCTTCTGCGATGTCATGGTTCTATCGGCAGCGAATTGCTAATTATGTCTGATGCTAGAAGAGAGGAGAAGAAATGTATGTGTATCGATAGGGGGTTGTATACAATATGTATCGAAAAGGGGGGCGTAGGTTTATTGGCCCCTAAAGAACAGGCATTCCGACCAACCGAGTTGTGAAAGAATGTGTCACAAGCAGGAAAGTGAACTGGTGACATGGATTGATCTCGCCGTCGCTTTGTTCTGATATTCGACCCGCGCAGATTCTCGACTATTCGATCTCGGTTCCCTTGTCTTTCTACTGTCTCTTCTTCTTCCATCTATGCATGTGACTGCAATCTAAAGTCGACTCATCGTGACAATATATACAACTCAACAAGAACGAAATAATGCAAATGCTTGTAGTATAACATGACAAGAAGATAGATCGTTTTACAAACTAGTGCTTCTGATTGTATGTTTTCGAAAACTCTCTTTGGCGAGAAACTAGTTCATCATACTCTCAGGTTCAACCGCAACACACGTGCGCCTAGAAAAGTTACAAAAAGGCACATGGAACGAACCAATCTTACTATCCTCTATCCTGAGAGCTAGCCTGGGTATCAGTAGTTTTTTACTGAACCTCCACTCCTAGTAAACCCCCCGACTCCCCATTCCCCTTAACCCACCTTCACCAAACCAATGCATCCCCGCCCCGCCTGCTAGAACATCCGCATCTAAACATCCGTCAAGGCGTCAGCACCACCGGGTTGCAGAACAAACAAACGCTTAGCTCACCCTGTACACCATTGTCCAGGCTTCGTAAGAGAGAAGTCAGGAGGAAGTGCATCCCAAGGATGACACCAAGGCCGTAAAGGCAGACTCTGACGCTGCTGAAGACACAGCGACATCTCACGCAGGCTCGGGATCGATATGGCGCCATTAGCAAGTAGCGTGCTCCCAGGGAGGCGAGATCAGATTGAGCCACGATTGATCACCACCGTCTGGATCTTACATATTCCAGCTCCCCTTGTCGTCCTTGTTTTGCGGTTGGCATCGTCTAAAGAACTGTATTAACTCAAGCGGTCGATAATACTTTTGTGCCTCCGAATGTGCTTCCTTGAGATCGAACCGTAACTATTTGCAACGAAATAGCAAGACTACCAGGTGTTTTTGAAGACAGCCGGTATTTACGCTCTTCATGTCGACCGATTGTTTCTTGTACGATGGTAGATCATCCAATCATCAACAGACGGAACACAGCTTTGACGACACTGCTTCTCTAAGTTCTAGTGTACCTTTCCGCAGAAATCACCTCTTCAAGGATTGGGTCAACCTTTCCCTAAAACTTGATCGACCTCTTCTCCTGCTATTACGCCGTGGGGTTTAGGATGGCGGTATGTAACGTGGTTGCCCTACATTTAATGCGTTATAATAGCCTGTCTGTAGGCGAAGCTTGGCCGAGAAGTTCTCCATGGAGATGAAAAGCATCCATTACCTGTTAGTATTCGGAATAATGATCTGTTCTATTGTCGGATACCAAGGCCGATTTCACGTCTTGCCGGGATACCAAGGATCGCCACTGTGCACAGGCCACATAAAACTATCACTATGTGTATCGAGTTCCGGACGAAGAGACTGTTGAGTAGGTGGAAGATTACCCACTGGAAATTCCACTTTCTCGGGATATGTTGCCCAGGAAAACGAATTGGAGAATACTGGTGATTTAGAGAGGCGCTCGACAGAAGGAACAAGTGTTGATGTTCTCTGGACCGTAGGAGTACGAATATTGTCTGAAGTGGCGGACGGTTTTCGAGGAAGAAATGCCGCCAGCCTCTCTGGAGAACTTAGAAGAACGGGGGAGCCAACGAAAGTCGCTGACTGTGAGAATCGACCAAGTGATGGAACATCTCTTGGGGTTGTGCAAACAGAAGATTTCCGGGTTTCACATGATGCAATAGATGATGGCCGAGAGGGAACAAGGGTAGCCGTCTTCTCAGTAGCAACAACGTGGTTAGGTTTGTGGCTTAGGAATTCCGCGTTACCTGAAACTTTCCGGTATTGCTTTTCGTTCTTGTCACGTAGTTTAAGCGCTACTTCGAGGTCATTGTTGAACTTTTCTCTGTCTGGCACGGACGGGAATTCCAGATTGAGAAATTTGCAAGTCAGATGCTCTATCTTACTGCCGTCTTTGAACATTGGATGTTGGGGCCGACCCAGGATCGAAAGATCCCAAGTCTCTAGTTGGTCCATTTTAACGGAGAATTTCTGGACAACGAATGTTTCAGGTGAGTCCCCAGAGACTCGGTTTTCTATTACAGATCGGCGGCAAGATGAGGGAGCCTTTTTGCACCGACACGATGTGTCCACCACTCGAAGTCCTCGCTGCACTAAGCGTGTTGTTAGCATGAAGAAAAGCAAAAGTAACTGTCATATGACTTACGTTCGAGAGACAGCAAAGTATATTTTCCCTCTAATTTAGTGAATAAAACCATTCTCGGTAGGTGAGGCTTCACAGCCGCAATCACACCGTTACCGTTACTGTTCTCAGCAACAGACACAATAGAGCTATCGCAGCGTTGCGTAATCTTTGCCACCGTGGCGTTTGTAGTATTGGTCCGTTGGGAATTACCAGATAGAGATGAGGAAGATGAAGTCGACAGCCGTGAAGGTTCTAGCGATTGTGCTTGCATGCAAGGCAAGGGTTTCCAGAGCCAAAGTTGTAGCCTAGCAGTTCCCTCTAAGACTTTAGAGCCAATCCGGAGCTGTTGCTTATTGAGTGCCCACGTGGCTCTCGGCATATCGTGTACCACTTGGTACCCTAAGTATGCGCGTTGAAAACCGAAGATATCTGATTCCGATCGGAAATCGAGAATTGTCCCCCCTGTTCCATTCCCGCTACATATCTCCACACTCAAGGTCGGAGTCGATGTGGGTATTGCGTACCATGGTATGAACCGGTCCACGTGAGTATTGACCTTTTCACTCTCTGGCTGAGCTATGCCGGAATCATCCTCCACAGCATTGCGCACTAGTCGCAACGTCGTCGCACTTCTGCGGAAGACGAGCAGATCATGCTTCTGAATCCCAGCAGGCGCTGATAAAGAGATCTCGAGGATTTTTTCCTCCTGACCGCTTTGATCTATCAGACGCTTAGACGTGCTCTCAACTTCCGCCGGCCATATAAGGAACAAGGCCGAGTTCAACTTTGCCAGTTCATTGTCCCCGAACACGACAAGGTCTTGCCGGAGGTACTGCTTAGAAATGCGCTGTTCTACTTGTCCAATTATTCTGGTGTATAGCGAACCAGGTCGTGCCTCCCGATACGGCATGCTCCGTTTCAATGTTTCCAGTATCCATTGTGCCTTGAGTAGTTCCAGATATTGCTCGATTGTTTGCTCGCCAGTTTCGCGGTCGATGAATTGTACCGTGCTCTGTCGGAAATGCCGATAGAGAGCGTCGAACCCCTCTTTCAACGGGAAATGCGTAATATCGGTGTAGACTGGAGGGGGGTTTTTCGCCAACGCACTACAGAACCTAGCAGCTAGCCATTCCGGTATTTCCCTAAAGACAAGCTCTTGCTGCGGTATCAGGTGTTGCTTCATGAGCCACAATATTTCGGCCACATCACCAGCTATATTGGTTGCTAGTCTGAGCTGTACGGGCTCGATGACAAGGTATATTTTCTGGGTATGGAATTGGATCCTTGCCCTGAGATCGTCCACCTTTTTCTGTGTCGAGGCGGCCCACACCACGTTTTGAATGAAACCAGCTCGGTCCCGTTGGAGGGATACATGACGGACCAATATTTCGCGACATTCCGCGAGCGTCGCGGTGAAGTCCCCAATCAGCTCCTGTGATTCGCGTTGGAGAGGGTTTTGTCTTGGGTTGGTATCTGTAGAATCGAAGTCCAGGTCCTCACTTTGGTCGAGGGCCTGTTGCAAGGCATCACGAAGTTGCCGAAGCCTCTCATCAAGGCGGCGGACGTCTTTACTGAATTGTAAATATTTCGTGTCTAGAACACGCGTAGAAGTCAGTCAGGATGTCGGTAAAGTTGGTCTAAGATCTGCAGTGGGTAAGGGTTAGAGTAGGCCGAGTGCGCTTACCGGCGGAACCATTCTTGTCAAAGCAATGGTCGTAGATCCACTGGCAGAGCTGTATGCCAACTGCGATGTCGGATGGAGCAAAGCCAAACGACATCCTGCAACTTCGTTCACCAGTTCACCACTTGATGGAGATGAGACTGAGGGCCTTCCAGGCTTTGTAGCCACGTGGAAGAAGGAAGGAAGGAACAAGTGCTGTGGAGGGTCCATCGACATTGCTGGATAGGGCCACCGGGTTTCGGGCTTATCGCATTTCTCGACAGTGTCATAGGTACCTACCCTCGGCGCTGCAGATATGCAGATATTGGCTTGGCTGGACCGTCACATCAGTCATAACAGTAAAGGTACTGTAGCCTGTCGTACTGTCAGAGTGTCAGTCTGCCACACGATCAAATCGAACTCTTGGCATCCTGCTACTTACGAATCATCTTCCACAGCCTCACAGTCTCATGCATGCGAAATGCTCGAGATGGCGCCTTCCAAAGACACGAGAATGGTGCATCTGCGCCTTGGCAATACCGACGGCAGCCCCTTCTCGCTTACATAGGGCTACTAGAGTCATGCCAAGGTTCAAGCTTGATCTCCCCATCATTGCTAGCCTTGTCATCAACGCCTACTAAGCATTCAATACGTAGTGAGTCCGCCCGAGTCGAGAGCTTCGATAGAATCATCAGGCTCAGCAGAACGCCACGCCACGCCAGCCAATGCGCGAAAAGATATCGGCGTCTCCCGCAAGGCTGCGAAGACGCTCAGGCTTTCCGCAGCTTTCTGGAGTAATGTACAAAGCCTCTGTCGCGCGCCGTCGTCGTTCTCGTGTATATTTGCTCCATAGAAGAATACGCAATGGCATCTTTTGATCAGGCAGATTATGACCGCGCGGTCGATGATTTGGATGAGAGCTCTCAACGAATTGACGTAGCCCCCACCGCTCCACAACGCCTAGGGCGCTTTACTGTCGTCTGTCTCGTTCTGAATCGTACCATAGGCTCTGGGATATTTGTCTCCCCAGCCAAAATTCTGAAGGGGACAGGATCAGTAGGAGCTTCGTTGCTACTCTGGGCTTTCGGGGGTCTAGTCGCAACATGTGGGCTGCTTGTCTGGCTCGAACTTGGTCTTTCTATCCCTGTGCGGTTGATCCCAGGTACTGGCGAGCTGAAAAGCGTACCTAGGAGTGGAGGAGAGAAAAATTATGTAAGTCTTGTTCCTCTTGTCGTTGTGGGATTTCGAAAACCAGTAAAAAAGCCATGCCAGGCCAAATATAACGACTAAGTGGCAGTTCCGATATGGAAATTTGAATTCGATGATTTCCCAGTGTCTCCTAGCTTGATCGTCTCCTCGCACAGGCGCAATGCTTATATCACTTCAAGAAAACAACCAGTCTATCATTCAATTTGGATATCTACGAATACGAAATATTGTTTACTGATTTCTGCACCCCTTTGTGTGCCATTTGAAATCATCATGCTGACTATTCGAAGCTTGAATATATATTTCCAAGGCCGAAGTTCCCAGTCACCTGCATGTATGGCGTTGTCTTCATACTACTGGGCAATCTATCAGGCAATGCCATTGCGTTCGGAGAATACGTCATGGTCGCAGCAAATCACCCGAGTGCTTCCCGAGCCGATGTCATTGGTCTCGCGATAGCAGCACTGAGCGTAGCGATACTCCTCCATGTCTGCTCTCGGAGAGGTGGCATCATCATCAACAATCTCTTCACGATTGTGAAGGTTTTAATCCTTATAGCCATTATCGTCATGGGCTTTATCAAGGCCAGTGGCCACAAACTTGGCGGAGCAGACAAATCTACCGACAACTTTGACCCGAAAAAGTCATTTCACAACAATCAACGTGACGTAGGGAATTACAGCGATAGCTTCCTATATATAATCTACGCTTATTCTGGATTTGAGCAACCCTTTTACGTACTCAGCGAGGTATCTCGACCACGGAAAGTATTTCCAAAATACACTTTGATTGCTATGGCTATCGCCACGACTCTTTTCATTCTGGTGAACATTGCCTATCTATGCGCCGTGCCGAAAGATATACAGCTTGATAGCACGCAAGACATGGCCACCCTGTTCTTCGCACAAATGTTCGGCCACAAAGGTGCCCAGCGAGTCATGGCTGCTCTCATTGCCTTTTCGATTTTGGGTAATATCGTGGTCATGACGTTCACCGCATCGAGAGTCAAACAGGAAATCGCCAAGGAAGGTGTTCTCCCGTTCTCTCTGTTCTTCGCGACCGGCCACACAACACCATGGGCGTGGCTCAAAGCGAAATGGCACGCTGGCAGGAATCCTAACGTGATACATAGTCAAGACGTGGACGATCATCTGGAGCAAACTCCCATGGCTGCATTAGGCCTTCATTGGCTCTCATCCGTTCTCTTGATTGCCTTTACGTCAATGCTCGATCCAACAACCTCCTACTCGGTTCTCGTCTCCCTCTACAGCTACGTTGTCATCGTTCTCAACGGCTTCGTCGTCTCGGGCGGTCTCATCTACCTTCATTTAAACAAATCAAGATCCTGGTCGTCGCAAGCCAGCTTCAAGCCCTGGGTTAAACCTCTGCACGCCGTTATCTACTTTGTAGTCTGTGGTTTCCTTCTGTTCGCCGCCTTCGCGAAACCATCTGACGGCACACCCTACTCCTATTCTGTGAGCCATATTCAATGGTTCATCGTGCCTGCAATTGGGCTCTCCGCCTTGGCTTGGGGATCGATTTGGTATTTGGGCCTGAAGTTGGTGATGTTGCAGAAACGGAAACAGTTGGTTGTAACACGCTTTCCGTTTATTGTGCAGGATGAGGAGGATCCGGGGCAATGGGTGCAGAAGTCGGAGTTGGTGGATCATGAGTGGCATACCCGGGTTCCTACGTTGAAGCCGAGTCTTGATGGGCATGAAATGACGTAAGGTCGAGGTTCATGTAAACTTATTGATATGTCTCTTGTAGATGTAGTAATTCATATCACTTTCTGTTGTACTTCCAACTACTAAAGTTCCGCATGCAGCATTGTTCATTTATGAAAACCAAGCTAAATACATTGCAAACTCGTCAATCTGTTTACTTCTTCACAACCAATCTTACCTTCTTGAACCAATGTCTTAATGTCAGTCTGAACAAGTTCGTCATTCATTCGAATATATCAATATAGAGCGAAAAGCTAGGAAACTCCAACTGAACTCCACATGGATAGCAAAGTGGACACATAGACTTCTTGTTCCCTTCAAGTAGTATTGTCATTTAGCCAAGGCCAATTACAAAGCTTGTACCGTTAGTAGGACTGGGCATAAGAACATATGAAACTGGGTTGATATTGCCGTTCTGGTTCCCAAACTGTCTCTGAGCCTGATAATTGACGTGGTGGTTATCGGTTGTTGTTTGATGATACCTTATGCATACCTTTATATATCGATTCGGTAATACAACTCAGCCAATGAAGACCGTTACAAGAAGAAAGTTTCAAGCACGCATCTTTAGCAGCTTTTGAACCGCTTCGAATGAACACAACATGATAGATACTGCATCATAAGCTTGTGTCATATCGTACCTCAAGGTAGTTTAAGAATCAAAGACACGGTGATATGGCGGGGTGAAGCGAGACGCCTGACGGCAATCGCACAGCGCTAAGTTTGTGCCCCTCGATCGATCAATCACTTTGTTGTTCGAGCAAGAGTCACTTCGACTCATTCAATGCAAGATAACCCCCTTGTGACCCCTTCTTATAAGGCTCCTCTTCCTCGGGCTGGGCCTTCGTGATTCTTCTCATTTTATGCTTAGAATTGCAATTTGATCTCGAAGAACAGGTCTATACCACGTCCACCGGGTTCGAAAACCGCAAACATGGCACCAGGAGGCAGAGGACGAGGGGGCAAATTTAGCAAGCCGACAAGAGGAGGTTTGATTAGGGTATCTGCTAGCTAGAAGGAGTAATTGCTGACTTTTTGCCATAGGTGGTAAGAAGTTTAGCAAGAACCTCACGCCTCTAGACGCAGATGGTAATCCCGTTGGCATGTGGGGGGTAATCAGCCATTCGTATCACACATTGTGGCAAAGCTCACAAAAAAACATAGGAACCCCGAGATGCAGCAGAGAAACCTTCATCTTCAGAAGAAGAAGACTCCTCTGAAGAATCCTCCGAAGAAGACCCCGACAAACCCCCCATGACACGTGAACAGCGTCGTGCCGCTGCCAAAGCCAAGAAGGATGCCGCCATCAAGCGCAAAGCCCAAAAGGCAATCAAATCCGGCGACCTCCCATCCTCCGAGTCCGAGGAGGAGGAAGAAGAAGAAGAATCCGACACCGCGCCTGCGAACCCAAACCACACTGCTAAATCCCGTACACAAGCTTCCGCTGCCCCCATCAACCCCGCCGATGCCCCTACTGCAGGCAGCAAGTCTTCAAAATCGACGCCACTATCACAGCTATCAAGGCGTGAGCGCGAGGCGTTACAGGCACAACAGGCAAAGGAGCGGTACCAGAAGCTGCATGCAGAGGGGAAAACGGATGAGGCAAAAGCTGATCTCGCTAGACTCTCGCTGATACGGGAGAAGAGAGAGCAGGAAGCAGCAAGGAAGAAAGCAGAGAAGGAAGAAAAGGAGGAGGCGGAGAAGGCAAGAGTCGCTGAGGCGGACGAGAAGGAGCGGAAGAAGAAGGAGGCTGCGATGGGTAGTGGGCCAGCGAAAGGTGGGAAGAAGAAGGCTTGATAGCAAGCAGGACTATTCCGCAGGTGATAAATAGCATTTACGAAGGCATGTTATGTTGGTTTCTCATGCGAATACATGCATTTTAGCTTCTGTTGTCACACTTGTGGCATGTCAAAGCGCAAAGAGGTGTCTTGGTGCTTCTACATCATCAATGAAGAATGAGGCCTTCATCAGTTAGGAATAGTAGACCCAGCAACTTCTATGAGTAGTGAAGTTATCTTCTGTAGTCCTTCAATCAAAGACATCAATATCCAGTCGCTACATCCTATGCTCCCAAACAACAAATACACCATAACAACAGCCCCCCCATCAGCTCTCCAACCTTCCCCCTACCCACACTACCCCTTCATCCCCCTCCGAATCTCCCACCCACTTCATCCCCACATTCCCCATGAGCCCCCAACCCCTCCCCGCAAACCCACACTACAATGTCCCGTCAAACTAAAAGTTCCCCAACTCCACCACGTTTTCAGGAGCGAGAATATGAGGTTGTCAACGCTCTTTGCATTCTTCTTCCCTTCACTTTCCCCTCCATCTACCCATTGTTTGCGTCAGAGCGGGGATGTAGTCGGAGTGAATATGAAGGGGGTACGTTTTATGATGGGGGGAGGAAAGGGAAGAAAGGTGGAATTGGGATTTTTGTGGGGTGAGGGAGGGCGGGCGCTAGTGGGGGCAGGGGAGCGCTAGGGTTGATTTGGAAGTGTGTTAGTGCGCGAATTGGAACTTCAGATGGGTGAGCTGCAACTCCTTTTATTGTCTTCTTGGAAGCTACCAGACATGGCGAACTATCAAGCCGCATTGGATTCTTTGCCAATCGAACTTCTGGACCAGGTAATTGCCTTGCTAAGCAAAGCAGAAATAAAAGCTCTCCGCTTTACATGCCGCCAGCTGCATATCGTAGCATCCAAGAAGATGTTTAAAACGCTGACAATTTCCACCAACCAAGAGTCCTTTGTTCAGCTTTTGAATGTTGCCGGCTCTGGATTTTGGAGCGCTCAAGTACGACACGTTCACTGGGTGCTGCTAAATTCCTCGGACGATACCGTGGGCAGAATGCAATGTATACGCTTCAAGGAGATCGAGTCCTTTGGCTCTTGGACGGCATCTCTGAAGCCATTCGGGGGTATAAATGGCAAGCCAAGCTATTATGCATTGGATCTGCAGTGCCAGCTGATGAGACGGATACCGAACGTTCAAACTATCCGGTTCTGGTGCGCCACGACCGGTCAGCGGAGTGGAATAGAGCCTGGGGAAAAGAACCGAGTCAGAAGCAATTTCGTAAAGAGAAGTCATTTTAAAAATCCGACGCCCTACCTTGATCCCAATGCAGATGATATATTCTCCATCCTGCACCATTCCAAGCTTCAGCCTAGACTCATCCACACAATTATCGCCACGATGCATCTAAGGTACGCACTGGATGGTGACCTCGAACGTCTAGTCATCATACCTATTACCCTCGACCGGACAAGGAGGTTTCCGGAGACTTATCGCGGCCATGCAAATGAAGAAGAACTGGACTACATCACCCACAAAATGGGCTGCATTTGGTCTCTTGCCCATAGCGGTATCACCACCCTCAAAAGCCTAGATATCTTTAGTGAACATGGGTTTTCTGAAGACATGAAAACGTCCCTTCTTAGCATGCCAAATCGTAAGTTCTACGTGGCGGCCCGAGGCCGTTAGCAAAGAAGGACACTTAGACAGTGATGGTCTTTACAGTTAGCCAAGTGAAGGTGGAAACATATATGACTTGCACGGAATGAGTTAGGCTCAGAGTATCGTGGAATCTGAGATAGCTCATCAGGCACAGGTGAGTAAGATTTCGACGTGGGATAACGCAGGCTAAATTTGGAGAGATCAGGGATACAGGTGACTTTGATCGTCAAATCGAGCGATATTGACAAACAACTGGATCAAGGCCTTACTGCCAAAGATGGATCAGAACGTGAACATGGACAATAATTCCAAGGATCAGGATCTTGCAAGGCTGGTGAGGCAGTACAGTATATTTTTGGAAGGGACATTCGCTCATCTTTCTATGTATGCAGTACCCGAAAGGACGCTAGAATCTCGGCCTTCTTTTCCGTCCTCAAAGCCCATGCAGTCAACAATTTAATGCTCAGTTGCACTTCAGCACATCTTTTCCAAGTCTACAGCCCACCAAGTCGCTGTTTGCCCCTGGTCTAGCCCCTAAGCGCTGATTCCTCTAACGGCTATGTCAAATCCATGGTCCACCCAAACCCTCTCGTACTTCTTTTCCACGATCTTAGTCTAAGCCCCAAAGCTCGTTTGAAGTCGCCAAAGGGCTAAGCAGCGCTACGGGAGGGTGTGGATTGGAGCTATATGGGACCCACGTCGCATCCCAAAGAAGACGCGGTCTAGGACCTCGAAACGGATCCGAAACGCTCGTATCCATGATGCTAAATTTCTTGGAGACGCGAGAGTGTGGGTGTTACCTGGTAAGCACGTATTGGCCAATTGCTATCAACCGACCAATTCCGTCTTCTAAGCTGTTCTTACAGCACATTGCTGAATCTCAATGAAAGGCTCATGGGCCGTGAGTCTGCTGTGATATCAAATTTCGAATTGAAGCTACAAGGGAGACAAATGCTTATCTTGCAATCACTAAATAAAGGATACTTCTCGCAGCACTCAACAAAAGGCAACCTGATGCCAACCCCGCAATCCCACCTCTACCGCCCAGTAATAGTAGACTCCGTCGACGCCAAGACCGTTAAAGAATGCTCGAAGACAAAGCCAAGCTCGCGGGCTCTCCACGGAGCCGTACAGACGCTGCATCGCAACAAGTTTTAAACGATGATGGGTTTCTAGCCATTCCAGATTTCTACAGTGGATGTGGAAACCTGTGCGAGTGATAGGGAATGGACGAGGTCGGTTTCCATGAACAAGAGACAGCGCCTAGGCGAGAGTGACGATTTTTCCACATGGCGTTTCTAACATGTGGTTGCGCTATGGAATGGATGCGGCTTATCACGGTGGTCCGTGAAAATCTTAGATGTTTAAGTCTGGTCTCTTGGTGAGCAGGAATAGTTTATGACAGTATTACCTTTCCAGATGAGGTTTTTCGCCACATTCGTCGCCAGTACTGATATAGTTTCTTGTCTTTGCGTAGCACGTTCCTCGAACTGCTTTCGTTTTTTCCGCTTCGTATTCTGTTCAGATGAGTTCTTGAGCACTGTTGCTTTTTTGCATCGACTTTTACTTTTTCATCGTATGTCTACACCGGTGTTATTCTTGTTTCTATATATCTCTTTCACATCGATTCTGTGCTGCTGTTCAGCATCTTTTTCGTTCTTCGATATCGCTTCTCCACATCGCCTCTCCCCATCCTTCCCCTCCCACATCATCCCCTTTCCATACCGTTCCTTCTCCCAACCATCCCCCCTCAAAATCCCCTCGATCCCGAACCTCACGATTCCGGTCAAGCTCGATTCTACACCCATCAGCACCGAACACCCACTGTCTCTCCGTCCCAATCCCCTCGTCCTTGCTTTCGTCAACCAGCAACTGTATGCTCGACTACGCCTTGTGACAGCCTCACAATCGAATAAGAAAACCTGCGAAGTCTTCGCCAAGAACATGCTTCGGGCCCCCTATTGAACCAGGGAATGAAGCCTAGCTGCACGCAAATCGAGATACTCGTCAAAAGCCCGCTCAGAAGCCCGTCAACAGCAGGTCAACGCAAGTCGAAATACTCGTTAATAAAACCCGTCAAAAGCAGGTCATAGACATATAGGAAGTATATAGAAAGCCTGTCTAATGCAGATATTGTTATTATTACCTATCTTAGTCTGAACAGTATCTTAAGACAGAGACAATATCATAAGCATACTTCCGTCTTGATCATCTTAAGAGTTAACTTGAAATTTGATAGCTTACCGGTTGCCATACTTACGGTACGCTGGACAGCAAGCGTAAACTGGTGCTTGAACGGGGCCTCAGCATTTCACCGAAAAGCAGTTTCGATATTTCACAACAATTGCGAACTTATAATAGAATTTCTTTGAGGTTGACATTTTGCGCTGATGCTAATTGAACCTAAGACCTCCCGGTTTTTCAAGTAGGTCACGTGATTTCTACATTTCTGGACTAAATTTTTTAGCTTCTCCTTGATTGAGCGTGTCATCCTTAGTGCAGGGGCCATGCTAATCTTCTCTGTATCGTTTCAAATTGACCAAATGCCCGAAGGCAAAATTTAGAACGCTTATTTGTAATATAAACTTTTTTCATCTTTTTGGACATTAAGTTCCTTACATTTCTGATGGAATGAGATGTTTAATACGATAGCTACGTTCAATTAGTATTACCCATAAATTTGTTGTGATGATGCTAGTTTCACGCCGATCTTTGAACGCCCAGCAATAGTTTAGTCAAAAATGTGCAGACACTTTTAGGCCTTCTTGATTTACGTCCGACGTGATGTGCCCCATATCCTAACCTTCTGCACCCTGAAATGGGTTTCACCTTCAATTCCACTCGCAACCCACTGTTTTATGTATTATTAACACTTCCCTTGAATACGCCCACTCCTCATTTTTCGCTCCCTACAGCAACCAACTACGCTCTTGTTTCAAGAAATTCATGCGCGCAGTAAGCATATCATCCATCCAGCACCGATAAATTACACCATCCATCACCGTTTCTCATTAGAAGGGTTATTCCGCAAAGCTACGAATCAGATATCGAACAAACTCAAAAAAGTTTCAGTTGAATGGGGCGAGGATTTAATAGGTACTGTATGTCATCTATAAACCTACCTAAGATCCCATCCCAGCATTTTTCACATTACCATTACCATCTCCCATAGATGCTTCGCTACAAATGCCCACTTTTAATCCTTCACACCCCATTACTACCGGCTTGCTCTTCTAGCTTCTTGTAAATGCGTCAAAACCCTTGTAGAACGCCCGTGGGAATGCAATCAAAAAGGAAAAAAAGAAAACGCCGCGCATAATGCAAGTTTTCACCCTCCGTCACAAATCAGAAATCCATCCCCGTCCGTGTCTGCACCCCCGGGCTCTCAGGCGCACTATACCCCCTCCTCCTCCCTCCATCCCTACCCACCACCCCCGCCCCATCCATCGGCATCAAATCCACATCCGGATACGGCGCCCTGCCTCTATACACCCCCCTCGCCCAATCCTCCGACCGTCGCATGCGCAGTCTCTGATCTTCGACCTCGTTCATGTGATCCCTCAGCGCCGCATCCTCCCTATCACGGCGCAGACGCTGCTCGTGCTCCCAGGTGCGTCGGCGGGCTTCCTCGACACTGATGGGGGAGTGGGAGCCGAACTGGACGATTTCGCGGGCGTAGTGGGCGACACCGCTGGCGGGGATGATACCGAGGGCGTTGCCGGAATCGAGGGCCAGACCGGGGCCGGAGCTGGTGCGGGAGAGGGCGGTGTTGACTGGGGGCGAGGCAATGGGAGAGGTCCAGCTGCCGGCGCTGGAGAGGCGGTCGGTGGAAGTGTGGGGCAAGACGTTTTCGAGAACGGCGGGGAAGGCTTGGGTGGAGGATTTGGGGGATTTGCGGAGGGGGCGGCCATCGGGGAGGCGGTTGGGGGGTGGGGAGCCGAGGGAGGTGACGTTCCAGGGAAAGGAGACTTGGGAGGGGTAACGGACGGGTTCAGTTTCGGCTGCGGAGGCATGGGATTGACGGGAGCCTTCGCGGGAAATGGGTTGAGAGGAGTAACCGGCTGGTATGATAGCAGGGTAAAGTGGTACCTGTTGAAGAGGGCTGATGGGGATACTCCGAGGTGATGGCGTATGGTGTAGTGATGGAGGTGATGGGTAGACATGTGGTTGTTCGCCGTGTAAATCGGGAAGAATACGTCTCGTTGTGGTTATAGTAACAGCTTCATCAAGTGGAAGCGGTGCTGGGTTCACCCCAATGATAGGCGGTGGGACATAAGTAAAGGTTTCGTTTATATATCTCGGTTGTGAAGCCTCCGAAACGTCCGAACCGGGGCCAGTAACATATTGTAAGCCAGAAGATGGGGAGCGTACGGTGTTTCCTAGGGGGCTGGCGTACCCTGAAGATGGAGAAGAGAAATGAGCACTAATATTCGGGTCGGAGTGAGTTTTGTGGCCGGGAACGTAGTCAGCGGCCCGAGGTGAATGCTGCGCATTGCCTGCCCTTACACTATCAGGAGATCTACCACGTTCTCTATGTAGAGACGCCGTTGGAGAGTTCGTCTGTCGTGTCAATGGTAATTTTCCATTAGCCACTACTAAAGGATGGGCCGAAGATGGTCGCTGAAATTGTCCAGCAGCGACACCAGCATAAGTGGGTATAGGCTTTGTGGTACGACCTGGACTTAGCCGCCGCCAGAAGCTCTCTCCATCTCGTGATGGTGGCGGGCTGCGGTGCTGCACCTCCGACAACGACGTGAAAGCGTTAGGAGGCTTTGACGAATCCTTTGATCCTTGTACAGCCCAAGAGACCGAGCCAGTAGCAAAATCCCTATTGATCTTAGCTCTTGCCGGAGTAGATCGGAAGCTCCCAAGATCACGGCGACTACCCGGCCTTCTCCCCTTCCTATTAGAAGCTACGACTTGCCAGCCTTCACCTTGACTCTCTAGAGTTGGAGCACGGGGACGTGTAGTAGCATCAGACCAATTCTTCTGCATCGGATATGACGCCAACCCTTCTCTATCACTGTCGTAGCCATCGTCAGGAATGGAGGCCGGATAGCGGGGTGTAGGACTATTCTCAACGATTCTTGGCTCGTATCGAGGCGAACTTGTGCCGTAGCTCGCTGGAGAGTCGATCGAAGACTTGCTATGATCCATACCCCAGGTATTCTCATTTGGCATCTGCAGTGGGTATGGTGGATGATCAGGCGTTCGTGCCTCTGACTCTGCCGATTCCGAAGAGCTGCTCGTTCTATCGAAGATTGAGATTTGGAAAACCCCTCTCCCTACACTTTCTTGAGACGAGCCTGGTTCTCGGAGTTGAATTTCTGTGGCAATTGATGCTAGTACCGGTTCGAGCTTTGCACGAATGCCCTCCAGCGGCTGAAATTTTGATTCATAGGCCATAGAATTCTCCCACAACCTCTTGCCATGAATTTGGTACTCTCGATAATCAGAAACACGACCAGGCTCTGGCTTTTGCTTGATTCTCTTGTCTGCTTGATCGTATGAATAGGCGAACAATCCAACAGCATAGCCCAGCCATTTTGGGAAAACTCTCTTGCCATTTAAAGAATCGCAACAAAACTTCTGGACCACGCTGTGTATCTTCAACATGTCAATGGGCTCTGGTTCAACCAAACTATCACGGCTGGAGGACATTGAATTTTTGTCATCCGGCTCGTTTCTTTCGATGAGGGCATACCTCATTAAGACCTTGAAAGTCACGTTCATATCAGGCTTTCCTCCGTTCTCCCGCGACTTCACCTCAATGTCGTCGCCTCGAAGTGACCTAAGCCCAAGATGAACCATCTCCACAGGGACATGTTGCCCAAAGAATGATAAAAGGTTGATGAAATTCCATGCCTCAGTATGGCCCAAGGCCAACAAATCATCAAGAATGCTGTTGTACGTGGTTCCCATCTTGGAATCTGTCGAAAAGGACTTTATGTTGACTTTTGTGAGAGGCTCATGGGTATCTGCCAGACGATGACAAAGTGCATCAATGGCAAGTGGCAAGCCTCCAACCTTTCTAACCCATTCAGTCGCACTTTTGATATCCGCCTCGGTTGGCTTCTTCATGTGTAATTCGTCGAAAAGTAGCTTTCGTGCGTCTTCTTCCTTGAGAGGTGGAACTTTTATCGGATAGGGTCTCAAGAGCCGTTGTTTCGACTCAAGATTCTTGGCTCTTGAGACGTAGATTATGCTGGAATTCCGACTGTCCGGAACGAATCGTGTGAGCTCCGTTGCATCTCCATCTTTTTCAATAACGATACCGTCAAAAACTATCAGCCATTCCTGTCTTGACTCAAACCAAGACTTCACAATGTCAACAAACTCGTCTCCAGTGGCTTTTGTGTACAACTCAGGAGCATCCCTTGCTACAACCTTGGTGTAAATGTTCCAGAACGCTTGGTACCTCTCCTCTCTTAGTTTTGCGATGATCCAGAAGACACCACCACTAAACTTTTTGCGATTCTTGTTAACATATTGACGAGCTAGGTGTGACTTTCCGCCACCTGGCTGACCATGGATCAGGACGCAGGCTGAGCCATCTTGCCGCCGTTTGTCAAAAAGGTGGCAATCTACCTGCTGTAGCTCCTTCTCCATACCTACAAAGTAGGTATTCGCGCGGAAACCAGGAGGGACAATGAAATACGGTTCTGTAGGCTTTGTAGGAGATTCAGTGTTCATGCCATCATCCCTCGTTTCTGGTTTCGGAGGTAAAGGGAAATCTTTTGAGAGATTGATTGTGGAGTTACCTACAGAAAATATAGCAAATCAGCAAATCTGAGTTGCAGCTATATCATACATAAGACTGCTCGTAATGCGTAATCCATGAGATATTTCTGACGACAGCTCAAGATGAAGTGGATTCAGCGCGTCATTTCCACCTTGTCATCAACCTCCTCGACTTCATAATCCGCTTCAAACAAAGACCGAGACTCTGACGGATCATCTGGAGAAGGAAGTGCCCTCATCTTACCGGCTGATGTACTGGCTGAAGTGGTCTTTGGTGTTCCTTTCACACTTTCTGGAGCTATCAGTCTAGCTCATTCCAACAACAAAGGGTGGCACAAACCAGAAAGAGGTGGTAGTAGCTCCGCCGCCTCCGCTCTCTTCTGCATATTCCCCATCTCCTTTTCCGACTCCCACCGTGTCCTGATAGTACCTGGGGCGTCTTCTGAATATCTTTGTATACCTTCGGCAACGAGGTCAAAGCCAGGGGAGTTTTCGCTCTCGAATTTGCACATGTGGGAATGGTCTGCTTGGATACCCGCTCGCTCAACGTCCTGAACTGTTGGCGAAGCAGATTCTTCATCAACGATCTGCACCAAAGTTAGGGTACTCAACTTCAAACTCCGAACTGATCGAGTACTTACAAATCGCGAGGTATTGGAGCCTTTGAGATGCGTAGGCTTTGCCTCATGAAAGAAGTAAATATGATATCTATTCATGATCTGGATGAATTGACGATCGATATTTTGTAAAGTCTCGTTGTTTGTCTTCAAAGCCTCGACTAATTGCGGCGCGGTGGAGTTTTGTGGCATTACGGCACTGCATATCCATTCTAAACGAGATCCCCATTTTGCAACATCTGCACCTTTATGTGGAGTTCCGAGGAACAAAATACCATACGTTGACACGAATATGGAACGCAGGTGTTCGGTCTTTGGACCGCGAATTTCCGACGAGTAGATTAATGCCTGAACATACCGACCCATCAGCAATTTTTAGTGGGAGGCAAGGCCTGAGTACTTACACGCTTAACAACAAGTCCGCCAAGTGAATGTGCTATGAAAACTGTTGGGCGTTCAGTGGCCTTTCTAATCTACACACCTTTTTAGTGATGAGTTCTTTCCAACGGGTTTCGGAGACCAGGGCCAGTGGCAGGATGACATACTCGTCGATTTGCAGCAAGCTCGGCAACAAGATGCTCTGCATGGTTGTGTATCTTATCCTTCGAAACGCCATCCGTAAAAGATGTAATATCTGCATCATAGCCATATACGAGAATTCGTGCATGCTGTTCCTCGAGTATAGGTGGTAGCAACTGTTCCGGCCAGAAGATCTTCGACTTTTCGCTCGTCCATGTATTTTGGGGATTGCCTTGTAAACCGTGCACAAAGACAATATCCACATCGGCGGGTCGAGATGTATGGATCTCTGTCAACCCAAAGCGATTAACGCTCACGACTTGAGTCTTGGAAGTAGCCTGGCGTAGTTAGTATCTACACAGGGTTTTCGCGCGACATGGAAGTCATAACCCACCATTGTCGGCAAGACCAAAGCGTGAAGTTGACGCCTTGATGGTGCAGTATGGACTATAGGCCATATATGTAGATTTATGCAGGCCGACGAGGCGGATCAGTCATGTAGTACGAGTGAGTCAGGTACACCCAAGTCGCTGCCTATGACGAATACTATCTTTGTTGTGCCAAGTCTCAGGACTACACTCGTGCAGGCAGAGCAAGGAGATGTCTTAATCTAGGAATGATGACTGGCTTCGGCTGAGCCTCTTCTGCGGAGGGACCCGAGGCACACGAAGCCCCGTGAGTGTTGAGGACGAGTGAGAAGATCAGCTGGCACACCCAAAGGTGTAGGCGCAGTTGGTCCTCCATTGTGGATTCGGGGGG
>JAABUY010001188.1_pt1 | contig 36619 bp, 54 predicted proteins | sample 5560271 | NCBI WGS metagenome assembly JAABUY01 (sample SAMN10711886, study PRJNA513374) | rock metagenome | isolation source: Antarctica rocks | place: Antarctica: Victoria Land, University Valley
AGAGGACGAAGTCGCCGCCGCCGCGGGTGTGCCCCTGGTCGCCTGGGTGAGTTTCGCGACGCTGCTCGCTGAAGAGATTTGGCGGCGCAACGACGAGCCTGATCCTCTACACAACGGAAGAGGCCGCTCCACCTCGCGGCGAGCGGCCCTGATTAATCTGGGCTCTGGTGCGGTTCTGCGTGGTCGTGCTGATGAAGGACGCGGGCGACCTTGTCGTAGATGACCCGACAACGGGGACTGAAGGATTGGCGCTTGCCGGTCATACAGGCAAGTCCATGATCCTCCGCGGTCAAGACGTCCGGGCAGAACTTCATGGCTTCGCCGACGCAGGTCATGGCCTCTTGCTGGAGATCGTCGGAGATGACGGGCTGAGAAGTGGCGATCGATGACGTCGCGGCGAGCAGCACGACGGCCGAAAATGTGACGCGGGCGCAGGTCATCGGCGGAGTGTGCCGGGATGGTGACCGACCGTCCACTTTGCATTACGAGACGACTAAGGCGCCACGCCCTCGAACTCTGCGGCTGGCACCCCAGCCTCGAGTGGGCCGTTGTCGCCGTACATCACGCTGAGGGCCTCGACCCCATCCACATCGGCGGTGCTGCTTCGCGAGGCCGATTTCGCGACATGGCTTTCAGGCGAGGCCGGCCCGGAGGTGCTGCGACCGGCGGCGGAGAGCGCGTTGCGGGAGTGGACCGTGGACCGGCGGGTGAACCGGACGGGTGAAGGCGACGATGATCCGACGATCGTGGAGCCGGTGGCGGCCGTGGGGTGATGTAGACGTCCCACCCGTTCAGAAGCTGCAGCCCTGATTAGGGTACATCCTCAAGGTCGTTGCTCAGCACGTATCCATCCACGAAGGCGCCGTTCCCGCGCTTGCGGATCTGCACGACGTGGTAGCCGCCGCCGAAGTCGGCATAGTCCTTCAGCACCTCGACCTTCACGCCCGCCTTGAACCATACGCAGCCGTCGAGCTTGGCTGCCGCGTCCTCGTCCCGCGCCGTGATCGCCGCGAGGAAGGCGCGGAACGATGGCAGCGTCGCGCAGAACGGCGCGCCATACTGCGCTGTGCGGGTCTCGGCAGAGGCAGCGGTCGACAGCATAATGGCGACCGCCACGATCCTGGCTCGGCTGCCAGAGCCTTTCTTGGGCGGCACAATAGCGCTCGGATCGGGTGGTGGACCGTCCTGCCGCCGACCTCGTGACCGATGGGTCTGGACGGCTACGGGGGGTGGCGTTAGCCTCGCTGGCATGCGCTTGTCTCTCGCTGCCCTCGCCGCCGTGCTGTTCGTGTCGCCTGCGATGGCGGTTGGAGAGGATATGGCAGGATGGTATCTCGTGATGGTGATCCCGAGCGGGAAAGTGACGGTCAATCAGCATCCAATGACGGAGACGGGTTGTCAGCAGCAGTTGACCACCATGCGCTCTATCGCGCCCGACACGATGGGCGAATGCGTCGACTTGAAGCTGTCGCGCTAATTCGCGTTCGCCTTGCTGAGCGTCGGACGCATTGCTCTGGGCGCGTGGATCGCCGCCCAGCCAGAGCCGACCGGAGGCGATTCGCCTGGACTGGCTCACTGGCCTCGGCGTTCTCAAGCACCGCGAGGACCCGGAGGGGGCGAACTGAAGCGTCCGCCGTCCTGAAGCACGGTCGCGAAGGCGACGTCGCTCTCGGCCACGGCCCGCCAAAGCGGCACGAGGTGCCTGACGTCTTCCGGGACCGGCTGAGTGAGACGCACAGCGATCATCGCCCGCACGGGCGGGGACGGCTCGAAAAGGATCATGAGACATTTCCACGCGAGCGAAAGCACCGCGGCGAAGCGGGCTTGTCACGACAACCGGTTGCGGAGAGTATCGGCAGGCGTGCCGCTGGGGACGCGCAAGGGGCAAAGCGATGACGGATGAGGCCGCCGAGCAGGTAATCGGCAAAGCAAATCGCCGACGCTTCCGCCCCCATCTCGGGCGCAGTTGTTGCCATCAGTCGATTGTTAATAGCAAAGGAGATAATCACTCGAGAAGAGATAAAGGCAGCTTTAGATAACTTGAAGCGGCCTGGATTTGACGACACGGCCGAAACAGTTTTTCAGCACCTGCGAGGGCAGATCCTTCGAGACTTGTGATCTTCGCAAGACCTGGATCGCGATCGACACGAAGCCCGCCGCTTCCGCGTCGCTGATCGCGCTAAATCTGGCTCGTGCGTTCATGCAGGTCATTCCCGGAAAACTGGAGTGTGGAGCAGGATGACCATGGCCGACGTCCCCCCGAGCCAACCTCCGAATGGAAGCGAAGTGACCGCGCTTTTGCCTCTCATGCCCTCGCGACCCTCAATTGACCGGCCCACGCAGCGCCGCGCGCATGGCCGGCACCAGCTGAAACCCGAAGCCGAGCGAGCCGAGCAAGACGTGGTCGGCTTCAGGATGGCCCTCGGGCACGGTTGTCGACGCAACGGCCGCAGCCGCGAGGCCCAAGGCCCCACAGACCTGCACGGCGTCGAGTGGCTTCCGCCTGGCCTCGCGATCGATCAGCTTCGTGATGCGGGTCGCGAGATCGTGGACACGGTTGGTGTGGTCGTTCATCCGATCTTCGCCTTCACGTTGCTCGCCACGCCTGTGACCGTCTTCACGAAGTCGAACTGGCCACCGTGCGCCGGATCCCCACCGTGGTAGGCGATCTTGCCGGAAGCCGGCATGTGGACGGTGTCGCCGCTGGCCATCAGCTTCATCATCGATCCGTCGTCGCGACTCAGGATGGCGTCACCGGCCTGATTGAAGAAAAGCTGCTGGCCGAGCTGGTGACGGCGCATCATCTCGCCGGACTGGACCGCAGGCGGAACATCTTTGTCGCTGAAGATACGATGCGTCGCGATCAACGTGTTCGGATCGCCGGCGTCGAACTCGACATTGAACTGGTCCCCGTCCAACTCCGTGGGAGACCCGACCTTCGGGCCTATCAGGTCGCCGAAGCCGCTGCCGATCGCGCCGGAGCCGATCGGGATCCACGTCGTCTCGACCTCGTGCGGCACGAGAATGCCCTTCAGCGCGTGCTTTTTGGGGTCGTAGCCCGTCACCACGACGGTGCCCTTCCAGTGCCGCATGGACGAGACGATCGCCGCCTCGCGGCGGATGAGGTCGATGAGGCCGTCAGTCATCGGTGCGCCCCGCGCCCGCGCCCCGGGCCGTGATATGCATGTCGAAATCTTCCTCCCAGCCCATCACGAACTCAACCTCGTCGATCGCATAGGTCTGATCATAGATCGTCCCGGTGCCCTGCAGTTGCCACGCCGTATGGGGGTCGACCGTGAGGTCGCCGGGCATGGTGCAGGTGACATTCAGTTCGTGGCGGATGATGTCGTCACGGCGGGACTTCGCCTTCTTCTCCAACTGGCTTTGATCGTTGCCGTTGTGGTGGAGCGTGTACTCAAGCGGCTGCCCCTTACCTCTTGCGGTAGAGGTCGCCTTGTAGAGCTTCTTCTTCCCGTGGTGCCACCCCTTGGCCGTGACGTTGACGGGCCGCGCGGCCTCGGAGTTCTTTCCCATCTTGAGGGCAGTGACGTTGCCGCTCGCGGGTGCGTCGGCGCTCGGCGGATACCAGTAGGCTTGGCAGACGGCGCCGCCCGCCGCCTCTTTCGGTTCGAAGACGAGATCGTCGCCCTCGACGTACCACCGAAACCCCTCGCGGTCCGCGAGTTGAGACAGGAACTCGAAATCGGTACGGTTCAGCGCGAGCGTGGCGAAGTCGGCCGTATAGGCCTTCCCGGCGAAGGCGTCGGTGCTCATGATCACGGGGTTGAGGCCGTGGTCCTGCGCGATCGTCGGCACGATGTCGGACGACTTCTGATTCTTGAACTGCTGAGCCCGACGCTTCTGTGTAAGGCTGGCCGACTTGTCCCGGGCCGTGATCGTGACCGTGTAGTTGTCGGCATCGATCGTCGGGATGTCCACCTTGCCGGTGATCATCGTGGTTTCGTCGCCGCCGCCGGCTTGGCTCGCCATCAGGATCGCAACGTCCTGGTCGGGATCCCAATCGGCCCACTGCGGCAGGTCGAAGCCATATGCCGCCGCCGCGGTGATCGACAGGTCGGCCGAGAACGTGTCGGCGTGGCGGGTCGCCTTCCGGGTGACCGTCGCCTTGATGGCCCGGATCTTGGCCTCTCCGATCTGGACCCAGACGCGGGGCGCGCGGAACGAACCCGAGCTGCCGCTCAACGTGTCGATGTAGCTCATGCACTATCCACGAAGTCGGTCCCCGGCGGGGAGTGGTTGCCGTAGGGGTCCTTTCCTCCGACGGAATTGTGGAACCTGGAGTCGGCCACCTGGTGCTTCGTGGTGTTCTTCGCGATGACCTTGCCGTCGAGCATGTGGGTGAGATGCACATGCACGGGCGGCATGTTCATCGCCTGGATCGATCCCGCCGGTACGCCGGGGCTCACCTTGCGGGGCGGAGGAGCCGAGACGGTGGCGGCGGGACGCCCGGCCGATACGGTGGCGCTGTTCGACCGCCCCAGAGCCCCGCGGATCCTGTCCTCGGTGTAGAACCGACCTGCCGGCCCGTGTTCCTGAACGGCGAGCCCATGCAGGAACTTGACCATTTGGTTCGGGTCGTTGAGGTGGACGTCGTCTCGGTTGCCGAGGCCCATGGCTCGGGCAACATTGACCGACGCGCCAGGCCCGAGCGCACCGGGCGTCCAGCCCCCCGCCGCCGCGATGATGTCCCAGGTGTTGTGCCGGCCCTTGCTGTATTTGGCGAGCGCGAGCGCCGCCGCCGCCCGGATGCCACTCTCCTGAGTGTCGAATTTGGCGATCGAGTGATCGACGTCGCGGGCGTTGGACGGGCCAATGAGTCCGGCCGTATGTTGCCCGAAGAACCCGATGTTGCCGAGGTTGTTGTTCTTCATCCCGGCCGTGAGGTGATCGCCGACGGGTGGCACGAAGGCGCCAGCCCCGGTGCTGGGCAGGTTGGCATTCGCGGGATGAGCCACCGCGACCGCGGCATCGTGATTGACACCCCGCGTCGCCGCATCGATTTGCTTGATAGCAGCGCTGCCCGCTCCCGAGCCGCCGGTCTCGGTGCTGGCCAGCGCTGCCGAACCGACCGAAGGCATGGTCGTGGTGACCATAGCTTCGTGAGGTCTGCCATACTCCCCGCCATGTTGCGCGGCGTAAGCGCGCCTGACCGCAGAACCACCGGATCCCGAGCCGCCGGTCTCGTCCCAGGTCGTGAAAGCAGCCGAGACGACACCTGCGCCACCTCCGAGCCCGCTCGCACTGCCGGCGCCCCCGCCGAGAGCTACTTCGGCCAAGGCGCGCGCCGCGCCCATCGCGGTCTGATTCAGGATATCGAGTGTGCCTTTGAGGCCGGTCGAGCCGGTGTCGAGCGTCGTGAAGCTCGCTTTCAGGACGCCGGTGCGGTCGTTCAGTTGGCCGAACTGCCAGACGTTCAGTTCTTCCTGCTTTTGCAGCAGCCCGAGGCCGTCCATCGCCTTCTGCACGGCTCCGGACATATCGATGCCCTGTGGTATGCCGAGCGCCTTATGCAGTGACTCAACGGTCTGCCCCGTGACGGCGCCCGTGTCGGGGCCGGGCAGAGGCCCGCCCGGATGGGGGATCGCACCCTCGGCATGCGCGGTGCCGACCGGATTGATTTGGTTCCAGATGCTTCCCCAAATCGAACCGGACGTCACGCCCGGTACGCGGCCGAGCAGGAAGTCGGACATCCCCTGGTTTGCAAGATCCGGGAGCGCGCGGCCGGCCGCAGTCATGGGCGGCCGGTCGCCGGTGAGGGCCGCCTTCGCATTGTCCACCGCAGCACCCCACATCGCCTTCGTGGCCGCCCAATCCGCGGGGAGCGCCTTCAGGACAATATCGAGGTTCGTGAGAGCCGAATTGACGGTCGGCAGGGCCTTGTCGCCGATGTCGATCAATAGGTTCTGGAAGTCACGCCACGCCTCACGCCCTTTCTGCAGGGGGTTGTCCTTCGCATATTCTTCCAAGGCGTCTGCGCCACCCTTGAACTTCTGGATCTTACCGGCGAGCGTTACAAACTGATCCACGAAGGTGTTCATGGACAACATAGTCGCCGTGGCGCCGCCGCGTTCGCCCCAAATGTTTTTCACGACGCCCATGCGCTGATCTATAGGAACGTGAGCAAGGTGCTGCTGGATAATCCCGCCCTCTTTGGCAACGCTGGCGTTCCAATCCGTCTTGCCGTCCGCACCCATGACCTTCCAAGTCGGCATGTTGTGACCATTGAGCAGGCCCATCTTGCGCAACGCGGCGTTATGCTTTTTCGCGTGCTCGCCGTCGCCGACCTCCGGCTCGGAACCCTGAAAGAAGCTCCGCAGCCAGGTTCCGCTCTTCGTGCTCGTGATGCCGGCATTCTGGCTCACGGCCGTGAGAGCCATGATCGTGTCAGGATCCATTCCCATGCCCGTCCGAAGGATCGGCATGGAATAGGACAACGTCTTCTCGAACTGTGGAAGTGAAGAGTTCGTCGAAAGCGACACGTAGCTGAACTTGCGGGCAAGATCCCTGATCTTGTCAGGTTCGTAAACACCAGTCATGTGGGCGAGGCCAACCATCGCCTGCAACGACTCGGCAAGGGAGGTCTCCTTCAACCTCGCTTCCGCTGCGGCATAGGGGATGAGTTCCTTGGTGACGCTCATCTTGGTCTGAACGTCCAGGCCCGACATGGCGCGCTCGGACTTGGACAGCGCCTCGCCGACATGCTTGACGCTGAACCCCGTGAGAGAGGCGGAATCCATGAGCAGCTTGCCGAGTTGCTCTCGCGTGGCCCCCCACTTCTCGGCATCGACTTGCCCGGTGATCATGAGCCGGTTGACCTCGTCCCGCATCTCGGCGGCTTCATAGACGCCGTAGCCGACGATACCGGCCGCCGCCATGGCGGGACCACCACCGAAGGATGCGTGACCGCCTGGGATCTCGGTTCCGACACGGCCGAAGTGCGGGCCACCGTGGCGCGCACGGCCGACCCTATTCGATCCAGGCAGACCCGCTTCCGCTCCCGCCGCCGCCGCTGCGGCACCGCCTGACGAGCGAGCCGCTACGGCTGCAGCCTCGGTGTTCAGCCCCCGCATCTCGGCGACCGATGCCTTTATCGCTTCGTTGATGCGGCCGATGCTGCCTATAGCTTCCTCGGCTGCGGCCGTGGCCGCGCTGGCGATTGGCTGGAACAGTTCCGGTGCCTCCGCGCCGATGCCCCGCAAGGCTTCGATCGCGCCCGTCGCCGTCGCGCGCATCTCGGCGAGAACGTCCGACTGCATCGCCACCGTCGCCGTCAGAACTCCACCGAGCGCCTCCGGCGCCGCCGTGCTGATACCCTGCAGTTCCGCGACGGCGCCGGTCTTCAATCCCGCGAACCTGGTCAGGACGTCGCTCGAAAGCCCGGTTGCCGCGAGGTCGATGGAGGCGAATGCTTCGGGCGTCGCGACGCCGATACCGCCCAACTCCGCCACCGCCTTCGACTTCAGCACGCCAAACGTGCCGACGACTTCGGTCGAAAGGCCGGTCGCGGACGTACCGATTTCCTCGAGAGCGGTCCTGGCGCCCTTCGTCATCTCGCCGAAGATGGCCCCGGTTTCAGGTCCAAGCCGGCCCATGGTTTTCAGGATCTTGTCGACGCCAGCGCTGGAGTCGCGATCCATTTCGGACCACTCGCCACGCATCTTGGCGACGACGCCACCAAGGCCGAGCTTGTCGAGTTTGGCCTGTAGCTCGGTGCTTTTCTTGCCGGCCGCGTCCAAGCCCGCCACAAGCTTCCGCAAAGGGCTGCTGAACTCGTCGAGTAGTTTGAAGACGGCGCCGGTGTTGACAACCTCAGTCATGGACGGGCTCCGGGTGTGACGAGTCGGACGGCGAGTTCGTTCAGCGCGGTCGCGAGGATCGGCTCGGTCAACATGAGGGCCGGGCCGAGGAACGGCCGCGGGGGCTCGCGGCTCGTGCCGATTTCGTGAAACAGAGCCGTCTCGTTGTCACTCGAGACGATGCCCCGCACGCCGCCCGGGACCGACTCGGCCTCGCCCTTCAAGGAGTCCTGTAGCTCGCCCGTGCGCTTGAGCGGCGCGGGCGTCTCGTAGCCCTGCCTTTCCTTGTCGGCGAGGGTGGATTCCTTAAGCGGGTCCCAGCCGGGCATCTCCTGTCCGATGAAACCCTTGGCGAGCTTGGCCGCTTCTTCCATGCCCAGGCGCACCTCACGTTCCAGCGCGAACTTGAGAGCGAGTTCGTTGCGCTTGAGGCCTGCGATGACGTCGGCGAGAGGGGTCATCGCCTATTTGCCATCCGGGTGGACGACCGCGCGGTTGAAGGATCGGACCAAGCCCTCAATGGCAGCGCGGCTGACGATGCGGATCGGGATAGTACGGCGACCACCCATAGCAGGCTGTTGAGCGACGGTATCGCGGGACGGCTTGCTGGCGGTGGTGGGGTCTCTATCGGTCATACGTCAGGCCTTGGTCCGCGAGAAGCGGGGTGGGGCCTGCGATCCCGAGGGACCCGATAGGCAAGTCGACCAATGGTCGGCAGGTAGATTATGCCGCCTTTGAAGCAACGGCGCAAGCTTCACGCATCTCCCTCGCGCTACACCGGGCGTGCAATACGGAGTTGGAGGGCGTGATGGTCCACTACGTCGTGAAATGCAGCCAGGGCAGCGACGCGAGTGTCGCCAGCAGGTCAAGTGCGGCCGAAGCCATTCAGGTCATGGAGAGGGCCTCGACGCAGGGCTGGACCGTCGCGGAGATCACGCGCAACAGGGTGGTGATCGACGAGACTGTGCTCCGGCAAGACGCCCATCAAAAGACCGGCGCCGCGTAGGCCGGCAGCCGGAAGAGGCTCATCAGGCCGCGGCCGAGGTCCACGACGCGAGCGCCGTCTCAGCGCCGACCGGGTTGGCCTGCAGCCGGTAGATGGCCTGCCGTGACAGCCCGGTGGCCTTGGCGATCTGTGCGATGCTGGATCCGGTCGACAGCATGTCGCACACCTGCGCCAGCGTGGCAGCCGTGTAGGTCGGTTTCCGGCCCCGGTAGGCGGTGTCCCGGGCCTTGGCGTGGTCTATGCCGGCGCGCTGCGCTTCCTTCGTCGCCTCGGCCTGCGCCTGCGAGGTGGCGGCCATGAAAGCGATCAGGGCGTCGCGAACCGCCATCTGCATGGGGTCCTTCGTGGCGCCGTCGAACACCATGTTGTTGATCACGGTGCGGATCACGACGCCACGGCGCATGAACCGCCGGATTATCTCCGTCACGTCGCCGTAGTTCCTGCCCAGCCGGTCGACCCAGCGGACCACGAGCGTGTCACCGGCGCGCAGCATGTCGAACAGCCGACGGCCCTGCGGTCGGCCAGAGAGGAACGTCGATACGCCAGACACTCCGTCGTCGGCTACGACCTCGTCGATCTTGAAGCCGGCCGCCTCGGCCTGCGTTCGCTGGTGGTCGATCGTCTGTTCGGCGGTGGATACCCGCGCGTAGAGAACCGTCGTCATGGCCGTTATCCCGTCCGCTGTGGTGGTATCCGTTAGAAAGCATGTCCGAAAAGCAATTGCAACCCTAACGGACAGGGTTTCAGACCACGCTCGGACCGTTCGCTAGGGTATACCTCTGCGGACAGGACACCGGCCGGGGATCAGTAAATGTCGCCGGGTGCGTGTCGTGGACATAGAGCCTTGTAGATCTCGATGTTCGTACCGTAACCACTGGCGCTCGATCCATCCGCGGTTTCGCCGGTCGATAGGTCGATGACCCTATATTTCGCCGATCCGTCCTTGTCCTTCGAAGGGCCGGCGAAGCGGTAGCGGTCGCCGTAAAACGTCGTGAAGGTGCCCGCCACGCAATCGGCAGTGACCTCGTCGTTGAGACGCACCGCCAATTCCTCGTTGATACACTGAGGCGTGACCTTCTGGACGTAATCCCGACAGAAGGCGATGGCGTTAGCTCGTGTGTGGCGAGTCTTGATGACGGCGTGGGCCGTATCGAGCCCGGACATGGACACGACATCCACCTCCATGCCGGCACGCGAGCCATATCCAAGGGTGCCAGAGGCCAGGACTGGAGAGGCGGAAAGCAGGGTGGCAGCAAGAGCAAGATAGGGGCGCATGCAGGTAGGGTAGCCAGCACCACCTCGGCGAGCAACATGCGGTCGGCCATGGGTTTCGCGATTGTCATGCCAGTATGCTGTGATCTGGAGACCGAGCTGGGCAACAGCCATGTCAGACCACGACAAGCCGAGGAACCGTCCGGCCAGAAGCCACGTCGCGCTGAGGTTCGACGAGATAACGCTCGCGGCCTTCGTGACGGCTGTGCTCGTGCTGACCGGCACCGTGTTCTACATCGGCGTGGCAAACTCGGAAGATCGGCTCGGGTGCGGCTTGAACGATCTCGTGAACAGGCTCCTCGGCATGCAGCAGACGTGCCGGTAGCTTGCCGCATCGCGGTCCCTGAAAAGGAAACGCCGCCGACCTAAGCCGACGGCGCTCCTTTGCCATAACAGGGAGGGTGATGCGGTCAGATGTTCTCAAGCACGCGCAGGTTCAGCCGGCCGGGATGCGTCGGCTCTGATCGCCGAACAGTGATCTCGACATCGCTGCCGAGCGCGCGCGTGAACGCAAGCAGCCGTTCGAGCGAGTAGCCGCCGGTGCGGCCGCGCAGCAGCTTGGACACATCGGGCTGGCTGACGCCCATAAGCTTGGCAGCCGAGGACTGAGACAGCTCGCGACGCTCAATGACATCGGTGATGCCGATAACGAGGTCGGCCTTGAGCCGTTCCTCGGCGGGGTTCTCAAAGCCAAGGTCGGCGAAGACGTTGCCGCTGCCAAAGACAGCCGAGTCCTCGGTGTTCGCAGGCGCGGCCGCAGGAGCAGAGGCGCCATCGAAGTGATCGAGTGAGTAGGCCATGGGGTTCAACCTGTCTGATGTACGCGCCTCTCCCTTTCGAGGGAGAGGCTAGGTTTAGGTGAGACGCGGATCAGGCCGTGTCCCGTTTTCCGAAATGCTCTTCGTGGTGCCGAGCCGCCTCGATCAATCGAAGCTTGATGGTCTCGATCTCCTTGCGAGGGGTCGAAATGCCCTTCTTCGACTTCTTCTGAAAGGCGTGCAGGATGTAGATCGCCCCCGCAAACCTGACCGTGTAGACCGCGCGATAGGTGTTGCCCTCGTCGTCTTCCACGATCTCCAGGACCGACGCCCCCTTGAATGCCTTCTCGCCCGTAAGCGGTTTCGCTGAAGGGTGCTTCGATCCCTGCTCAGCGCGGTAGAGGGCATATCCGACTTCTCGCCGGACCTCGTCGGGAAATCCGAGCACGGTCCGCTTCGTAGGACCAAGCCAAACCAATTCACGGTCAGGTGATCGGGTTGGTGGCGCTGGCATCAGTACGCTCCTCAAGTTTTGGCAAAAACACCATAACGCAAGGCCGTTTTTCGGGCAATGGTAAAATTACCATGGCTTATGACGGCGGGGGCACGTTCCCTGAGCGAGACTCCCGCACCGTATGACGGCATGCTGTGATCGCGATGCCTACCAGAGAGCCCTCCGGAGCCCTGCCGTCTTGCGCCTCTCCAGCACCAGCCTTCCCGCCGCCATCGACGCGTTCGGCCTCGTGTTCGTCATGCAGGGCCTCGAAGGCCAAGTACGCTGTCATGTCTTCCAGGCCGCGATCGACGAACTTGAAGAAAGCCACACGCGAGACGGGGCCGAGGTACTGCGCCGGTTCGATCGTCACCGTCGACGCCTCGAACGGGTAGCGGACCGCATGTATGGCGCTGGTCACCGCACCCCATGGATCAACGTCGGGGACCTGCTGCTCGGCGTGTCCACCGATGCGTGGGACTACGACTGAGGATGAGGTCGACAGACCGCAGCCCCGTGCTGGTCAAAGGGAGGGTCGTCATGACCCTCCCTTCGGTGGACAGGTCGACGAGGACGGCCGGCGGCCGATGATCCGAGGTGGTTGCACTCCGGTTACAGCCCGCTTGGTTACAGACGGGGTTACAGGCACCAACACGAGGGAAGTGGTCGAGGCAGCCGCCTCCGGCGGGGTCGAGGTCGTCAGGATCCCTCGCACCTATTCATTTCCGTTCATTCGGCCGGGCTATGACCACGATCCCCTTGTAGAAGTCGAAGGATACGCCACCATGGCGTACCCCTGTCGCGCCTGGGCACGTGGGCTGTGGATCTCCGAACTCGCGCCTCGCGCGCACGCGCGTTGGGTGCCACATAATTCAAACAATCAAAGAAAACCAATAGCCCTCGCGCAGACACGCGTAGGAGGTGGAAACCTCGGTGGAAACGCCCGACATGACAAGGCGGTACTCCTCCTACGCCAGCTCGATCGTGCGGCGCGCAGCGGATCGCAGCTCGCGAACCCGGGCGCGGAATTTCATCATCTCGCGGGACCGACCGCCGTGGACTGTGACGGCGGCACGCCATCGTGCGAGCCCGGCCGCCGTCTTCGGTCCAGTCGATCCACCGCCATGCATCCGACATCGACCATTCCGCATCGGCATATTCTTGCAGGAGGTGCCGCCACGGGTCCGGGCCCCGCAGGTTGGCACCGACTCGGGCGCGACCTCGGCGCATGAGTAGTTTTGAGTGGCCGGCGTTGCGGCTCGCCTCTGATGCATGGGGTCAGACGATTGATCCAGAATTATACCCCCTCCCCCTCGCGGGTCATGATGGGGGCACCCTCGACCATCGATATGGGGTTCGCCCCCTGCCCAATTGCCTGAGGTGACGGGACCGATGACGGGAGGGACGCGCCGCCGGTCACGTTCCCGACCACGGCTTGGCCACCCTCGTTCACGACGACACGCTCGACCCGCACGATCTGGGGGCCCTTGCCTCGGCGCCGATCAAGCGCCTCGCACATGTCGATCATGGCCCGAGCGGAGTTCGCGGCGTCGCGACGAAGCCTAGCCGCGATGTCACTCGGTTGACCCTCGATCATGGCCCTCCGGCTGCATTCGAGGCTGGCGTAGTGCAGGGCGACCGCTTGAGCAGCGATCATACCCTCGATCGTGTCGGTCGGCTTGAAGGCTCGCAGAGCGATGGCGGCCATCTGCTTCGTGTGGTCCTCACCATCGGTCAGGAACTTGGGGGACGTCATAGAAACTCGATTGATCGTCCCCAAGTCCCAGATGAGGATGCCGGACCCGCCGATTTCTTTGACGGATGGCGGCGACGGGGTCCTGTTCGTGACCTTCTCCGGCGGAGGAGCGGGTGCTGGCGCAGCAGCGTGGGTGCGCGATCGACGAACGCGAGGCGCGGCCTGTGTTTCGTCGACCTTGGACATGGCGCTACGCTTCGTCATCGTCCCACTCCTTCCCGCTGCAAACTCCGTCATGCCGCCTTCCGGTCTGGGCGCCACCCACGCTCCCACAAGGTCCGGACTTGGCGGTTGAAGCTGTTGGTGTCCTTGCGCGACCACCCGTCCCGCAGGGTGTAGTGGGCCTCGCGGAATTGCGCGAAAGCCTCGGCTTCCCTGGCATTCATCAGGTCCGCCGTGCCCACGATGGCGTCCATCCACGCCAAGCGCTCGAAACGGGTCAGGGTTGCCCATGTCGGCCAGTGCGCCGGTTCGCGCCCTGGCTTCTGTGATGCCGCAGGCGCCTTCGATGGCGACGCCGGCGGTGGCCATGTCGGCCGAGATGGTTGCGACGGTGCGGACGTCGCCATGACGTCGTCGAAGCTCGGCTGTGCCACCCGCTGCGCCAAGTCGTGCCAGTCGAGCCTAGCGGTTGCGAGCGTCCGACCGATCGCCGCGACGGTGGCTGTGATCTCGCCGTCGTGATCGGACGCGAGACGCGGAATGAGCTTGCCGAGCTTCTCGGCGATGCCGGAGAAGGCGAAGGGAGCCGTCATTGACCAGCGACCTCCGATGGAGCGGTAGCGACCTCGCGGCGGAGCACGGCCACGATGGCGTCGAGTTCGTCGGCGTCGAGCCGGATCATGCCGGGGTGACCGCCCTTGGCGCGACGGGCGGCTTCCCGCTCCAGGTAGGCCAGCGTCGACCGAAGTCGGCCGTGTACCGGGGTGTCACGGTCTTCCGTCATCGTCCCTGCGCCTCCCGCGCCATGCCGGCGACCGCGATCAAGGCGGCCTCGGCTTTCCCATCCGAGCCCTTGGCGGCGAACAGGTCTGCACGAGTCGGCCATCGCCGGATCGCCTCGGATCGAGCCGCATCCTTCGCGCCATCCTTCCCGGCCTTGATCCCGACCTCGCGCTTCCACGTCGGCGGGGTCAGCATCCGTGCCGGCACGCCCATGGCGCCGAGCACGCCTTCCACGACGCCGCGGCTGCGCCCGAATGCGAAGGCCCCGGAGGGTGCCTCGCCAGGCCTGGCACCAACGAATTCCACGAAGGCTTCCGTTGGGTTCCACTGCTGCAGCAGCATCGACAGCAGCGGCGCGTTGACGGCTGGCCTACCGGCCGGACCATCGGCCAGCACTGGCATATCGGCAACGTCGACGAGGTCGCCTGATCCCGTCACGAGCGCGAGCGCACCGCTTCGGCCGATGTCGACGCCGAGGACGATGCGGGCGCTCATGGGGCCGCCCAATTCCTGCTGGATGTTGCCGCACCCCACTTCCGTGCCATCCCTTGCCGCGCCGCACCCCCCACACCCCAATAGGGGGTGGTGGTGCGGCAGTCCGGCGCCACACCTGCCGCACTTGGATTGCCGCACTTCAATCGTGGTGCGGCAGCTTGATCTTGACCACGGTGCGTCATCAGTCGGTTGCCCATTCTCCAACCTCCACGAAGGTGCGGATTTCCCGCTTTGCATCCGCTCGGTCGACCGTCTTGAGCGCCCCGGCCTTGATCCAGACGGCGAGCAGACCCTTGATCTTCGTCCTGTCGGCAGGACTGTCCGCATCGAGGCCCATGGCTCGCGCCACGGCGCGCCCGACCCAGCGATCACGAGTCTGGATGTTCTCGCGCCAATCGCCCTTGTCGATTTCCTGCTGGACCTTGCGGAGGTCCGCCACCTTCACGCCTTCGAACGCGTCCGGCCACGTCCATGAAGTCGCCACCGCAACCTGATCGCCGTCGTCGAACGGGATATCAGGTGTCCCGTTGCCTAGCGGCACGGATTGAAGTTGGAACCATTCCGCCTTCTCAGGGGGTGCAAGATTGCCCTTGCCGTTCTCGGCTCGGAAAAAGGACCGCGGCTCGGCTATGCCGGCCTTCTCCGCTTCGTCCTTCGACATCCGATTCAGAGCCCGCGCCGATCGGCACGCAGCCAAGAGCGACACCGCCCCGCGGCCGTCTTCAACCGTGACCTCTGCCCCGTTGGTCTTTCGAACGTGATGGATGAGATCGAAAGCGCAGTCGCATTCGTCCACGATGTTCGCGAGAGCCGTGCAAACCATGTCGATGGCGCCGTTATCATTCTCCGGGACCTGATGCGCCTTCACCAAAGGATCGATGACGATCAGGTCGGCCTGCTTTGCCCGGATCTCCGCTTTCAGAGCCTCGACCACCGGCACTGCCACCACCGTCCCCGCCTTCGTCGTCGAGGCGATAACGACCTTGGTATCGCGTCCCGAGTTGAGGAAAAGCCGGCCGCCCAGCGCATCGGGGTGAATGTCGAAATGTAGCAGGATCGCCAGCACGCGGCGCTCGATTTCCTCAAGCGGATCCTCAAGGTTCAGAACCCACACTCGCAGCTGTCCCGTCGGCTGAATGCCGAGGAGAGGTCGACCCGTCGCCATAGCAATGGCCTCGACGAGTTGCAGGGACGACTTGCCCACGCCGCCCGGCGCCACGGTGCAGGAAATGAACTTGCGGACGAGATGCCGCCCGTAGAGCCACTGCCGACGCGGAAATGCCCGCGGGTCGCGCCAAACAAAAGGTCGTGCCGTGATGGTGTAAGCCGGTGGCGCTGAGGCCGAGGCCCGCGCATCGCCGAACCCATTACCTTGCCCAGCCCCAGGTCCGGATCCGTCATCAGCTTGCCCCTGTTCCAGATCCGCCCGCCACGTCTCCGGATCGATTCGCTCGGCCCGGTCGAGGAAGCCTTCCGCATCCCCGCCGCGCTCAAAATAGTCTGAGACGTCGCCGCCCTCCGGCAGGTCGAGAAGTTGAACGAGCTTAACCAGCCGCGCGCCCGCCTGGAGCGCGGCGCCGACCTTCTTGGGGATGCTCTTGCGCCCAGCCTCGTCGTTGTCGACCGCGACCACAACGAAGTGCCCCCTCAGCAGCTCCGACACGTCAGGAATGTCGGATGCTGACCCGAACGTAAAAGCGGGTATCGACGCCGCGTGGAGCGCTTCTGTGTCCTTTTCCCCCTCGGCCCAGACCAGAAGCTCACCGCGCCGCTCGGGATCAAACGGGTTGCGGGCGCCGGGCGGGACGTAGGGCACCGGCACATAGCCCTCGGGCTTCCGGGCCTGCCATCCTGACACGCCGTCGGTCGGACGCCGCACCCTGTACCAATCCGTAAAGTTGCCGTCCGTCCGCTTCACCTTGACCCGAACGGCCTCGCCGTCTCGGATGTAGAGATGCCGGCGCGCTTCGTCGTTGAAGCGGTAGGGTTCAGGCTTACCGGGGTTCGTGAACTTCGGCTTGCCCTCCCCGCCCGGCACCGTCCAGTCCGGCACCGGCACGTCCGAGAGACACGGTTTCGGCCTGACCACGTGGAAGTTGTCGCGGAAACTGCCGTCACCAGCCGGTATGTCGCGCGGCTGGCGCATCCCGCTATCAATGCCGGACCGCAGCGTGGCCCGCACTGCCGCTGCGCCATCCTTCCGCACTATGCCGGACGCCTCAGCGGCGGACATCAGGCGGCTCTCGACCTCGGCACGATTGAGGAAACCGCCCGGAATGAACTGCCCGCAGGCGAACCCGGATCGGTTGACCTGGTCGTTCCGACCATGAGCCGTCGAGGCGAGTGTCTGGCACTCCCCGTCGAGGGCGGCATGGGCGTAGCTCTCGTGGGGGCTTGATGCGTTCATCGGCCGCCCGCCTCGATCTTCGCTATCAGCCGCTCGACGATCTCCATCTGCCGATGCGAAAGGCGGTGCCGTGTCCCTCGCAGGCTGGCGACGATCGACTCCGCGAACTCGACCTCCCAAGGCGTCAGCGGCGAGCTGCCATCATCGATCCCATCTTGCAGGGCATCGATGATGTCGCGACGCTGGATCATGCCAATCTCGATCCAGTCGGGCTGGCCCTGGCCGCGACGCTTGCGCGGCCGGGTCGGCTTCGAAGGTGGCGCGTCGCGATTGAGCACGACGGGTTGCGGTGCGTGCTCTATCCGGTGCGCTAAGTCGTCAAGGACCAGACCGGCGCCGCCGAGCACGCGGTTGATCGCGCGGGCGGCGCCGAGCGCCTCTCCGTCGTGGTTCGAGCCGAGCAGTCTTACGAGCTGCCCGATACGTGGCAGGATGGCGTCGGGGATGGCCGTCATCATCGGCCCACCCCTCCGAGCTTCGCGCCGGCCGCCGCCAACGCGGCCACGACGCGGCCGACAGCCTCGGAACGGATCGTCGTCCGGTGATCGCCAGGAGTCTCGCGCCAGTCCGGAGCCAAGGCGATATGGCGGACCTCGACCATCTCCACTCCGTCCTGCCGGACGAGCGCAACCCGAAGTCCTTTCCGACGTGTGGTCGGGATGGTGGCGAGCACCTCAATGATCTCGACCGCCGCCGCCGTGTGATGCCGGGGATTCACGGGGCGTCCCCATCGGTCAGACCGTCGACGATCGCCCGCACGGCATCAGCACCAGGGCTGAACCGCAGGGGCCACTTACCTTCGTCGCGCAGGACGATCGCGAACTCGGCCGCCTCGCCCTCGCTGGCGAAGTCGTAATGACGCCGGACGGACGGGCTGCGCGTCGTGATCCGCCAACCCTGATCAGTATTCTCGATTCGGGCGATCGGAAGAGGTGTGGGAAGCGTCACAATATCGGCGCTCATGATTGCGCCTCAGCAGCTTCGGCAATTCGGGAGCTGACGCAGCCCGCAAGCAGGGCGGTGTCATCGCGGCGAGGTCGGCCGAACGCCATTTCACTCAGGGCGGTGGCGACGGCGCGAGAGGCCTGGAAACGTCGGCCGAGGACGGCGAGACGGAAGTCGGAAGTTGAAGGAACAACGTAGCTTTGAGGGCGGTAGATAGTCAGCATGTCGTCTCTCTTTTGAGAGCGACGTCGCTTGCCAGGTGGAACCCAAAACGCTATCTCAGGCGTGCGAGGACTGAAATGAGCCGAGGGCCGTGGCGCGCAGCGTCGCGGCTTTCGTGTTTTCAGGCAGCCGCCTGATCGGACTCACCGGCGTTCTCGCGCTGCTGCGACCCGCCGCGGCCACCGGGTCGCACCCGGCCCTTGGCCCATTCGAGCGAGGAGCCCCATCGATAGGCCGCCCTGCCGTTGAACAGATCGTATTCGGGGCCGCCGCCGCGATGGCCCATCGAGGCCAGCGTCGCCGGCGAAATGAAGTAGCCGGCCGACGTCAACGCAGCCGCGACCGCATCGCGGGTGAGGCGGGTATCTGGGTCGAGCTGGTTCATGGGGTCGCCCTCTGTTCGCCTAGGTTGTGCTAGGCATGTGAGGGTTCCTAATATTCACGGGATTCCTGACGCGTCTACAAGCCGGAAGCCCAAAGTTGACATCGAACCGGTTCGATGACGCTTTTTCACGGGGGACGGTCGAGACATTTCACTTGCAAACCTCTCGTTTTATGGATGGTGCAATAGCGATTCGCACCGTTGGTGCCCGAGGGGCTGCTTGGCCTTCGTAGTTCCAACTCCTAACGATGTTTTCGGCGATGGCCTTGCCGGACATTCTCGGATGCCGGGCCTTTATATCTATTGCGCGCGTGACGGCGTACTGCTTCCACCTCTCGGCTGCCGTGTGTCGTACCTGTACGCTCTTCTTCCCCGCGTCGGACTGCCGGCGCTTGATGATCTCCGGAACCGCGCCCGTCTCTCCCGACACCGCTCCAAGTAGGAACCCGATCTCAAGGGCGGCCAGGAAGTACTGCTTCACTGCATCCCGACCGCGTGCGCGATCCTTGTCGTCGAGCATCGCGCAGAACTCGGTCAGCTCTCGTCGATAATCCTTCAAAGTCTCGACATCGTCGGCCTTGGCGTGCGGTGCTGCGATGGCTGTATCGACGCTGCGCAGGATAGTGTCGATCAACCACGTGCCATCAGGGCGCGCGGCTTCCAAGATCTTGCTCATGCCGACGAAGTTCAGGCCTGGGATCTCGGCTGGCCGCTCCAAGCCGGGAATGCCCGCTATCCTGGAAGAGTTAAGGAGGCCCAGCATCTTGCTGACCTCGACATTGTCCGACCAAGGCGGAATTAAATGCTTCAGGGCGGCGTCGTAATCGAAGCCCTTGGGAATTCCGGGGAGCGGGCCGGTATAGGGCGTGCGGATGAGCGGCTCGGAGGCCTCGGCCTCCGGTTTCGGATCGGTGCCGTCGCTATCGCGATCGGGATCGTGCCCAGAAGGCATTGTCGTCCGCTCCTGTGACCATGCCGCGCCGGCCGAGCCGCATGTGCCTGCCCCGACGCAGCGCCGAAAGGCGAAGGTCATATCACTACGATAGCTCTCGGCCTTTCGGCCGGTCACGACCTCGCCCCGCGCCAGCGCACGCCAGCCGGATTTCCAAGGCCGCCGACCTGACGGCGAACAGCGCCCGGGCGGGCAACATGTGGACGTCCCGCTCACGCATGGCCGATCGTCTCCGCCGCCAGGAACTCGGCAACACGATCGACCGCGTCGGGATGCCGACGCCATTCCGGTTCCCACCGATTGCCGAGGTCGACGATGTCCTGACCGAAGCCGGTTCGCGAGCCGTGACCGAGGCAGAAAGCGGCGCGACCATCCCGGCCCGGCGGCAGGTATGTCACGGCGTAGCCTGCCGACCGGAACGCCTGGACGTAGCCCGCCGCATCAAAGGCCGGCAGAGCCGCCTCAGAGGCCGTCACGCCCGCCCTCCCGCTACCGTCTCGCGCAGCGCGCCGAGCGCGCCGTCGAGAAGGGACAGGATCAGCCGGTCACTCGTGTCACCTCCCGCCTCGTTGTCCAGCATGGTGAACTGCACGTGCTCCCTTCGGGCGTATTCCAGGCAGGCGATGGCACCGGGCAGCGTCGTGGGCCGCGTCGACAGGGCGAGGCCGTCGATCTCGGCCCAGCGGTCCATCATCCGTTCCTTGTCCTCTTCACGCCCATCGGCGTCGATCGCGACATGAAGCCGTAGGATCTCGGCATGGTAGCCGGGAAAGGGATCGGCCGTGCCGGCGAGCGCCGCTCCGTCACCGATGAGTGGGAGCCTTGCAGGAAGGAGCGACGGTCATGCATGGGCCTACCCTCCCACCAGCGGGCACCCGACAGCGCTGAGCACCACGGCCGCGCGGGTCGAGGGTTGCGGAGCGTCGGGCCAGCCCGCGAGCGGACGGCCGGTGTACGGCTGCCTGAAGTGATAGTCGGCGCCGGGGTTGTTCATGTGGGTGCAACCCTCGATGCCCTTGGCCAACCGGACGTCGTAGCCGGCCATCTCGAAGGACAGCATCCGGTGCTCGTAGTGCAGCCAGGCCTGATAGCTCTGCACCAAGTCCATCGTGACCGGCACCGCGGCTTGCGTGGGCTTACCCAGGATGGCCACCGAGCCGCCGATGAGCGGCAGGGTGGCGAGGCCGCGTAAGAACGAACGACGATCAGACATTGGACACCTGCGATGTGAGGGGTTGAAGGATCCCGACCACCCGGCCGAGGATTCGCTCCTCGAGCCCGCCGGGTCGGTAGGGGCCATCGGCCGCCGGGATCATGCGGCCGGCGTGCAGCCAAGCGTCGAACTCGTCGCGACTGCGAGGCCGGTTCAGGTTCATGGCCCACCACGTTGTCACGTTGCCAGCGGTACGCCAGACGGCCTGCATGATCTCGGGGCCGCGGCTGTAGGCGACGGCGTAGAGTTCACCGTGCTGCAGATCGCAGTCGCCGGGATCGACGATCGCGACCTCGCCGTCTCGGAGGTGTGGGGCGTTCCAGTCGTCGCGGACCGGCAGGTCTCGGCACCCGTCCGGGACGGCGTCGAACACCGTCAAGGCGCGGAACCCTTCGTTGCGGGTTGTCGATAGGCTCATGCCGCCCTCCCCTTCGCATCGGCCGACCCCGTGGGGTCGATGGCGAGCTGCAAGGCCCATGCGGTCAGGAACCCGTCGAGCGCATCGGCAAGACGCTGCAGCGCCGCAGCCGTCAGGGGCTCGGTGGCGGCCATCGCACTGCCTTCGTCGCGGATGGCTGTGGCGCAGTGTCGGGACGCCTTCAGGGCGCGCGCCAGTTCGACCCGGCGCATCACGACGGCACCACCGTCGAGTGCAGCCGTACGAGATCGTCGGCCAAGCTGTTGCTCACCTCGAAATGAGCGCAGTCCCGAACGGTCGGAACCTGCATGGCCCGGGCCTTCGCCAGGATGCCCACCATCGTGTCGGCCGGCGTCGCCGCCAGCTCGTCCTCGATCGGCCCGAAGCGCCCGATCATGGCGTAATATTCGGGGTGGCTCTCCTCGTCGTCGTCCATGCCGAGCGACGGGTAAGCCGCTACCCAGCGGAAGGCGGCCTCAAGCTCGTCGGCGATCGCCACGAGACGAGCATCAGCCGGCGCCGAGGCGGTGGTCGCGGCCGGGACGGAACCGGACGCCAGCAATCCTGCTCCGCGGGCTGCGGAGCCCGCCAGCAGCCCCGTGGCGGTTACGGCACCGAAGATCACCCGGCGCCGCGACAACGCTGCGGGCAGGCCCGGCAGCGGCGCCGGGAGAGGTAATAAGGGCTCGCGGACATGGCTCTGCCGTTCACGCGTCAGCATGTTCTCAGTCTCCGTTGATGGTGAGTGGGTTCCATGGCCGCGTCAGGCGGCGCGGCGGGACAGGTGGCACTGCCGTTCGGCTCGGACATCTCGGGCAATGCGGGTCCGGAGGTCGGCCAGCGCTTCATCGCTCAGGGCGTCGAAGGTCAGCACGGCCGAGCCGAGCCGGAGGCGGTACTGCGGCCGGCACTCGGCCCAAGGTGCCAAGCCGGCGACGAGGCGGGCGCGGTGGGTCACGATGGCAACCTTTTGAGGCGCACCAAGGCGAGGCCGAGGCCGGGGCAGCGATGGGCCCACCAACGGGCCGAGCGCAGCGTTTTCCCACGGACGGCCGTGGGCTTGGCAAGGCCGATGCCGTCCATGACGAGGAAGGTGCGGCGGCTCACAGCCGGACTCCCAGGGCAGCGGCGCGGGCGTCCACCGCGGTGACCGCGGCAAGATGACGGGGGAGGCTGTCGATCATCGAGGCGCACATCCGATCGTGGCGCAGCTCGGCGATGAGCAACGCCGTTTGATCGTTGAGGATGGTTGCCGCAGCCTGTTCGGCATCGCGGGCAGCGCACCAGCGCTGGGTCTGGGCTGTCGACCATGCGGACTGGAGGGCGTCGCGCAGGGCGACCCTGTAGCGCCGAGCCTGCCCGAAGCTCGCCGCCCGGGCGACGTCGTCGCGCGCCAGGTCGTGGGCTAGGGCCATGATGGCGCGGCCATCGTAACGGCCGCCGGCGAGGAGCAGGTGGGGACGGGGCGAGGTGTGGGACGACCGCGCGGCGGGGGGTAATAAGCTGAAGGTCATTGTGTGGTTTCACGTTTGCCGTTACAATCTGACGGTAAGCGTGAGACGGGCCTTCTGTCAATCGTTATCCGTGAAGAAATCACGCCTAGCGTGAGAATGTGAGGCCAGGGTGATTACGGCGGCGCAATCCAGGGCGGCACGAGCGTTGCTCGATTGGTCGCAAACCGATCTGGCGGAGCGATGCAACCTGAGCGAAAGCACCATTCGCAATTTCGAGAAGGGTCGGGCTTCGCCTTCAGTCAACAATCTCGCGGCGATACGCCGAGCGCTGGAGGATGCTGGCGTAATTGTGATCGACGAGAACGGCCAGGGTGCCGGCGTGCGGCTGAAGAAGGCCGATCCCACTTAATTGGTATCAAAACAGTATATTGCTATCATCAAATTAACTCGCTATCGTGCAACTCTCTACCGGGAGGCTATGCGATGGATGCGAGCAGTTTCATGGATGAGTTGATGGCGGCTGGCGGCGGTGGATCAGGCCGGCCGGTCGGGCGACCGAAGGGACCGGAGAAAGAAAAGCTTCCCGCTCTCCATGTGCGGGACGTGCCGTCGAGCGTGAAAGATGCTGTGTCCGCTCTGATGGAAGTCGGAACGATCGGCTTCGATGAGGACGGGCTTAGCCTGCGTTCGACCTACGGGAGCCAGGGCGATGCAGTAAAAACGCTGATGGTCTATGGGATGGCCCACGTGGCGCCGTATATGGCGGCGGAGGTGGAGCGCGAACGGCAAGCCGGTGAGGTTCACGGCGCGATTGTGCGGCGCTTCCTCGACGACATGAGCCTGCCTTTCGTGACAGAGGCGCACTTCCCGGAAGGCTCGGCCGCCCACGCCGAGATGCTGGCAATCCGGCACGATGTCGAGGAACAGCGGGGCGAGAACGCTTGGCTGTGCCACGGTTGGAACCGAGAAGAAGCCTTCCACGAATCTGCAGCGATCCAATGGCGCTTCGAGCGGCTGACGCGCGCGCATCGTGCGATCGGCGTTGCTGTTGAAGAGCACCTTGGGAACAGGCGGAAGCTCTAAGCGTGAACGGCTCCTCCTCTACCGACCGCGCCGCGCCCGCCGCCCCCCATAGTGCCGACGTGCTTGATCTTCTCAGTGCATGGGCTGGTCCCGCGCCCGAGGCCCATGCCGACGTTGTCAATGATCCCCGGCACACCGCCGTGCATGAGGCCGGCCACGCCGTGATCGGCCGTAAGCTCGGTCTGCATATGGGGCAGACCACCGCCGTGCAGGACAATGACTCGGCAGGCCACTCGCTGGTGGGGGAACCCTACGCCACGCTTGATCGCTGGTGGCGCGAGGGCCGCCACCATCGCGAGTTCGGGTCCGTGGTCCGCGCGCGCGTCATGATGCTCATGGCCGGCGCCGAGGCCGAGATTGCGATCCTTGGACAGATGCAGGTGGTCGACGACATGACCGGCGACGGCGAGGACCGACGCGAGATCGAGCGAGTGATGGAGAGCCATCCCGGCGACCCTGCCGGCGACACAGACCGTCTCGTTAGGATGCGCCGCGCCACGCGCCGTCTCGTGCTCCGACATCGAGCGGATATTGAGCGGGTCGCGGCCGAACTGTACAGGCTAGGCACGATCAGCGGGACAGATCTTGATCTCATGGTGCCTGGGCCACCAGCCCTGCCGTCTGATCCGATGCTGGAAGCCCTCATGGCCGCCGAGATCGGCGACGAACCGACGAGGATCACTACATCGTCGCCTACAGCCACACCATAACGTCCGACGGCCCGCGACCATGAATGTCAGCCAACAGATCGAAAGCCTTCGTGCAAATGTGGAAGCCGCTCAGAAGGAGTTCGATCTAGCTGTCTCATTTCACGAGACTTGGAGGCCAACCGCTTACGACGGCGATCTGCATGCAAGAATGAGCCACTGCTATGCTGGCCAAGCTTTCCTCGTCATTCGCACCGCCTTACGCCGCGAACTGATCCTTGCTCTGACGAAGCTGTGGGACTCTGACAACCGCGCAGTCCGAATGGATCGGGTAGCCGAATATATCCGGAACCCTTCTGTCATTCGCGGCCTAGCCGCCAGGAGCACATCTCGAGAAGGATGGCCGCCAGAACTTGCCGATGCCATCGAGACGGAACTCACCAAGAAGGCCACCGACGCGCTCGTCCTGCTCGACAAGTATCTCAAGAACGGGCCGAGCCGAGGAGTTCACGACGGGTTGCAAGCCTTGCGGAACGCCGTGATTGCCCATCGAGCAGTTCGTGCGGGTGCGATCGACAGGGCGTCTCTGACAGACGAGGAAATCGAGACCTTCTACCAGGACATGAGCGAACTCATCCGTCTCCTGATGGGGCTTGCGCTCGCCACGGTTTACGATCCTCGCGAGACCGCCGGCGTTTTCGGTCGCTATGCATCGGAGTTCTGGGCCGGCACGCGTGGGGAGAAGACAGCGGGCCATCCGCACTATCGTGCGCCGACGACGTACAGAATGGGTAGAATGCGCTTTCTCTTCGCTATCACCGTTGCCCTGCTCGCCGCCGCACCGGCCTGCGCGGCCGCCGAGGCCCCAGCACCAGCCGACGACCGGGCCTTCACGCTCTGGCAGCGCTCGGTTCTCAGTGCGTTTCAGAAGGCGCGCGCGCACGAAGCCGATATCACGAAGGGGGAAACAGAGGACGCGCCGCGCTTTCCCGACATCGACGCATTCATGCCGCCCCAAGATATGCGAGTGCGTCTCCTGACCTCGCACTATGCCGAGATGGACGCGGTATCGGAGTGTCGGCAGGCGGTCCTTCAGTTCAGGTGGCTGGCCGCCGATCGCTCTGACGCGTCGAGCCTCTACGATCCCAAGATCGCCCAGGAGGTGCGCGATTACGTCGGCAGCGCTCGCCGCTGCGAGACGGACGCCAAGTTGCCGGCGATAGGGTCTCGACTTCGTGAGGTTGCTGACGTGATCGCCAGCACACCTTCTGCGCCGGAGCCGCCCCCCGCTTCCCTAGGGAAACCGCTGCCGCTCCACGTCGCTTCCGGCGGCAAGCTGGTGGATGTGACTTTGAACGAGGTCTTCCACCAGCGTCTGAAAGACGGCATCGAGGCGCGAACGGTGACGGTCTTCGCTCATCCTGGTGATGTGAACGGTCTGCGGTCTACCGCGGCCTTTCTGGCGCGAGCTTATCTCGGCGTCTGCCGCCTGGACATGGTCAGGGTGCTGGTGCTTCGGGACGATCTATCGGACCAACTCAATCATCCAGGCACCTGGCTCGATGTGAACCGGATCGCCGCTGCCGATTACGATCCGAACAAGCGGGTGTTTTCGTCTACGTTCGATGTGGAAGTGGCGAAGCGCGTCCAGACCCTGGACGAGGTCGCCCAGAGTGAGTTCTACGACCAGCGATCACAGTACCATCAGGATCAAGGGATGACCGATCCTGACGAGGTTGACGCGGCCGCTACGAGCGACGTCGTGGCGAAATTCAAGCTCGGCAAGGACTGGCAGCTTCCAGGTGGGAACCAAACGGAGGCGATCGACGGGAGCAAGGTCGAGCTTCCGGAAGGTCTAATGGACAGCACCGCCATCAGCAGCGCGTTGACTCCGACGTGCGATCGCTACGCAGCGCCGAAGGACTAGATCGGCAGGAACCGCCCTGCCCCGTCGCTCGGTCGGGCGTGCAGGTACTTCGACGTCGTAGCGACCGAGGCGTGCCCGAGCCCCTGCTGGACCAGCGACAGCGGCGCGCCTCGATCAAGGCTGTGGCTTGCGTGGGAATGCCTGAGCCAATGCGGCGAGACGCCATTGGGTAGCCCAGCCCGGGCGGCCGCGGTCTTCACAATCCGATGGACGGCCGACGGGTCGAGATGCCCGCCCTTTCGCGATCGGAACACGGGCCCATCGGCCGTGGCGTCATCACGGATCGCCTGCAGCATCGTCCAGGCCTGGCCATAGAGCATCACGGTCCGCGTCTTGCCGCCCTTCCCGAACACGGTGGCCTGTCCCCGGTCAGCTCCGCGCGTCGCGATATCGTGCCAGGCGAGGCCGCACAGCTCCGCCCGGCGAAACCCGGCGCCGTAAAACAGCGCGAGGAGAGCCCTGTTGCGCGGATCCTGCTCGCCGTCGATCAGACGCCGGACGTCGGCCTCCTCGAGGATACGCTCCGCCAGCACGTTCTTGACCGGAGGCGCCTGCAAGGTCTTCGACGGGTCGACTGCGAGCGCCCCTGTCCCGATCCCGAAGGCATAGAGCGACTTCACGGCCGAGACCGCGAGCCCGATCGTCGCCGGCGCCAAGTTGCCGAGCCCCGCGATGTAGTTCTGCACGTCCGCCACCGTGGCGTCGGCGAGCGGCTTGCCGAGGCGGGACAGCAGGCGGGTGCCTTCATAGGCATAGGCCGTGCGGGTGCGGGGGGACTGCTGGGATGCGGCCCAAGTGGAGACGAGGCGGCAATCGTCTGTCGGGATCATGTCGCTTGCTCCTGCTGGGCCGGCTCGCGGTCCCGCCGATCGAGGACGGTCACCCCTGCCCTCACCTGCTCCACGGTCAGCACCACGACGTTCTCGGTGTGAAAGCCCATCCACCACCGAGCGAGCGCGTGGCCGGCCTCGTGGTAGCAAGCGAGGCGTCGCCGTCCCTTGGTGCGGATCATGGGCCGAAACCTTCCAACGAGGCCGAACGCAATCTAAGGAGCATTAGATTGCATAAGCCACGTTATAACGCTACCACGTGGTCACGTCATCAAGGAATGTGCCACGTGATCACGTGGTCGGGCGGTAGTGGAGGCGTCGTGCGGATCCTGACATTTGCCAGCCAGAAAGGGGGCTCGGGCAAGACGAGCCTTGCCGTGTCCACGGCGGTCGCAGCGGCCGAGGACGGCGAGACGGTGGTGGCGATCGACACCGATCCGCAGAAGTCCCTCTCGGCCTGGGGTAAGCGCCGGCAGGCGCAAAGCGTGAGGGTCGAGACGGTCGAGCCCTCACAGGTCCGTTCGGTGATCAGCGGGCTGCGGAAGGCTGGCGACACGAGTCTGGTCATCGTCGATACGCCGGGGTTCTTCGGGGCCGGTGTCGCCCTTGCGCTGCAGGATGCCGACTTCGTGCTCGTGCCGGTGAAACCGTCCATCCTCGATGTCGAAGCGGCGCGGCCTACCGTCGAGCAACTGCAGACGCTCCGAAAGACATTCGGTCTCGTGTTGAACCAATGCCTGTCGTCGAGCCAGGGACGGACGCTCGACGCTGCCACCGCACTTGTCCGATCGGGCACCCTGGCGCCCTGTATGGTCGCGCTGCGCGCCGACTTCCTCGACAGCATGACGGCCGGCCTGGGGGTGACGGAGATCGCCCCCAAGGGCAAGGCTGCCACCGAGATCCGTCTCCTATGGGCCTGGCTGAAGGCCCGCCTCGTCGAGGTTTCCGATGGCTAAGACACCCCGCCCCTCGATCGCGGACCAGCTCGCAGGCATCGCCGCCACGCAACCACCTGATCACGTGACAACGCTACAACGTGATGATGCGACGATCCCATCACGTGAAAACGATGGAACCAAAGCGGCACCAGTCACCGAGACCTCGCCACGAACATCACTCTCGCAGCCGAGTTCAACGCCACCACGTGGTAACGTGACAACGCGACAGCGTGGGAACGTGACGGCTGAAGGGCTTAAGATCCGGCAGAGGATCGAGAAGCCGCACGTCTCTCTCTACGCCCATCCGCGCGTCTTGAAGAAGCTCCGTGAGATCGCCGCGGCCCAGGACTGCAAACCGCACGACCTCTATATCGAGGGCATCCGCTTGGTGCTGGCCTCGTACGGCTATGACTTCGACAAGCTCGAGACGGGCGAAGGATGACGGCCGGCGAGCCCCAGTTTACCCCCGTGCCAATTGCGCTAGGCGAGCCCACCACGGCCGGTTTCTGAGCGCAGCCATCTCGGCACGGGCGGCATCGAGCTTGGCCTCCAGCACCGTCTCTCGCGCCCTGCCCTCGGCGGCAGCCGTTAACGTAGCAGCGGCGAACTGCCTAGCGATCTCGGCCAAGTCCGCCGTGATCCGATCGGCGCGATCGCGCTCGGCATGCCGTTCGTCGCGCTCGCGGTCTCGCTCCTGGCGGGCTCCGTCGAGATCGGTGCGGAGATCCGCAATCCTCCGCTCCAGTTCCGCGATGCGGGCCACGTAGACGGCTACAAGGTCGGGCTCCGGGCGCGTCGCCGGCCGGGATGCGGGTGGATCACCGGCCGTCTCGCCTGGAGCACCGCCAGCCGGAATGCGGACCGCATCAAGCGGCACCAGCACCAAGGCTTTACCCTCGTTCGAGATGCGCTTGCCCCAGTGGTCGCGGCGCGCCCGGTGTCGAAGACTGTCGACCGTCATCCCGAGCAGGGCTGCCGCGTCTGCGTACGTAAGCCACCGGTCCGCCGACATGGCTACCCTGGAATGCGGGGCCGTCATCCGGGTGGATAGCCGGGCGCATCGCCAGGTGATCAATCGCCGGGAAACTATCCAACCCTCGTGCAGGGGCATAGCCGGGCGCAGTCCGTCCGGGCATGCACCCGTGCATGAAGACGCAACATGGTTAACGCTTGGTTACCGGGTGCACGGGTGACAGGCGTCACGGGCTGATCGTGACCGTTCTGACGTAGCTTGACGTTCTGTCGCGCCGCGGGCGTGATGCCATGTCGCGCGACTCACGAGTCGCGCGAAGATGCGAGGACGATGGCCGAATAAAACCGTGAACGAGAAAGAGCCCCGAGGCGCCAACCCCGAGGCTCTTTGAAATCGATAGAGACCGCTTCCGTCTCCTAACAAGCGGACGGTCTCATAGCTCGCCATGGCGAGTCAACGTGGAAATTCGCGTTTCCACGATCGAGATCGCTCGCGCTTGAAAACGGCCCTGACGAGGGGCAGGGGATATGTTCGCGGAAGAGATCCGGCGGGTGCTCAGCACCACGCCACGGGGGCGGCTTGCCGATTTATCGGCAGCCGTGTGGAAGGGCTTCGCGGCCGGAGCCGTGTCGGAAACCGACGCTCAGGCGCTGGCCGAGGCCATAGCGGCCCGCAAAGCGATCCCGGCGGCACTACCAGAGCGTCGGCGGGTTGGGAGCCGCCCACGAAGCCCGGAGAGCACGGAACGTCGCCGGCGCTGGACGTCAAGCGGCTGGCTTCCGCCGCAGCTCGCCGCGCGGTTCACCATGGCCGAGTGCGGGGTGTTGGCCGTCGTGGCGGCCGAGGTCGCGAAGCGTGGGCAGTCCATGTTGACGATCGGCGCCATCGCGGGGCTCGCCGGCGTGTGCAAGGCGACCGTCCGGACGGCTATTCGGCAGGCCCAAGCACTCGGGCTGCTGACCAGCGAGGAATGGCGCATCACGTGTTGGCGCAACGCCCCGAACACCGTGAAGATCATCTCGCCGGAATGGCGGACCTGGATCCGCATGCGAGGTAAGCGATTGATCCCGCCCCGCGATCAAGGGGGTGGGTCTAAATCCCTGAACCCCACAAATACACGACTCTACAGAAGTCCTGAAAAGCAGTGGCTCTCTGAGAAAAAGGAAGCCGAGAAGGGGAGGGGCGATCGATGCTCGACGTGATCAGGAAGGCCCCACGCCGTCGCTCCGGGACTCGCTGGTGGCGATCCTGCCGTCGGGTTACTCAGCCCCGATAGTGCTTCGGTTGAAGCTGTCCACCATGGCTCGAACAGAGCGACGGCCGACGGTGTTGCGCACGAATGCCAGTGCGAAGGTGAGGGTTCTCATTGGCGATCCGGGTCTGATGAGATCGGGCCGACAACGCGGGCCACGCCCAAATGGATGCCGAGCTGCGGCACCGTGCCGAGCCGGGCCAACTGCATCAGGGGCAGCTTGCCTGCGCGATGCGGCTCTGTGACCGTGGACGTGCTTCACGGTCAAGAAACGTGCAGACGCGATTGAAGCTTCGCAGCGACCGGCGGAGCCGGGTTCGGCACTCCTCCGAGCGAAGCGAAGGGACGGACGTGCAGACGCAATATGCATTAGGCCTAACGGCCTTACGCAGCGTGCGAGATCGGCATGGAAAAACCAGGGCGAGACGCGCTATCCGGGGACAATGCCCACCGCGTGCGTGAACATCGCGCGCGACGTCGCGCTGCCGGGTTGATCGAAGTGAAGGTGTGGGTGCACGAGTCCGATCGGGTACGCGCCTGGGCAGTGTTGCGTCCGCTGACGGACGAGGCCGATCAAGCCTTGGCGCGGCACATGCAGAAGGGGAGAACCAATCAGATCGCCGTCACGGTGCGCTTCGCCGACAAGCCGCCGAGCAAGTTCCGCAACACGTTACGCGAAACCTGGAACCTGACGTGGAACGGCGCACAGCGGTGCTGGCACGGCACGGTCGAGAATGCCGACGCTCGGGACGAATTGCGCCGGCACGTGACCCCGCGCGGAGGTCAGATCGAAGCGGACTGACAGAACCGATTGTCAACTATCCATCAACCTTGAACGCCCATGAAAGTGGTGTCCGCCGTTCGGACCTCTGTGGCGGTAGGCGGGGGAGGTCGCGTCCGTACTGGCCTCCCCCGAACGGCCCGATCGATTCGGGTACGTGTCTTTATCCGGGCAGCTTGAGAGCCGCCACCGCCTTCGTGAGAGCGTCTGCGGCCTTCCTGAGCCCGTCCGCGTACTGTTGCGTGATGTCGATCGCCGCGCCGCCGGGAGGATGTTGCGTCACGCGAACCTGACGCATGCCGACGGGTTGCCAGAGCGCCCCGATGTTGAGCAGCTCCCGCTCTAATTCTTCTACGATGGGATCGTATTTCGCCACTTCGGGGACTCCGCGTTTCCCCCGACTGATAACACGCGGTTGATCCACGATCATACCTGCCAGTACGGCCCATCGAACAGATCCCCCAGCGCCCGCCGGGCTCGGATCGTGTACCACCGGCGTCGGCGGTGCTCTTTGCCATCGTGCAGGATGTGGCACCGCTGGCAGAGCGCCGCGAGGTTGGCAGCGCTGTAGAGGGCAGCGCGACCAGTGCGCGCTGAGCAACGCTAAGGCGGACTGAACCGTGAACGCCGGCTGAGAGGCTGGTGAGTACCGAACGTCCGTTAGTCGGAGCGGCCCTTGCGGCCGTCTTGACCCTCAGAGGATATGCGAGGACTGGACGCAGCCAGAGCTGGCGAGAAGGTCCCGCGTGATACCTGGAGGAGAATGATGGCCAGCATATTCGGAGCGCCGTCCACCGCAGACGCGGTTTTGCAAGGCGTCGATCTCACCGGCTTCCGGATTTTGGTGACCGGCGTTTCGGCTGGGATCGGGCTGGAGAGCGCTCGCGTCCTCGCCGCCCACGGGGCTTGGGTCGTCGGCGCCGCGCGCGATCTTGGCAAGGCGCGAGCCGCAACGGCACAAGTCGGCGCGGACGCATCATCAAGAGGTGGCCTTGAGCTCGTCGAGCTCGATCTCGCGTCCCTGGCGAGCGTACGGGCCTGCGCCGACGCTTTGCTGGGGATGGGTGAGCGGTTCGACGTCGTCATCGCTAACGCCGGCGTGATGGCGACCCCAAAGGGGTGACCGCAGACGGGTTCGAGACGCAGTTCGGGACCAACCACCTCGGCCACTTCGTCCTGGTGAACCGCATCGCCAGCCTGTTCAAACCCGGCGGCCGGCTCGTCATGGTCTCCTCGGCCGGCCATCGCGGCGCTGATGTTGATCTGAACGATCCGAACTTTGAGCAGACGCCCTACGACCCGCTCACGGCCTACCGCCGGTCCAAGACGGCGACCATCCTCTTCGCCGTCGAGTTCGACCGGCGCCACAAAGCCCGGACCATCCGAGCCACGGCGGTCCACCCGGGCGCGGTCCTGACCGAAACGACCCGCAAGCTGATCGAAGCCCAGCCCTCGGCCGCGTCCGCCTTCACGTGGAAGACGGTCGCGCAGGGCGCAGCCACGCCGCTCTGGGCGGGCTTCGTCGCTCCCGCCGACGAGGTCGGTGCGCGCTACTGCGAGGACTGTCACGTCGCCGACGTGGTCGACGATCCAACCCTGTCCTTCGGCGTCCGCAGCTACGCATTGGCTCCTGAACGTGCGGAGGCGCTCTGGCTCAAGAGTGAGGAGATGGTCCGCGAGGCGCTGTGACCCCACACCGGCCGAGAGCCCGGCGGACCTGACCGCGTCGCCAATCTCGGCTTCCACCTTCCGCCATATTGGCGACGTCCGCTATGCGCTCCGGCTGATGCCGGAGGCGGCGACCTCGCGGTACACCGTCGATCGGCCAAGCCCGAGTTGGCTGGCCGCTTTAGTGGGCGAGAGGCCGGCCTGGACCAGCTTCAGCGCGGCCTGAACCTTGTCGGCGTCGACGGGCTGGCGACCCGGGACCTTGCCGCGCGCCCGCGCCGCCGCGATCCCGTCTTTGGTGCGCTCGGCGATCAGCCGCCGCTCGAAGTGGGCGATGGCGCCGAAGACGTGGAAGACGAGTTCGCCCGCCGCCGAGGAGGTGTCGATCTTCTCCTCCAGGCTGAGAAGCGCCACCCCGCGGCCCTTCAGCTGCTCGACAGTGGAGAGAAGCTCCGCGAGGGAGCGGCCCAGTCGGTCGAGGCGCACGACGGCCAGGGTGTCGCCGTTGCGGGAGTAGGCCAGGAGCCCGGCCAAGCCCGGGCGGTCCATCGATTTGCCCGAGCGCACGTCGGTGAACACCCGGATGGCGCCGGCCTGCTCGAGCCGCATCGTCTGGCCGGTGACATCCTGATCGCCGGTGCTGACGCGGGCGTAGCCGAGCACGTCCCCCATGGCTGTGCCGTCTCCCAAACGGTCGTTCTCTGGACGGAGCCGCCGGACACGTGAGAAGGCCCTCGAACCCGTCCACAAACTACGTCCCTTTACGCCTTACTGTCCATGATCAGTCCCGACCTTCTGTGGACGATCGAGGGACGATGATGGGACGACGTGACCTCCTGAACGCCGACGAGCGCGCCAAGCTTTTCGGCATCCCGGTCGGACGCGACGCCTTGGCCCGGTGCTACAGCTTCGAGCCAGGTGACCTGGCCTTGATCCAACGACGGCGTGAAGACCGCAACCGGCTTGGCTTTGCGGTCCATCTCGCCGTCATGCGCCACCCCGGACTGATGCTCAGCCAGATGCTCGCCCAGCCAGGCATCGACCTGACGCCCCTCGTCGACTTCATCGCCGAGCAGCTGGAGCTGCCCGCATCGGGGTTCGACGGCTACGCCGCCCGCGAGCAGACCATGACGGACCACGCCGGTGACGTCGCCGCGGCTCTCGGGCTGCGCCCAGCTACGCGGGCCGATCTGGTGCTCATGATCGACGCCGCGGCAACCGCGGCATGGGCCACGGACAAGGGCGAGGTGATCGTCATGGCCATCATCGGCGCACTGCGAGGTGCGGCGATCGTCCTGCCATCCCCGTCGACGATCGAGCGCGCCGGCATCGCCGGGCGCGCGAGGGCCCGCAAGCGAAGCTATGAAGCCCTGCTCGCCGGCCTCGACCCGGACCAGATCGCGAACCTTGACGGCCTCGTCGCGATCGACCCTACGACGGAGTCGACACGTCTCACCGGGCTGCGGAGCATCCCGACCGCGCCCAAGCCCGACAACGTGCGGGCGATCCTGGCCAAGCTGGCTGTCGTGCGTGAGATCGGCATACCGCCTGGTGCGGAGACGTCGGTCCATCCCGACAGATTGCGCGGGCTGGCGCGCGAGGGAAGGCTGTCACCCACCTACCTGATCGAGCGCTACACAGCCGCCCGCCGCCGTGCGACCGTCGTGGCGCTGCTGATCGAACTGGAAGCGCGCCTGATCGATGCCGCGCTCGCGATGGCCGACCGGCTGATCGGTCAGGCGTTCACCCGAGGAAAGAACGCGCAGGCTCGCAGCTTCTCGACCTCCGCGCGCGACGTCGGCCGCCTCATGCTGATGTTCCGGGGCACGATCGATGCCCTGAGCGAGGCGACAAAGGCCAAACGCGATCCGATGAAGGCCCTGGACGAGGCCGTCGGCTGGGCCAAGCTCTTGCAGGTCCGGGAACAGCTGACCGAGATCGCCGACGCGGCCGTGACCGACCCGCTCGTCCGGGCAGCCGACCGGCATGCGAGCTTCCGCAAGTTCCTGCCCGCACTCCTGGAGGCAATCGAGTTCAAGGCGGCGCGGACCGGCGACAAGACGGTCGCCGCCGTCATCCTCATGCGCGACATGTACGCCGGCCGACGACGCGAGATGCCGGGCGACGCGCCTATGCCCTTCAAGAAGGAATGGCGCGGCCTCGTGGCGGATGCCGAGGGCCGGGTCGACCGGAAGATGTACGAGACCGCGGTCCTGGCCCACCTGCGCAATAAGCTCCGCTCCGGCGACGTGTGGGTCGAGCGCTCATCCGGATATCGCCATTTCGACAGCTATATGGTGTCGTCGAAGGAGGCGGAGCCGATCGCCTGCGGCCTGAACCTGCCGGCCACGGCCGACGCCTGGCTCGACGTGCGCGAGCGCGAGTTGGATTGGCGGCTGAGGCGCTTCTCGAACCGTCTCCAGCGGGGGCGCCTGGAAGGGGTGGAACTGCGTGACGGCCGACTGCACATCAGTCCGATCCGGACGGCGACCCCGCCTGAGGCCGATGCGCTCGCGGACAGACTCGACGCGCTGATGCCGCGCATCCGGGTGACCGACCTCTTGTATGAGGTGGCGCGGGGCACCGGCTTCCTGTCCGCCTTCACCAATCTTCGGACCGGCGAGCCCTGCCCGAACGAGAATGCGTTGCTGGCCGCCATCCTCGCCAATGCCACCAACCTGGGCCTCGCTCGCATGGCCGAGGCCAGCCAGGGCGTCACCCGTGACCAGCTGGTGTGGACGGCCGACGCCTACCTTCGCGACGATACCTACAAGGCCGCCCTCGCCCGGATCATCGACGCGCACCATGCGCTGCCGATCGCCGCCGTTTGGGGCGACGGCACCACGTCCAGCTCCGATGGACAGTTTTTCCGCTCGGGCAAGCGAGGTGACGTGGCCGGCGAGGTGAACGCCCGGTACGGTGTCGACCCGGGCTTCAGCTTCTACACCCACGTCTCCGACCAGCACGGGCCCTACCACGTGCGCGTGATCTCCGCGGCGATGCACGAGGCGCCCTACGTGCTGGATGGCCTGCTCCACCACGGCTCGGCCCTGCCGATCGCCGAGCACTACACCGACACGGGCGGCGCCACCGACCACGTGTTCGCCCTCTGCACCATGCTGGGCTTCCGGTTCTGCCCGCGACTTCGGGACTTCCCTGACCGACGCCTTGTGTCGATCGCCGCGGCGTCAACCTACCCGGTCCTGATGCCGCTTCTGGGCAAGCGGGTCAGGACCGACATCGTCCGGGAGCACTGGACCGACATCATCCGCTTGGTGGCATCCGTCCATTCCGGCCACGTGGCGCCCTCGACCGTGCTGAAGAAGCTCGCCGCCTATGAGCGGCAGAACCAACTCCATCTCGCCCTGCAGGAGGTGGGCAAGGTGGAGCGGACCCTGTTCATGCTGGACTGGCTGGAGAACCCGGACCTTCGCCGGCGCTGCCAGGCGGGGCTGAACAAGGGCGAGCAACGACACGCGTTGACGGGGGCGATCTGCACGTTTCGCCAGGGCCGCATCGCGGACCGCACCCACGAGGCTCAGCAATACCGCGCGTCGGGGTTGAATCTGGTGATCGCCGCCATCGTGTGGTGGAACTCGACCTACATGGCTGATGCCGTGGCCCACCTGCGCGCCATCGGTGAGAGCGCACCTGACGACCTCGTTGCCCATACCTCGCCGGTGGGATGGGAGCACATCGCCTTCTCGGGCGACTTCCTGTGGGATCGTGCCTCCGCCATCCCGCCCGGACGACGGGCGCTCAATGTCGGCCGGGGCGCACGCCGAGCGGCCTGAATAGAGTGCGTTCTTCATTCGTTCGCTTTTAGCGTTGCTGAGCGAACAACCATCGCGCTGCCCTCGTAGAGGTCCTTGCCTCGCAGAAGTGAGCGATCTGATCGGGATGCAGCCCCTTCAGGCGGCATCAATCGCCAGCCTTGTTGGCGCACTGGCCTCCGTCGCCAGCCGTTACGTCGGGACAGTTCTGG
>JAABUY010001189.1_pt1 | contig 36612 bp, 49 predicted proteins | sample 5560271 | NCBI WGS metagenome assembly JAABUY01 (sample SAMN10711886, study PRJNA513374) | rock metagenome | isolation source: Antarctica rocks | place: Antarctica: Victoria Land, University Valley
CGGCCCCTCGCGCGCCGCCGGCCGAGCGCCGCCGTCGGACGGGCGGCGCTCGCGCTTGATGATGCTCGGCTTAAAGGGCTGCCCCTGGCCGCGCGCAGACATGGGGCCAAGCACCAGCTCCTCTGTGTCGTGCCGATGCTCAGCTGTCGTGCCTCCTCGACGCACGCGGTCTCATGCATGGGCCAGGTGCATGGGTTTCTCTAGCTCATTGGGGGTCTCCCCAGCGCTTCAAGCTCAAGGCTTGAGCGCCCTCAGGAGGACTGATCAAGGACTCTTGTCAGGAGGGCAAGTGCAGCGACAATGGAAGACAACAACCTGCCCGCCTGGGCGGGCGCTGTTCTGGACGATTGGCGGCGGCGCGCCAGCACCGCGCTCGGCCAGGCGCAGCGCAGCGCGCAGCGGCTGCAGCGCGACGCAGGCCGGCACACGGAGCGGTGGCTCGGCGGGCTGCGGCAGCGGCACGCGCACGGCGCGGGGTCGAGCCGGACGCGCGGCCCGGCGCTGGGCAGCATCGCGCTCGCCGCGGGGCGGCCGGACGGGCGGCAGAGCTTCCCGGGGCGCGGCGAGCGGCTCAGGCGAGGCCTGAATGTGGTCGCGGACCTGGCGGCGGAGCCGGGCGGCGGCGGCGGCGGCGGCGCGCCCGCGCCCAACGCCGAGCCCGCCGACCGCGGCGACGCGCAGCCGGAGGAGGAGCGCATCCTCATCAGCGAGGCGCGCGGCCGGTCGCTGCCTGTGAACGAGCATGTCGGGCCTTGCTTGAAGCATGAGCACGCGGTCTGGTGTTGCATGCGGCCAATGCAGGCCCGTCCCAGGAAGGCCCACCCGCGCCGCGCTGGAAAGCAGTCGCGGCCGGCCACCACTGAACAGGGGGCGCCGCCGCAGGTGGAGGTGCGCGGCGTGGAGGGCGAGCTGCGGCGCGTGGCGGAGGCCGCGCTGAGCATCAAGCCCAACTTTGGGTACACGCTGAAGGAGGTGCAGGACGACGTGCACCGCGTGTTCGACTCGGGCTTCTTTGAGAAGTGCCACCCGCACGCCGAGGACACGCGCGACGGCGTGAAGCTCACCGTGGAGGCGCGCCCGCGGGGCGCCCGGCGCCCCCAATCCCGTGGTGCCCTTGCGGAGCAACAGGCGACTGTGGAGGGCTGCAGCACAAGCTTGACACGCGCTCGCTGTCAAGCTGCGCCGGTGCTGCCGGGCCCCACACCCTGGCCTGCACTGCACTTGCGCGCGATCCGCCGCACGCGCCGACATCTTTCACATGGCGTCTGGTGGGGAAGCGGCTTGCGGGCCGGCTACCCGTCACCGCAGCGCAGCCGTCTGGCAGCGTCAGGCGCGCGTGCGGCGCGGGGCGCCCGGAGGCCGGCCAGCGCGTCTGTGCTGGCAGCTCCGCGCGCAGCACGGCCAGGCAGCAAATGTTGCGAATCTCACGAGAATTGCGCCCCTGCAGCTGCGTTCACGCGCCGCGCGCGCGCCGCAGGTGACCGCCAACCCGGAGCTGCGCGGCGTGGTGGTGTCGGGCGCGAACGTGCTGCCGCAGCGCGTCATCCAGGACGCCTTCCGGTCGCAGCACGGCCGCACGCTCAACTTCAGCGACTTCAGCGCCGCGCTCAAGCGCCTCAACCGCTGGTACGAGGACCGCGAGCTGTTCGGCCAGGCGCGCGCGCGCCGACTCTGGTTCCCCCTGCGCCCCTGCTCCCTCCAGTACACACTCCCTTGCACGGAGGCTGCTGTCTGCAGCCAGGCACTGCGCAGGCCTTGCTCCATGCGTGAGTCAGGTGTGCAGCGGTAGTAACACGTCCGCTCTCTCCGGCTCACTTTGCAACGCATGCAAGCCTCCGTGTGCGCGCATGTGCGCGAATTTAAGTGGCAGCACTCCCAAGCACCCATTCACGACTGATGATGTGTGAGCGGGCCGAGGATGTGCTAGCCGCCCAGCACGCGCCCTGCCTGCGGATGCGCGGCGTGAACCCTACTCTAAACCTAAGCCTCGCCTCCAGGTCAGCGGCGTGGACATGGCGGACGGCGTGGTGGACGTGCGGCTGGCGGAGATGGTGGTGGCGGGCCTGGCGCTGCGCTACGTCGACCGCAAGTCCGGCGAGGCGCGCGACGAGGGCCGCACGCGGCCCGAGGTCGTCATGCGCCAGCTCACCACCCGCCCCGGCCAGGCGCGCCGCCCGCAGGCCGGTGCCTCCCCTGGATGCGACTCGATGTTCCAGCAGGTATGCCCCAGACCAAGCTAGCCGCACACGGGGCTGCTTGAGGACGGCGGGCGAGCGTGACGCACGGGGTATGACGCCCCTGGCCGAGCACGCTGGGCCTGCGCAGGCCATGTGCCACCCCTGACACGCGCGCCGCAGTGCCCTCGCGCCCGCTCCGGGCATGCATGATGTGTGCTGCGCTGACTCCCTACACGGCCTTCCGATCTATGTAAGAAGCAAGGACGAGATGCTTTCATTTCTCTATAATGAGCACTTTCTATGTCATCCTCTCTATCATTCTCTGATGGATTATCAACAAAATTGCCGCATCCCAAGGCGCGGAAGCGCGCCGCTCGCAGGTGTACAGCACGCGGCAGGCGCGCGCGGACATCGACGCGGTGTACAGCATGGGCCTGTTCGACGACGTCAACATCCTGCCGCAGCCGGCCGAGGACAGCACGCTGGAGAACCCCAAGGCGCGGCCCGTGCCGCGGCCGCCGCCCGCCCTGTTCCAGGCGCCGCTGGGCGGCGGCCTGTCTGGCGTCGTGGCCTGGGGCGTGCGCATGGCAGGCGGGTCGCGCACCAGCTCGAGACAGCGCCGGCCGCAACCGCAGCACTGCGCGTGCACGCAAAGCGCGCCGCAATGCTGTGTGCGCGGGAGCAAATCGGCGGGCGGCCCGGGCGCCTGGGCCTCGCAGTGCTTGGGCATGTGAGCCGGTGCGGACAGTGGGAAGCAGGAGAAAGACACGCAAATGTGTGCTTGGTCTTGTATGTCCCGCCGGACAAGTAGAGACCGAGTTCTTTGTGACGCCCGACAAGCAGAAACTGAGCGCGCGCTGGGCGCGCAGGTGGACCTGGTGCTCAACGTGCGCGAGCGCAAGACGGGCGGCCTGAGCGCCGGCGGCGGCATCAGTGCGCAGGGCCACGCGCAGGGCGCGCTGCCGGGCTTCATCGGCTCTGCGTCCTACGCGCAGCGCAACCTGCTCGGCCTCAACCAGAAGCTGTCGGCGACCGTCGAGCTAGGCCAGGCGCGCGCCCGCGCCGGCGGCCGCCCGGCGCACCGAGCGCCGCGCGCCTGCTTCAACGGACATGCAGAGCGCAAGCAGCGGGGGGTTTGGGGCTTGGTCGCGGCGCTGGAGGTTCATGTCTCCGGGCGCACTGGTGCTGCACCGCTGGGGCGAAACCCTGTAGGGTCTCTGCCTGGCACCTGCCTGTTAGGTTGATGTGGCCAGGCCGGTGCATGGGGCACACGCTCGCGTGAGCCGCGGGGTTTGCGCCCGGCAAGGTGGCACCTGTGCAGCTCGGAACCGTGCTGCACATGCCTGGACATCGCCCGGCGCACAGACCCAGGGCGACGTCGCGGGGATGCGCTGCGCCCCGAGCCGCTGGCGCGCGCGCCGGGCGCGCAGGTGGACAGCCTGTTTAGGATAAACCACACCGACCCCTGGGTCGGCGGCGACCCTTTCCGCACCAGCCGCACGATCTCGCTGCAGAACACGCGCGCGAGCGGCGCCGCGGTACATGGCCGCGCGTCTGACGACCCCGGCCGCGCTGCCGGCGGGTGCGCGCGCGCCCCCCGCACGGCGCGCCAGGAGCTTGCGGGCACGCACATGCGCGCACCGCGCTGCCGCGCCAGGCGCATGCAGCGCTGCAGCGGCCACAGTGAACCCGCTACAGGGGCTGCGCAACTTGGCCAGCTGCGACGAAGGTCGAACTCTGTTGCTGCCGCCCACTCTCTGCTGATCGGATATGCTCTTCGGTCAGTCTGACCCTACGTCACATTATGGACCCTATATCATACCCTGACTCTTCTGACCCTACATCACGTTGCTCGTATTCACAGGGCGAGCCCCGGCGGCGAGGAGGGCGCCGAGGGCGGCAGCGACGCGGGCGCGGTGGTCGTAGCGCGGCTCATGGGCGGCGTGGAGTACGGCCGGCCGCTGGCGACCGGCTGGACCGGCACGCTGGGCGTCAACTGGCAGCGCGCGCGCTGCCAGGACGAGCACGGCAAGGCGCTCACGCAGGCGCGCCGCCCGCGTGGCAGTCTATCATGTCCTTGGCCAAGTCCGAACGAGGATACATGGTGGACATTCGCGTAAATAGTCGTAGCGTATGCATCTCACCTAACTGAGGCAGCCTGGTCACCCCTCCAGGAGAGGTAGCTCCTGCGGGAGGCTCCTGGCATGTACCAGTCATACAGCCATCTGTGCTGCTCGCACTGCCAGGACTTGCGGCTGCGCTCACGCGGCGCGGGCCTGCGGCAGGACGCGTATGGCAGCCCGCTGACCTTCAGCGGCGGCGACAGCGACACGCTCATGCTCGCGCTGCTGCGCGCGACGTACAGCGGCCGCAACAACGCCGCGCTCGCGGCCAGCGTGGAGCAGGCGCTGCCGGTGCAGCCGGCCTGGCTCAACTTCAACCGGCTGCGCCTGCGCGCCGAGCGCTCAGTGCCGATCGGCGCCGGCGTCTCCGCGCAGCTCTGCGGCAAGGGCGCGCACCCCCCCCCCCCCGTCCCTCGCCTCCAGACCGCCTCCAGGCCGTTGCAGCCATCTCGGGCTGCATTTCCTGCACCCGGTCCCCCGCCCTTCATTTCCTGCACCCGGTCCCCCGCCCTCTTGCCGCCCACCCAAATGCTGGCATGCTTGGAGGTCACATGGCGCCGGGCAGCAGGCCCGCCCGAAGGGGGGGGGGGCCTGGGCCAGTGCAGGCCCGCCGCCAGCCGTGGGGGGCGGCCCCCAGTCAGGGCGGCGTCATCTTCGGCGACCTGCTGCCTCTAACCCTACACTAATCCTAGTTCTTGCCTACAGCTCACAGCCGTGGTACGGGTCTTAATGAGGGCCGGGCGCGCGCGCAGGCGGCGTCATCTTTGGCGACCTGCCGCCCTACGAGGCCTTCCCCATCGGCGGCACCAACTCGGTGCGCGGCTACGGCGAGGGCGGCGTCGGCTCCGGACGCAGCTTTGTGGCCGGCACCGCGGAGCTGCACTACCCCATCTACGGGCCCGTCGAGGTAGGGCCGCCCGCCCAGAGGCTGATGTGCGGTGCCCTGGCCGGCGCAGAATGCTGCGCGCGCACCAGTGGGAGGCGACACCGTGCTTGGGCGGCCCCGACCTGATGCCGCTCTGATAGGCCCCCCAACCCTACCCTACCCCTAACCCTGAACACGAGGTGACTGCAGCGCCACCCGCGGGCGGGCAGGGCACGCTGTTTGCGGACTACGGCTCGGACCTGGACAGCGGGCAGCGCGTGCTGGGCGACCCGGCCGGCGCGCGCGGCAAGCCCGGCAGCGGCCACGGCTACGGCGCGGGCGTGCGCATCGACTCGCCGGTCGGGCCGCTGCGGCTGGAGTATGCCTGGAATGCGGCCGGGCTGCGCCGCTTCCACCTCGGCATCGGCTCGCACGGCTGACCCGCGGCGGCCCGGCGACACGCGCGCCTTGTCTGCGCGCGGCGGCCTTGTGCGTGCGAGCGTGTTCTGGCAGACTGCCTGCGCCTGACAGCCTGGTTGCACGTGGCGGGGCCGCCTGCTGTGAGTGCTGTAAATTATGAAGAGGGTGTTGCAAGGAGGTGCGCACAAGCGTGGAAGCAGGAGTCTGCGCGCTGCTGCCGCCTGGCCAGTCACGTTCAGCAAACTGTCGGAACCAACATCGTGTTAAGTTGCTGACGAGCATCAGTTCACAGCATGCAGGAGACAGCTTTTATCTAGCTGTTCCCATGCTGGTTAGTGAAGTGCCCCACATACCCCATCACAGGGTATGGCAACTTGCTGTGAATTCGTAATTCCAAAGTCGCCCTGGTTGTGCTGGGAACACGAGGGCTCGTGATGCAGCAGACGGTGGGGGAGAGCAACAGCCTGTGTGAGCAGCGTGCTGCGCGCGGCGCTCTGCAAGTTGGGATGCGGGAGCCCCTGTAGCCCGCAATGGCCACGCTGCGCAAGGCGGGAGCGGGGTCGCTGAGGGGCGGGCGGGGCTGCGACGATGACGCGCCGCGCGGCGGCGCGCGGCGGCGCAGCGTGCCTCGCGTGGCGCTGGCGGCCGCGGCGCTGATGATGCTGGCTGGCGCTGGCGTAGGTACGGCATTGCACGCCTGCTCAGATCTCGCCTGGCACTCGGTGACTGTGTTTTCGCGGTGCTCCAGCGCCGCTGTAGTCCAATCCAGGTCGGCAGCCTGTGCTGCTGGGGCAACGGGGCAGGGGCAGCTGTGTTGCCTACGCTGCACACGCTCTCAGACAGGCCTGGTCACATCTGTGCTTGCATGGGTGCAAGCATGGTCTGCGTCTTGCAACTGCTTGGTGTTGGCCTGCACTGGCCAAGGCATGAACATGCTAGTCCGTATTCGTCTACGCCTGGAGCTGTAGTATGGACCTGTGCGCACCGCGGCAGGCGTGTACCTGAAGTCTGGGATGTCCTGGGTCAGCGAGGGCGGCGCTGAGAGCGAGCTCGGGTGCGCGGCCGCCGGCTGGCGCACTGGCTTGCCACCGGCCCTGCTCTGGTGCTGGTCCTGTGTATGCGTCGCTGGACTGCGCTCTGCTGAGCTCAGCCTCCGCGCCGCAAGCGTCCCCTTGCCAACCGGACCGCGACTTTCAAACATTGGGCTGCCAATGCAGACCCAGCGTCCGCCGTGCTGCTTGCCGGCAGCCTGCCTCTGCCGCCTTCACGCGCAGCTCATCCAGCCCTGTAAGCTGCCACACCACGAGAGCTGGAGCTCAGCCGTTTGCGTCCGTTCTGCCACACTCCCCTGTTGCGGAGCACTCCTTTTGGCTGCGTGCCGAGGCGGCGGCGCGCAACGCGCGCAGCGGCGGCGGGCGCCTGGCGGGCGGCGAGCAGCAGCGCGGCTTCCTGGGCGCGCGCAAGGACAACCCGGCGCGGCTGGGCGCGGGCCTGGACGCCGCGGGGCGCAAGGCCGGCGCGAGCGTCGCGGCTGCGCTGGTGCGTCCGCGTTCCGTGCTCTGGCCTGTGCACCAGGGCGGGCCAGGGGCGCTGGCAGCCGCCGCGGGCGCGCGGCCGGTGCCAGGCACCGCAGGCGCTCTGGCGCCGCCCAGCGTCAGCCCCCGCTGCAATGCGTGTGGGCGAGGAGGCGGGGGTGCCCGGCGGCGAGCCTGCACGCCTGCGGCACAGGCCCGCCGCCAGCGCCGCACCCCCGTCGCTCCGGTCCGCCTCCTGGCCTGTGCCTTACTCTTTCTGCTCGGAAACTGCCGGACACAGGTGTGTAATGCAGCGCTGAGGCGGCCAACCCTGGCGCCGGGCGCGCTGAGCGCGCGCGCCCGCGCCGGCAGGCGGGCAGCGCGGCGGGCGGCGCGCGCTTCCCCTGGGACGACCGCGAGGTGGAGCGCAGCGTGTGCACGGACACGTGCGCGCGCGCGCGCGACGGCACCTGCGACGACGGCCGCGCCGGCGCCGGCCAGGTGCGCGGCCGCGTGCGCTGGGGGCTCTGTCCGCCCTGCCGCCTGCAGGGCTGCTGAGGCTGCTGGGGGCCTGCCAGGGCGGGGCGGGGGGCTGGGCATGCAGGCTCGGCCTTGCGTGCTCCTTTTAGCAACATGACCACCTTTAAAAGGCGGCAGGGCATGCACTTCCCGCCTGTATCACACAAAACAAGAGCCGCGCGAGCGCCCGGCCCGGCGCAGGTGTTCTGCGACCTGGGCACCGACTGCGCCGACTGCGGGCCGTGGAAGCACCGCGGACCCGCGGGCGGCAACGCGAGCGCGGCGCCCGTCCAGGCGCTGGTCGCGCGCGGCGTGGAGGTGCACGTCGCGCGCACCAAGACCGTGCCCAGCTTCATCATGCCCTACACAAACCCCAAGCACGACGTCGATGTCAGCGGCCAGATGGCCGCCAACGGGCAGGTGGAGCTGGGCATCACGCAGGCGCGCGGCCGGCCCAGGATAGGGTAGGGTACTCAGCGCCCGCGCGCCACGGCGCGGGCGCCCCCGCGCGCTGCCCGAGCGCGCCGGGGGCGACGCGCTCCGACCGCGTTGCAGGTGTGGTACACGCGGCTCAAGGACGCGTGCGCGGCCAAGCCGGACGCGGCCGGCCGGCGGCCGCCGCGCCTGGTGGCCGACGTGGGCGCCAACTTTGGGTATTACTCGCTCTACGCGGCCAGCCTGGGCTGCAGGCGCGCCCCCGCTCTGCCCCAGGCTGCTCTGGGCGCCCCTGCCGGCCCGCCGCCCGCTGCCGGCAATGGACACGCGGCGCAGCTGCAGCTCGCTGCGATGCGCCGAAGGTCGTTTTGAGCAGTGCCCTGCTGGCGCCAGCGCTGCATAGGCGCGGGCGTGCGCGGGCCTGCTGTATGGCGGCCGAACCGGGTGGGTCGCCCTAACTCAAATTCTAAACCTAACCCTGTCCCTACCCCCAGACGAGCGCTGCAGCGCGCAGGGTGGTAGCCTGGGAGCCGGTGCCCACCTTCCGCGCGTTCCTGCAGTACGGCGTGGTGGGGCGGCCGGACCAAGTGGAATACCCTTACCCTTACTCTGCCCCCTGACGAGCGCTAGGGCGCAGGGTGGTCGCCTGGGAGCCGGTGCCCACCTTCCGCGCGTTCCTGCAGTACGGCGTGGAGCTCAACGGCCTGGGCGGCCTGGTGGACGTGCGCGCGGCCGCGGTCGGCGACAAGCCGGGCGCCGAGTACGAGCTGGTGGTGCCGCAGCGCGGCATCTGGGGCACCGCGTCCATCGGCGGCCGCAACATCGACAAGTGCGCCCCCCCACCTTCTAAGGATGGGCTCCCTCCTGGGAGCCGTTTGGGAACCAGACGGGTCCCTGACGGCGGCCCGTCGCCATCCGCCGTCCCCAGGACGCAGACGGGGTGCAGGGCGCATGCGCGCGTGCGTGGCCCGTGCTCTGGGCTCGCCTGAGCGCGCCTGCAAGGTGGCCCGATGTGCTGGGTGTGGCGCGTGGGGGTGCTGCAGAGAGCAGCCTCGCCGTCGAGGCACAGAGTGCCAAGTCATGCCCTGCGGCGCTTGAGCGCCGCGGTCTGTTCTGCGGTGTTCACAAGTGCGCGGCGCGGCCTGCGAGCAGTCTTGGACCCAGCGGCAGCAGGACTTTGCGAACGTCACCCTGCCCCTGTTGCTCCGCGAGCACTTCTCTTAGCAAAGGCAAGCATGGGCACTGGAAGGCACCAAAGCTCTCCTGGCATGCACAAAACCGTGCAGGGGAGCGGAGGCGGGCCTGGGCGGGCGGGCGGTCAGGCGCGCCTGTTGCAGACGGCCGCCGGAATTGCAGACGTCGCCGCCATTGAGCACTACTCTTGTAATACTGGTGTCAGCACGCTTTACGTGTTCAGGCGCGTTGGCGGTGGCTGCGCGCCTGGTACGTTTCAAGCGTGCTGAGAACAGCACCACAAGAGTCTTGCTCAGGCCGGCCACGCGTGCAACACCGGCGACTGTCCGCAACAGGGCTGCCTGCCCGCCCGGCCGACCAGCGCCGCCTTCGCGCCCCCGCACGAGCATGCACGCGGCGGCCCGCGCTGCTTGGAGCGCACGGCGCCCGGCGGGCGCGCTGGCAGCGCCGCACGCCCGCGGCGGTATGCCGGCGCGGCCGCGGGCGCCTCACTCCTGCCCTTAACCCTACCCTAATTCGCGCAGGAACATCAACAACGAGGGCGAGTACGAGCGCGTGAAAGTCACGGGCGAGCGCGTGGACGCGGTGGTTGCGGAGGACGTGGCGCTGCTCAAGATGGACGTCGAGGGCTTCGAGCCAACCGCGTTCGAGAGCGCCAAGGGCGTGCTGGACACGTTCAGGCGCGCGCGCGCGGGGCGGGGCCGTGGGGCGAGGTCCCGGCGTGCCGTCCCGGGCTTGGAGCCTGTGGGTCTGCAGACACGCAGCGCTGCGCCCGGGCGCCCTGGGCAGGCTCAGGGGCATGCTGCGCGCGAATGCAGGCGCCCCCGATGCTTTTCATGCGCAGAGCCGCCTCTCACCCCCTCTGCCGGCTGTGCTTGCATTCTGACACGCGCCACACAGAGGTATGGTGCCGCTCTGGCGCACTGCGCCGCGGCGATGCTGGCCACAAGGTGCCGCCGCCGCAGCCCTGGCAGTTTCTGGCGCTGCAAGGCTTTTACTGCCATCCATGCTGGGCGGGGCGTATGCGGTCAGGGCCAAGGAGCATCATGCGCGCCACGCGCATGATGCATGGCACGAAGGCGGGCCGCTGAGGCGGTCGGGGCGGGCGCAGGGTGGAGAACATTGTCATGGAGTACTCGCCCGGCGTGTACGACACCATGCACCGCTGGGCGGACTACCCGGACTGGCCGCGCATGCTCATCTAGTGCGCGCCCCGGCCGGCATGCGTGGCCGCCAAACCACTTAGGGCTGCTGCAAGAGCCTCCGCGAGGGAGCCTGCGCTCATGTGCGGTCAAGGGGGGACATGACCTTTTAGCTACGGGCCTGTTGCGCCTGCGCCTGTGCCTCCTACCCACGCTGGCCAGCAACCTGATCTCTGTTGCGCAGACAACACTCAGTTTCAGCATCGGTCCCCGACAGGGGCTGTTTGCGCAGATGGCCAGGGGCTGCACTGTTACATTCAGCCTGCGGCGGGCTGCTTGAGCGCTGCTTGAGGAGATGCGACTGACCCCGCTGCCTCCACGTACCAACCGCGCGCCGCGCGCGCAGCCTGCTGGAGCACAACTACTCGCTGCTGCACGTGCGAGACGAGTTTGTGCGCGCGCCGCTGCTGGACGAGGCGTTCGAGGGCGCGCTGCCGCCCTTCGAGGAGATCACGGCCGAGAACCTGGCGTGCGACCTGGAGGACGCGAAGAAGGCGCGCGTGCCTTAGGGTAGGGTTAGGGCTGGCAATGCCCGCGGCGCGCGCGCCGCGGCCAGGAGGCGCCGTGCGCGGACAATCAGGGAGCCGCCGCCCGTCGCGCCGGCGCTCCCCTGCGCAGTGCAGCACAGCGTGTGGGTGGGGCAGTGGACGGGCGCAGGCCAGCCCTCGTGCCGGATTCGGAAGGCCGCGGTGAGGCGGGCCTGACGCGCTGCGGCGCCGCGTGCAGCTGCAAGCGCGCACGCTGGGCTGCAAGGCGCCGGAGGAGCTGTCGGCCGCGTTCCCGGAGTGGGAGGGCTGCAACTTCATCCCGGAGAACCTGCACCCCAAGTCCTTCCGCGGCTACATCGGGCACAACACCAACGTCTGGGCCGCCGCCAGCCGCGCCGGCATCAAGGCGCGCCGCCGCGTTGCGCGCCCGCCCCCGCCGCCCCTGCTCCGTGCTCAGACCGCTTCAGCCCCCGGGAGGCAGAGCGCCAGCGCCCGGCACATGCGCGGACCTGCGCGGCAGCGCGGCGCAACATGAGCCTGCGGACCGCGCCTCGGTCCCGCACCCCCCCTGCGCAGTGCCTCGCAGGAGCGCCTGGACCGCGGGCGGCCCAGCCGGCGGGGGCAGGGCCCTGCGGCTGTTCTAGAGTGCGGGCTGGTGCAGGGGGTGGGGCCACTCAGGGGCTGGCCCGCGCCGCAGGTGGGGCAGCCCGTGGGCGTGCAGGGCCTGGCGCAGGCGGCCACGGAGTGGTACGGCCGCGACCGCCGCTTCGGCATGGGCCGTCGCGAGTGCAAGTACCTGCCGCTGCACATCCAGGCGCGCGCGCGCGCCTGCATGAGTGATTGCCCTGGCGTTGGTCATGCAGCCATGAAAACACAGCACGTTTGCCGCGTTGTGCCATGGTAAGCCTGCCAGCCCGGCGCGCAGAGTCCTCAAACACCTGGTTCACCACAGAGCAGTAATAACAGAATGTGCTCATCATTGATTGTGCCTCCACCAGGGCCGGCCGCGCGCGGCGCGCAGGTGAAGCACCGGTGCCACTGCGCGGATGAGGCGGTGTGCGGCGCTGAGGCGGCCATGGTGGAGCGCCTGGCCGCGGAGGGCCTGCTGACGCCCAACAACGGCGCGCTCGACCCTGGCGCGCGCCCGCCCTAACCCTACCCTACCCTACCCCGAGCACGCCCTCCGACGCGACTGCGCGCACAGGAAGCGCGCTGTCGCGGCCTGCCGGGCGCGCCGGGAGACCCCCAGAGCCGTCCGGACTGACGGCCTGCGCCGCATGTGCGCAGAGGACGTGCCCGCGCTGCCGGGCCTGGACGAGGACCCGGAGGTCGTCAAGAAGGCTGCAGTGAAGGAGGCGGCCGACAAGGCGGCCGCGCGGCGGCGCGCGGAGGGCGGGCGCGAGGCGCCGGAGGACAGGTAGCCGGCGGGCTTGCCAGGTTTTTAGGGATTGAAAACCTAGCAGGAGAGCGGCTGCCTTTGGGGACCTGGGCCCGGCGGGCGGCTGAGCGCGGGCTGGCAGAGACGCTCCACGTGGATGGCGGGTGCACAGGGTTGGCGCGTCGGGGCTTTTCGGGGATGAGTTTTGGTCGAGCGTGACGCCTGGGTTTATCATCGGCATGTCTGCAGCGTGCGTCTGCTGGCGCTGGACGCTGCGGTGCTGGCGCGGGGGTCTTGCGGCTGGCAGCACCGTCCGCAGCGTCTGTCCATCTTACGTGGGCTCTGTCGCGCGGTGTCGCAGTGTGCTCCTGTCGTTCTTCTGCATGTAAAACGGCTGTGGATTTGGCGCAATGCAGTGGTCTGTCTGCGCGGATCAGGTTAGGCAAAAGTGGCGTTGAGGCGTGGATAGTAAGTACAGGGGTAGTTATGACCCGAACAGTCCCCCTGCCTCGCTCGCGTGCCTGGACCCACCCTCTGCTTGGCGTGGCCCGTTTTGAGCAGCCAGGGGGCCATGCCAGTTGGGGGTTTTGCTTCATGTGCCTTGATCAGACATGCATGTGGCGCTTCAGCTCAGAACATTCGCATCGCGCTGCCTATATGCCTTTCTGGCAATGTGCGCTGCCGCGTCGCGCAGAAAACACGATGGGAATGCGCCACTGCTTGTCGCCCTTTCGCGCGATCGCACACGCCGGTGTCAAGTCAGAGTTTGTTAAACGCATGGGGTGCTGTTTGCTGCACGGCTTTTGCAGTGCTGCAAAAACTCGTGGAGGCATGCTTGGAGTGTAGGAAGCAACGCACCATAGACGTGTTTGCTTGTTAGACCAAGGCTGATGGAACGGACGTTACAGACAGGTGGTGACCCGGACACCCCAGAGAACCTATCGCACAAGTTGCTGACCAGTAAAACAGGCTTTCCACTGGAAAGTTTCCAGGACACCCAAGAGACCGCTTGGTGCCGCAAGCCCATGCCCAGCACACGCAAATCCGTGCACAACATGCGCAACTATATGCGACTGCATGAAGCAGCGTCCTTTGATGTGCCATGCACTCAGCGTCATGGGCAGCACCCGGGCTCCACAAGCCAAAACAGCCCTAGCGAGGCCTTGAGTGCCCCCTGCAGGCACGCGCGCCGGCATGACGCGCATGCAGCTGCGGCATGCACTGCGACAGCCTGTGCATGCTGGCCCACAGCGCCCCCTGGCCTGCTTGCAACCATCTCTCTCTCGCTCCCCTCCAGGGCTCGGGCGCTGCTGGTGTTTCCGCTCCAAAGTCAGCCCAGGCGTCACAGAATGCCCCTCTCAAAGCGCACCAGGGCTTGCGCGCAGCCAAGGCCGTGGCTCGACGCACGAATGCAAGCACATTCCCTCACCTCGCCAGTCCGCGCAGCCAACACCCAGCCAGCCCGCGCAGCCGCGGCGCGCAGCGACAGGGCGCCCGGCGGCGCGCAGCGCGCGCGCACTTGCAGCTACAACTCTGAAGAGGGGGCGTCGCGCGCAGCGGGCGGCGGCGGCCGCTTGGCCGAGAGGCCGTGCAGCGGCACGAAGCGCACGGGCATCAGGTCCTCCTCCGCCAGGCGCCCGTCGGGGCCCTTGTCCACACGCTTGAGGACCTGGCGCGGGCGTAACGTTAGGGATGGGGGCGCCGCGGGCGCCGCGGCATGCCTGCCTCCCAGCTGCACGCGACCGCGCGCCGGACCGCCAGGCCGCCACCCCGCATCCGGCGCCACTGGCAGAGCGCACGGGCGGGAGCGCCGCGCGCCTGCGGGGCGTGGGGCGCTGGGCGGCACCTGCATGTCGTCGTTGGGGCCGCCCACGGGGACCACCATCCGGCCGTTGGGCTTCATGCTGTCGGCCAGCACCCTCACCTGCCGCCACGGGCGCGTGTGCGCGCGTGACAGGCAGCCGGAGGCAGGCCGGTGGCGCTACGCTTCCTATTTGCATGGCACACACGACTTCTCGTGCAGGGGTGCCGCGGAAGCCCGCAACGTGAAGACTGGAGTGTACTTCTGCAGAATTTAGTTTGCGGCACACTGCTACGTATTCAGGACACAGCATGTTTGCGGGCCTCGCAAGACCGCAAGCCAGCAGTCATGCAGCGGCCTGCAGGCTGGAGAGGTGCGCCGCCGAGAGCGGGGCGCGCGCCATGTCCGCGGACGGCGCGGCGGCGCCGACGTGGATGGCGTCAAACGGCCCGGCCGCCGCAAGCAGGTCCGGGTCCAGCGCGTTGCCGGCCACCAATCGCACAATGCCGCGGCGCAGCAGGTGCGGCGACGACGCTTCCACGGACCTCACTGACCGCTCCGACAGCTGCGCGTGGGCGAGCCGGCATGGCGTGAGTGCCCAACGCATCTGTTAGGGTAGGGCTGCAGCAGGCACCGCAAAGCCGCGCCCACCCACCGCTCTGACGGGTGCTCCGCGGGCGAGCCGGCATGGCGTAAGTCCCCCGCACAATGGAGGCGCGCTGCAACAGGCGCCGTGCGGCTGCGCACACCGGCCGCTCCAGACATTGAGCCTGGTGCGCTGGGAACCGCGCACGGCGCGGCCGGCGGGGCCCCAGCCGCTGAATGACGCCCGGCTCGGCGCCGCGCGCGCTGCAGCGCCGCACGCCAGCCCTTCAAGACAGAGAGCCTGGTAGGCCGGGCACCATGCATGGCGCTGCCGGCGGGTCGAGCGCGGGCGGCGGCGGGACCCCGGCCGCTGACCGGCGCCGCGCAGCCGCCGCGCGGCCGCCCGCGCTTGACCTGCCGGCCGCGCCGGACGCGGTGCCCGGCCTACCAGAGCTCTACGTCTTGAAGGGCTGGCGCGCGGCGCCGCCGCGCGCAGCGCTGAGCCGGGCGCCGGTCAGCGGCTGGGGCCCCGCCGGCCGCGCCGTGCGCGGTGCCCAGCGCACCGGGCTCTATGTCTGGCAGCTCCGCATGCGCATGCAGGCATGCCGCGCAGCCTGTCGCTCGGCATGCTGCCGGGTCTACGGGCAGAGCTGGCTCGAGCTGGCTCGAGGCAGCGCTGGCCTGCTTGACCATGCAAGGGCGTCGAGCTGGTCAGGGTGGGGGGCAGGCCCTGCATGCTCAGTAGGGGCGCGCCTCCGCATGGCGCTCGACGCCCAGCACGTGCCCGCCCTCGCCCACCATCTCGCCCATCACCGCTGTCAGGTAGCCGCTGCCTGCGCTTGGCGGGGCGCGCGTCTGCGTCCGCTGCCCTCCACACACCACAGCAGCCACCACAGAAGCCACCAGCAGCCGAAAGAGCGCCACAGCCGGTGACGCTCAGAGCACAGGCAGGCGCTTGCCGCCGTGGTTGTTCTCCCTCGGCAGTGCGTGCAACATGTCAGGCTCTGGCAGGCCAAGGTGTCACTGGCTAAATGTGCACTTCATGCACTGGACACTTGCTGGACAAACACAGCATGCTGAGGCCACGTGTGGACATGCAGCAGCGGCCGTAAAGCATGGCCGGGCACCTGAGCCGCTTGTGACATGCAGCAGCGGCCACAGCGCATGACAATGGCAGCTGCCGTTCCATGAGAGCTGGCTGCGCGCCTGAGCCGACGTCGAGCACATTGGCGCCCGGCTGCAGCCGGTCGGCCAGCAGCTCCAGCGCGGTGGCGTGCATGTGCGGCGCGGAGATCGTCTGCGAGTGGCCGATCGGCAGCGGCATGTCCTGCGGCGCGCCGGCCGCGGCCCGCTCTCGCAGATGCCGTTCATGCATGATTGCTGCTGTCCTCGAGCATATGAGTTTAACCATGCTTGCGGAGTGGTACGCTCAGCAGCAGAGACGGGCAGGCGCGACCTCAGCCCCCATGACGAGCTATAGTGTGCTGATAGACGGCTGTATTTCATTCACTAATTCGCTTGTTCAATCATTCACTCATTCGTTAAATCAAAGCCAGCGCCAACAGGAGGTGGAGCCAAACGCGCCGAGCGCGCGCGGCTGGCGCACACCAGGTACGCCGGGTCGTTGGGGTGCAGCCGGCTGAGCAGCGGCGACAGGGCAGCTTGCGGCAGGCCCAGGTCCTGCCTGGAGATGAAAAACTTGCGGTCCACGCGGCGCATTGCGTCGGCGGTGCGCGCGCTCATCCGCTCCTGTGCGACCTGCCAGGCAAGATGCACGGAGGCTTGAGCACGGCAGCCCAAGCTTGGGCACAGACTCGCGGCGCGGGTGGTGCAGGCGCATACCAGGAAGTCGACCAGCTCGTCATTGCTTCCTGAAGGCGTCGAGAACATACTGGTCCCGCTCAGCCGCTGCCTCGTTAGCTTGCCCTGCAGCTTGAACTGCGCTGCGCGCCATAAGCACGAACACTGCTCAGTTTGCTAATACATATGTATGAAGCGTGCCAAACTTGAACTCGCTACAAGCACAACCAACGACAGTCCAGCAGCGTCGTAGCACCTACAAGGTTCCTCACGGCGTGGGACTCGCAGTTTAGCGCCCTGGCAATGCCACCGCTGTGCCGCCGCAGGCCCCTGGGATGCGGGAGGGAGATGGTCAGGAGCGCAAGGTGCAGTCTGCTGAGGCAGGCTCCCCTTGTCAGCATCGCTCTTGCTCTTGCTTTAAAAAAAGTACAGCTCGACTTTTGCACATGCTTCTTCAGGGTATAGGAGGGTCGCCACAGCAGGCCAAAAACGGAGTGGTCCAGCGATGGCCTTGCTAGGTGTGAAGACGCTTGATCTCTGACCGACGCTTCCCTCTACCTGTGGTTATCGCGCCTCGCCACTGGGTGCCTGAGCAGGCTCTGCACTGGTTGCTCTCGGTCGCCATGCAACGAGACTTAGATGCCCTGCTTTCCAACAACGAACGCGCCTTCATATTGAAGGTGAGCATTCCCTCTTACAGCAATTGACTTGAGAAACACAAAGATGCAGAGCTTGCCTCCTACAACTACTGCAGCTGAGCTTCCACACGGCACGCAGGCTTTGAAGGAAGACCAGCGCATTGATGGCCGCCGGCCGTTCGACTACAGGAGAGTGCGATACCAGGTCTGCAGCTTGCACGGCGCGCTCCAAGAGGCTCTGAGCAACTCTACGCTGTTGTTCTGCTAACAGGGGCTGCGGCGCAGTTCTCGGCTGATGACGATGGCAGCGTAACAGTGCAGCTTGGCGCGACGCGCGCGATGGCGGTCGTCACTGCGACGCTGGACGCCCCCTTCCCTGACCGGTGCTGTGCCCCTTGCAGCCACCGGGCTCTTCCTTTGCACAGTTATCCTGCTGCAGCTCCGGCTGGGAGTTGGTGCAGTGGCTGTCAACAAAATCCAGCCTTATAATTGCTCGGGCGCTTGGCCCCTAGTGGCTGTATCTCAAACACGGCGTGGTGTCTCCAAGACAGCGTAGCCAAGCGCAGAGCCCTGCAGGTTGGTGGAGCGTAGCGCGTGCTTATGAAAATGCGCATGCCACTGCACGCCACTCTCGACACGCTTTGCTTGAGCGCATAAGTGCTTGCCCACCTCTCGTCCCCCTGTGCGCCTTGACTGGCAACGTCCGCACGCCATGTACTCCTGAAGCTGCACTGGCCGTGCGCGCAGGGCGAACGAGGGCAGCCTGCGCTTCAACGTGGAGCTATCGCCGATGGCGTCGCCGGCGTTCGAGGCGGGGCGGCCGGGCGAGGCAGCGTTCGAGGCGGTGCGGCTGCTGGAGCGCGCGCTGCGCGACTCGCGCGCGGTGGACCTGGAGGCGCTCTGCGTGCTCGCCGGCCGCAAGGCGCGCCCCCTGCCAGAGTCCACCGCGCTTGCAATCGCAGTGCGCGACTCGCAAGGCAGACTGGAGGAAAAGGACGTGCGCGCTGGCCGCCCATGTGCATGCGCCTCAGCTCAGGAGCAGTCTTCGCGGGTGTGTCCCTGCGCCTCGGCTCAGCGGGAGCCTTCCTCGCAACGCTCGCTGCCACACCGGGCGCGCTGCCGCCCCGCTGGCCGCGCCAGACGCGCCTGTCCTGGGAGGCGGCGCGCGCGGCGAGCATGCCAGACGTGGCACGTGCGCCAGGTGTGGCATGTGCGCGTGGACGTGCACGTGCTGGACCACGCCGGCAACCTGGCCGACGCGGTCGGGCTGGCCGCGCTGGGCGCGCTGCTGGCCTTCCGGCGGCCGGAGGCGAGCGTGGCGCCCGGCGGCGGCGCCGGCGGCGGCACCGCGGCCGTCACGCTGCACGACCCGGAGCTGCGCGAGCCGCTGCCGCTCAGCCTGCACCACCTGCCGCTGGCGGTCACGTTCGCGCTGTTTGAGGCGCGCGCCGGCCGCCCCAGACCCCGCCTCAGACCCTCTCCTCAAGTCTAGCCTGCCGCTGGCGGTCACACTCGCGCTGCTCGAGGCGCGCCCTTGCGGCTCTGTCTGGGGCTGCCGGCAGAGGCCGTGAGCGCGGCGGCACTGGCGCAGCGATGCAAGCTGCGCGTTCGCATACCAGGGCACGCCGCCGGCCTGCAGCCTGCAGCGGTGACCGCAGGCAGGCATGCGCCCGCAGTCCCGGCGGAGACGCGCACTGTTCTTTCGGAGGGTGGCTGGCGACCCGCAGACCATCGGCGCAGCCTGGGGGGGCGCGCGCAGCGCCGACGCGCGCCGCGCGCGCACAGGGCGGCGAGCATGTGGTGCTGGACCCGGACCTGAAGGAGGCCGCGGCGGCGGCGGGCGCGCTGACTGTTGTCGCCACCGCGCACGGCGAGGTGTGCGCGGTGCACAAGCCGGGCGGCGCGGGCATCAGCCTCTCGCAGGCGCGCGCCCCGTGGATGTTTTGCGTCAAATCTGACCCCGTGTTACAGGGCGCGGCACACCCACCGACACGAAATCGGCAGCACGAGGTCGGCAGCATGTATGGGGCTTACAGGGGCGCTTACGCTCTGCGCTTCTGTCCATGTCCGAGGGCGCCTGGGCAGAGCCCTGCGGGTGCGACGCTGGCTTCTTGCGAGGCGCAGGCCTCTGCAGCCTCCACTCCTGCGGCGATCACAGCAGGAGCCTGAGCGGGACTGCGAGCCTGGGCGGTGTTGTACGCACCCTGCAGACTCAGTCGACCAGAATTCTTGCAGAACATGTGGGCTCGCTCAGTCGCATGCAGGGCAAGCCTACCTGCCATCTGCTGGGCTTGCAGGCAGCCGCGTCCCGGGTCCTGTCATGCGTTCCGCCCCCAGCCGCTTGAGCTAGCATGCCACCCTAAACCTACCCTACCCCGCGCGGCGCAGACGATGCGGCTCGTGCGCGTGGCGTGCGCCAAGGCGGCCGAGGTCGCGGACGGCCTGCGCGCGGCGCTCAAGGGCCACGAGGCCGCCCGCGTCGCGCGCCGCGTGCGCCGGCACGGCGGCGCGGCCGTGGGCGGCGGCGCCGTGGCTGCAAGGCCGGACGCGGGCGCCCCCGGCGCGCGCCCTGCTCCGAGCGCGCCGCCGGGAAGCTGACCTGTGCGCTGTCTTGCATGCTGGCGGCCACCATATTTGGCCATGCTGGCTGTGTGAGCCAAGCACGATTGTGATGCTGCCCATGTTTTTTTTTTTTAAACAGCTAAGCTGGCATGTGCAGGCGGCTGTGCGCACTGAAGAAATCGTGCCACGGTACGTCCCAAATGGAAAAGCGCGGCGCATGTGGGGTGACAGGCGGCGCATGTGGGGTGACAGGCGGCGCGGGCGCGGCTCCAGCCGACGCCCGGCTGGACGGAGAGGTCAGCAGCGGTGACGACGACGTTAGCAGCAGCGCGGACGAGGAGGACGAAGAGGAAGAGCAGGAAGAAGAGGACGACGAGGAGGCGGCTGTGGCCGACGACGGCCCGGGGGCGGCCGGGGCGCGGGAGCGCGGCGCGGCCGGGCACGACGCCGCTGGCGCGGACGGCGGCGGGGCGGCGGCGACATGTGTGGGTCAAGGAGCAGGCGCGGCTGAGGCGGGCGTGCGCGCGCGCGTCGGGGCGCCCGCAGCGCTCGTGGCTGCTGCAGACGAGCGAGCGGGAGCTGCTGGGGAGAGACTCAGGATAGGCGTGCGCCCGCCCTGCAGATTAGGGAATGTCTTTCCTGGGAGCCTGCAAGCGGTGCGGGCGCCAAGCTTGACCCGTCCAGCTTTCGAGCACCTCTGTAGTGAACGACTGCGGGGTCTGTCAGGCTCATGGGATGGGGCAGCAGGGCGTGCTGCTTTGTCGCGGTCGTGCTTGGTGCGGAAGCCATGCGCGCGCGCGGCCTTCGAGATGCGGCCCGGGCGCGAGCGAGGATAGGCAGAGGCGCCTGGGCGCCACGCCCAGATGATGATGCACGCGCGCGTCGGATGCGCAGGTGCAGCGAACGGGCGCCACGGCGGCGGCCGGGCGCAGGGCGCCGTGCTCCCCGGTGGCGGCGGAGCGGCTGGCGGCGGGACCGGGCAGCGCGCTGGCCGGGCGCCCGTGCCCGACACCTTCGAGGCCATTGCGGCCATGATCGCGGGTGCGCGTCCGCATGCGCTGTTGCCGTGCAAGGCTCACTCACTGCGCGTGCCATGCTCAGCCTCAACTTGATAAGAGTCTGTGATGCGGGGTGCCCTGCTCGCACGCCGGCGTGTCTGCTACGCTGGTGCATGCCACCATGCAGCTTTTCTCACACCAACCGCAGCGCCATCCCCAGCTGCAAACATGGGTGGGGGCCTCACAGCACGGATGCGTGTGGGCAGGTGCAGCGCCCGGGGCGGGCGGGGCCGGCCAGGATGGCGGAGCGCCCATGGACCTGCAGGCCGCGGTGAAACCCAGCGGCGGCAAGCGCGTGCGGGTCAGGAGGTAGCGCGCTTGCACCGGCATACGCGTCTAGGCGAATAGCCGCGGCGCCAGCTTGCCTGATCAGACTTGTGCAGGCATCGCTCGCTGCCTGGTAGTAATGTCCGCCTGTGTTCCGCACGGCGCACACGAGCAGCAGTCGTCTGTTATCAGCGTGACAGGAGCTGAGCATGATGACAGCAGCACTTTCAGCGTTCCGCATTGTGCGCCTTACATTCGACCCTGACGCTCTGACCCTGCATGGCACTCGGTGAATCAGGCCACCTCAGGACTGTTCCGCCCACCACCCTCTAACATACTCCCACTGACAACATCTCTCATCCTGCCATTTGCATTCACATGACGGCGCGCATTCAAGTTCCCACAGCTTGTACCCTCCCCACACAGAGAAGCGCGCCACAGGCCTTGCTTCCTCTGTCCCGCGGGCAGCAGACGATGCACGGGGAGCTAGCCCCCAGAGTGCGCCACTCCACTTCTGAATCACGCCCTACAGGCTTCCTCCCCGTGTACAAGCTAGAAATACAAGGCGCTGCATATCATACAGTCCAAAGGCTGCATCCTCCGCCCAAGTCCTCAGAATACTGTCGTCTACACAGACCATCATCGCCACGCACAACATCTCCGTCCACACAGACCATCTCATCGCCACGCACAACATCCGAACAAGTGCAAAAGGGGGAAACCCTATGGGGGCTGGCTGACTCTTCCAAAGCGAGAGCCTCTGAGCTGCAGGAAACAGGACTTCTACTGCAGGTCGACACCGACACATCTCCAGCATGCATTGTGCAAAATCAGCGGGAAAAACAAATATCGTCTCAACCGTTTCAGCTCTTGCCGCTGTTTGGGCCCTCGCACCGCGCGCAGACCCCTGACAGATACCCTACAGACCAGCAAACCAACCGCCCCTATACGCCCGTTCTTTCTCATCATCCATCATCTCACATGTTACTTTGCCAGTGCGCGCCACGGCCGCGCTTCATCATGCGTTTTTACGGGCCACAAGGATGCGTTCTGCATAAGGGAGGTCGCTCAATCCGGCCGCCCCTAGATTTCGGCGCCGGGCCTGATACCATAGTGTAACAGCCCCTGCGCCGCACCCCAAGGAGCTCGGCGGGGCCAGGTAAAGCGGCGCGCCGCTGAGCTGCCTGAAGGCGGGAAGGGGGGAAGGGGGCGAGGGGGCTGCCGCAGACCGGAGGCACTCCGCTGCTTAGCAAGTAACGACCTACAGCGCCCACACATGGCGCGCAGAGCCCTGGCTCAACAAAGCGCTGCGGCGCAGGCCAGGGTGCGCCCACCCAGCGACCGAGCACTGCGAGCTGCCCAGCGCGCCGCGCATCGGCATGACAAGAAACTGGTTGCGCCCATAGGGCCCAGGAGCAAGGGTGTGAGTTCAAGGGCAAAGCGCCTCTGCGCAGAGCGGATGCCTGGCAGGCCACACGCCACATGCAGCTTGGCGTTCACAGTGCAGGCGGCCTGGGGCGGCACTGAAGTACACGTTTGTGGCCCCAGCCCGCACAGAAGCGGCGCCCTCACCCCTCCGCCGCGCTACGCGGCAAGGCAAGCTCTTTTGGGCGCCCCCGCCATGCTGCAAGTGGAGGGCCAGGGCGCAGCGACTGTGCCGCCCAGTCCGCTGTTGCTGCACCGAGGCCGACACGGGCGGCGGCACACTGCCGCAACAGCTCCGCAAGCTGCCGCGAGTGCGGCGGCTTTGCGTCCTGAGACGCTGCAGCACAGTGCGACCGCGAGAGCTACTGCGGAGAGCTCACGCTGTGGAAGGCTGACGCGGACGAGGGCAGCAGGGGCGGCGCAGCAGCGGGCGCCGCCGTCGGCTGCGCCGCTGGCCCAGCGCCTTTTGCTATGCGGCCCAGGCCCTGCAGCAGCCGCGCCGCCGCATCCTCTCGTGCGCTGGCCGCTTGCGCGCAGCACAGGCGCGGGCGGCACGGCCGCGGCCGCGCTGGCAGCGGCGCCGCGCCGGCGCTCGCGCAGCCGCCGCGCCCCGGCTCGCAGGCGGCGCTGACTGGCTCGCCAACGACGTCTGCTAGCACAACACAACTGACGTGGGCCTTGTAAACAGTTAAAGCGTAAGTGCGTTCACAGCTCAAAGGTGCGCAGCAACTACGGTGCACGACATGTCCAGTGAGTACTGCTTGCACAGTGTGTACTTTCATAAGGAACTCGAGGCTTCCGCACCAACAAGGGGCAGGGCAGAGGCTGGATCGGCCGGCCAGCCGACGCAGGCGGACCTGGCATGACGCTGGCCACGTCACTGCTCGAGGTGCCGCTGCTCCGGAACAGAGGTGGCACCGCCGCTGCAGGCGCAAACAGAGCCTGCCGAACAAGCGCCCTGCGTCAGACCCAATACCGCGGCCAGCAAGGCGGACTTCGTCGGACAACAGCTGCTTGCATGGTCAGCTCAAAAACTTGCCTCGCAGCCGAGCGTTCAGCTGACTGCAGCCAGACGCCCTGGATGTCTTGTGGTTCCAGACACTGCACAGTGCCTTACATTGGGGCCAGCGAGCGCACCGCGGCCTGGCACTCCAGCGCCGTGAAGCGGCTCTTCCTCCGCGAGCAGCTCTTCCCAGCCTGCCTCAACTCGTGCTTCTGAGCATGGCTTGCGACCTTCGCAGGCACGCGGCACGCGTCAGTGCCTGCCCCCACCCACTTTCCAGTGCTCTGATCAGAAAAACAGCGCCAGTCTGCAGCACCGCTGCAGGAGCACAGCGCAGGCTGCTGCACCACACCTGCGTCGGCGTGCGCGCGCCGAACAAGAAGAGCCGGCTTATGCCCTTCCAGTTGCCCTTGCCGAGTGCGCGCAGGCCCTGCAGAAACGCCAGGTGCTCCTCCGCGGTCCAGGGGCGGCCCTTGCGCCCTGGCCCAGACTCCTTCCCTGCAGCGGCGCCCGTGCCGTGCCCGTCCTGCGCCGTAAGCTCCTCCAGGCGAATCAACGGCGGCTTGGCGAACGGCTTCATCCTGGCGCCGCTGGCAGGCCGCATCCCTGCCCGCAAGCTTCCCCCTCCACGCCTTCTGAATTCTAAGCTCGCTGCTCGAGCGGTTGCAGTCTGGGACACCCTAGTTGACCCACGGCTGTTAACAGGCAAGTCCAAGGCAAGATACACGGTTGTAATTCATTCATTCAAGTACATTTTGTGCGCGCGGGGCTCGGGGACGGGAGCTTCATCGGGTGACTGACGCGGGAGCAGCACCATCTGCGACCCACGTTGGTGCTCGTGGTCGCAGTCCTAGCATTCCTCCTTGCTGGCACAGGTGCGTCCCTGGCAGAAACGTCAGGTGTGAACAGGCTGATCACCACAGGCTGACAGGGGCATTGCGACTCGCATCAGGCATGGCGTGGCGCGCGCTGACCGCGCTCGTCACGCTGGCATGCAGCGCGGCTGTGGCCGCAGCAGGCGCCAGCGGGGCGCAGCACAATGCCACAGCAGCGACAGACCCGGCCGCGCTGCTGCACTTGCCCGGGGGCGCGTCCGAGCTGGAGTACGCGCGAGAGCAGCTTTTCCGTGTCAGCGCGCTACTGCCCAACACGCAGCTGCGCCCCGGCGCGCCGCCCGTGCCCTGCTCCTGCGACGACTTCCGCGCCGGGAACTGCTTCGCGCCGGGCTGCCAGCCGTGCGGCCCGGAGTGCAACGTGCCGGCGGCGCAGGGCCCGCTGCGGCCGCAGCGCGGGCCGCTCGGCACCGGGCTGCTGTGCGCCGCCGGAGGCTGCGAGGCCTGCTGCGCCGACCCGGCCCAGGTCGCAAACACGTCCTGCGCGCTGCCGCCCGGCGGCTGCCCGGAGTGAGCAGGCAGAGCGCGGCCGCGCTGGCTGCGCGGTACTGCCTGGTGCAGCCGCTGGCTTTGACTTGAGCATCGACGCCGAACGCTGCCCGCGGTTTGCTGCTTGGGGCCCGCTAGGAACGGTTGCACAGGCTCGCAGCTGGAACCAGGGACACGCAAGGAGGGGCGCTGGCCTGCTGCAAGGCCTGCGGCATTAACAGGGCCATGGGGTGCCTGCTGCTCGCATACTGCGTGTCCGGGGCCCATGGATGAACGTAGGAGTGGGGCGTGCGCTTGTACTTTCTGAGTGGGGGTGGCTTTCTGGGAGTGGCTTTTGCTATGGGCAGACATCCAACGTATGCGTGTTGGGCTTTTTGTGGGCGTGCCTGTCATGCCACGGCGTGTCATACCTGCCCACGCCTGCATTTTGAGAGCGCCGGTGCTCGCAGCAGGTGCAGGAGCGGATGGGGCCGTCTTTTGGGGCGCTTTTTCTTGAAGTGCTGGTTATCGAGAAGTGAGACAGGGAGACAGGAAACATGTAGTGGGTGTATGTGTATGCTTTGTCAAGTCAGTGGCAGGTGCCCACAGGCGGACAGGCGCAGTGTATAGCAGTGTGGGGGTGGTTTGCACCTCTTACATGTGCTGCCTGTTTCTTGGCACGATCTTGGCACGGTAGTGGCAAAGTATTGGCACGGTAGTGGGAGATAGATAGATAGGGAATGAAAGATACATGATTCGACGAAAACATACACGCAATTATAAGCTGCAATGCTGAGTTCAACAGCATCTCAGACAGACATGGAACACTGTGGAACCACTGGGCCTGCGTGTGGATTCCGCACAACACACGCTGTCCGAGCTCAGCGCTGCCGGAACGCCTCTCCACCCTGCGGAGGAGAGACCAGTTCTGGGCATGTATCAACAGCGCTCAAGTCCATAACGAACTCCTGCTCAGCCTGGGTGCGAGCTTGAAGGCCGAAACGTGTGATTATGCGATTGAGCTGTGAGAGATTCTGGGGCACATGCATGTGATGTGACGTCGGTGCGCAGCTAGACTCTAGCTCTGAGAGCTGCCGGCTGCTCTTCTTCTGGCTGGACGCCTGTCTGACGTGCGCTGCCAAAGCCCTCTCCGCCCTTTGCTCCGTTGTGCACGGCTCTGCCGGCGGATGCGGCGTGCACACACAACGGGCTCCCTTGACGGTGCAGGAATTACAGCGTGCAGTGCTGAGCCACAGCCGGCAGACCAGGCGCGGCCTTCGTACAGCAGTAAGCGGCGGAACGCAAATGCACCTGCCACACACGTGAGTGCGCTTGCCTCGCTGAGGCGCGCTGCTCGCCGCGCAGGCGTCGCTTACTGCGCTGCCTGACGACCTGCTGCGCAGCATCCTGCGGCGCGCCTGGGCGGACAGGCCGTTGCGTGACGCAGCGGGTGAAGTATGCCGCGCGGCCAACCTGGCGCTCGTGTGCCGCCGCGTGCGCGAGCTACTGTGCCGCTGCCGCTGCCGCAGCCGCTGCCGCTGGCGCTCGACTTCAGCGCGGCGTGCCTGCGCGCGGCCCAGCGCCGCTGGCTGCTTGAGCCCGCGCAGGCTGGCCGGGTCGAGGCCGCCAGCTTTCACGCCGAGGACACTCTGTGGGAGCAGCCGCTGGTCGAGAACTTTTTGGCCCTGCACGGCGGCGCGCTGCTGCACCTGTCTGGCGTGCCGCTGCCGCTGGTGGCCCGTGCCGACCGGGAGGAGCGGCCTGCCCTGGACCTGAGCGGCCTGCGCCTGACCAAGCTGGGCATCAACATAAGTAAGAAACCCGACCTCGGGCCTACGGATTTTGAGGACTTGCAAGACTCGCGGCGATCCCATGTGTGGTTGTGGCCCGAGCGCCTGCCAGGCACTTTGGAGGAGCTGGACCTCCTCGGCCTGGAAGGTAGCTGGGCCACGTTGCTGGCGTGGGCGCCGGAGGCATCGGCAGGCTTGGCGGGGCGGCTGCCGTGGCTGCAGACCCTCTCGTGCAGATGCAAAGCTAATAGGAATACTCCTTATATGAGCTCCGTCTCCAACATCCCACTGCTGGAGGGCTTTACCACCCTGCCGCATCTGGACGTGGCCGGCATGAGTATAAGAGTTGGCTTCGCCATCTTTGACCGTTGCAGGTCTGTGCGCATTGTCGCTCATGGTGTTATCGTGTCTGCATACATGAATGAGGATGTGGCCATGTTCGTGGACCGTATCTGCCACGCTGGCCTGCAGGCTGCAGAGCTGTGCGCCGAGCAGTCCCACATTCACCTGAGCGCCACTGGGAGTGCAGGCGCTGCCTGCACTCCTCAGGTCGTACATGCAATGATTGACAGGCATGGGGACCGCTTTGCCATTGAGGTAGGCATTCTCGACAAGGCTTTAGAGCCTTGGCGTCAGAATACGCTGCACCGCCTGGCCTGGCGCCGCTGGCCTGTCCCCGGCGCGCCAGGCCTGCCGGCAGCCATGGCGGCGCACGAGCGCGCCCGCGCATGGGCGGCCGAGGGCACACAGCAGCTGCTACAGCAGTAGGGGGGGGGGCTTCATATGTTACGCACGCACAGACGGGGGTTCATATGTTACGCAGGCACAGTTGCCGGCACATCACTGGGTGCACGGCGTATGGCCTGACATTGTGCAATGCTTATGCACTACGAGCATACGTAGTTGCGGCATAGCAAGGTGTCCAACGAAGCAGCATGGTAGAGGCGCTAGGACTGCGTGTGTTTTCAGGTTTTGGTGCTTCATCGCATGCCTTACATGTCAGCATGGGGTATAGTATGTCGCCAGACCTGCAAGCACACAGACAATCTGCTTGCTAGGTTTCACGCACACCACAGTGCTGTTGTGGACATGCCAGCCGCTTTGATGACAGACACGCCAAGCGGCGTGCTACCCGGACGACTGCCTATGAGCGCATGAGTATGGTCTTGAGCAAGTCCAGAGTCAACCAGGCGCACCATGGAGCGCGCACCGTAATGCATATACACAGAATACAGTGATGGTGTGTCTCAGGCGCAGGGTTGTGCAGGCTGTACTATATCTGTGCAGATCAAGGCTTGAGGTGGTCCTGCATGCTGCTGCATATCTATGCATCTACACCAGGTAGGCCCTCCTGCATAAGCGCAGTGACCACCACCCTGCAACTTTGCCACGGCAGCGGCCACAGGGTCCCTCTACACTCTGAGAGGCTAAAGGGCTCGGACACGCGCCGCAAGCCATGCAGGTCGCGAGCAGACGCGCGTGCGGACGGTGCAACGCACAGTCCGGCGCGCGGCTCAGCCGTCCGTAGCGTCGCGCGCTCGCCGGGGCGTATCGCACGGCACCAAGTTGCCGTCAGTGGTGGACTCCAGGCCCGCCTGCGCCATGCTCAGCACGGCGCCGGGGCTGGCGGCGAGGAAGGACGCGGGGTCCTGGCCGGGCACCAGCCGCCGCACCTGGTGCACGGCACAGCGCATGGGCTCGTCGGGCCAGCGCGCGCAAGCTTGCTGCCCGGCAGGCAGCGGTTGCAGTGCGCAGACAGGCTAGAGGCTTGAGCTCCTGGGCTCAATGCACACATGCCTTCCCAGGGCAAGCTATGCAGGGAACGCGCAGGCAGCACGGAGTGGCGACACGCCCTGACCCGTCCTGCAGCATGGGCGGGGACCCTGCGTGCCGCGCCATGCGTGGTGCGGGTCTCCGGCGCGGCGCACACCTCGACGAGGAGCGCCGCAATGTCAGTACCAAGCAGCGCCGGCTCCCGCGCCACGAGCGCCTCCGCGGCCGCATCGTCCTCCAGGGCCGCCCTGCGATGCGCGGTGCAGTCGGCAGCCTCGCAGCAGGCGGCTGGCAGGCTGTGCGGGGTGGGCATGCAGCGGGACGGTCCTGGCGCATGCTTGCGAGCACCAGTGTGATTGGGAGAGGAGCAGCAACACATGCAGCACAGCATACGCTCGTGGCTTGGACCCGCGGACTGGCGAGTTTTCGCCTGCCTACGCTGCCGCCTGCCTAGACAGCCCCCCTGCACATGCGAAGTCCCCAAAATCGTCACCTAGCAGCTGCAGCCTGATGAACCAGAGACAGCTCGCAAGATGAGCATGCACAGCTTTGTGCGGTTGCTCAAACTTGCTATAGAAACAGGTGCATTAGAAGCAAGTGAAAGAGTGCCAGCAACGGCGTACACACATGCTGTGCTTCATGCGTTCTTATGACAACGCCGTCCTGCGCAGAAGCGCATAGCACGCGTCTGTCTCCACTTGCCACAAAAGTGCCTGAGGAACGGTGCTGCTCTCAGCCTCTACTTAGTAAGCACAATGAAGTTTGCCAGGCAAGTAATGCTTCCCTGATGCGAAGCACCCCTTCAACAACATGCATGCCACGTGATGGCAGAGGGCCACCAGTGGGCGCCGATACATGGCCCCGGCAGATCCCCCACCAATCAGAATAGACATCCAGGTGTGCTGTGCTGGGCGGAGAGTGAAGCATAGCCCCGCACATTGCCCCTCCTGCTGGCTCAACCCCTCACGGGCTTGATCACAGCTCAGCAACACCACGTCCCCGTATCACAACATCCGTGCGGAGCAGGCCCCGCGACGGAGTACTAAGCCATACCTGGCACCTCTCACGCGCAGCATCGCGGCAGGTCAGCGACGCCCACCGCATCAGCTTTAGAAATAGCGCTCCAGCCGCAAGCGGAGGGCAGCGGGCGCGCGTGCACCGCAGCAGTGCTAGGTAAACCCGGTTGTTGATGGGCGGCTGTTAGGACGCTGCACACACGCCTGCACACATCCTGCTGAACACAAGAGCAGTCTGCTGCAGCCGGCTGCAGACTCCCGCGCAGCTCAGGCCGCGAGGCGCTCCGGCTCCTCGTGGGCCGCATGGTTGCCGTTTGCGGCGGCGCCGTTGCCGTTGGCCGGCGCTGCGTCGGCGGCGGCGGGCGGCGCGAGCACCGCGAACAGGTCGCCGGCGACGTAGTCGTTGTCCACAACCGACACCAGGTACCTGCCGGGCCAACAGGCTTGCAATTATTAGGGTTGCAGCGGTTCTGGGGTTGCGCGTCGGGGCGCGGGCCTGACTGCGATGCCCGTGCTGCCTTGAAACCAACATGGGGCCGTTCATTGCGCGAGTGCGCCGCAGCGCTACCTAGCAGCTGTCCCACGCACACAGCAAGCAACGCACGCAGAGGGTGCACCGCCAGTGCCGCCACACACATTGCCACAAAATGACTGCGAGGCGCACTCAGCGCAGCAAAGGCAATCAGAGAGCACCATCTGAGCGCAAGCGGGAGTTCCTTCTCGCACGCGGTCGGCATAAGATGCAGTGCATGGCACCCGGGCGCGCTCAGCTGGCGCGGGGCAGGGGCGCGCGCGCCAGGAGTTTGCGATGTCCTCGATGACGGTGCGCGAGCGCGAGCCCTGCGCGTACAGGCTGCCCCACTCCTCCGTCCACAGCGCAAACGCCTCGTCCTGCAGCGCCCAGCACATGGAGTCTCCGCCTGACCCAACAGTGTTGAAGTAGCGCATATCCGCTGGCGCGGCACCTCCAGGTATGGCGCAGTTCCAACACAGGCGCTGTGGAGGACCGTATGCATTGCATGAAAACCTGTGTGGGGGAAGGGAAGAGAGACTGCCAAAGTATCACACCACCAGGAGCTGCCTGACACTCATTCTTAGGAAGCACGGCAGTGTTCTCTGTGTAATAACAGCCAGAGCAACGCTTCAGTCGGGAGCCGGGAGCGCCGCGCCTTCCACACGAGGAACGACTGCGGGTCGACGACCGTCGGCTGCACGACCTCGCGCGCCGGGAACACGCCCCAGGTGACCGCGTTGACCTGCGCGCCCGCGCGCTCCAGGGCTTCAGGCGCCACCGCATGCGCGCCTGAGCATGCGTCATCCAGTAGCCATATCCAGCGAGTTCGCTTTCATTACACCCCAAATGACGTGTGAGGACATGCAGCCGAGAGCAGAGAGCTGCATCAACACACCTCAAGAGCCCTGGGAGGCGCGGGCAGGCAGGCGGCGCGCAGGGTGCGCCGCCGACGGCGGGGGCGCGCGCCGCGCCGGCCGGCACGTTGGTCGCGCTCTGCCCGGCCGCGTTGACGGCCATGTACGTGACGCTCGGCCGCTCGGCCAGGCGCGCCTCCAGCGCGCGGAAGCTGCTGGGCGAGCAGAAGAACTCCACGTACGCCTTCTGGTACACGTACCTGCGCGCAAAGGCCGGCGCGCCTCTGGGACACGTAACCCTGCCCTAACCACTACCCTGAGGACTTCACGTACGCCTTCTGGTAGACGTCCCTGCACACGAAGCCGCGCGCCTTGGCACACAAAACGCTGCCCTACCCCCTACCGTGAGGACTTCACGTAGGCCCTCTGGTAGACGTCCCTGCACGCGCAGCCGCGCGCCTTGGCAAAAAATACCCCTATTCTACCCCCTACCCTGAGGACTCCACGTACGCCTCCTGGTCGATGAACCTGCGCGCGTGCCCGGCGCGGCGCGCCCGGCACGAGCACGCTCGGCGCGCCGGGCAGCCGCGCGCGCGGCGCCTGCCGACCGGGCGGGCGGCAGGCAGGCCAGAGCGCTCTGCAGGCGTAAGGGTACTTGTACAAGACTGCTGTCGCGGGTGAAGCATATTTGCTGTGCAAGTGCCCTTTTTCATCCGGCCCTAGAAGCCCGCCGCACAGTTCTGTGGCAGCCCCAACCGGCGGCGGATCAGGAGAGGGGGTTGCCACTGTCAGCCGGAACGCTGTAGCGTCCAGCGCTCCAGCGCTCGACACCCCCGACTCACGCATGGACAGCCACGGACCAGGCGGATGGAAAACAGAGGAGCACGACAAGCGGGGCCGCGCACCCGTTGGGCCCGCCCCAGCCGACGTGCGGGTCGGTGGACTGCGCGCCGTTGACGGCCGGCTGGCTGTTGATGGTGAGCAGCCCGCCGCGGTTGAGCGCGACCAGCCGCTCCTGGATCGCGCCCGTCTCGTGCTGCAGGCTGTCCATCTCGCTCCAGGGCAGCATGTTGATCGCGCCTGCGCATTGTCTGCAGCCTGTCAGAGCCCTCTCTAGCTGAAGCGGCGCCTTCTGCACTGCTGCAAAATCTCTGTATTGCTCCAGAGTAAGGGCATCGCCTTGACCTGCATGTTGCGATGGACCTTGGAAGCCCACCGGCACACTTGCTTTGTACAAACGCTGCCAATCGCACATGATATGGGGCAACGGGTTTGTAGACTCCCGTTCCCCAGCGTGGGCTTCAACTCACTGTCTCGGGGTGCCAAACGCCACGAAAGGAGTGGCTGCAGCGGCACGGGTGCAACGCCCCGCAACCGCAAGTGTCAAGCAGGCGGCGGGCCGGGCGCCGGGGGTAGCGCGCGCCCGACGTGTACTTGACGAACACGTTGACGACGTCGCCGACGGAGCCCAGGCTGGCGCCCCAGGCGGCGCGCGCGCGCTCGCGCCGCTTCTCGTTGCTGCTGTGCCGGCGCATGAACTGGTAGTCCGACAGCGTGCCGTACGCGGGCGAGCGCGCGTTGCCCCAGCGCCCTGCGCGCGCCCAGACGTTTACGGTTTCTGAGGGTAATTTCCCCAAAAGGCCTGAAAACCCTATCTTGACAAAGTCACACCTCCCGTCGTCCACAGCGGGCGCGCGTCGGCCCCAGCGCGCCCTGTAGCCACCATTCGGGTGGCTGCATGCACAGCTCTGCCCTGACCGGGTTGAAGGATGGCGCACAGAGGGGCATGCGCTGCCACAGCCGCCGCCCCGCCTGCACAGGCCGCGCGAGCCCCGCGCGAGCCGCGCGCTGCCCGCGGCCGCCGCGCTCACAGGCGTGGAGCGCGCGGGGGTAGGATTAGGGCTAGCGCAGCGCGGGCGCGCCAGTCGGGTAGGAGTCCCAGTCGGCGGTGCGCGTGAGGTACGACTTGGGCCGGTTGGACCAGTGGATGGGCCGCACGTCCTCCGCGCCGCGCTTGCTGGACGGCGCCTTGCGCCACGGCAGCGTGCGTGGACGCTGCGCGCGTGGCGCCCAGGCGTCAGCTTCTCAAGAGGCCTGCGCCGGCCGCGCCCCCGGAGGCGAGCATGCTCCCCACACGCCCGTCCCCCGCGTCTCCCCACATGACTTCCATGCGCGCCACGACCCACCTGCGAATAGATCACAGATCGGGCCGCGCCTCGCGCGCTAGGCCGGCCACCAGCCTCCAGCCCTCCCTCCACAGCCGCCCCTCGACATGCATCACCCTAACCCTAGCCCTAGCACCCCGGCCGCGCCTGCGCCTTGTTGACCAGGCCCAGGTTCTCCAGGATGGCGAGCGCAGACGCCTCCAGGTTGAGCGTGTACAGGTGCACGCCCGGCACGCCATGGTCCAGCAGCGCGCGGCACATGCGCGTGCCCAGGTCAATGCCGTACGCCTGCGCACCGCGCGCCGCGCGCTCAGCGCCGGGCCGAGGCTGCGCGGCGGGCCCGCGGGTGTGCGCTGGCCGGCTGGGCGCCACGTCCGGCGCGCGCGCCGGCGCGCAGACGGACCGCGGCCCAGCGCTCGCCTGCCGAGCTGCGCGCAGCGGCGCCCGGGTGCGACGGGGCGAGGGCGGCGCCCCGCTCACGCGAAGCGCAACCTTCCATCCAGACGCCAAACCAGACCAAGCTGTATGTTACTGTTATATATTATTGCAAGCACAGAGCGGGGCGGCGCGCCTTGACGGCCTCCTCATTGTCCTTGATGGCCTCGAGGTCGGCGGCGATCTGCTTCGGCACGGCCGTCTTGCAGAAGCCGGTCATGCGCTTGAACCCGCCGAACGTCATGATCGGCATCACGCCTGGCCGCGCCGGACGCGTTGTATCAGCAACGCCTTGGGAGGCTCAGCTGCGCGCTGCGCGAGGCTGCCGCTGCCGTGGCGCCCATCGAGACGGGGCGCTCTGCCTTGGTGACAGGCATAGGCCGTCACTCGTCATCACTTCGGCTGCAGCATCTTGGCGGCGAGAAGACCACCACTGGCCTTGCGACCCTTGCTGCACCTTCCCGGCTGCAAACACACCCGCCACCTCACTCCCGCATCGCGGAAACACCCAGCTTGCATGTGTTGCCACGCATGCCGCGCTTTCCTCACGGCCTGGCTCCCCATCTAAACGCGCACGGCCCCCACCATTCCCTGCTGCTCCGCACCGGGGATGATGGGGCACTCGATGCCCACCGAGCGGCAGTCCTTCACGAACTGGAAGTAGCGCTCCACGTCGTAGAAGAGCTGCGTGATGATCAGGTCGGCGCCCGCGTCGATCTGCGCGGCGGGGCCGGCGGCAGCCGCCGTCACTGCGTGGCCATGCGTGGACGCAGGTGTGGCGCCCGGCTCTGGTAGCTACAGGCGCTTGTGCCACATGCAGCTCATTTGCGCAGGTCGTGCATCCCAGAGACCAAGCTACCCGCGCACGACAGTCGCACACACCCTGCACCCTCCTGGCCTGCGGGCCCACCGGTGCAACTTCACCCGAGCGCAGCGCAGGCCCGGGCGGCGGCGTGCGCCGGGCGCGGCGCGCCTTCTCCTTCAGGTAGCGCACGTCCTTCCAGTAGTTCTCCTTCATGGCCTCCGCGTCGTCCACGATCACGTCCGGGTGCGCCTCGGGGTAGCCCGCCACGCAGATGCCAAAGTGCTCCCCGTAGTGCGCCCTGCCGCGCCGCTCCCTGTCAGAGGGCTTCTTGACAGAGCGTCGTCTGGCTTTTCAGCGCATGTTACCTGATCGCCCGAAGTGGCAAGCAACCCGATTGGCTGTCACGCGCATGTATACTCAATCGAGTGAACACGCGCGCAGCACCACCCTCTGCCGCAGTGCGCTCTGCGGCGCTCGGGCACCGGCAGCGCGGCGCAGGGCGCCCCAACGGGCACCCCCAACCCCGACGCGGGCCGCGGCCGGGCGCGCGCCGGATGTACTTGACCAGGTCCAGCGCGCACGCAAAGCCGCCCTCCACGACGGTGAAGCTCTCCTGGCCCTTGGGCGGGTCGCCGCGCAGCGCGAGCACGTTCTGAATGCCGTAGCCCTTGAGCTTGTCCAGCGCGTCGCGCAGCTTCTCCTCGGGCATGTTGGTGCACGTCAGGTGCATCATCGTCTCCACGCACACCTGCGCGCCGCCCGCCGGCGCGCTGGAGGCCCGGGCACGGGTGCCAGAGGACGGATGAAGCCTGGCCTGCTGGGGCGTATGGGGTTTGCGGGGGGGCGCCGAGGACCGGTGAGCGCTACACATCCCGGCAGGGAGGCAGGAGGCTCGGCTCACGTTTCAGCGGCTGCATCTTGCACAGCGCTGCCGGCAGCAGCTCCCGTGCTCGGTGTACATAGGGCTGGGCAGCCTCGCTGGGGCCTGGGTGAGCCCAGCAGCTCCGCACGCTTGTTTGGCAGGGCAGCGACCAAACAGTGCAGACGCAGCCAGAGCTACTACAAAAGATGTGGCAGTTTCTGCACAGCACGCCTTGGGAACCAAAGCGCATCTTCATGTACCCCACCCGCAGAGGCGCGCAGCCAGCGCATCAGAAGCCTTCATGGCCGACACATCCGCTATTTGCACTCTCTTGCACAAACTCAACGCCAAGACGCTACTCAGATGGCACACGGCGGCACCGGTGCCAGCTGCGCTTGGGCGCACCATGTTCTGCATCTTTGCTGCGATGTCGAGCGTCAGATCCGCGGTCGTGCCGCCCGCGCCCCAGGTGATGTCGCAGAAGGTGGGGCCGTACGATGCCATCCGGTCCTGCCGGTCAAACAGGTTCTCCACGCCCTGCGCCGGCGCCGCCGCCATGGCTCAGCGCAGCCATGCGCCAACGATCAGCGCCAGCCCATCCAGCCTCCGCTCGGCAGATGCGTTCGCGCTCCTACTCGCCAACTGGCACAGCTGTGCGGGAGCACAAGGAGCGAACGAGTCGCTGCTGCAGGCGCACATATTTGATTGAAAAAAAGCAAACAAGCGCCCCAGCGCCCCAGCATCCCCGCCCGAGCACCTTGAATAGATTCCTTGAGGCTAACATAAGGAACATATATATACACAACACAGTCAAGGAGGGACGCGCGGCCACACCTCCTCCGTGCGCGGCGGAAAAAATTCAAAAGAGAAGAACGGCTTGCCCTCCTTGATGGAAGCGTTCATCTTGTCTATGACCTTCATGGCGGCCAACAGTGCTCACGCAGGCGAGAAAGTTACGCGCGGTGCAACGAGTCACCGGCAGAGTGTAGCAACTGTGAGGTCACAAACACGGCCTGGGATGTCGCAGAGCTCACAATGAAAGTCTGCTTGAACAGCACCTGCTATCGACGTCCACGTTCGCTTGGCGCGCGCCTCCAGCATTAGGCATCAGAACCTAAGGTAGGGCCTCGAGGTGCTCTTCACCCGTGGGGGCACCAAGCAGCTGATCTCCGTCGCACGCGCAATGCTTGCCTTTCGTATGTACAATCGTGATATTGTTGTCGTTGCTGCCAGGTGTGGGTGTCGAGATTTGCACCTTTCACAACCAGACTCGCGCACAGTCAAGACAAGGACTGTAGCAGCAGAAGCAAACACCTCTGTCAGATTCTAGCTAAGCTGCTATTGAAACAACCTCTTCAGAACCTGCATCGGCCGAGGCAGTTAAAGAGCCTTGGCATGTACAGGCGCTGCACTCTCCTCAACACGGCTGTGCAGCGCTGCGCCTCCCATATGCGCAGCGTCCACTGCTGACCCCTCGCAGCTTCGAACGCTTATGTTGTTGGTCAACGGCGTGTCCTCCCCCACGGCTGCAGCGTCATGCGCTGGCTTTGCCGCCAATGCTACCTTCTCGGGCGGGGCCCCTT
>JAABUY010001190.1_pt1 | contig 36607 bp, 14 predicted proteins | sample 5560271 | NCBI WGS metagenome assembly JAABUY01 (sample SAMN10711886, study PRJNA513374) | rock metagenome | isolation source: Antarctica rocks | place: Antarctica: Victoria Land, University Valley
TTAATCTCTACTATCCCCGGTAGAATAATAAAGGGAGAAGTATATACCACGTTATAGTAGATATATTACTAGGCGAAACGAGTAAATATAATATAGAAGTCGCCCTACCGGAGGGTATAGTAATATAACGGGGGAGAGGTCTAAAGTCGGTAATCGACTTAGTCTTTACTACTAAGGGTACTACTAACGTACTCTAAAACTACGGCCTAAAGGCAGACCTCTAGTATAGATCTAACTACCTCCCGGTATACACGGAATTTAAATGGAGCTAGGAGAGCTAAACCCTAGTCTAGAGGAGGGCGTAGAAGATACTTAAAGATAAGGAGGTTATTATAAATATAAGGAATAGGGCCTAGTAGCTTAGACTTTCTCTAGGGCTCCCCTAGATTAGATCCGCCGGCGAGGCGGACGAGTACTTAGGGTAGATACTAGATAGGTTCTAGGCTATTATATAGGAATATATTCTATAAGCGAAGTCGTCTAGTAAGGTAAGGTCCTTTTAGAACTCGGCTTATAGGGATATAACGTAAAGGGCTAAATAGGAACTAAAGGCCTACTACCGGTACTATAATATAGAGACGAGAGAGACTCTAAGAGAAGCGGAAAGGGCGAAGGTAGCTATAATCTAAAGAGAGAAAACCCTCTACTTCTAGGTAGCTATATACTAGGCTTTAGAAGATCCTCGGGGGGTATAAGTACTAGCCCGGTAGGGGAAGAATAAGAGTATATCGCTAAGAGCCCTACCTAAGTTCCCCTCCCTAAGTAGATAAGACGGGACGCTAGTAGCTACCTTTAAAGAGAAGGTAGAACGCCTTTAAAAAACCTATTTCCTAGCCTCTTTAGGGGTAGATTTAGAAGATATTACCGAGGTAGAATACCTAAGCCCGATACTAGGGGGAGGGGATCTAATAGAGGCGGAAGTCTATAGCTTTATAAGGAGACCGTCGTAGGATAAGGCTCCCGGGATAAATAGGATTCTAAATAGGTTCCTACGGGCCGTATATAGTAAACTAGAGGAGGAGATCTACTATCTCTTCTAGGGGTGCTTCGAGATTAGATACTACCCCCGGAAATTTAAGGAGGCTAATATAGTAATCTTAAAGAAATTATAGAAGGAGAATTATATTAACCCTAAGTCTTATAAGCCGATTACCCTCTTAAATACCTTAGGAAAGATATTTAAGATAGTAATAGCGGCTAGGCTTAGAGATTACGCGGAGGCTAATAACCTCCTTCCGGAGGAATAGATAGGTATAAGGTAAGGAAGATTAGTAGAAACCGCGCTAGAAATAATTACTAATATAATTTACATGGTATAAGGAATAGGGAAGAGGAATATAGTAAGCCTCCTCTCCCTAGATATCGCCGGAGCCTTCGATTATGTCTTCTACTCTAGGCTACTTTATACGATAAAGATAAAGAGGGTCCTAGAAAAGATAGTATACTAGACGGTAAGCTTCCTTATAAAGAGGGCGACTTTAATTACCCTTAGTAGGAGGACGACTTAGATAGAGTTAGTAGAGATAGGGATCCCCTAGGGTTTACCTATCTCTCCGATATTATTTCTATTTTTTAATACTCCCCTAATTAAGGAGTATAAAAAGTTAAAGCTACTAATTTAAGTCGGCGGATTTATAGATAATATCTATCTACTAGCTTATAATAGGAGTATTAAACGGAACTACGAGGTTCTAGATAAAGCTTATAAGGTATACTTATAATAGGCGAAGACTTATAAAGCCTTATTTATACTAAAGAAGTACGAGCTCGTTTATATAACCCGTAGAATAAAGGGTATAAAGATAGACGTAATAGTTAAGCTTAAAGGAATTAAAGTTAAACTAAAGATATTAATTAGGGTCCTAGGACTTATACTTAATAGTAAGCTAAATTAGAATATATACCTAAGGAAGATATAAGCTAAGATAGATAACTAGATTTAGGCGCTCTATTATATCGCCGGCTTAATATAGGGCGCGGTTCTACCGGTTAGTAGGCTTATATACGTAGTAGTAGTAAGGCTTATAATAATATTTACGGCGCTAATATAATATAGCCCTAAAAATACCCCTAGGGTAGTAGGGAAGCACGTAAAGACCCTAATAATAATCTAGAATAAAGGACTACGTAAAGTACTAGGGGCGTATAAGGCTACCCTAATTCCGGTCTTTAAAGTAGAGGCGGGAATCCCGTTAGTAAGAGACTTCCTTAATAAGGCCCTACTACGGAGTAAGATCCTCTAAGGGATATATAAGATAGTCCTAAAAGGGAACGCGAAGATTAAGTCTTAGTTATAACTAAAAAGGGGTAGGAGGCTACGCCCTCCGCTACCCCCGTTAGCTAAAAAGGAGTCTTAGGCGAAGCGGTCGCTAAACGGGGTACTTAATAGCCCGACGTTATAGAAAAGGATACTAACCTAGTAGGAAGGCCGGTAGTAGGGCCGGTGGCGCTACTACTAACGGGGATTAGAGGGCCGAAATATAAGCCTAGTATAGAAGGGTGACCTAGTAGGAGGGAGATAGGACCTTTATAAGGGCCTAAAGAAGCCGGAGAGCTCTATAATAGTCTAGTTATATACGGATAAGATTAGGTTTAACTACTTCTTATTTATTAAGAAGGTTCCTAGGATCCTAAGTCCTAGCTACCTGTGCGGGGCGGCGAGGTAGACCGGTAAATATATCCTACTATTCTATCCCGACTATTATACTAGTAGGAGTTAGATATTACTAGAGGCTAGGTTAGAAGACTATAATACTATTCTCTTATTACCGATAGGGATAAGGGTAGCGGCGAGGTAGTTAACTAGGTTAGGCGCCCTCTACTAGTTTATACTAGTAAAAGAGATATTAGCGAGAACTAATAGAGAGGAAGGGCTCTACCCTAATTAAAGAGAAGAGAATATAGTCGATAAAACCTTAGTATTATAAACGGTAGACCCGACCCCTTAATATACCGCCCTAATGGCAGGCCTATTAGGGGGGGGAGGGAAGGAGCCGAATAATAGTATAGCCTGCAGATAGTAGGTGGAGTTTTTATCCCTTAGCTAGGTTTCTCCCCGAATAACAGGTACGCTAGGCGTACCTCCTAAAAAGTCTACCCTTATTAACTTTAGCTAGTATAGGAGTATAAATAATTAATTAAATAAGTATAATTTAAAAGAAGTATAATATAATAGGATATTAATAAGGGCCTTAAATATATAATATAATAGACTTATATAAGAAGGTAATTTATAAGTAATATACTTATAATATATTTAAAGATAATTAAAGGCTATTATAAGGTAATACTATATATAAAATAGTAAAGGATATTAAGTAAAGACTTACCTTAATTATTATTATTATTAATATTACTATTTAATATATAATACTATATTAATAATTAATCCTTTATATTATACTTATACTTTAATAGTAGTTATCTTATAAAGTATAATAGTATTAATACTAAATATATTAGCTTATATTATTAATATATTAAGATATAGCTTAAAGTAACTTATAATAGGTTAGTATTAATAGTAATAGTTATAAAAGAAGTTAGAAGTAAATAAAATATAACTTTATTATATACTATATTATATATATTAATTATATAATTTAATAGTATAATATTATTACTTAAACTCTATATTATTATTTATATTACACGTTTATAAAGTAATATAATAGTAAACTTAATTAATAATTATATCTTACTATTAATATAAATTATAACTATAAAGGTTTTTATATATTAGTAGTATATAATATTAGTAGTATATTACTATTACTACCTTATTACTATCCTTAGAACTCTTTCCCTTATTTTCCCTACTAGGGTTTTAAAGGTTTTTAATAAGTCCTATTATAGATAGTAATAATTAATATTTAGGGATAAATACCCTTAAAGGAGAGGTAATTATTAGGATATCTTAATATATCTAGGTAATATAATAGCGGCTTACTAGTAATATACTAGTAGTACTAGTTCGGCTTTTTATTATCTAACGGATATCCTTTTATCTAGATATCTAAGAGGCTAGGTAGCTTCCTTACGGGGTATTTAGATAGTCCTCCCTCTACCTCCTTAGAAGGTAGAGATTAGTTCTTTAATAACTATAAAGTTACTAGAGTATTAAGTCTACCTTCGTAATACTACCTACTCGCTAGTAGTTTATACTATCTATTCTAGCCCTTAGGAACTAGCCTTCTAGTCTAGTTCCTAACACCTAGTCCTATTTATAAAAGTAGGTATACTTATTTATAATACTCTTATTAATAGTAATAAATATATTAGTTATATATATACTAACCTTATAAAAAAAACCTATTCTAATATAGTTATAAATACTTTATAATAACTTAATTAAAGGACTTTTTACTTATTTTTATCTTCTTAAATATATATAATATATAAGTAAGACTAAGATAAATACTCTACTTATTAAAGATAAAGTATTAAATCTTATTAAGATATACCTAGGGTTTTTATTTAATAAATATTTAAATAGTATCTTATATAAATATTATTATTTTAAAATATAACCCCTACTTCTATCCCCCTTTTAAACGCGTATATATATTAAATATTAAGATATTATTATATATCTTCCTAACTAACTAGTCTATTACCCCCTTAAGCCTACTAATAGTTAAGAGCGGGAGTCCTTAGTATAGATATTACTAGATCTAGTCCTTTTAAGTATTAGAAAGAGGTAGGGGTATCTTTAAAAGGCTTATAAATAGTTATAAGTTAGTAATTAAGGTACTTATACGCGAGTAATTACTTATAATAAAGAAAGGCTTTAAGATTTCCTATTTAGGATATTATTTAAGAGGTTTCTAATACTATAAAGGGTATATTCACTATTTAGCAGCTTCCAGGCAAAATTTAAGTGGTGCGGCCGCGGGCCGACGAAGAAAATCCCGAAACGAGCAGATTTAGGTAAATAGGGGTAGCTAAAATATTCAGGTTTCGGCTGGGCCGATCCGAAATACGCTTTGCTAAGCTACCTACGGACTACGGAGTACCTCACATTACGGGACTAGAATTTACAGATCTCATTCAAGCTGCATTTCAATTTTGACAGTAGCTGGGACTCCTTTAGGCGTTACCACAGAGGTATCATCAGATGAGCTATACCGCGTTCGAGGAGGTACTCGAGGGGAGCTGACACAAGATGGGAGCCAACAGTATGCAAACCTATCACTTTACAGCCCATTTGCAAGGGATCTCCTAGCATTGCGAAGAAGTGATATGCATGGGAGAAGGGTTTCAAATGCAATTGGTTGTTCGCTTCGAGCATATCATACACATGAGTAGGCCACTGCCAGATCTTCGAAGAGACGGAGCCAGAGAAAACCCCCTTCGTTCTCCACCTATGAAACCAAATATGTCCTCTGCCTGCTTATCTGGTACCATCAATTTCTTTCAGAGAATTCAGTGTTCCATTAAATGCGACCGACTAGCCCAGCGTGCATAAGGAACAAGGAAGAAAGCAAAAATCACCCTTACACTCCAGCGCCAGACTCCTCCAACGTGTACCGGCCTGCTTTTTCAATGAACTTCCCGATTAGAATAGGCTGTGTATCGATACCTCTAGTTTCTCCATATTCCCTTCCCTATCATCGCCGGCATTCATCATTCTATCGAATCTTCATCTCAGCATGTGCTCTTCTAACTTGGGTTGGTGCGGCAAACCCTGTGGAGGCATGGGATATTGTCCACCAACGCCTTGTTGCTGTGTGTGCATGTATTGTTGGTACGCCATTTGCTGTTGTTGCTCAGGCGTCATGTAATGTTGTTGGGGCATTTGACCGCCGCCACCACGCGGCATACTCGCTTGTGGAGCTGGTATTTGGGCGTGATTCACGTCTTCTGGAGAGTCGACATTTGATTCGCCATCGATCCCATTCTCATTGCCTGGCGCAGGCTCGGGCGCATTGAGGCAAGCCTGAAGGCACAACGTTAGCAGCCATGTCGCTATTTGAATAGCGACGCAGCTTACCTGTATGAGATTCTTGCCTTCCGGCTTGGTGACGAGGGGTTGAAGCTTAGGCGTGGTGAAGGTGTAGACGAGTCCAGTCTCGGATACGACGAGGAGCAAAACTTGGGTACCAGTGAGGACGGATAATTCGTACGCCTGCGCAATCGATGAATTAGCATCGAGCAATCCATCAAGGCAATCCATGTCACAGGCGCAATGCATGGGTCTGGTATTGATGAAGTACCTTTTTCATGATGCCAGCCTTTCGCTTTGAAAAGGTGATGTGACGACGAGATTTGTCTTGGATGAATTTGATGTCGATTTTCCTCCTCTCCCGACCTGGCTTGTCGTCATCATCGTCGTCGTCGTCGGCTGCAGCACTCACGCGGGGACGCTTGACGCCGCGAGGGTCAGCGCCATTGCCGGTCGCGTCATCGTGGTTCGGGGAGGCATTGGGATCAGCGATGTCTGCCATTCTGGAATGCGACTCGAGAAAAGATGAGTTTGTCTGGCTGCAATGCGCAGTTGTTTGGAATATGCCCGATTCGGACTTGGTTGATATGTCTGGATTAGGGTTACTGCGTTGTCGAATCGAGGAAGGTGTTGGTCAAAAGGAGAAAGGTTCAAGTGATGGAGAGGAAGGGGGAATCACGGCCCACCGCTCGGCCCCGGGGCTATGACTAATCAGGCTCACTAGGGTGTGACCCTAACCGACAGGTTTCGACTTGGAATTGAGGCTCATCAACCAAGTATCGTTGCGATCGAGGGGCGATTACTGTGCTTCAGGATGGAACAGGGATAGACTCTAATTGATATAATTTGAAGGCGAATGCGCGTTGGGTCCAATGTAGTAAGGAGCAGGACCGATGTGGAAAGAACAAGGAACGAATAGAGGGCCGGCTGCTTGATAAAAGAGCGAGGGAATCAGATGGAGGGGTACTTAACCACTTAGGTAGAATACTTCGTATTTCACCAGGCTTCCCACCTGTCGGAGATCGCCAGGATTTACAGTACTACTATTCTAGTAGACCACACGACTTACGCCCTTCAAGGTCATTGCCTCACGCTTTCCAAAATGTCTTCCACCATCACACTATCAATTGCAGATACGGGTATATTCCGCAACGTGAATCCGTCTAAATGTCCTTATCGCATTCAGGTACTACAACGGGCCAGAGCCATCATACCTTTCCCGAATTTTGGGCATCCTGATACTCACAGACCAACTGGTCAGTACACGATAATTGAAAAGCTACCTTCTTCTTGAAATACCCTCCTCCTCGGCCGATTGATGAAGCTGTGTACAGCCTCGTCATGTCGTTCAGCGATCCAGGCCTTCAAAATACACCCACGCAAAGCAGGATGCGCCACCCAGCAGCCTTTCGATAGTTTTCTGTCTGCCGGTACCCAGTGGCTGATCGGTACAAGTACCAAAAGGCGCGTTTGTCTTCGAGACCGACTGTTACCGAAGACCAATAGTCAAATATCTGGTAGCAATCCCAGAGAAGAAGGGTGTGGAATGCTTACCTGCATCAAGCCCATCTGCGAAACTTGGTATCCCCATCCCAAAGAGACTCGTACAGCAGCACAGTATGAACACTTCAACTGCAGCATCCATCCTCCCAGCGGAGCTTCGGTACTTCATCTACTGTTCCTTGTTGCTTGGGTTATTGGTGGACTGAACCGTTATAGCTTCACGAACCGAGTGCTGCTTGGGTATCGCAATCTCGATCGGTCACTCACAAGAACGGAAGACGATAATGCAAAGCGTCGATCTCACTGCCAAGGTAATGCGTTCCGCAAGCTTGTGCACAACCAATAGGAAAATATAACCTGCAAAAACTTCAAGTCGGATGCCTCAATGAAAGGTTTCCTCGACCGGCAGCTTGTTCCACCGGGCCACTTTTCTAATCATACGACATTCCAGGCATGTCAGACTATGCTTAAAATCATTGAGGGAGATGTGGTCTCTTCTCGTGTGGACCAGGCCTCCTATATGAGGAGCTCTTAATACAGAGGCCACAGCAATTAGAGACGTTACAGAAATCCAGTACTATAGGCCTCCTCAAGCCGTGAACATATTGACACTATCAAAGGCCAGGCTCCTGGCACAGTTCCGTTCAAAGTATCGCCAGCTCTGACTTTGTAAAGGAGATATGTCCGTGCAGCATTACCTGGGAGGATACGGAGAGTTATCTATGCGGAGCGACGGCTTGGCTGAAATGATGGCGAAAATTACGGTCGAAAACCCAGCGTCGCCAACGTATGGGTACTATCACTTTTGCTAATTTAAGAGCTTGTTCCGCTGTATGACGAATCTACGTCGAATAGCTACAGCGCTAGATCGGTACTTTCCTTGCATCTACACAGTCGTCTGCTCGCTCTTTCATATTGAATAGGATCAATACCATGGCGGCTTCGCTTAGGGTCCACAAATGTCCTATCTCTCCTTCTCCTAGTCTATTCTCCTCCAGCTCCCGATCAGATTTATTATGGTGAACAAGCTACGAAACCTGGTCTTCATCATCACCACCAAATCTGGTCATCTCGTCCAATCAATGCCTTGACGCATCATACTTCCTTCCGGCCCCTGACTGCTTCACGCATGGTCATCACCACCCACAAGCCGGTTAGGACCTTCATCATCGCTTTCGACACGGAAACGAAGCCATTGTTCCCCTTTGGCCTAGCCACCAGATCTTTCCGTAACCTGCATTATCAGACACAGTCCCGGTGTCCAATGTCGCTCCTCTTCCTTCCACTGACACTATCGCATTCCAACGCGCACCTCAAACCAGACTCATATTCTACACAATGTTGATTTCACTACGCGCGATCATCGCTAAAAGCTTTGCAGCCCATGGCCCTCGCAGGCTTCCATAAGATACATGAACGGTCCCATAATCTGTATCTCCCTGCATCAATAGACAGTCATTGTGACCGAGGCATAACGTGGACCCAGAGAAACATTGGAAGGAAGCAGACCATAAAGCGAATGCCATGGAGAGCGCCCGAATGCTCGCTACATATTCACATTGCCAGGAGGGGACGATGGCATGATTATCAGCGTGCTTTACATTCGATCTCATGCGTACTTGCTCGTTGTCATAATAGCTTTCGCCATACACCCTTGCCAGGTCTGATAGCATAATTGGTGGTATATATTATCTATCATATATATACAGCCATTTGTTGGTCTGAGTCACAGATATTCCAGAGTGTCCAGACCTTCCACAGAATCCCATCATCGCTGCTGACCACCTTGCTGAGGCATTCATCAAGTGACTTACTTTCTCCTTTCACCTGAATGTAGCACAATGACTTAGAATCACTCGGTGGAAAGTGGGCCAATGGAGTGTTCCGACAGAGTTCGGTGTTGATCCTACGGGATATAGCACCAGCAATAGCAGAAAGATGAATAAATATTGCTGGAAAGATATAACAAGAGGATACATCTACCGAGGACATATTAAAGACCACTTTGTCGTACCTCCAGTACCCACTTCCATTCAACACCCTTCCATTGTAGATTGTCCTGACATACACCCGGATAGTGTCTAGCTACATTGATTGAAGCCTTCTGAGACAACACGTTTGCCTGGTTCGGTCTCTCCTTCGGCTGTTGGTAGATCATCACAGTCACCGTCACTAAAGTTCATCCTCCATCAACGTGATACCGTCATCTACAACCTCTTTCCTTTCCTCGTATCCAGAGCTCGAGGCCACCAAGCCACAGCGGGAGTTCACATTACGTTCGTGAAAGCATTGTATGATCGATAGCGCGGACGTTGTTCGTGTATCGTCCCTCGAGCTCTCCTGGACAGGCTTATCCGCTTTGCAAAATATGTACGGGCATCATGGGTCTAGCATACCACCATTTAAGAAAGGATCTGATGTTGAATAGTTGATGATCAATGAGTCATCTGCACGTGATTTGGGTGTAGTGCAATAGTATTATGATAACTAATGGATGGATGTAGCTATATAGAATGGAATAACTGTCACGAGAAATCTCTACTAGTCCGCCAAGACCCCCTGACTAGTCCTGATTAGTAACTACCGAGGTTGACCCAGCCTAAATTCTAACACTCCCTCTTAGATCGGTAGTAACGAGGTAGGCTACCTGTCGCTAACTATTATATCTAAATGCCCTTATACTTCGCTTAGAGCTAGTCCTAATTATTATCTAGCTAGGCTAAAGTTAATAGGGCCGATAGGTTTTATTAGTAGATTAGTATATTAGCCTTTAGTATTAACCTATTAGAGACGAATATCTTTAGTTTTAGAAACTAGTTATTAAATTAAATAATATCTTATTTAGATATATTTTATAGTAGTATAATTAATTAGGTTAGTAGCTAATTTTATAGCTACCTAGTTATTAATACTTAGGAGTACTAGTACTACTCCCTTATTATACCCTAGCTCTTTAAGTATAAGGCCTAGATATAGAGCTTCTTTATATACCTCTACTATAGTAATATATTTAGACTTATATATAGATATTACTACTAGCTTTTATAATTTAGATTACTAGGTAATAGGGCTATTAAATAGTTTATAGACGTACGCCTTAATAGAACGAGACGTCTTATAATCGTTATAGTATAACGCGTTAGTAAAACCTTCTAGGCTATTATTATTACCTAGTTAATAGATAAGGCCGTTGTCGACTATTCCTAATAGATAACGTAGTACCCTTTTCACCGTATTTATATACTGCGGAGTAGGGTTATAGAGTGAATAACTTAGGTTACTAATAGCGTAGGTAATATCTAGCCTAATTATAACGCTTAGCTAATTAAGTACTCCTATAAGGGACTAATAGGCCTCCCTTTTAGACGCGGGGGCGGTATAGCCATTAGGGGCGATAGCGATATAGGCCTTTTTTATAGGCGACTTTACTAGCGAATATTAGTCTATACCTAGTTAGCCTAGTAACTATTTAATATATTTTATTTAGTTAACCTAAATAGAATAGTTATCTAGATTTCTAATAATATTTATTCTTAAATAGTCTTTTAGGTCTCCTATATATTTAAAGTTAAACCTCTTATTAAGTTCCTTCTTTATCTAGGTAATTAGGTCCTAATTACGTGCTATAAATAGTAAGTCATCGACGTATACTATAATAATAACTTTTATAATAGTATTAATAAACACGTAATAATTATACTTAAGGCGCTTAAAACCTAGAGACTTAAGTGCCTTATAAAGGGTTTTATACTATTTATAGGACGCTTATTTAAGGCTATATAGAGCTTTATTTAGTCTATAAGCGTGTCCTTATTAGCTATTAATAAAGCGGTAAGGTTACTCTACCTAGATTTCTTCTTAAATAAGTAATTCTAAGAAGGCCGCGATAACGTCTAAATACTCGATAACTAGCCTATATTTAGCTATTAGGGCTAGGAGGAGTCGCTATAATAATTCCTTTAGGGTTAATAAGAATATCTTATTAAAATTAATCCCCTTAATTTAGTAGAAGCCTTTAGCTACCTACTATGCTTTATATTAGCTAATATCGCCTATTAGCCTATATTTATAGGATAAGACCTACCTCCCTAGTAAGATATATACTTTATAAGGCAGTTAATATAGTTCTTATTATATTATCTACTTATCGTGATTAGCTAGTTCTTCTTTAGTGGTAGCGAGCCATTTATCTTTATTAGGTCTACTAAGAGCCTCGTCTATTAATATTAGGTAGGGACGCTCTTTAGTACTAGCGATAACGTGGGTAAGTATAACTCTAAACCTATTAGGGTTATTAGAAGACTTTATATCCCTCTTATTCGTCTAGCTATAATTAATCTATAGTTTATTACGACTAGAACGACGTGATATATTAAGAATAATTCTCTAAGATTTATTATTTTAAGATAATCGCTTATTAATAATAGCTAATAGTATTATAGTAGTAATTTAGCGTATTAAACTATCCTAACTATTCTAATATTAATTAGTTAGTAATTTTAACTCCGCTTAGCTATTTTTAGTAGTCTAATTATTTAACTTATTTTAATTTAATTTAGGTAGATTATCCTAATTACGTCTATTTAGACTAGTCGGCCTACTTACGTTATTAGTTAGGCCTAATATTAATTAGCTAGATGGAAAAGTTATTACTAATCTATTACTAGTATTACTAGTATTATTAGTATTTTTAGTATTATCTAATACTCCCTCGATACCCTATTAATTAGGGGTAGTTACTCCCTCTAAGACCTAATTACCGCTATCTAATTAGTTAGTATAGAGCTAGCCTAGGAGGTCTGCTATATTATTATCGCTAGAGTCTCCCTCTATTAGGAGCTTATTATCGTCTGTTAATAATATGGCGGCCCTCTCGTTAAATACTATATATACTAATCGAGTAACACGTTATCCCTTAATATCCTATACGCGGTAGATACTCTTACTATTATAACTAAGGAAGCGGTATTTAATAGCCTTATTATCTAGTTTTTTCTTATTTAGTAATATATTAAACGAATAGTACTAATATCTAAATAGCTTTAGGTATATTAATTAGGGTTTATAACCGTACTATTTCTTAAAGGGGGACTTCCTATCCTTATTAGGTATAAGGTTCTTAATATAATTAATATAATAGATAGCCTTACCCTAGAACTCTTATAGTAGTCCGGCGTTAATAAGAACCGTTCTAACTTTATTAAATAGTATCCGGTTCTTCTATTTAGCGATCCTATTTTAATAAGGGTTATAGGGAGCTAATAGGGTAATAAATATCCTATATTCCTAAAAGAGTTATTAATATTTACAGCCCTAGACTAATTTATTATCGCTTTAAATAAAGGCCGTTTTATACCCCTAGTTATTCTAATATTTTATTTAGAACTCGAGTTTTTATAATAACTCCGCCCGACTAGTTATATAATCTATTTAGGTAAATCCTATTACTTCGTATATAGATACTATTACGTTAATATACCCCCTAAGGGTAGTTATATAGCTTGCTAACGCTAGGTCGATATACTAGTATTAGCTAGGGATAGTAACTCTAGGTATTAGTAACTATAAGGGCATTCAGGTAATTTTCCCTAATATATAACTCTTATATAGTTCCTATTTCTCGTACTATTATAGGCGATTAGCGGCCTTATAATCGACGTTAGTAGTACGTATTATAGCCTTTATAGCCTTTATACTAACATGTCTATATCTCTTATACTATTAGGTCTAAGACGTATTATTCTTAGCTGGGACTATTAATTTAAGGCGGAATACCCTTATCTAGTAGGTCTATATAGTCTCTAGCTAGTAGGTACGGTTATATAGGAAGGCTTATAGTACCTCTTTACCTCGTTTATTATAGAATATATTTTTTCCTCCGCTACCGGTATACGTATAGCCTTATAGGTCTAGTTATATAATAGATAGGAGGTTATATTTAATATTTAGTACGTAATAAATATTAGTTAGTAAGAATTCGCTAACCTTATTATTAATAATTACTGGGATTTATACTATTCTAATCCCTTTAACTTTTATTAATTTACCCCTAGTTAGTCCTAATACCGTGTAGTTCTAGACTAGTAAATAGTCGGTAAACTTAGATTAGTCTTAGAAGGTATACTTCTAGTCCCTTAAGTCGATAATAATCTTATAGGTCTTATTATTATATTATAGGCTATACTTAAAGCGAGTAGTATAGGATTTATCCTATTTTTATTTATCTAGATTTTATTTACTTTATTAACGACTAGGACGTCTATCTTAATAGAATTATTTATTCCGTATATCTAGCTCTTTCTTTATTTTAGGAATAAATCCTTCTAGTACGTTCTTTAGATTAGAATACTAGTAGTCTTTTATACTATACTAATAGCTATAGAATATATATTTATTATTATTATTACTTTAGCTTTTATTATTAGGCTTATTTTAATATTAGCCTTATTTTAGCTATTTACTAAAATTACTAGCGTATACCTTAGATTCTTTAGTCTTTATAAGTATAAACCTATTAACTAATAATATAGTAATATACTTAAAATCCTATAGCTCCTTCCTAGATCGAGCGATCTTAGTAAGGGTATAGACCGCTTCTTTTATCTTATTTAGTAGACCCCTCTTAAAGACCGCTATCTAGTAGTCTATTTTTAGCGGACTCCCTATTTATAGAAGCTTATTTATATATTCTTTAAATTTAGTAAGGTAGATATAAAGGTCTTTAAATTAATTTAAATAAAGCTTATATAGGGCGAAGTACGTTACTTTCTTAATAGTATAGGAGTCCGTCCTATATAATAACTTTAATTTAGCCTATATTTCTTTTACTATTATTAGAGTTTTAATTATATTATAAGCTAACGGTAATATAATAATATAAATAGCGGCGAGTACTCGCTCCTCTAGATTAATATACTTTTCCTATTTATCCTTATCCGCCTCCTTAATAGGTAGTTTTACTCCTCTAGTAATAGGTAAGTTAGGGTTAGTTAGTAGTTTATATTCTAGTCTAATAACCTTAAATACGCTATTAACTATAAGAGATACGCGTATAATAATTTCCTATAGTTTATAATTTTTAGTGCCTTTTAGCTTCTAAATTTTATAATAGTTAGATATAATAGTATCTATTATAAATAGTTCTAAGAATATTTCTTCTAGAGTAACCCTAAGTCTTAGTAAAAAGCTTACTATATAATTTATACGGTTCCTAGGTTATATAGAACCCGGGCTTATAACCTATTAAATAGTTAATAATTAATAAGTTATCTATACGTGATTTAGGTGTAGTGTAATAGTATTATAATAACTAATGGATAGATATAGCTATATAGAATGGAATAACTGTCACGAGAAATCTCTACTAGTCCGCTAAGACCCCCTGACTAGTCCTGATTAGTAACTACCGAGGTTGACCCGGCCTGAATTCCAACATCTGAGGGTCTACGTCAGGCGCTACGAATGGCGACGACACTCTTCTGATCGCCAGCTGTGCTGAAAACTTGCGGATACGACAGCTTCAGGATCATGTGTTTTAAGACGAAGCCGTCAGAGAGTAGGAGCCTACTGTCGATCTATTCTTTATGGAAGCTGATTACCCAATACCTTGAGGAGATCGAAAGTCCTGGCTCGGCGAAAGTCGATACAGTCGAATGGAACAGTTGCATGACCTTAGATGTCGTTGGCGACCTGGCATTAGAAGGATCGTTCCAGTATCTCGGCACTCAGAGATATCATCCGGGCTCACAGATGATCTTAGCAGATCTGGAAGCCATCTCCAACACGGGTGCCCGCGATCTCACAGTGACTATAAATTGATATTGGTCGACAGGACATCATCTCAACAGATTTGAAGCACAATACAAGTGGGAAGGGGTTGGGCCATACTGAGTTCAGTCAAACGCTTGGCTTAAGTTTTTACCAATGCCTGGGAGCGTAAATACTGCTAAGTGGACGGAAGGCTCAGTATACCCGATTTGCCACAAAAGACAGGTATAACAGTATGTAATAAAGTTGAAATAAAATCCAACGTCAACGCACGGAGCGTAAGCCAATAGTCATATCTTCCATCTGCTCAAGCAGAGACGGATCAGACCGATTCAGTTGCTCTAACGAGCCATATACCGAGGCCAACTCACCACGACTTACGATCAGTGATCAATGGATATTAGGAAACGTGAGTATCTGGTTCTTACATGTTCTTTCCTTCCTATGCGCTTAGCTCTGTCAATTGTGATCCTGCTGGTCAAAATTCCCGGTTACCATTAACCACATCGTAGACGTTGCAGAAGTAGCCGCTGCTGCTGCTCATGGAATACTTATCAAAAAGCTGACATGTCCCCGACCCTACATGATAAGGGTCAGGATAGACCAATCTGCCGCATACCGCTTTGAGGCACTTTTACGAACCCAGATCTCCGACGGATGGCCAGACGACGCAGAACTCGACACTTGCAAAGACTAAGTATACTGACCATTCCAGTTTCACGTAACAGTCTTATTGGCAAGAAGAAAGTATTGCTGAATGCCTCCAACTCATCAGCTGAACTTCCATCCGCGAAAGTCGATTCTCTGTGTACGCTCACAAGCTACCCTAGGAGAAAGTCCTAGTCTTACAAAGGCCCGACCGGTTCTAGGCTTTGCAAAGATCAGGAAATTCTTGACGGAGACGACCTGAAAGTTGACCTGACATGGCGGAGAGATTCACTTAAGTAAAGCTTGACACTGCGCAACCGAGCAAGGGTCATGTGAAGGTCATTAGGGATGACGTTCAGATCGACAGCTCCTTCCATGTAGCTTCAGGTAGTCAGGCGACGAGTATGTCTCTGTCCCACCAGTTCTCCACAGATGCCAGTGGTGTCAAGCGAGATTATCACCCACCAAGAGGCAGATTGACTCGTGGTTTCACAGCTTACTGGCTCATGACAGGCTGGGTAGGGGAGTACTTTGTGGCAAGTATCTATGCGTCTAGGAAGAGGTGTATTCTATCTGTCGCGCGCATAAGGAGAGAGAGGAGACACTGATAGAACTAGCATCCGTCCGCCATGGTCGCTAGCATGGACGGCGGCCTTTGGGGACCGCATCTTGGAGGTCACATGCTCTCCCCTCTCCGTCAATGGTCGCAAAAAGGAGCGAATCAGCGGAATCTGATCCCGATTACGTGATCATGCCGTCACCCAATTCTTCATCTCCCGTCTCCACAATGGCGGGGCGAACGATGGTAGGCGCGCCTTACTACTACTAGGGGAGACTTTTCGGTCGACTCCTCGAAGCACACTAGCGTACTCACATACACACATACAGTAAGGTAGCACTTTGGCACTTTAGGCTTTCCCACTTGACCTGACTTCGGGCTAGCACACCTCCAGTTGCGCTAGCAGTAGCGGGACCAAAGGTTGTACCGTCCATCGACATTCTCTGCAACTTCAAGTTCATTCTCACAACATCAACTTCTTTACCGATCCCTTACCTCTCGCTTGTGCCGTTGCGTGGTGGAAGCATGGCTTCTGGCTTTCCTTCGTCATGACTTCTCCGTTATGAGGCGACGATGGTCTTACGGAGATCGGACACAGGGGTCACCGGGGCTCTGCCCTATGACCCCATCGAATACTGCATTCTGGCGGCCTGTACGGCCATAGCTTGGGCATTTACTATCGAATTGAACGTGGAGGCTATCATGACCTTTCGGCGTTGGAAGGGTCTCTACTTTTGGTCCCTGATCATATCCTCCTGGGGCTGCACAATACATGCTCTCGGCTTCATCCTGAAGTTCCTGGTCGGCACCTCGTGGCTGATAGACCTTGCCTTTATCGAAATTGGTGCGTTTGTCGAGATTCTGCCCCATTCCTGGATGGAGACGCGCTGACGTCTGAATGAATCAAAGGCTGGATAGCTATGGTATCAGGTCAATCCTTTGTTCTCTACTCACGCCTCAATCTCGTTGTCCGTAACGAGATTCTCTTACGCAGTGTCCTCATAGCTATTATCATTGATGGCTTCGCCTTACACACTCCCACCCTCGTCTTCATTTACGGCGCCAACTCTCCTTCCGCCGGCAGATGGGTTCCGAAGTTCAACATCATGGAGCGCATCCAACTTACGGGCTTCTGTATTCAAGAGTCCGTCATCAGTAGCATCTACATTATCGCGATTATAAGGATCCTTGCCGCTGTATATTATATGCGCACGCGTCGAGCGATGTTACAATTACTCGCCATCAACTTTCTCTGCATAGCCATGGATATGATCCTTATCGGTCTCGAGTTCAGCAACAATTATGTCGCGGAGGCGAGCGTAAAACCACTAATCTATGCCATCAAGCTCAAACTTGAATTTTTCGTCTATAGTCAGCTCGTAGGCTTCACCAAGGCCACCTTCGATGAAAACGGGGATGGCGATGCTGCATCGCGTGCCATCAATAACCCCAGAGACATCTTCAGGGCCATCCCTAACGCACTTCGAAAGCCCTCCGCCTCCACTATTCCAACAATCACGACGCATCCCGAGCTCCTCCTTCGGAAGAAACGCATGAACTTTACCAGCATGTGGGATTCTTCACAGGTTGAGCTCTCACCAAGCTCGATAGCCGCGGCACTGACAGCAAGTGGAGGACGAGGAGGCACAGCGGCACCACGCAAAGCGAGAAATCTGATGGGCAATCCCCCAGATGATAGCAAGCCCAGGATTGCGAGAAGGGCGAGGCTGTTTGATTGGGGAAAATCAAGAAATATTGATTTTGATCAAAGCAGTCAAGCGAGCGAGGCAGAGAGCCACACTGATCTTGCTCCTGGATATACTCATAGGCCGCTAGACATAGGAACTCCATGAAACGAGCAGAACATATCCCAAGACATTGGCGAACTCCACCCTTGACCGACTGTTGCAGCGCGATGGGGTTCGCACACCCGGACCATTTGCCAACGTCTCTTGTGTCGTCAATAGAGACAAAGACTTTTGGGGCTCCTATTTGGCGACTCTCAGACTGTAGGAGGGCTTCACTCCGAACGCTGCCTACCGGAGCCACGAGCATGACGTTCGGAATTGTTAGAAACAGGAACCTGCTTCTGGCTCTTGAGTTCATCTGCAACTTGCCGATTACTATACAACCGTTATTGCATTCGGCTGCCGAAGTCCTGGCCTGAGGCAGAGGCTTTCCAATAGCGATTCCGGTCGCGATAGCCGCTCGTCCAGGAAGGCACAACAAACATAAATTTCGTGCTTTGGATGCTTCTTACACAGTGGTCATCGTCACATGTATACCTTGGGTACGTCTGATCAACTGCATTTGGGCTTCCCTCTCCAAGTCAGGCTATCGGTCGCATGTGCTGGGACTCTTGCACTGCGGTGGCTCAGTGGAGAGTACGAGGTGGAGCAGGAACGTTTTTGGATCCCATTTTGCCATCGTTCATATTGGTCGAAACAGTGTAGATATGCTGGTTACGTTACAGGTCTCCAATCAGTGAGGAAGGATTGAAGGGGGATATAAGGGCTACAGGCGACGGAACCCTGTAGATGAAGAGATGATACTGGGCTTGAGATTCGTAGATTGCTTCATCCATTCCTCAATGATGATGAGGGAGTAGACGAAACGTCAGAAGTGGACAAGGCCTTTATACTCTATCTTGAGCTCTTCGATCAAGTGGAACATCCGGCGACTTGGTATCGAATGCCTGTCCCATGTCTACCGGGATACATCCGAGCCGAGTGTCAAAGTCGCCACGACATAGGTATAATCGCCTATAAAAGTTGCACCCGGATATCCACCTATGCGTTTGAACATACCTCGAGTCGGCTAATCTTGAGGAAGTACTCGTGGGAATCGATGAACGCCGTACGCCTGTACGCCCGGTGGCGAAGGCGAATATTCCTACGTAGAATTCTAGATTTTCATATGCATTCTCTCGTCGGCACATAGTAAGAGATAGGCATGAGACGAAGCGCATGAAGGAACTAGCACAGGATACATCCTAAACTCGGGTAAGCATCGGGTTCGCAGGGTATTCCGTTCTTCGGCGGTCTCCCATCAGAATCTCCGTGCTCTTCGGATAGCGATAGTGTATACCATAGTAACTCCTTATATCAGGTGTCGTCCAATGCCATAACGACGAGGCAATGTCGGTAGCTCACGTAGCTAAGTGACAGGACTCCTACCAGAGAAATGCACTTCTAAGACCCTTGCCTTATCTATGTGAACTCAGCCGAGGTATTCTACGAGTAAAGGTTATGGAACCCCGCATTTCAACGGTCATCGATACCTATCCACCACAGAGCAGTACGACCGATATGTGAAGCATTGGAGAGACCAACAATTGACAAGTAATAACGCAATCAGCATCATCTTTTGAAAAACGCACGACTGCCGATTGGGAGCCGAGAGAGGAGTGGGTTTCCCCTCCAGCTTCGATCCGGTAAACAGCCTCTTCCGTTCCTCCAGCGCCATGTGCATCTAGATTCCGAACACGGTTCCCGAACGACCTCCAAAGTGCCTGACGTATTTCTTTAGACTCATAGACAGGCCATTATTTTCACACCTCCAAACGATTGAGCCTCCCAGCAAAAGTAATTGGCCCTCCAATATGTCGAACATCGAGGCTATTCTTCAAGGCGTGTCCATACTCGGACCCCTTAACGATCAGACACGTAACATCTTGAACAAAGAAGCCACAGCTTTCCTTGCGCTCCTTCACAGGTCTTTCAATGCAACCCGCAAAGACCTCTTGAAACGTCGGGACATACGTCAAGCTGAGCTGGACAGAGGAGTGCTGCCAGACTTCCTGCCAGAGACAAAGAACATCCGGGAGAATGATGCGTGGAAAGGTGCTCGGCCAGCCCCGGGACTCGTTGACAGAAGAACGGAAATCACGGGACCCACAGATCGGAAGATGGTGGTCAACGCCTTGAATGCAAATGTCTGGACGTACATGGCAGACTTCGAAGGTAGTGTGCCCAAATGGCCTTCCGAGAGCGACAAGACTGACAAGTGTGTTGCAGACTCTAGTGCGCCAACGTGGGACAATATGATCAATGGCCAAGTCAACCTGTATGATGCCGTAAGGAGACAAGTCGACTTCAAGCAGGGAGAGAAAGAGTACAAGCTCCGAACAGACAGAACACTACCTACCTTGATCGCACGTTCTCGAGGGTGGCACATGGTAGAGAAGCATTTCACCGTCGATGGTGAACCCATATCTGCAAGCCTTTTCGATTTCGGCCTCTACTTCTTCCACAATGCACATGCGCTTGTGAAAGCAGGGACTGGGCCGTACTTTTACCTCCCCAAGATGGAGTCACATCTTGAGGCTCGCTTGTGGGACGACGTTTTCAATCTAGCCCAAGACTATATAGCAATGCCGCGTGGAACCATTCGAGGAACTGTTCTGATCGAAACCATTATGGCAGCGTTCGAAATGGAAGAGGTGAGCCTAGCGCCACGGATTGACTGGTACATGCTAATATCATGCAGATTATTTATGAGCTCCGCGACCACAGCGCTGGGCTCAATTGTGGTCGTTGGGATTATATTTTCAGTGTAATCAAGAAATTCCGTCAGAACCCGAACTTCGTCTTGCCAGATCGGTCGGCGGTAACAATGACGGTTCCTTTCATGGACGCATATGTGCAACTGCTCATTCAAACATGCCACAAGCGTGGCGTACATGCCATGGTAAGCATGCAATTGCGCTGCGAATGGACGAACATGAATTGAATGCTGATATAATGTAGGGTGGTATGGCTGCCCAAATCCCCATCAAGGACGATAAAGAGGCGAATGCGAAAGCCATGGCTGGAGTATATGCCGACAAACTTAGGGAAGTACGTGCAGGCCATGACGGTACTTGGGTCGCTCATCCAGCGCTGGCGTCGATCGCAAATGAAGTTTTCAATAAACACATGCCCACACCGAACCAGCTGTTCGTGCGAAGGGAAGAAGTGCATGTGACTGGGAATGACCTGCTCAACATGAATGTGCCAGGGACTGTCACCGAGGAGGGTATCCGGAAGAACCTCAACATTGGCCTCGGCTACATGGAGGGCTGGCTCAAGGGTATCGGCTGTGTGCCTATCAATTACTTAATGGTAAGCTTCGCCATAGTCTCTAGCGAGTATGAGCCTAACCCAACGGTCGTGCCTAGGAGGATGCTGCGACTGCCGAAGTCAGTCGTTCTCAGCTTTGGCAGTGGTGCAAGCACGGCACAACGACAGCTGAGGGCAAGAAGGTCGACAAAGCATATGCGCAGAGACTGCTTCAAGAGCAAGCAGATGATCTTTCAAGAAAGGCTCAGAAAGGCAACAAATACCAGCTCGCGGCGCAGTACTTCGCCGGCCAAGTGACTGGAGAGGACTATGCTGGTAAACCGACTTCTCGTCCACCTCACACCGATGCTAATGCGCTTTAGAATTTCTGACGACCTTGCTTTACAACGAGATCACATCCGTAGGGCCTGCTGCAAAGCTGTAATGGTTGGGTTCCAGTAGAACCGGGGGCTTAGGCTGCGTTGGGGGACCAAGTCCGCGTCTTGGTTCGCACGGGTCAAAATGGATGTCTGAGAATTGTACTATGTGTAGATAGTGGTAGCGCTTTGCAATTAAAATCGTCATGTTGTATCCTTTCACATGCAGCTGGTGTACGGAAGCATCATATATTCATCCTGAGTCGACCAGTCAGTCTCAATGTATGCTTCATAGTGGGGAACTCGGAAATGCCGACAACGCTGTCAGTCGCCCCCACTGATGGAGTGCCTCCTGATCTCATCCCTCCTCTTCTGAATCTCCGCAGCGACTCGCTGTTGCTCCCCCACACTATTAGCCCTCATGCGCGCCTCGTCCTCCGCGGCCGCCGCCCAAATCGGCTTGTCCGACTTGGAGTATTCCTTGAGCTTGTTGACAAAGTTGTCAAAGTCCTGCTGCTTCTGCTCCCTGTTCTCCAGAGACCGTTTCTGCAGCTCGGGATTGTAGCGCTATACCCCCGTTGTCAATGGGGCTTCCATGTATCCGTTCCTGATATTTGTGACATGCCTTGAACAGCTCTTCTTCGGTGGGCGAAACCCAATAGACCAGTGCTGGGCCTCCGACACACATCACGACGCCGCTGCGCTTGGTTAGGATGTAGGGAGAGTGTAGGTGGGCGATGCGCTTACGCGGCCAGCATCTTGAACCATAATCCCGCCTTTGACATGTTGGCTGATATTGGAGATCGACCTGGATGGACTCAGGACATGCGGTATGATTTGGGAATAATCTACCGCCAAGAGAAATTACATATTCTAGTCTGAGCATCTGCATAAATTCGGATTACGTAATTAGAAGAATCCTTGTTAATAAGAAATTTCCACCCAGGTAAGGTGGTAGAATAAGGTAGAATACTATCTTTCTAGGTCTAATTTTTCAAAGAATAGTAGTATTCTATATTTAATTTACCCCTATTTGCCTAAATCTGCTCGTTTTACGGAACTGAAAGTCGCGCGCACTACGAGCATGTCTAAAAGTCTTCTTCTTATTCCTATATAATAACGACGAGTCGGTAGGACTCTAAATTCTCGTATTATCTTAAAGATATAATAAATAAGATATCTTTTAAGTTTTATTAGTTCCTAGCGTCTAGTTCCTACGTGGAATCCACGCCTAAGGTAATCTAGTATCCCTCGTGCCCCGCTATTAGAACTTACCTCGGCTCGAAAGTTAGCTCTATAAAGAGACGGATTTCTTACTACTATAGAGTCCTATAGTATAACTACCTAGAATGATTACATACAAATCCTAGGGCTTTATAAACATATATTAAGGATGACACTCAATAAATTTAGAGTCCTACCGACCCGTCGTTATGGCATGGGAACAAGAAGAAGACTTTCAGACATGCTCGTGGTGCGCGCGACTTTCAGTTCCGCAAAACGAGCAGATTTAGGCAAATAGGGGTACTAAGCATTGATTTTCGCTTGCGTAAGAAACCTTGGTTTTCTTCGCTAGAACATGGACTCCGCAAGAAGCTTTCTTGAGGAAGGATGCGATTCTGCTGCTCAAAGAAGCTACTACAATGAGTTTCCCAGATTCAAGGCCAGGTCGTCCAGCATACCTCAACGATCTCGATGACATTAGTTCCTCCGCATGTCTTTCAACCGTAGGGATCAAGGAAGCTATGCCAATGATAGCGAAAGCGGGCTTTTATTCCCTCAATGTTGACAAACCGATCATTTTGTACAGCGTCGCTCGCTTCAGAATGACCACCAATAGTTCAGATCGCATAGACGCCATCATGTAGGTATTCAATCTAAGCATTGGAGATGCCGAAATGCCTGGGAAATCCTCCACATTGCAAGGTCTCGAGATAAAACTCGCAGAAGCCCTAGTCCTCCAATCCGCCGTCCACTCGTAGCTCTTTATCCATTTGCGACCCACCGAAGCTCGTTCATTCTGGCGAATTCAGCCCGCACTGTCACGTGCCCGAGATTGCCAGGTTCTCCACCGGACACCACTCTAGTCGCGTCGGGACAGTGGCGGAGAGTTCCCGCAAGATCTCCATTCACGAGACGCATGAAGCGATGATTTAAGGGCAGAGATGCGCTCTGGAAGTCCTTCTCCTCGCCTGGCAATGTGACTCACCACCAAATTCTGCCGCAGGGAAATAGTCGACTATTCGAGAGGTCCATCTAGATGCTCAAGAGCACGAAGCGCCTAGGCCGATACACCTGTTGGAGTTATCAAGGTCTAGCAGTACCCGAGAAAAAGAGTATGGGTCGGGACTGGGGCTGCTTAAAGGGCTATATTAAGATCTGCATGTTATTTTGCTAGGAAAGCTAATTTTCTGGACCTCAGGCTATACAGCAGAAAAGATGAACATATGGGTAGGCCATGTGGTACAAAGTTGCAGCCCTGGAGGCCGTGGCCTGTGGAAACGTGTGGGAATATGTTTCTGGAATCACGTATCGGAAAAGACACCGCCGACTACTGAGAATGGGTGGCATTCCTTCTTAGGACAGTTGGGTTGATTGGGTCAATACATATGCTTACTCCAGAGCTTCGACGTTGGCCGCTCATCTTCTACCATGTTGCTTGAGTTTGCATGATTCATAGTAGCTTGCTCGGTACATTCGGAAAGGAAATATCTGAGATGTTTCAATAGTATCTGCGTAGGGCCTTTTTCTGTGAGGTCCACTGACCCTTGTGCTTCACAAAACAAAGAACTGAGATGTGGACTAATTGAAGTGCATCATGAACCAGTGTTGCTTGATGGGACTCGTAAAACAGGAGCTTGGCAAACATTTTTCTGTCTTTCATTACGCCCAAGTCTGTTTCCAAAACTTCCCTCAGCGGTACTTGATTGTCTTCACCCACCACGAGACTCATCTCAAATGTACCGTAGAGAAACACGACATGGGTACTTGTTCACAGGATGCGCCGCCCCCTCTTCAATCTGATAGGCACGCTCGCCCCTATATGTCTTCAGCCCCTTGCGAGGGTGCAGGCGATCCCACTCATCATAAGCCGGCTGAATATCGAATTCCCTGGCGACCATTGCAAGCACGACTGACATTTCCGTCATCACCAGACCTTGAGCGATACAATTCCGTGGACCATGCTCGAAAGAACGCCAGGCGCCCTTCATGGGGTACAGTTCATGACCAGCCTCCACGAGCCAGCGCTCAGGAATGAACTCGTCTGGGCGGACCCAATATTTGGGAGAGCGATGCATCTCGACGTGGACCATCCACACCATGGCATCAGCAGTTGGACATTGATTACCTTCATCGTTGGTGAGCGAGACATTGGGTTTGCCTGCTCGGCTGCAGCCTGCTGGTGTGAAGAGACGTAATGCCTCCTTGGTGACGGCATTAGTGTATAGAAGCGAGTTGGTAAGCTGGGGTTGGGATGCCAGCAGCGCCTGCGCTGCGGAAGGGTCGGCACCGAGGACTGTGTCGTGTTCGGCACGGAGACGGGATAGCGCTTCTGGATTCTTGGCTAGGAGATAGAAGATATAGCATATGGTGCTACTTGTGGAGTCATGGCCTGCGAAGACGAAAAGGCGGATTTGCCTAATTGCAAACAGGCGAAATGTAGGATCTAGCTTTTCTGACAGAGGTTTTGTATCTTGGGAAGTGTATGCTTGTAGCACAAGGTCAATCACCGCTTTGGTCCGCGGATTGGCTGGATCGGCTTTGTATTCTCGATACCGTTTGTCGAGCTCGTTGCCTATGTACCTATCCATCTGCCGACCGTTTCGCCAGTGTATGTACCAACGAGCGAAATTCAGATACTCAAAAGGATTGATCTCGGCATTGGGCTGGTGCCATCGAATTTGACTCAACATGCAATCTGCCAGAACATTTTTCCCATTCTGAGCCCCGAGACTTGTGTTTCTATTCTCTGGTCAGCGCTCTCTGGCTTTACGTTTTGGAACGTCGTACAAAATTGTCTTCCCTATCATATCCATTGTAAAACGTAACGTCGTTGGATCAAGATAGACCATTTCCTCCATTTGAGCAAGCTTTCGTAAAGTATCACAATAGGTGCTGGTGATCTTCGTCATACCAGGGACTAGCGACAGACTGTGATCCGAGCTAAACCCCTTGTTGAACACGGCACGCCATGGTTTCCACTCCTTTTCGGTGAGATCAAACAGATTTGGACCGCCAGCAATGGGATTGAAGAAGCGTTTGAGCAGAGGAGGCCTCTCGCAGGAAATGCTGGATGTCTGAGCGGCTTGGGTTGCAACGTTCGGTGATACCACTGCCAGAAACAGTCCACTCATAGGCCACAAATCGAGATAGAACATGCCTTCTTTTGCGAAATATTGCCGGAAGATGTCACCAAAAGCGAGTTCGTAATGAGCGCCTTGTGGGAGCGCGTCCATCATTGACTTGAGGAAGAGGAGATGGCCGAAAAGCAGACTGTGTTGAGGCGCGACAGGCTATACATATGATCAGTGAATATTTCATCAAATGTAGTCCAAGGTGTCTCACCTACCATTCCCATTCTCTGTCGCTCAATGATGAGCATGCGCGCCTGGCACATCTTGGTGATCGCATATCCGAAGGCGCTCACAAGGAGTGTTGCCAGTACCGCGGCGTACATTTGAAATTGTGGGGAGAGCAGACAATAGCATTCATTTAACGAGGTAAGCTGGTGAGAAAGTGGTTTGGGGAGCTTGCGATAGCACCTAAACTCTTCGGTGAACCTGTGTGAATTTGAATGAGGATCGAGAAGTCGATAGCGAGTGTTGTTTGCTTCGGGCACATTCCGCTGAGCTCGATGTAGTGCATGATTGTATAACCTCTCGAGGATGGGAATAGTGTAGCTGAAATATAGCTTACATGCTGTGATATTGACTTGGTTGCAGTCAAGTCTGATGCCTACCAATGATCTGCACTAGTACTATTGACGCTAATAAAGATAGCGTGTCATCTAGCCGTAAATTAAACCACAGGAACTAATGAAAAGTACGCGGGCGCTCAGGTTAAGTTATCTGCTGTTGGAAATCAGGCCGGGTCAACCTCGGTAGTTACTAACTAGGACTAGTCAGGGGGCCTTGGCTAACTAGTAGAGATTTCTCGTAATAGTTATTCTATTCTATATAGCTATATCTATCTATTAGTTATTATAATACTATTATACTACACCTAAATTACGTATAAATAACTTATTAATATTATACTATTTAATAGGTTATAAGCCTAGGTTCTACGTAACCTAGGAATTATATAAATTATATAATAAGCTTTTTACTAAGACTTAGGGTTACTCTAAAAGAAATATTCCTAGAACTATTTATAATAGATACTATTATATCTAACTATTATAAAATTTAGAAGCTAAAAGGTATTAAGAATTATAAACTATAGGAAATTATTATACGCGTATTACTTATAGTTAATAGTATATTTAGGGTTATTAGACTAGAATATAAACTACTAACTAACCCTAACTTACCTACTATTAGAGGAGTAAAACTACCTATTAAGGAGGCGGATAAGGATAAATAGGAAAAGTATATTAATTTAAAGGAGCGAGTACTCGCCGCTATTTATCTTACTATATCGCTATTAACTTATAGTATAATTAAAACTCTAATAATAGTAAAAGAAATATAAGCTAAATTGAAGTTATTATATAAGACGGATTCCTACTAATATAGAATATACTCTAGTTTATACGCTTCGCTTAGCGATAGCGGAATGGCTTCTACCTCCCTAATACTTTATTATTCTTAATAGCCTTAATAGCTTTCTTAATTAATTAATCTATATAAATTAAAAGAGTCCCTACTAATATAGTAGTAATACTATATAAAAGGCTTTATAATACTAATTAATTATCTTAAATTACTAAAACTACTAAAGCTACCCTTATAGTACTAATAATCCCTAAGTCCTCCGGTAGTATAGAGAAGCCTATTTCTCCGTAACTAATCTATCTCCGTTTATTACTATCTATTATAATAGCGACGAGCCCTAATAGTATACTCTACTACTATACTTAGGTGTAATCTTATACTACTTCAGCTTACTACTAAAGACTTTAGCAGCCTCTTTTATTAAATTTTATATAAGTTCATCGCTTTTTTCATATTTCTTCCCTAAGATCTAAGAAGCCTTTCTCTAAAAGGAAGCCGTTAAGGTGGCTTAACTACTACCCCTTAATTAATATCTTATTATATTAGTAAACTAAATCTATAAATTCGTTTAGGATACCGGTAATATATATATTTACGAGGTACTAGAGACTATTAGGTATTATATCAACTATATTATTACTTATTATAAGCATCCCCTATAACTAGGGATCCCTAAGTTAAGTAATTAACGTGCTACCTTAGTAGAACTACCCTTCTATCTATTTAATTAGGCTACTAATAGCCCCGCCTTTTAAAAGGCGGTTAAATATTTTATTAAGAGTACTAAGTATTACTAAAGTCTCTTATAGCTCTTATTATATTTTATAAAGTATTAGCTACTATTAAATAGGAATAGTCCTAAGAGATTCTTATTAGTTAAAATACCTGCCACTATATCTTCTACTCTTACTCTATTTAATATTAAGTTACCCTTAGTAATACTAAGTATTACGCCGCTAAACTTTAGTACTAATCCTATAACTTATAGGACTTCTACTAAAGAAGCTATATATAAATAGCCTATTAGACTAGTATAACATCTAGTTATAAGTAAGAACGTGGGTTTTACCGAGGCTTAGCGTGCTGAGCTACGAGAAATAATTACTAGTATTATACCGCCGGCCCCACTACTAGTACTAGGACTAGTAGATCCTAGTATACCTCCTAGAGTACCTTATAATAATAGTACTCCCCGCTTTAATCCTAATAATATTAGATATTTCAATCCCTTTTATAATAATAAATCTATAAATACCGCCTTTAGTATTAAATATACTAGTAAGACTACCTATTTCCGCGATATTTATATATTTATAGACTATATTAAGGATATTATTTAAGTAAGGGGTAATACTATTATCTATATAAACCTTTAAATATATCTCTAAGGAACGGCCTAGGTATAGTATACTACTAAGCTTAAAGAAGGGGATAAATATCTTATTACTTATAGTATTAACGAATAGTATTACTTATTAATATAACGGTAGAAGGCCCTATACTATATTAGTATAGGCACGCTAATCCGTAAGAAGTATACTATATAAGATACTTCTCGACGGAGAGAGTCTTAGGAATACTCTTAAACTATTATAAGAGTAGCTAAGGATTTAGAGATTAGGGTAATAAAGGATTATATTCTTCTTATTTAGCACGGTCTTAATATAGAATTCTAGCGCGATATTCCTAAACCTAGTAATAATACTAATTATAATAAGTTCCTTACCTTATTAGACCGTAGGAAGTATTAATAGTAGAATTATACGTCTTAATACTTAAAATCTTATTAGCTATCTTAGTAAAAATAGCGTAGTAGGTATTAATCTCCGTTTTAACCTTCTTAGTCTTAGTTTTAATCTCTGTTTTAGTCTTAATCTTAATAGCCTTCCTAGCGGTCACCGCTACCTTAACTATAGTTATAAAATAATAATAATACTTACTATTAATATTAGAAGCCTCCTCTAGGCTATTAACCCTACTAAGGCTATTAAAATTAGGGTAATTAGGGCGTAAACGTCCGTACCCTCCTAGTATAGCTTATAAGACTATAAATAACGGTACTAGCCCTACTAAACAGGTCTAATTCGTCTAATAGGTAACCCTAATAAGGTCCTTAATACTAGGGGAATTAGAATTAAAATTAAAACTAGAACTAGAATTAAGGAAATCGCTTTCCCTTTAGACTATAAGGGGAATAATAGCGATAGGCTCTAAGACCTCTATAAGTCTACTAGGCCGCCACTAAGGAAGTATCTAAGGGATAGCCTTCTTAGAGCCCTTAAGGTTATAAATAGGAAGGTCTATACTAGGATTTTACTTATAAGCCCTCCGATTTCTACTAGGAAGGTTCTTATAAACTATCCTAGGAAGAAACCTTATAATATTATTAAGTATCTATAATAGAAGACGTCGAACCGGATAATAGCTTTAGGAATAACTATGGAAACTATTTCTCTATAGTTAGTCCTTCCTTAGATTATAAATATTATTATTACTATCTAAGATTCCTATTAAAGAATAAACTCTTTAATCACCTTTATAATTAATACTAGAAGACTACCTTACTAAAGCCTTCTATAGTCGCTCTACTAGTAGTAGCTACTCCTATGAACGCTAATACGGTAAGTTATTCTACGAGGGATCCTACTATAATCATTTTATTAGCGGTAGCCGTATAAGGGATAGGCTATACTTTTAAGAACTATTACTATACTATTATAGCTATTAGGTGGACTACTAATAGCGAAGATATTAAAGTCTATTCTAATCTAGGATATATAATATTAATTATAGATATAACTTTTATTCTTACTAGCATAGAAATTAAAACTATACCCTCTAGTATCCCTATTAGGGGCCTTAGTTCTAAAATTTATTATTCTAATAAATTTACTATTATAACTTTCTTTCTCTATAGCTTAGTTAACGAAAAGCCTTCCGTCGCCTATATTACTAGAGAAATTTATATAGTTAATAACCTAAAAGCTAAAATACTTATAAGAGTAGATATTCTTACTCCGGAAGCTATAATATTAGATTTTATAAAATAATAAATTACTATTAATAGCTATTAAAATATTAAAATCCTAATAAGTACTTAAATCCGCTCTTTACTAGTAAAACGAGTAATTAAGAATAAGAAAAAATTCTTAATTCCCGTAAAGACTACCGCCTTAGTAGCCGTTATCTTTAATAGGACTCTACTAGATAATTAAGACCTTCTCTTTAAGCCTTCCTATAATCTTAATCTTAAGCACGCTAGTAGTATATTTACTTATATTATTAACGCTTCTATTAAGAAGGTCTTTATTAAAAATAATACTAATAAGGATATTATTATTCCTAGAAAGGTAAGATTAGGGACTATAGAAGAGTTTAATTATAATAGATATTTTATAATTAATATATACTACTCTAGCCTTATAACTAGCGGTTAGCGTAATAGTTAGAAGGGTAAATAGGCTTAAATTATTATAATAGCTATTATATTAGCTATATTAGCTATGTCTTTATTAATTATAGTTAATAAGAAGGCTCCTATAATATTTATAGTATCTACTATATCTACTAATTAGGCTCTTTCCGTAGAGTTAAGTACTATTATTAATCCTAGTCTTAAGAATACGCTTAAGAATAGAGTTAGAATCTATAGAGAACTATATATTATAGATTAACTAATAGATATTATTAATTCCTACTAGGATCTTTTTATAAATAGTAGGAGTATAGTTAATATCCCTAAGGAGTAATAGATACTAATTCTATTAAAATTAAATATATTATCTAAGCCTATATAAGTATATCCTCTTAGGTAAAAAGATAAAGATATTATTAATAAAACCTTTAGTAAGCTTTAAGCCTAAGGAAAACTTATATAAGTAGATTAGCCTACCCTATTTAGCTATCCCTACTTTATAATTTAGCGTAATACTCCTACTAGGCGAAAAGGCCGCGTTATAATTAATATACAGGAGCTTAATAAAATTATAGAGAATAATATATATCCGCTCCCCTTATAAGCTAATATAATAGTATTAGTATAGGTTTATTAATATATAATAGTTATTAATATTATAAGATAGTTCTACTAATTCCGGGTATAAGTAAAGGATTAATATAAGCTTATAATAGTAAGCTATTATAGCTAGGAGTAGTCTTCTATAGCCCTTATAAGCTATAAGGGCTCGCCTCTATATATTTAGCACTAGACTAATACTATTCTCTAGTAATACTAGGCGTTTACTAAGGCTTATATTAATAATATTATTATTTACTTATATATATTATAGGATTATATTAAATACTTATATAAGGTCTTTAATCTATTCCGGCGGAAGTATATAAGCCTATTACTATTAAAGTCGTATAGTAGCTACCCCTCTATTACCCTACTAGGCTAGTACGTCGACGGCCTAGGAATATCTATAATAAAAGAGAAAATCGCTACTATTACCTCGCTATAATTTCCGTAGAATCTAGGTGATCTAGAAATATTCCTAGGCCTTACTAGGTAGCTGCGGTCGTTAATTAAATATTATACTTAGCGGGTAGACCCTCTATAGAAGAGAAAGGTAATATTAAATAAGGGCCTTAGTATAGGTATAAAGGGTTATATATAGAAAAGGAAGGTAATTAGGGTAATTTTTTATAAACTTATATAAGAGGAGCTTAGCGCTTTTTATAATTTATAAGAGGCTTTTAGGACTCCCTAATTTCTTATTTATTATAATTATAATAGGGTTCTATATATAGATCTAGATACCTTAAAAGTAGTAGGATTTACAGCTATTATATACTATATAAAAGGAGATCCTATATAGTTATTAAAGCCTTTCGCGAGGACTAATATATAGCCTATTATATTTTTTAGTCGCTATCTTAATAATATAGAGAAGAACTATTAGCCTACTAAATTAGAAATCGCTAGTATTATATAGGTTATTAGGAAGGTTTAGTATATAATTAAATTAAATCTATAACCGCCTATAATTATTTATACTAATTATTCTACTATAATACTAATATTAAAATAATTAATATTAAGGACTATAAGTATAAATAAATTAAATCTTCGGCTTATACGCGCTTCTTAGTACCTCTCTTTATTTAATTTAGAATTATATTATAAATCTAGGAAATTAAACGTAATCCCTAATACGCTATTAAGACTTTAAATAAATAACTCTATTAAGAATTCTAATTTATTAGATAGGATTCTTAATATTCTTATTATATTATATAATAGCCTTTCCTATAATACCGAAGACTTTAATAGCCCTATAATCTACTATATAATAAACGTAGAGATAATAGAGGACTTTAAATCTTAGCTATAAGCAGGCTATTAGAAGGATGAGTAGTAGTAAAAGATTATAGATATACTAAAGGCTCCCGTAAAGGGTAATCTAAATATAATTTTAGAATATAGTAAGCCTAGGATATTATTTATACTTAGGGATAAGCTTATTTTTTATATTAATAGCGAAAAGAGGTAATAATTATATATTCCTCCTATTATAAAGAAGGAATTATTTAAATAAGCTTATAACTTTTCTAATTATAGCGGTTATTATAGATATTATAACTAACTCTCTTATACGGTATATATTAGATATCTGGCTAAGAACCTCTAAGCCTATATTAGCTACTACCCTTAGTGCTAACTTAATTAGATAAGAAGATATCTACTATATAGGGTATGGGTCCCTATACTAATACTACTTATACTATTTTATCTAATTATAATAGACTTTATAGTAGCCCTACCTACTACGCTATTAGGTATAAATTACCTACTAATAATCACTTATAAATTCTTAAAGAAGGTCCTTCTTATACCTAGTATTAACACTTAGAAAGCCCCCTAGTAGGCCTAGGTTATAATTTCATCTTTACTATCCTACGATTAGGGAATTCTACGTAGTATTATTAGTAATTAAGATCCTTAATTTATATTAGACTTTTAATAAGAGATCTTTAAACGCCTTAGAGTTAAATTTCTTATATCTATAGCCTATTATCTATAAACTAATAGATAGAGCGAGCGTACTAATTAGACCGTAGAGATCGTTATATAATTCTACCTTATATACTATCTAGATACCTAGAATTAATAGGATTACACTCTCCTATATATTTAGGCTAACCTTAATAACTCCCCTATAACTATAGGATACGCTCCTAACAAGCTCTACTATAGTTTTAAGGTAAATAATAGTATAGATATACTAGTAATTAGTAATATCTCTACGGAAGCCTTTAATAGTTTACAACTCACTTATAAGGAATAGGTAGAAGATATAATAGCCTTTAGTAATACTATAATAAAATCCTAGTATAATAGTAAGTATAAAAGTCTATAATTTAGAGAAAATAATAAAGTCTTCCTCTATCTATATAAGGGATATAAAATCCCTAGCGTCTCTAATAGGAAACTTTTATAATAATATACCGGCCTATTTAAGGTTTTATAAAAGGTAGGATCGCTCGCCTATTAGCTTAAGCTACCCCTTATAATACGTATATAGCCGGTAGTATCGGTAGTATAGCTCGAGCTAAAAATAGAAGGGGTAGATCTATATAGGAGGATGTTTAATTAAAAGCCGCCCCCTATTACACCTAAAGATAGTACTGTCTATAGGGATAAGTATAAAATTGAGAGATTACTAGATAAGAGGTATTTAAGAGGTAAGACTTAGTACTTAGTTAAGTAGGCTAGCTATAGTAATAAGGATAATTTATAGTATAACCTAGAAGACCTATCCGAGGCTAGTAATTTAGTAAAGGTATATAAGGATAGATAGGATCTAGTTAAATAAGGTAATTAATAATTAGTAAACGGGGTCGTTTACTTTTTTTAATTTTATTAGTATACTAATATAGAATATGCTCTAGTTTATGCGCTTCGCTTAGTAATGGCGGAATAGCTTCCGCCTCTCTAATACTTTGTTATTCTTAATAGCTTTAATAGCTTTCTTAATCAATTAATCTATACAAATTAAAAGAGTCCCTACTACCTACGCTATTAAAAAAGTAATATACTTTACCTTATATAAGCTTCGCTTAGATTAGTTTAAAGACCTTTACGCCTACCTTACTATTAGGGACTGGAAATAATATCGGTTTGACGACGTGGTATTCTAGTATAATGAGAATAAAAGCTATGGTGTTGCAATATATCTACAACACGACTGATATAGTACGCGCCAAGGCCACGCTAGTCCTAATTAGGCTGACATAGTACTGGAACCATGATAATTACTAAATTTAAGGAGTATATAAATAAGCTTTTATAAATAAATAGTCTACTAGAAATAGATTTCTAGATAGTAGTCTTTAAGAGGGGCCTACTAGATAAGATAAAGGAAGTAGTTTATACCCTTACTAAGATTACTTAATCTAGGGGTAAGCTATAAGATTTTAAGTATATTACTATATTATTAGTTAATAGGTTTATACTTATAAAGACTAAAGAATCTAAGGTATACGCTAGTAATTTTAATAAATAGCTAAAATAAGGCTAATATTAAAATAAGCCTAGTAATAAAAGCTAGAGTAATAATAATAATAAATATATATTCTATAAATACTAGTATAATATAAAAGACTACTAGTATATTAATCTAAAGCTAGGACTAGAAGGATTTATTCCTAAAATAAAGAAAGAGTTAGAGGTATAGAATCAATAATAGTATTAAAATAAAGGTCCTAGTTATTAATAAAGTAGATAAAACCTAGATAAATAAAAATAGGATAAATCCTATACTACTTACTTTAGGTATAGCTTATAATAAAATAATAAGTCTTATAAGATTATTATTAACTTAGGGGACTAAGAGTATATCTTCTAGGACTAATCTAAGTTTACTAACTATTTACTAGTCTAGAACTATACTATATTAGGACTAACTAAGGGTAAACTAGTAATAGTTAAAGGGATTAGAATAGTATAAATCCTAGTAATTATTAATAATAAGGTTAGTAAATTCTTACTAACTAATATTTACTAGGTATTAAATATTAAATATAACCTCCTATCCGTTATATAACTAGACCTATAAGGTTATACGTCTACTAGTAGTAGAGGGAAGAATATATTCTATAATAAATAAGGTAAGGAGGTACTATAAGCCTTCTTATATAACTATATATACTAGCTAGATACTATATAAATTAACTAGATAAGGGTATTCCACCTTAAATTAATAGTCCTAGCTAAGAATAATACGTCTTAGACCTAATAGTATAAGAGATATAGACATGTTAGTATAGAGGCTATAAAGGCTATAATATATACTACTAATATCAACTATAAGGCTACTAATTACCTATAAAAATATAAGAAATAGGAATTATATAAGAGTTACGTATTAGGGAAAATTACCTGAATACCCTTATAGTTACTAATACCTAGAGTTACTATCTCTAGCTAATACTAGTATATCGACCTAGCGTTAGTAAGCTATATAACCACCCTTAGAGGGTATATTAACGTAATAGTATCTATATATAAAGTAATAGGATTTACCTAAATAGATTATATAACTAGTCGGGCGGAGTTACTATAAAAACTTAAGTTTTAAATAAAATATTAGAATAACTAGGGGTATAAAACGGCCTTTATTTAAAGTAATAATAAACTAGCCTAGGGCCGTAAATATTAATAAATCTTCTAGGAATATAAGATTTTTATTACCCTATTAGCTCCCTATAACCCTTATTAAAATAGGATTACTAAACGGAAGAACTAGATACTATTTAATAAAGTTAGAATAGTTCTTAATAACGCCGGACTACTATAAGAGCTCTAGGGTAAGGCTATCTATTATATTAATTATATTAAGAACCTTATACCTAGTAAAGATAGGAAGTCCCCCTTTAAGAAATAGTATAGTTATAAACCTTAATTAATATACCTAAAGCTATTTACATCGGCAATTCGGGAACCCGGCCCTGGAAGCTCAGGCAGCTCAACCAGCCCGTACGGGAGGACTTGTGCTCAGGAGTTATCGTGCTAGCCCGAATAGGAAATATTATAAGTATTACGTCATATA
>JAABUY010001191.1_pt1 | contig 36578 bp, 40 predicted proteins | sample 5560271 | NCBI WGS metagenome assembly JAABUY01 (sample SAMN10711886, study PRJNA513374) | rock metagenome | isolation source: Antarctica rocks | place: Antarctica: Victoria Land, University Valley
GCATACGCCAAAGGCATCGATGTCACCGACGAACAGCTCGCCGCCGTCGACATCACCAGACACACATTCCACGGCGACTGGAACTACACCGTCGCTCCTTCACAAGCTCAGTCGTGAGCCCTTAGGCGCGCGAGCGCCTTGCGCACGACGGCCGCGGCCTCCTCCTCGCCAACCGCATCGGCGCCGACGAGTTCCAGATACATCAGGTAGCAGCGGGTAACTCCGGCGAGCGCCTGGGTGAATGCAGCCGCGCTCACCGTGACCGCGTAGCCGCGCTGCATGAACTGGAACAAGGCCTGTCGGTGGCTGCGAATCCAACCGTCGCTCCAGCGCCCGAGCGCGTACAGCATGCCAACCAGCTCATCCGGATCTACGCCAGCCGCCGCGGCAAGCTCCTTGCTGGACAGCCCCAGTACCCGTCGGAATTCCGACAGCTCGGCGACGTTGGGGAGGTAGTTCGGTTTGCTTAGAGGCATATCCTTAAAGCCGCCGATCTCGAGCAACGACCGAGGCGCGTCCAGCTGCACCGTGTTCAGTGCCGGGAACAGCAGCGCCACCCCGCCGCTGTCGGTCAGCTGCGTGGAGAAGTCGCTGATCGAGGCCATGCTGCTCGAGTGCGACAGGATGCCCTGGTACTTCGAGACGCGTTCGTCAATCAACCGCATCTGCCGTTCGGTCTCGGCATCCGCCGGGGTCGTGTAGCCGACCGCCGACCGGCGCAGCACCGCGCCCTTGCCGACCCGACGGTTCGCCGCTGCAGCGTGGTTCACCTCATACGAGAGCTCCAGCAGCTGGAAGAGCTCGAGCACATCGCTGGACCTCGACCTCGGCGGGGAGCACCTGGTCGCCGCGGATCACGAACTCGCGTTCGGCTTCAGCGTTGCCGTGCTTGAGTAGCGCGAGGGTGAACACCGTGTGGTACAGCACTGCCGTCCAGGCCCGTACGCCGTGCAACGGCACGGGCGGGACGCGGCGTGAGAGGAAGAACCAGTACAGCCGGCCCCCTGCGCGCAGCGATCGGAGCGACCCGCCGCTCCAGTCCAAGGATGTATCCCTCGAGCGCCTCGGCCGCCTCGCGGCCGTCTAGGCCGGCGCCGATTCGTGCCGCGAACTCCGCGCGCGCCTCGTCACGCGGCCGGCGGTGCTCCACCTCGAGCTCGGCGCGATGCAGCTCAATGAGCCGTGAGATGGTGACAGACGCCTCGTCTAACATGAACGCTGCGCCGCCGGTAGGCGTACGGCCGGCCATCGCCTGATCGCTGTCAAGACAGCAGTGATTGTATTTGCGCCCGCTCCCGCAGGGACAGGGATCGTCTTGGTGGGGACGGCTGCTCACCATCTCAGGCTACTTTGGGCGTCGTGGCCTTCGACACGCGGTTCGCCCTACACAAGAAACCCGCGGACGTCCGCCAACGACGTTACCGCAACCGCGTACCTTTGCCCGCAACCGCTTTTCGCCACTGAGCACTGCCAGAGCCACCCGACCCCCTTTGGCGACGGAAGCTTCGTCGGGAACGTCCTAGCCTGGATGATCGCTTCGGTCTCCAGCGTGGCCGCCGACCGGACGGTGACCCTTCATCAGGGCGCGTATCTGATTGGGCGCGAGCAGCTCGGGCAGCACATGACCGCCGTGCTCGATCACCATCCCCCGCTCGCGGGCCAGGCCGACGGGACCGTCGCGGCGCTCGCGCCACAGCGCCTCGGGTGCCTGCCCGACCGGAGCCCGCTGGGTGCTCACGTGGACGAAGACCGTGTTCAGGCGGTTGCGCGCTGCCCACACGATCCACTCCTCAGCCTGCTCCAGGAGCGCGCGCTCGCCGAGGATCAGGCACCGTCCCGGTAGCTGCGGCGCGTCGGCGATCTCCTCGTCCTCGAGCCCGCTGGTGGCGATGACCGGGGAACGCTCGGCCGGCCACGGACACCGCACTCCAAGCTCATCGAGCAGGGCGTAGGCGCCGAACAGCAGCCCCCGCGGGGAGTCGCCGGACAGCTCGACCACCCCGGGCGCGGCACGGCGGCGGAAGCCTTCTCCCGCACCGTCGCGATGGCCAAGCACGATCCGCAGCGCGCCGTCGCCGGGAGGTCCGAGCGCCCGCTCGAGCTCGGTGGCCGCCAGCGCCGCCTCGGGCGCCGAGCGATCACCGGAGATGGCAGCGCCGTGCGAAAGCTCGAGCTCTATGGACACGACCCGAGACTACGGCTTGATCCGCCAGCCCCACCCGATCACCCGGGTTGCGGTCGCGAACGCCGCTCCGGCGACGATCAGCGCGACCAGCAGGGCCGCCGCGATCGAGCTCTCGTGGATGCCGGCGTGGCCAGAAGCGGGTGGAGTCGCCGAGGTAGCAGAGGGGTCGATCTGGGTGAGCGTGCGCCGCGGCTGATGCAGGCGATGGGCGGCATAGAAGACCCCGCCGAGCAATGCGAGCGAGGTGATGATCAGGTTGGTGATGAACGCGTGCTGGCCGAACGTCTCTGCCCACACGCCAGTGATCACGCGAGAGCCGAGAACGGAAGCCGGCGCCGCTCAGCCGTCGTGATCGCTATCGCGTGAATGGGAGCGTCGTGATCGTCGCCGCTGGACGGGCTTCGAGTGAGGAGACAACCGGCTGCGAACCCATCCGCGCACGAGTGCTTTCGCCATGGGACCAGGTCTGAGCTGGCGAGCGCGTTGGCGACGAACGCACTCTAGACATCGATGCTCCGATCTGCGCGCCGGCACCAGGAACGCTTGTGCGTGATCTCTCCACGGGGGCGTTAGCGTGAAAGGCTCCGTGGATGACATTGACCGTCGGATCCTGGCGTTCATCGGCGCGCACTGGTTTGTGCTCGCGGCTCATGTGCAAGCGTTCCTCGGCGTGGAAGAGGAGGAGAACGCGGATCGGCTGCGGGGGTTGGAGGCGGGGGGGCTGGTGAGGTCCGAGCGACTGTTGCGGGGGCGTGCCAGCTCGGTTCGGATCACTGGGGCGGGGCTTGAGGCGATCGGCAGTCTGCTGCCCGCGCCCGGGTTCGACCTTGGCGGATATCGGCACGAGGTTGCGGTGGTGTGGCTGTGGGTGGCGGCGTGGCGGGGGGGCGTTCGGGGAGGCCGAGCGGGTGTTGTCGAGGCGGGAGATGCAGGGGGTCGATCGAGCGGCGCGTGACGCCGGTGGCGAGGCGAGCGGTTTCGCTGTTTCGCTCCCTGCGCGCGGTGGAAGCGGTTCGCCTGGACTGTGTTATCCGGATGTGGGGCTAGTGGTGGCCGCCGGCCGGGTGCCGCTCCATCTGCCGCTGCGGCTGCCGGGCCCGGGGGAGCTTGAGGCGCTGCTCGCCGGCTACCGCTCGGCTTCCGGGTTCGCGGGGGTGGTGTTCGTGGTCGAGGAGCCGGGCGTGGGTGAGGTGGTGAGGGCGGCCGCGGCACGGCTTGGGATGGGCGAGGTTGTGCATGTCCAGTCGGCGGAGATCTCGCCCACGGATCGTTTCGCGCGGGTCGGTCGGGCTTAGCGTCGGCACACCGGATCAATCTGCTTACCTGCCCCCGGCCCTCCAGCGCTCCAACCTCCGCCGCCGACCCCTCGCCGAAAGCGCCGCGGCCTGACCGCATCCCCTTGACTCCCCCACGGGCGGAAGGACACGGGATCACGGGATCCCGACCGCCGCCCCGCCCGGCGGGGCACTGCGAGGCTCCTGCTTCGTCGCCCCTGCAGCCACGAGCCGCTGGTTTCTGCTCGCGCGCATCGGACTGCTGAAGCGGAAGCGGGCGTCCGGCAGCGATTGGGGGTGGAGCATCGACGCGGACCGTGCCGGCGCCCGAGCCCAATGGTCATACTCTTGGTATGAAGACGGCTGTGTCGATTCCGGACGATCTCTTTCGCCGCGCGGACCAGCTCGCCAGTCAGCTCGGAAAGAGCCGCAGCCAGCTTTACCGCGAAGCGCTCTCAGACTACGTCACGCGTCGTGACCCCGGGGCGGTCATCAACGCCCTGGACGAAATCGCCGACGAGCTCGCCGAAGACAATCACGCATTCGCGGCAGAGGCCGCGCGCCGCACGCTCGCGCATAACGAGTGGTGATCACCCAAGGCGACGTCTGCTGGGCGTCGCTGGCCGATCCAGTCGGGTCGTCCCCAGGATTTCGCCGCCCAGTCGCGATCGTGCAGGGCGACACGTTTAACGCCAGCCGCATCGCGACCGTCGTCGTTGTGCCATTGACGAGCAACCTGCGCTGGGCAGCCGCGCCGGGCAACGTGCTCCTGCCCACCACCCGTACCGGCCTGCCCAAGGACTCAGTCGCCAACGTCTCACAGATCGTCAGCGTTGATCGCTCGATCCTGAGAGACCGAGTCGGGCGACTTGGAGCCGGCGACCTGCAGCTCGTGCTCGCGGGCATCGACCTGGTGCTTGGTCGCGATTGACACGATCGCGCCCCGCGGACGAGCCACCACAGTTCCGCAATGTCGCCATCCGGCCATGCAGCTGCGGCTACTGCTCTGAGCGCCGCCCGGGCCAAAGTAGATGCGCGGCGACGTAGCTCCTGGTTCGCGGATACAGCACTGAGGCTCGGACGGCGACCCTCGTGCGGATGGCGTTAGCGACGCACCTCGGCGAACGCCGGCGCGGCGTCCAGGAGCGCGTCGACGAGCTGCTTGCTGGCGAGGTGCAATGATCGTCGCCAGCGCATCGAGTCACGTTGGTTAGAAAATCACGCTGGGGCGGCGATGACGTCCTGTTCCGTTGACGTTTGTAGTGAGACGGTGTGGCCGAGTCTTTGGAGTTGAGCGATGAGGCGTTTGGCGATCCGGTCGGGGTCGGCGCGGCGAGCGAAGTAGTCCCCGCCGAGGTCGTGGTAGGGGGTCTGGTCTTTGAGGATGTGGTAGCTGGCGATCAGGATCGAGTGCGCGACCGCGATGATCGCTTTCTTGTGGCCGCGACGGCGTTTGACCTGCTCGTATTGCGCGCGGAGGTAGGTGTTCTTGGTGCGTACGGCAGCGTTGGCGCTCTCGGTCAGCGCGACGCGCAGGTAGGGGTTGCCCTTGCGGGGGCGTCCGGAGCGAGTCGCTTGCCGGCCGACTCGTTGTTGCCCGGGCAGATCCCGGCCCAGCTGGCGGCGTGCCGGTCGGTGGCGAAGCGGTCCATGTCGGGACCCAGCTCGGCGATGATCACCTGGCTGTTGCGGGCCCCGACACCGGGGATCGTGCACAGCAGCTCAACCTTCTCCCCGAAAGGGACCAGGCGCTGCTGCACCTCCTCGGTCAGCGCGGCGATCATCTCCTCCAGATAGTCCAGGTGCGCGAGGATCTGGGAGACGATCAGCGCGTGGTGAGCCTGGAAGTTCCCGGCCAGCGCTCGGCGCAGCATGGGAAGCTTGGCGCGCAGCTTGCCTTTGGCCAGTTCGGCGAGCAGCTCGGGGTCGCGGGTGCCCGCGAGCAGGGCGGCGAGCATCTGGCGGCCCGAGACGCCGAGCACGTCAGTGGCTACGCAGGAGAGCTTGATCCCGGCGTCTTCGAGCATCTTGTGCAGCCGGTTGGCCTCGCGCTGGCGCTCCTGAATCAGCGACTTGCGATACCGCGTCAGGTCGCGCAGCGCCCGGATCGGCTTGGGCGGCACGAAGCTGGCCCGCAACAGCCCGCACTCCAGCAGCCGGCACAGCCACTGCGCGTCCAGGGTGTCGGTCTTGCGCCCGGGGACGTTCTTGACGTGCTGCGCGTTGACCAACAGCAGCTCGAAATCGTCCTCCAGCGCGTAGTACACCGGCTTCCAATACACCCCCGTGGCCTCCATCGCCACGTGCGTGACCCCCAGCTCCTTCAGCCAGTCACGCAACGCCAGCAGATCAGCCGCCATCGTCGCGAACTCCGCCATCAGCTCCTCGCGACTACCGTCTCTCCCCGAGACCCGGGCGCTCACCGTGACCGCCTTCTTGTGCACGTCAAGCGCCGCGCAGCAGTCCAGCATCCTTCTCATCTCCGGGGCCCAGATAGCAGAGGACCTGCAGGTCGCCGGACGCGACGTTCACCTCAGCGTCGGCTCTGCCCCGCGAGTGGCACGCTTCTATCGCGGGCGCGATTGCGTGGCCTGGCTGGAGGACATCGGCCATTACGACCTTCCGGTGGACGAGCATCCCGAAGGGCCCGAGGTGGCCAGGCGCGAGCCCAACCACTACGTGACCGGTCGCGACGGGGGTCACGACATTGACCTGCGGGCGCATGCGCTGGACGGCCTGAAGCTCCATGGTCGGCTCCAACAGGTGCGCGGCGAGACCCTTTCCTTCTCCGGGGATCTGCGGGAGAACCTCGACCATGCCGACGCCACCGCCGAGCGCATCAAGGACACGATCGACCAGTGGATCGAAGCGCAGGGGATCGACGCGCCGCCGGAACCTCGCTACGAACCAGTCTGGGAGCCGGATGGCGACGGCTCCGCCGAGCTCGATCTGGCGGCTGCCGGCGTGCGCTCGATTGTCTGGGCGACCGGCTTTCGCAGCGACTGGTCGTGGGTCGAGGCTCCAGGCTTCACCCGTGACGGCTATCCGTGTCACGCGCGAGGTGTCTGTGAGGTTCCCGGCCTCTACGTGCTCGGCCTGCCGTGGCTCTACACGTGGGGCTCGGCCCGCTTCGCCGGCGTGGCGCGTGATGCCGAGCACGTGGCCGAGCGGATCGCGGAGCTCGCCCTGATTCCAGAGGCCGTCTCGGGGAAGTCGAGCACCAGACGCGCCACCCGCTCGGGGGCCTCGACCTGGGGACAGTGACCAACGCCGCGCAGCAGTTCGAGCCGCGCGCCGGGGACCTCCTGAAGCACCCGCTCGGCGCCCTGGTGGAAGACGAGGCGATCACGATGGCCCCAAACCAGCAGCACGGGAACCTCGATCCGCTCCAGCATGTAGGGGTCGCGGAGCTCCCCGATCAGCCGCCGGGCGGTCTCCAGGTAGCCGGCGACGGTGGCCCGGTCCCGGTGGTGCGAGGTGAAGGCAGAGATGACGCCGCGATCGATCGAGCGCGGGGAGCCGAAGGCCAGCTGCAGGTACAGGCGCGCCACGCGGCCCGCAGGACCGCGCTCGGCACGGGAGCCGGAGCGAGAGCAGCGTGCGCAGCACCGGGTCCCGCTGAACGAGGAACAGCAGCCGCGACATCTGCAGGCCGGCGGGCGCCACCGCCACCACTCCGGCAAGCCGCGCGCCCTGACGCTCGGCCAGGCGCAGCGCCAGGCACCCCCCCAGCGAGTTGCCCACCGCCAGCGCCGGCTGATGTGAGCGCCCGGCGGCGTAGCGCAGCACCGCCGCTCCGAAGTCATCGAGCTGCGGGAGGATGGCCTCCGGGCCGAGCCGGTCGGCACCGCCGAAGCCGGGCAGATCGACCGCCACCGCCCTGCGACCAGCGCGTGAGAGCAGCGCCAGCAGCTGCCGCCAGGTGTCCGCACTGTCGGCGTAGCCGTGGAACATCACGACCGGCGCGCCGTCCCCCTCCAGCTCCAGGACCCGGCTCTCGTAGCCGGCGAAGCGCCGGCGGTGCTCGACAGCGGCTGAATCACCGTGCCGCCGCTGCCGAGGATTGCTGCATCGCGTCCCCGAGCCTAAACCACGTTGCGGCCGTGAGCGCTCCCTCGCTGGGTACCGACCAGGTGCCGTCCGGCCGTCGCTATATCTTCGCAAAACGATGGAAGTGCGGGAACTTGTCGACGAGCAGGGCACTCGCGAGGAGCCGCCAGACGGCCCCGCGCGCAGCGCCGAGCAGATGGAGTGCGACCTGCGGGAGCTGATTGGCACCGTCCAGAACCCCCACCTGCAGCGGCTCCTGGCGCAGGTGTTCGGCGAAGGCACCGCAACCTGGAGGCACCTGCGGATCGCGCCGGCGGCCAAGCGCTACCACCAGGCGTACCGCCACGGATTGCTCGAGCACTGCCTGACGGTGGCTCAGGCCGTCGGCGCCATCTCGGCCACCTTCCCCGGGATCAACCGGGACCTCGCCGTCACCGGTGCGCTTCTGCACGACGTGGGCAAGCTCGAGGCCTACGAGCTGCACGGCGAGGCGATCTCGATGACCGATCACGGCCGTCTCTTCGGCGAGATTCCGCTCGGGTACTACCGCGTGCGCCGGGCGATCGAGGGCCTGGAGGGATTCCCGCCCGAGATCGAGCGAGGCCTGCTGCACATCGTCCTCAGCCACCACGGCTCGCTGGAGCACGGGAGTCCCGTGGTGCCCTGCACCCGGGAGGCGACCCTGGTGCACATGATCGACAACCTCGGTGGCAGGCTTGGCAGCTTCGACCGCCTGGAGAAGCAGCTGCAGAGCGAGGAGCGGTGGTCGGCCTACGACAGGGGGATTGGCGGCGGCGCTTACTTTGCCGCCCCGACCCGCGAGGCCGGACGCGAAGCCGCCTAGCACCGGTGTGGCGGCTCTGGTGCACCGTGTGCCAATTCTGCGCAAATAGCGGCACCGCTTCCTGACCCCCTTCCGGGGCTGAGCGGCCCGTCACTAAAGTGGCGGGCCGTGGCCAAGGACACCGAGAAGCTGATCCGCCAGCTGTCGCTGATCTCCTATCTGATGGCGGAGCGGCGACCGGTCACCGCTCCGGAGATCCGCCGGGACGTGGAGGGCTACAGCGTCATGAACGAGGACGCCTTCGCCCGGCGCTTCTATGCCGACCGCTCCGAGCTGGAGTCCCTCGGGATCGTGCTGAGCGTGGAGAAGCCCGCCGACGGCCAGGTGGAGCAGGAGAACTATTCGCTGCCCCCGGAGAACTTCCACCTGCCCGCGGTGGAGTTCACCGACGGCGAGCTGGCCGCATTGCGCACGGCGCTGCAGCTGCTCGACGGCGAGTTCGCCTATGCCGAGCCGCTGCGACTGGCCCTGCAGCAGATCTCGTGGGGCCGGCCCAGCCCGTTGGCGCTTCCCGAACAGCACACGGTGGCGCTTGGCATCACCGGCTCGGCCGGAGGCCACGAGGTCTCTCAGCGCCTGGCGAAGATCGAGACCGCGATCTTCCGCCGCAAGACGGTCGTCTTCGACTACTACACGATGGAGCGCGGCGAGGTCGGCGCGCGCCGGGTCGACCCCTACCAGCTGCTCCTCCAGGGCGGCCAGTTCTATCTCGTGGGACGCTCGCACGAGCGTGACGCCATCCGGGTCTTCCGGCTCTCGCGCATTCGCGGCAAGGTCGGCTACGCGACCAAGGCCGAACACGACTTTCAGCGACCCTCCGACTTCGATCCTCGGTTCTATGCCAACCGCATCGACTGGCAGTTCGGGGAGCCGATCGGCACCGGGGAGGTCTGGGTCAGCAGCCGCATCGCCTGGCAGATCGAGCGCCACTTCGGCCGCTATGGAGAATTTAGAGCCGGGGAGCAGGAGCACGGGAGCCTGTTCCTCACCGCCTACGCCAACGCGCGGCAGCTAGTCGCCTGGGTGCTCGGCCTGGGCGAGCACGCGCGTGTTTCCGGCCCTCCCGAGCTGGTCGACGAGCTCCGGGAACGGGCGGCGCTGCTGATCGAGCGCCACAGCGGGGAGCCGGACCTCGTGGCGGAGATGGCACCGGCCACGGCCACGCCCACCCCCACGCCCGCGGCTACGAGCAACGGCGACGCCAGCCACCACGGCGTGCCCGGCGACCTCGACGCCCAGCAGGCCGATGTGGCTATCCGGCCGGAGCGCTTCGCCCGGCTGGTGACACTGGCCAGCATCCTGATCCAGGCCGGCCGCGCCGCGCGCAAGCTTGACGCCCACGCCATCTGCGGGGAGCTGAACATCTCCGAAGCGGAGCTGCGCGAGGACATCTCCGTGCTGAACGTCGTCAACTTCGGCGCCGGCACCTACGTCCTCTACGCCGAGATCGGTCCCGACGGCATGATCGAGGTAGACCCCGAACCCTACGGCGACGCGTTCGCGCGGCCGGCCCGCCTGCTGCCGGTGGAGGCCAAGGCGCTGATCGCCGCCATCGACCTGATCGGCGAGCACATCCCGGAGGGCTCGCTGACCTCGGTGCGCGAGAAGGTCGTCGCGGCACTGGGTGAGGATCCCGTCCACGACGGCCTCCAGGTGGCCTCCGGTGCCGGGGACGACGCCGAGATCGCGGCCGTCGTCTCCCGCGCGATCGCCAGCCGCCGAATGCTCTCCTTTGAGTACTACAAGGAGAACGAGGACGAGTTCACCACCCGGGTGGTGGAGCCCTACGCGTTGATCAACGGTCGCGAGGGGTGGTATGTGGGAAGCTTCGACCCCGCCCGAGACAGCGTCCGTCACTTCCGCCTGGACCGGATCAAGTCGGCATCGGTGACCGACGAGCGCTTCGAGCCCCGGGCCGACGTCGACCCCGCCGCTGACGTCGAGGGCTGGCCGCGCACCGGCGAGGTCCCGGCCTCCCGCCGTGCCGTCGTCTGGATCTCCCCCGAGCGGGCGCGCTGGGCGCGCGAGGAGCGCACCGTGGTGGCCGAGCTCTCCGACGGAGCGGTGGTGGTGGAGCTGGGGTTCGCGGGGGTGGATTGGCTCGTGCGGGAGGTCCTCAAGGAGGCCGGCGACGCCGTCGTGCTGGAGCCCGAGGATGCCCGCAGCGCCGTGCTGGCGGCCGCCCAGGCGCTGCCTGCCGCCGCCGGCGTCGCCGTCCGGTGAGCCGTCGCGACCAGATCGCCATGCCGCCGGCCGAGGTGGCCGCCTTCCTGGAGGAGCAGCGGGTGGTGATCTGCGCCAGCAACGGGGTGCGGGGATGGCCGCACCTGATGCCGCTGTGGTACCTGATTCGCGGCGAGGGGCTGTGGGCTTGGACTTACGCCCGCTCGCAGAAGGTGCGCAACCTGGAGCGCGACCCCCGGGCCACCCTCCAGGTGGAGGCCGGCGTTCAGTACCACGAGCTGCGCGGAGTGATGGTGCAGGCGCAGACAGTCGTCCACCGAGAGCTGGGGCCGGTCGGCGAGCTCGGGGGGGAGCTGCTGGCACGCTACGGGGGTGTCGGCCAGACCCCGGAGGCCCGTGAGGCGATCCGGGCACAGGCGGCCAAGCGGGTGGCCCTCCAGTTCCGCCCGGAGCGGACCGCGAGCTGGGATCACCGCAAGCTTGACGAGCTTTACTGACCCGGACCCTGTTCGCGCGTTCGCCTGGTTACCCTCCCACCGGTGCAAGAGCTGAAGGGGCTGATCCTGTCAGGGGGCAAGGGCACGCGCCTGCGCCCCATCACCCACACCAGCGCCAAGCAGCTCGTGCCGGTGGCCAACAAGCCGGTGCTGTTCTACGGCATCGAGGCGATGGCCGCCGCCGGCATCAGGCAGGTGGGGATCATCATCGCGCCGGAGACCGGCGAGGAGATCCGTGCCGCCGCGGGCGACGGCTCCCGCTTCGGCGTCGAGCTCACCTACATCGTGCAGGACGAGCCGCTGGGCCTGGCGCACGCGGTCCTGACCGCGGAGCCGTTCCTGGACCAGGCGCCGTTCGTGATGTACCTCGGCGACAATCTGCTCCAGGGAGGCATCGTCGATCTGGTGGAGGCCTTCAAGGCCCATGAGCCCGACGCGCTGATCCTGCTGACCCCGGTCTCCAACCCCGAGCACTACGGCGTGGCGGAGCTGGACGGCGACAAGGTCGTGAGGCTGGTGGAGAAGCCGCCCGAGCCGCAGACCAACCTGGCCCTGGTGGGGGTCTACATGTTCACGCCCGCGGTGCACGACGCCGCCCGGGGCATCTCGCCCTCGGCCCGCGGGGAGCTGGAGATCACCGACGCGATCCAGCATCTGGTCGACCAGGGCCTGCGCGTGGAGCCGCATGTCGTACGCGGCTGGTGGAAGGACACCGGTCGCCTGGAGGACATGCTGGCCGCCAACCGGCTCGTGCTGGACACGATCGAGGGCCACAGCGACGGTGAGCTGATCGACTCCCAGGTCGATGGCCGCGTAGTGATCGCTGCGGGCGCCCGACTGGAGCGCTCGGCGGTGCGCGGGCCGGCGATCATCGGCGCCGGGGCGCAGCTGACCGACTGCTACCTGGGGCCCTACACGGCGATCGGCGACGGGTGCCAGATCCAGAACGCCGAGGTGGAGCACTCGATCCTGTTGGCCGGGGCCAGTGTCCGTGACCTGGCCGGGCGGATGGAGTCCTCGCTCCTGGGTCGCAACGTCAAGATCGGCCGCGACCATCGCCAGCCGCGGGCCTTCCGCTTCCTCGTCGGCGACAACTCCGAGATCAGCATCCTCTGAGTCCCTGTCGACCGGAGGTTTCGCCCGCGCCCAGCCGGTGAGACTGAACGCCATGACACAGACATCGCAGTCAAGCCCGACCGAGCAGGATCCGAGCGACCTGCCCCACGAGTCCCCCAGCGAGACGGCGAAGCGCGGCAGCGACGATCGTCGCGGCACCGTTAACCCCGCCGACAACCCCGCTCCAAGCAGTCCCGAGCCCGACAAGGACGCGCTGCGCAAGGGCGAGGAGAACCTCGACAGAGTCTAGCTCTACTGCAGAACGACTCTCTCATTAAATGAGAGCGCCCCGCCGCCGGCGGGATATGAGGCCGGAGTTACGGGGCGCGCTCGGGAGGAGAGGGTGTTGCAAGGGACATCATGCCCGCTGGATCTTTAGATGTCCAAGATGAGCTTCGGATCAAGCCTATAAGCTCCCCTTATGGATCTGCGACAGCTGCGCTACCTGGTGGCGCTGGCCGAGGAGCGTCACTTCACGCGCGCGGCAGCGCGTGAGCACATCGCCCAGCCGGCGCTCTCCCAGCAGATCAGGCGCCTGGAGGACGAAGTGGGGCTGGCGCTCGTCGAGCGCACCACCCGCCACGTCGCGATCACCCGCGCCGGCCAGCTGCTCGTGGCCCGCGCCCGCAGGATCCTAGCCGAGCTCGACGCGGCCCAGAGCGAGCTGCAGGGTGTGCGAGGGCTGCAGACCGGTCACGTGGCCGTGGGGGCCATGCACACGATGGGGCCGGTCGACGTATCGCTGGCGCTGGCCATCTTCCACGAGCGCCACCCCGGCGTGGAGCTGACGGTGCGGGAGATGTCCAGCGAGGAGCTGGCCGGGATGCTGCGCGTGGACGAGCTCGACCTCGCCTTTCTGTCGGTCACCGAGCGGATTGAGAGCCATGGCCTCGGGCTGCACCAGCTCGTCTCCGAGGAGCTGGTCGTGGTCCTGCCCCTGGGCCACCCACTGGCGGGGCGCCGGCGAGTGCGGATGGCCGAGCTCAGCGGCGAGCAGTTCATCAGCTACCGGGAGGGGGCCAGGCTGCGAGAGCTGCTTCGCTCCGCCGGCCTGCAGGCCGGCTTCGAGCCGCAGATCAAGCTTGAGTCCAACGAGAGCCAGCGCATCCGACGCTTGGTGGCTCGGAGAATGGGGGTGGCGATCCTGCCACGCTCGGACGCCGTCACTCCGGGGGCCGAGGTGGCGGTGGTCAAGCTCGTGCACCCCTCGTTGCATCGTGACATCACCCTGGCCTGGCGCGAGGAGCGGCGCCTGCCGCCGGCGGCCGCCGAGTTCCTGGAGCTGGCCAGGACCACCTTCGCCGAGCGCGAGGCCGAGCCCGCTTGAGGCGGATCACACCCGCGCGGTGTCGCGCCGGAACCGCCAGACGGCTCCGGCGACGAAGATCCCCAGCCAGACTATGAGGTTGAAGACCCAGGTCAAGTGGAGGCTGCCGCCGGTGAGCGGGTAGTGCACGAGCTGGCTGAGACCGTACAGCGGCGTGTACTGGGCCAGGGTCTGCAACGTGGTGGAGAACTGGCTCAAGGGGATGAACACGCCTCCCCCGAACGCGCAGATCATCAGCGCGAACCCGATGATCTGCATGACGTTCTCCGACGGCAGCAGGTAGCCGATGAACAACCCGAACGCGGCGAACAGCAGCGACCCGATCCACACGCACAGCGCGGTGATGATCCACACGTGCGCCGGCATCGACGGCTTGCCCGTGATCGCGCCGACGATGTAGACGGCCAGGAGCGCAGCCAGCCCGAGCACCAACGAGGTCAGCATCTTGGTCACGATGTAGGCGGTCGCGCTGAGCGGTGTCAAGCGCAGCTGCCGGCTCCAGCCCGCGGCGCGTTCGATCGAGACCATCCGCGCGTTACTCGGCGACCGCGGAGATCTCGGCCGCGCAGCGGCGCTGGAGCGAGCACTTCCAAGCCGGCCCGCCGGCGTGGAACGGCGTGTTTGCCGGGATCCTGCACGACTTCCCCGAGCGCGAGCGCGCGCGCCGAGACGCCTTTCGCCGCACTGCTCGCCTGGCCGGCTACGGCCTGCTGCGTCCGGGGCTGCTGATCTGCCCCGATGACCGCTGGGCGCAACTGGCGGGCCGGTTCGCCGCCGAGGAGCGCGATGGGCGCCTGCTGCGTGTCGGCCTGACGCTCGCAGTCGATGACCTTCGGAGAGTCACCGCCGACGTGTGGCAGCTTGACGCTGTCGCCCGGCACTACCGCCAAGTCACCGAGCGCACCCGCCGGGCACTGCGCGGCACCGGTGGCGAAGAGGAAGGACACACGGGCACGCCCGCGCTGCGACAGCTGCATGAGATCATGGGACCGATCTACGACGCGATCGCCAACGACCCAGCGCTGCCCGCGGCACTGCTCCCCGACGACTGGCCCGCCCACGACCTCGGACTCGCGGTCGCCGCCACCTTCCAACGCCTCGGGCCCAGCGCGGTCGCCCACGTCCGCACGTTGCAGACGGCGACCGAGTGAATCGGTGTCGCCGCCCAGCCCTTAAGACGGTGCTGCTGCACGCGGCGCTTGTGACCGCTTCCGCCGCATCCGCTCAGCCCGATCAACGCAAAGCAGACGAGCGCTATGGAGCGCACCAGGTCAGGCTCCGCCCAGCAGCGACAGCAGCCCGCTCGGCGTCTCGCTGCGACCGACGTGCACCCGCGGCATCGTCAGCGGCGCGCTCGTGCTCTCGGTGGTGCCTCCCGCGGTCGTGTAGGCCATGGTGAAGCCGGCCGCGCGCACGGCGGTGAGCACGTGGTCGTTGTAGGTACCGAAGGGATAGGCGAAGAAGTAGACGGGGTGGCCGAGCACCCGCTGAAGGACCCGGCGCGAGCCGGCGGTCTCCATACGCAGTTCCTCGGCGCTCAGCAGCCGCAGGTCGACGTGATGGGCGGTGTGATCGCCGATGTCCATGCCGGCGCTCTCCAGCGTCCGGATCTGATCGGCGCTGAGAAAGCCCGGCTCGGTCATCCGCCCGGTGATGACGAAGAACGTCGCCACCATGTGCAAGCGCTTCAGGGCCGGGAGGATGCGCGTGACGTCATCGACGTAGCCGTCGTCGACCGAGATCAGGACCGGCCGGCGCGGCAGGGTCCTGTGGCGGTAGAGGGCATCGAACAGCTGCGCCTGGGTGATCGCGTGGTAGCCGGCGCTGTGCAGCGCGCTCATCTCGGCGACGAAGTTCGCCGGGTCGACCTTGAGGTCGGGCAGGCCCACGGCGCTGAGCGGCGCGACCCGGTGATAGGTCAGCACCGGTACGTGCACGCTCTGCGGCGGCGCGCCCGCCGGGGGAATCAGGGCGGGCATGGAGACCGCCCGGGTGTCCGCCCCGCCGAGACCGGCGCTCCTCCGATGAGGGGAGGTCTTGGCGCCCGCGCTGCTGCCGGCCCCCCCGCCGGCGCCTGAACCCGAGCCGGCGCCGCCGCCCGAGCCGCAGCCCGCCGCAAGCAGGAGCGCGACGAGCGCGAGAACCACGGGCACGAGCACTGCCCTCGAGCGGTGCGGGGACTGTCCGGGGTTGCCTCGCACGCGGCCGAAGGCTAGCGGGTGCCGTGGCTAGCCTCCGGGTGATGAGACAGGCTCCCCCCGAGGTGCGCGAGCGCCTCCTCCAGGCCTGGCGGGGCGAGATCGTCGCCGGCTCCGTCTACGACCTGATCGCCCGGCGGATGCCCGAGCGGGAAGCCGACATCCTGCGGCGGATGGCCCAGGCCGAGAGCGGCCACCGCACCCGCCTGGAGGCCCGGATGGGAGAGCTGGGGATGGAGGTGCCCGATGCCGCCGGCGTGCGTCTGCCGCTGTGGTTGCGCCTGCAGGCGAGGATCGCGCCCATCGACCGGCTCCTGGCCGCCCGGGAGGCAGCCGAGGACGAAGAGGTCGACGAGCTGTACAGGCGCTCTACCGGAGACGCCGTCACCGACCGGCTGCTGCGCGAGATTCGCAAGGAGGAGCGCTCGCACTCGCTGGCTGTAAAGGACATCCGCTCCGATGGCGGTCCCGGCAGCCGGCCCCCTGAGGACCCGAGCGGGCCCGCGGGCAGCCCCGCGGTGCTGAGCGCACCGGGCCCGCAGACGCGTCTGGATCGGATCCTGGGGCGGGAGAAGTGGCACCGCACCGGCGGTGGCTGGATCTCCGGCGCCATCTACGGCGCCAACGACGGCTTGGGCGCGGTGTTCGGGATCGTGGCCGGCGTCTCCGGCGCCACCGGGGGCTCCAGCTCGGTGCTCACTGCCGGGCTGGCGGCCGCGATCGCCTCAGCCCTGTCGATGGCCACCGGCGCCTTTCTGGCGGAGCGCTCCGAGGCCGAGGTCCACGCTGCCAACGTGGAGCGTGAGCGGCAGGAGATCGCCGAGCACCCCGAGGAGGAGAGGGAGGAGCTGTCCCTCTTCTACCAGCTGAAGGGGATCGACGAGAAGACCGCCAACGAGCTGGCCGAGCGGATGTCCCAGCACCCCGACGCGATGCTGGAGGCGCTCGCGGTGGAGGAGTTCGGAGCCGCGGCCGCCGGGGACCAGGGTAACCCGCGCGAGGCCGCGCTGGCCGCGGGGGTCTCCACCGGCCTTGGCGCGATCGTGCCCGTGATCCCGTTCATGCTCACCACCGGCACCGTGGCGATCGTCGCCGCGGCAGTGGTCTCGCTGGTGGCGCACTTCCTCGTCGGCGCGGCGAAGTCGCTGGTGACGCTGCGCAGCTGGTGGTCATCTGGGCTGGAGATGACCCTGGCCGGCGTGATCGTCGGCGGCGCCACCTACCTGGTGGGTCTGGCGCTGCCCACCTAAGCCCGCTCCGTGGAGGGACCTCCAAGCTCCGCGAGCGCGCGGCGCAGCGAGGACACCTCGGCCTCCAGTGTCGCCACCCGTCGCTCCAGCTCGCCATCCGCCGGCTCCGTTGCGTACGCGCGCGGCTCGGGGGCGTGCGAGGCCGGCTCCGGCTCCGCTGGTGGGAAGCTCTCGGGGGGCCGCAGCGGCAAAGGCTCCTCGGCGCCGCCTGCGTCCTCGTCGCCCAGCAGGTGGACGATGCGATCCTCCTTTTGGCCCGGCCGGCGACCCAGGCGCTGGACGTAGCCGCGTTCCGAGAGCGCCTCCAGCACCCGCTCCACCTCGCCCAGCGACCCCAGGTTGGTCATCCGCTCGCTGCGGCCCTTGAGCTCGCCGGGGGTCTGGGCCCCGCGGAGCAGCAGCACCGCCAGCAGCGCCAGCCCCTCCCGACCGAGTCCGAGGCCCTCCTCGGCCAGGTGGCGATACTTGACCGACCGGCTGCTGTGACCGCTGGCCAGGCGCGCGAGCCCGTAGCGGCAGAGCCGCTGCGCCGCCTCTCTCACCACCGCCTCGTCGTAGTCGGTGACGGGATCGCGGTTGGTCGACTGGTTGCAGGCCAACCGCAACGCGTTCAACGACAGCGGATACCCGTCGGGGGTGGTGAAGCGCTTCTCGATCAGGCAACCGAGAACGCGCTGCTCGGGACCGGTGAGTGCCGTCAGATGCACCGCGGCGGACGGACCCTCAGCACTGGATGCCCTCGGCGGTGGAGGCTTCCCGCTCCAGCTCCGCCAAGGTGATACCCGGTCGCTCCTTACGGCACTGCGCCAGCGCCCGCTGGGCCTCCTGCGCCGCTCCCGGCGTCGGTGAGGCGCCCCCCGAAGGGGGCGGGGAGCTGGGTTGGGCCGTGGTGGTGGCCGCGGGGGGTGTCGCGGATGACGCCGCACTCGAGGGGACCGTGGCCGTGCTGCTGCCCGTCGAGGACGAAGTCCCACTGGTGGGGACGGTGCGCTGAGCGGTGCTCGTCGCAGTCGTCGAGGCAGTGGTCGAAGCCGGGACCCTGCTGGAGCTGGAGCTGGAGCTGCTGCGCGACGAGGTGTGGCTGCTGCCTCCGCACCCCGCCAGGGCGAGGGCGCCGACCAGCGCGCTGATGACTAGCTTCTTCAAGTGCAATGCCTCCTGTACGCCTATGTCGAAGAGGACAGGATGGCGCATGTGGGGCGCTGGTGGGCTCTTCGACGGTTCCTTCACCAGAACGTCACACGAGATCACCCCGTTGTTATCCGCGTCGTGACCCGCAGGGTCGATGCTGACGGCCATGACAATGAGAAGCCGTGCCGACATGCACGTTCATTCGACGGCGTCGGAGCTGTCGAAGCTCGGGGTGCAGCGCACCCTGCAGCTACCGGAGTGCGCCACGCCCCCCGAGGAGGTCTACGCGCTGGCCAAGCGCCAGGGGATGGACTTCGTGACGATCACCGACCACGACACGATCGACGGGGCGCTTAAGTTGGCAGAGCTCCCCGACACCTTCATCTCCGAGGAGCTGACGGTCGCCTTCAAGGGTGAGCCGCAGGCCGTGCACGTCCTCTGCTACGGGATCACCCCGGAGGATCACGAGTGGCTGCAAGCGCACAACGACGACGTCGAGGCCTGCGCCGAGTACCTCCACGCCCGGGAGCTCACGACCGCCCTGGCTCATCCGTTCTACGCCGTGGGGGCGCCGCTGACCCCGCGCCACCGGCGGCGCCTGGCGCAGCTGTTCCCGATCTGGGAGACGCGCAACGGCTCGCGCGCCAAGGAGCTCAACCTACCGGCGTTCGTCTACATCGAGACCCACGGGGGAACGGGTATCGGGGGCTCGGACGATCACGCCGGCATCGACATCGGGCGCACGTTCACCGAGACCCCGCCGGCGGCCACCCCGCAGGAGCTCCTGGCCCACGTCCGCGCCGGTGCGGCCACGTCGCACGGCGATCAGGGCGGGGCCGCCAAGTGGACCCATGCGGCGATGGCGCTGGCGATCCGCTCTCTGCCCCACGGCAGCGAGGTGGCCCGTCCGAGCCCCGCTGCGGTCCTGCAGATCGTCGAGCGGCTGATGCGCGAGGGCGAGGCGCGTCACGGCGTGGCCACGCGCGACCTCGGTCCCGACGACGCCTTGGGGCTGCTGCGGGCGTGGCTGGAGGAGATCGACCTCGGCACCGACGAGCGAACGTTGCTGAGAATGCTCCAGGACGGAGAGCTGAGCCACTCCGACCTGTGGCGGCGGGCGCGCCGCGCCCACGAGCGCAAGCTGGCGCGGGTGGCTAACGCAGCGGCGCAGGCGCTGGACGGGGACGGGGGGCTCGACCTGCCGGGCGCGGCCGCCGGGCTGTTCGATGCCTGCCTGCCCGCCATCCCCTACGCGGCCGCCGGCGCCTTCCTGCACCGTGAGAAGCGCCGGCTCACGCGCAGCGATGGCGAGCGCCCGCGAGTGGCGATCGTCGCCGACGGCGTGCAGGCGGTGCACGGGGTCACCCGCACGCTGGAGCAGATCCGCGATCGCGGTGTACCCGGCTACGAGGTCGAGGTGCTGGGCACCGATGCCGGCGTCGACCGGCGCCTGAGCGCGGTCGCCGAGCTGGAGGCGCCCTTCTACGCCGGGCTGCGCATCGGCGTCCCCAGCCTGCCGGCAATGGTCGACGCGCTCAGCGAGGGCCGCTACGACCTGGTGCACGTCTGCGCCCCGGGACCTGCCGGGATCGGCGCGGCGATGCTGGCGCGGCTGCTGGAGCTGCCGCTCGTGGGCAGCTACCACACCGAGCTGGCGGCCTACACGGCCCTGCGCAGCGGCCAGGTGGAGCTGGAGACGCTCGCCAATACGGCGCTGGCCATCTTCTACGGGGCCTGTGAGACGGTGCTCTCCCCCAGCCCGGCCAGCGACGGCCGGCTGCGGGGGCTGGGAATCCAGCCGGGGCGCATCGCGCGCTGGGACCGCGGCGTCGACCTTCGGCGGTTCTCGCCCGCCCATTGCCGGCCGGGGCTGCTGCCGGGGGACAGGAATGTCCTCTACTGCGGGCGGCTGACCCGCGAGAAGGGAATTGATCTGCTCGCCGACGCGTTTCTCACCGCGCGCGCCCAGGACCCGCGGCTCCATCTGGTGCTGGCCGGGGGCGGCCCGGAGGAGGAGGCGCTCCGAGAGCGGCTGGGGGAGTGCGCCACGTTCCTGGGCTGGCTGGAGGCCGAGCAGCTGGCCCCGGTGTACGCCAGCGCTGACGCTTTTCTCTTCGCCAGCCGCACCGACACCTTCGGGCAGGTCGTGCTGGAGGCTCAAGCCAGCGGGCTGCCGGTGGCGGCCGTTGCCGAGGGAGGCCCGGCGACGTTGATCGAGCACGGCGAGAGCGGCCTGCTCGCCCCCGCGCAACCGCAGCCGCTGGCGGAGTCGCTGCTGGCGCTGATGCAGTCGCCGCGGTTGCGTGAGCGGGTGCGTCGGGGTGGTCTGGCGGCGGCGGAGGCCTGCAGCTGGCAACGGTCGCTGGGGCGGCTGGCGGCCGGCTACGGGCGGGCGCTTCCCGTCAGCGCCGGCGCGCGGTCGAGCCTTAGGGTGGCTCTCTAGAGACAGCCTCCAAGCCAGGATCCCGCCGGCGGCGATAGGCTGGCGCCCATGGCTCCCGGCCGGATCGACCTCCGCCATGCTGTGGTGGCGGTCACCGGCGCCGCGCGGGGCATCGGCCTGGCTACCGCCGAGCTGTTCCTGCAGGAGGGGGCGAGGGTCTGCCTGGCCGACATCGACGGAGAGGTGGTGGCCGACGTGGCTCGGACGATGAGCCCGCGCGCCCATCCCTTCCAGGTCGACGTCGTCGCCGAGGCCTCCTTTGCCGCCTTTGTGGCCTCGGCGCAGGGGACGGTCGGGCCGATCGACGTGCTGGTCAACAACGCCGGTGTGATGCCCACCGGCCGCTTCCTCGACGAGTCCATGACGACCACCGAGACGGTGTTCGGCGTCAACGTCGCCGGACCGGCGAACGGCATGCGGCTGGTGCTCCCGGGGATGATCGATCGTGGCCGCGGTCACATCGTCAACGTCGCGTCGCTGCTGGCCCGGACCGAGCTGCCGGGGCTGGCCAGCTACACCGCCTCCAAGCACGCCGTGGCCGGCCTGACCGGCGCCGTCCGGGGCGAGCTGCGGGGTACCGGCGTGACTCTGACCACCGTTCTGCCGGGGATTGTCAACACCGAGCTGAGCTCGGGCATCGCGATCCCGCTGGCCCGGCTTGTGCGCGTACAGCCTCGGGACGTGGCCCGGGCGATCCTCGACAGCTGCGGGTCCCGTCCGCACGAGGTCACGGTGCCGCGCTGGATGGCGCTGTATCCGATGCTGAGACCGTTCATCCCCGACCGGCTGGAGGAGCTGGTCCGCCTGGTGCTGGGCGACGACCGTGCGCTGAGCGGCGTCGATCCCCAGGGGCGGCCGGACTATCAGGAGCGGATCGCCAGGCAGTGGGACGGTCCGCACCGATGAGTCCCGCCGGAAGCCGAACCGGGTTCCGCAAGCGCAGGAAGAGTGGCCACGGGGGCGACTCGGCTTCGGACCGGCTGCTGCTGCTGATCGCCGCCGAGCGCTCGGTGCGGTCCATCCTGCTCATCGCGGGCGGAATCGTGGCCGTGGTCCACCTGAACGCCGACTGGGGGCGAACGCTCAGCCATCTCGCCCGTGACGTCGGCCTCGACCCCCGCCAGAACGCAATCGGCCACCTGATCTCCCGCGCCGGTGCGCTCAGCGCCAAGAAAAAGGTGGAGTATGGAGCGGTCGCGATCGCCTACGGGCTGCTGGAGGGCGTCGAGGCCTACGGACTGTGGCGCCGCCGACTCTGGGCGGAGTACCTCACGATCGTCGCCACGGCGCTGCTGCTGATCCCCGAGGTCGACACGCTGCTCAAGAAGGCGACGGTGCTGAAGGCCGCCGGCTTTGTGCTGAACCTGGTGATCGTCATCTTCCTCATCATCCGCGTGCGCCGCAAGGGTCGCCGGCAGGGACAGGGCTGAAGCGCAGCGCCAGCTCCCGCAGGGCGCTGGAGGAGCAGTTGCACGCGCCGGCTCCAACGGGCCTGGCGCATCTGGAGGATCGGCATCTGGAGGATCTGGCCGGTTCGATCCGCAAAGCGCGCCATCGCCAGGCCGCAGAGCTGGCCAGCGCCGGCGAGAAGGCCTTTGCGCTCGTGCCGCGACTGCTGCGCGGGCCGGTGCGCAAGGTGCTCGGCTGATGAGCGAGCAGCTGCAGGCCCGCGCCGAGATCCTCAAGCTGGCGCGGCTGCTGGAGCGTGATCCGGAGAGCCTCGACTACCTCCACGGGATCCCGGTCGCCGATCTCCGCAGCCTGCGCGAGCAGGTCACCGAGGTGCTCTTCAGCGCCCACAACCAGCTTCTCTCCCGCCTGGCCAGGGCCAGCAGGCTGCTGCCCACGCCGTTGGTGGCCACGATCGGGGAGCGGGCCTTCGGGCCGTTGCTCTCCGCCCGGCTGGCGGCCCTGCTCGACCCGGTGCGGGCGGTGGAGATGGCGGGCAGGATGCCCGTGCGCTTCCTGGCCGACGTCGCGGTCCAGCTCGATCCGCGCAGGGCCAGCGGGGTCATCGCGGGGATGCCGCCGCAAGCGATCGCGCGGATCACGCGAGAGTTGCTGGCCCGCGGCGAGTACGTGACGATGGGAAGCTTCGTCGGCCACCTGGGGCCAGATGCATTCAGGGCGGCTGTCGATCAGATGGATGACGCGGCCCTGCTCCAGGTGGCGTTCGTGCTGGAGTCCAAGGACAGCCTCCAGGGGCTGATCGCGCTCCTGCCGCCCGAGCGGATCGACGGCATCATCGACGCGGCGTCGCGCGAGGACCTCTGGCCGGAGGTTCTCGACCTCCTCAGTCATCTGGACACCGAGCAGACGCGCCGCTTTGCGGAGTTGCTCTCAATCCAGGCTGAAGGGGTGCTGGAGCGGATCGTGAGCGTCGCCCGCGAGGGCCAGCTTTGGCCCTACCTGCTGCCGCTGATTCCGTTCCTGCCCGAGCCCGGGAGGGGACGGGTCGACGAGATCCTCGGCGGGCTTGACCTCTCCGCGGAGGAGCGGGAGCGCCTGGGGGCGGCGCCGAGCTGACCGCGACTTCCCGTGCCCAGGACGGTTATAGACAGCTATGCGTCACGGCCCAAGGCTCCCGCGTGTCACCATGAGTGAGATGCACTTGAGGATCCGGATCATCGTCGCGTGCGCGGCTGCGCTGGCCATGGCGGTCTGGCTGGCGCCTGCCGCACCAGCGCTGACGAGCTCCAACAACACCCCTTTTCCCGCCAGCAGGGTCCTCTCGGGCGCCAAGTGGACGAGCGCGCGCCACAATCCGCCGCCCAACCAGTTCGGCGACATCCTCCCCACCCCATGGGCCGATGACGGCAACCTCTACGTGCTGATGGACGACGGCGGCACCGACGCTCCGGCCAACGGGGCGCTGTGGCGCAACTCGTTTGCGCAGATCACCGGAAACCCGCTGAGCCTCAATTTCCGCCGTATCGGCGTGACCCCGCCGGCAGCCACCTGGAGCCAGATCCACCAGAACCGCTCGCTGTGGACCGGCCCCCTGGGCCACTACTACTCCACCGGCTTTGCCGTGGTCAACCACGTCTTCTTCGCCACCCAGGACAACAACTGGAACTACAACGCCAACGCGCCCTTCCGAGGCCTGGCCGGCATCGCCTACTCCACCGACCGCGGCGGACATTGGCACTTCCCGGCCAAGCCCTTCCCGAGCGCGACCGGCAATCTCAACTGGGTGCAGTGGGGACGGGCTCGCCAGGCCCCCGACGGCTACGTGTACGCGATCGCCTCCGAGCGCGAGTTCAACGCCAGCAACCTGATCCTCGGCCGCAGCCGACCAGACATCGCCGACATGACCGACCCCAGCCGCTGGCAGTGGGCCTCGGGCACGGTGACGAGCTCGACCGCCTCCACGGCCTGGTCAAGTCAGGTCCAGCAGGCCACGCCGATCCTACGCTGGCCCAACCACATCACTTATCCCCGGATGACCTACGACCCGGGGCTGCACCGCTATCTGCTGAGCTACACCTACTCCTACGCCGCCAAACCGCCGGGCGTGTGGCGCGCCGGGTCGGAGCTGGTGGTCATGGAGGGACCCCACCCCTGGGGCCCGTTCTCGTTCGTCACCCGGGGGACGTACTTCGGCCCCTCCAACGGCTACGACCCCGCCTTCCCGGTCAAGTGGATCAGCCGTAACGGCCTTGACATGTGGATGGTCTGGGCGGCGAACTTCGACGGCTGCAACCGCGGGCTGAGCTGTGGCGGCGCCTACGGCTTCAATTACCAGCGCCTGCACCTGAACCTCGCCGGACCCACGAGCCACTCGGGCGGGGCCGCGCAGACGGCTGCGGCCGGGCCCCCGAGGCCGCCGGCCGCATGGCGCGGGCTTCAGGCGACGCCGCCGCGCGTCCGCGTGCCGCGCCTCATCGGCGCTCCCCGCGGCTGACCCCGCGACCACCGGCGACCGTCCGCATTCTCCGCGGCCGCCGGCAACCTTCGGCACTCCCAGCCCGTAGCGGGGTGTCGCTGCTCGGCGTCCCGATGTAGGCGCAGCGCTTTGACAACGACACTATCGCGATATTCGTTACGTCTGTCGCAATAAACGTAGAAAGGACAAACATGAGACCCATGTTTTCGACATCCTCTGAGCCGCTGCCCACCCGCTGCGGTCACCATCACCATCGTGGCGGCGAACGCCACGGATATCGCGGAGACTGGGGCCGTGGCTTCGGGCCCCGCGGCGGGCGCAGGAGGGGTCGCGGCGACATCCGCGCCGCCATCCTGGCGCTCCTGGCCGAGGAGCCGAGGCACGGCTACCAGATCATCGGTGAGATCTCCGAGCGCAGCGGGGGTGCATGGCACCCCAGCCCAGGATCGGTCTACCCGACCCTGCAGCAACTCGCCGACGAGGGGCTCGTGACCACCAGCGAGACCGATGGTCGTCGCATCCACGAGCTCACCGAGGCCGGCCGCGAGCAAGCCGCCGCTCGTGAGGGCGCGGCTCCCTGGGAGACCGGAGCGCATCCCGGCGAAAGCCACGCGGGACTGCGGGAGCTCGGCTTCGGCGTAATATCGCCGCGGCCTGGCAGGTCGCAGGAACCGGCACCGAGGCTCAGGTCACGGCGGCGCAGGAGATCCTGCGCGAGACCCGCAAGCGCCTGTACCGCCTGCTCGCTGAGGAGGCGTAGAGGCCCAAGGCCCGGGGCGGGGGCGCTGAGGCGACCCCGCCCCGGGCCCTCCTTCGTCTCGAACGACGTTCGCCCCGGCCTAAAGGATTTGCGGCCGGGTGCCGACTCGTCTACTGCGTCCTTTGACCAGGTCCGGCGGGTAATATGCGCCGCGCCTCCGGCTCCGCCGGGTCACCACATGGAAACGGACTCTCCATCTCCCCCGCTGGCTGAGCGCGCGCTGGCCTGGTGGCGCTCGACCGGCGAGCACGCGCACGAGGTGGACACGGTCAGTGCGACGAAGCTGACCGCGGTCATCGCCCTGCTCATCGCCGCGATGCAGGCGGTCTTCCTGGTCATCAACCCGCCGACGCACGGCCTGGGCTCGGCCGGGTGGGTCCTCGGCGCGGGCCTGGTGACCGCCCTGGCCATCGGTGGATGGACGCTGTTTGACCGCCGCACGCCGCTGCAGGTGGATGCCATCTTCCTGGTGGCCGCCGCGGGCATGGTGCAGGCGGCCGTCATCTGCGCGCTGACCGCCGGCGAGCCGGAGCGGCAGCTGATCGCCCTGTGGCTTGCGCTGAGCACGGCGATCAGCCCCCGGACCCGCGCCCTGATGGCGCTCAGCTTCGCCTACCTGGTGGGAGCCCTGCCGCTGATCGGGACCCACATCGATACCCGGGAGGGAGCGCAGCTGCTAGGCGACGCCATGCTGTGGGCCGTCTTCGCCGGGCTCGTGCACCTGCTGCTCGCCGGCATCCGCCGCCAGCGCCAGGCCTTCCAGACCGAGCGCATCACCCTGGAGGACCTGGCGCGCCGGGACGAGCTCACCGGCCTGGGCAACCGGCGCGCCCTGCAGGAGGCCCTGGACGAGCTCGATCGGGCCGTGCAGGCTGACGAGCTGCGCGCCGGGACGCTGGCCATCTTCGACATCGAGAGCTTCAAGGAGATCAACGACATCGACGGTCTGAGCGCCGGCGACCGATGCCTGCGTCAGCTCGCCGAGAGCGTGCGCCGTGCCGCTCCCGCGGGCAGCGGGACCTTTAGGTGGGGCGGCGACGAGTTCGTGGTGGTCCTGCCCGATCACGATCTGGCCAGCGCGCGTCGCGTGATCCTGACGCTTCAGGCTGCGGTGGCCGACGGTTGCCACACCACCACCAGGAGGCGGCTGGGCACGCGATGGGGACTGGGCGAACTGCGTCAGGGAGTGGCACTTGGTGACGCGCTGGCAGCCGCCGACATGGAGCTGCTGGAGCAGAAGGGCAGCGAGCCCGAGGAAGTCGCCGAGCCGCGGATGCTCGACGGTCCACGGCGCTTCGCCCGGACCCGCTGAGCGCTACCGGCGAGCGCGAACTGGCGCCGGCCCGGGGCTGGATATGTCCAGGCCGCGCAGCGCCGCCCCCACTGCCTGCACCGTGCGGGTGGGCGGTCGCCGACGGACCTCGTCGACGAACAGCTCTACCACCTCGGGATCGAACCAGCTCCCCGCGGATCGTTCCAGCTCCGCGCAGGCCTGCTCCACCGTCATGGTCTCCCGGTAGGGGCGATCGGCGGTCATGGCGCTGAACGCATCCGCGACGGCGATGATCCGGGACTCGAGCGGGATCGCGGCGCCCACGAGGCCCTCCGGGTAGCCCGACCCATCCCAGCGCTCGTGGTGGTGCAGCACCGGATCGGCGAGCGGCGCCACGGAGGGCACCTCGCGCAGCAGGCGCGCGCCGATCACCGGGTGCAGGCGAATCTGGCGCCATTCGTCCTCGTCCAGCGGGCCAGGCTTGAGCAGGATCCGCTCGGAGATGGCGATCTTACCGATGTCGTGCAGCAGCGAGCCGAAGCGCAGACGCTCGCGACGCTCGGAGTTGAGACCGAGGCGCCGAGCCACGGCCACAACGTAGTTGCTGACCTCGTCGGAGTGGGTGCGCAGGTCCGGGTCCTTGACCCGGATGGTCTCGGCCAGCATCCGCACCACCGAGACATACGAGTCACGCAGCTCGCTCTGCAGGCGGCCGTTCTCCAGCACTGCCCCGGCCTGATCGCCCAGGGCCAGCAGGACGTCGTCGTCGAACTCGCTGAACCCGCCCGCGCGATTGGCACAGGTCACCACGCCGAGCAGCACGTCGGAGACGTAGATGGGCAGGGCGACGAGGTTCTGCAGCTCCCCCGGCGGGGAGCCGGGGCCCGGCTTGGGATGGTCATCGCGTGCCGCCCGGTCACGGTTCAGCGCCAGCGCGGCGAGACCGAGCACCATCGGGCTGCACGCCAGCTCGTCGCTGAACCCGATCGCGGCCACGACCTCCCAGTCCTCCGGCGAGGTTCCAGGCGTCTGGCCGAACTCAGCCGGCCTGAGGAGCATGCCCTTCTCCGCCTCCAGCAGCCCCGCGGCGATCTGCACGATCATCGTGGGCACGTCGCTGGGGTCGGCGAGCGCCTCCTGCGCGCGGTGGAGCTCCACCAGCTGCCGGCGCAGCTTGCGGTTGTGCAGCTCGGCGCGGCCCTGCCGCTCGTAGGCCGCAAACGCCGCGACGCGATCACGCTGCCAGCCATACAAAGCCAGCGACCCGGCGCTCATCGTCATGACCACCAGCGGCAGAGCGGCGGCGATCGAGGCGCCGGACACCGCGAGGATGAGCAGGTAGGTGAGGGCGAGCCCCAGAATCGCCGCGGCGATGAAGTAGATCGTCCGATCCACCGAGCTCTGCTCGGGGGTGTTGATCAGCCGCTGCCAGGCGTCCTGCTGGCGCTGTTGGGTGCTTCCGGCATCCGAGCCGCTTGACACGTCTCTGAGCGTACTCCGTGACCGAGGCGGCTGTCGAGAACCGGCGCGGTGAAAATCATCTTGCGCCAGGTGGCGTGTTCTCCGCGGCGAGGGCACCGAGGAGCATCTGCACCCAGGCACGGACGAGCTGCTCGTCGTCCACCGGAGCAGGGACGCCCAGGACGCTCCCGAGCAGGCAAGAGGAGTAGAGCGCGGCGAGCGAACCCGTCGAAGCTGGCGCTGGCCGGCGGTCGGTCCAGGCCGTGAATACGCGTGCCGGAGAGACAAGGTGCGCTGCAGGGTGAAGGTGGCGTGCGTGACGCTGAGGTCGTTCATCGGGATCCTTTCGGTGGTGGGGTTTGTGGTGTGGTCGGGTTCGCCGGTGGCACGGCCGCGGCAAGCTCCTCCGCCAGCCGGTCCAGGCGTCGCTCCCAGGCGGTGCGCTGGATGGCGATCCAGCTCTCGGCCCGTCGCAGGACCTCTGGCTGGAGCCGGCATGTCCGCACTCGGCCGACCTTCTCCGAGCTGATCAAGCCCACGTCCTCCAGCACGCTCAGATGCTGGACCACGGCTGGAAGTGACATTGGCAACGGCTCCGCGAGTGCGCTCACGGCCGCCGGGCCTCGCACCAGCCGTTCCACAATCGCTCGGCGGCTGGGATCGGCGAGCGCCTGAAACAGGGCTCTCCGGGCATGATCGTAGGTGACGTCACACGAACGCTCCTTCGTGTGGGAGTTTGAGATTGATCGGCCCGCAGGTGAGATGAACGAGGGCGAGAGCGGCGTTTGCGGAGTGAAATCCGTGGGCGCGGTGGACGATGAGCTTCACCTTGTTGTTCAGCGCTTCGGCGCGGGCGTTGCTCAGTTTCAGGCGACGGGCGGCGAGGATCCCGTCGCGGTGCTTGCGGATCGTTCGGCCCAAGCGGATGAACGGCCGTAATCGGCAGCGTGAGAGGCGGGCCAGGAGCCGGTCGATCAACTCGGCGACGGCGGATACGGTGAGGCCGGGCGCGAAGATCGCGCGGACCATCTCCTTCATCGCCCAGGCGCGTGTGCCGCGGATGCCGTGGCCGGCCGGGACGGTCGGGCAGGGGCCGAACGGGACCATGATCGCTGGCTAGCGCTGCTGGGCGCGTGTCGGGACGTTGCTCGATCTCATCGGGTCCAAAGCGGCGAAGAACTCATCAGCGGCGGCCTGGCCGTTGCCCTCGCAGCCCCACACCACGCAGCGGCGGCGGTGATCGCCGACGAGCGTGAGGTAGCGATGGCCTTTTCGCCACGCGACCTCGCCGATCGAGATCTCAAACAGGTCGCTGAGCCGATCCTCGGCGGCGAGCAGCTCGGCGGCGACGCGCTCAATCACCCGCCCGATCGTGTGCCAGTCGATCCGCGTCAGCCGGCAGGTCGCGGTCTTGTCGGTCTTCGTCGCCAGCCACGCGACCAGGTTCTCAAAATCGCGCGTGAACCGGGCGTCGGCACGGGCGAACGGGACGCCCTCGACCAGCGCGCCGTGCTCGGGGCAACGCAGCCGCCTCAGCCGAGCGTGGACCTCCAGGCGCCAAACCCCGAGATCGAGATGGCGCCAGACCGAGTCGTGATGCTGGCGGCTCTCGCGATTACGCGTCGAGAACTCGCACTTCGGGCAACGAAGACGACGACGGCACAACGCGACCGTGACCACGACGCGATCGGGCTCGAAGCCGAGCTTGCGGACCCACACCCCGGGCAGGTCAAGCAGACGAGAGAATGCGGCAGTGATGCGCATGGGCAACGACCTCCAGCTCGCAGTCGGCGGCGGATCCACCACAACAGCACGCCGACCAGCACACTGAGCGTCCCGTAGAGCTTCAGAAAGCTTGGCCCGCTGATTCCCCATGTGTCCAAGCCGGCAGCTACCACCACAGCACTCCTTCTGCTCCGGACGCACTAACAGCGGGAGTATGCGCCGATTGCCCGGCGCTGTGAACGCCTGCCGCTAGCCCCGCCCGCCCACGCCGGTGAGGAGCTCTCGCAGCCGCGCCGGCCCGCTGGTCGCTCGCGCCAGTGGCGGGGTGTCCAGGTCGGCACCGGCGCGCAGGCCGCCGAGCAGCTCCTGCAGCGCCTGGATGGCGGTATGCCGTGGCTTCCAGCCCAGCTCCGTCCGCGCCCGGGTGCAGTCCATCAGCGGGACCGCCAGGGCCATGTCCAGCCAGCCCGGCTCGGTTGGCTGCAGCCGCATCGCGTAGGTGGCCGCCGCCAGCGCGCGCACGGGCGAGGCGGGCATCTTGATCGGGCGCGCGTGGAAGACCTCGGCCAGCTCGCGGACCCCGATCGCGGGCTCGGCGGCCAGGTTGAACGGCCCGCGCGCGTCGGAGACGGTGGCCAGGCGAAAGGCCTCACCGACGTCGAGCGAGTGCACGGCTTGGAAGCGCAGCCGGGGCAGGTCGGGAATCAGTGGCACGAGCTGGGAGCGAACCAGGCTGCCGGGCAGCAGCGGGCCGAGGAACAGTCGCCGGATCTCGGTGGCGGCCTCGCGCTTGAAGATCAGCCCCGGACGCATCCGTACGACGCGCAGTTGCGGCTGCTCACGCTCGAGCCGGTCCAGCTGGCGCTCGGCCGCCGCCTTGTGGCGGGCGTAGAAGGAGCTCGGGGTCCCGTCAGTGGGCCAGGACTCGTCGACGTAGCGGTCCTTGGGGCCCTCCGAATAGGCGCCCACCGAGGACGCGTAGAGCAGCGCCGGCACCCCCGCCTCGACGGTGGCGCGGAACACGCGCTCGCTGCCGCGGACGTTGACGGCGTGCGTGACCGACTCGTCGCGGCCCGGCTGGATCAGCCAGGCCAGGTGGATGACGGCGTCGGCGCCGCGCAGCAACGGCACCAGCTCGTCGGCGACGATGTCGGCCTGAACGAACGAGGTCCGCGCGAAGGTCGCCTGCGGCCGGCGCCGGGCCACACCGACGATCTCCTGCACCTCAGGCGTTCCGGCGAGCGCCTGCAGGACGCTCGTGCCGACGTTGCCGCTAGCGCCGGTGACCACCACTCGCATGAGGCTGCCTCTACCCGTCATCGCACCCCTGAAGCCGGTATCCGGGCGCGGGGTGCGTCAGCCCGTGGGCGGGGGGTAGCCAAGACAGGCACACCACAACAACCCTGATGGAGGGCATCGTGAGCACATCGAGCAGCGAGGGCGGTCAGTCCACCGGCACCAAGGACAAGGATTACAACGTGATCTGGTACACCGAGCAGTGCCTGAGCAACGCGCTGCGCCTGGAGGAGTACGTCCAGGACGCCGACCGCGACGGCGACTCCGAGCTGGCGGACTTCTTCCGCCGCGCCCAGTCCGCCAGCCGTAAGGGCGGCGAGCAGGGCAAGGAGCAGCTGCGCAAGCGCTTCGCCTCCTGATCACCAGCATCTCCTCGACCTCCTCCTCGCTGAGCAGCCCCTGCTCCCGCAGCCATTGCCGGCGTCCGCGGAGGACCGGGCCGAGACCGCCTGAGTGGCGAAGCACGACCTCCGGTGAAAGGCCCTGTGCGGCGAGGGACTGAAGGCTCGCCTCCTCGCCCGCGACGGCCGAGTGCACGAGCAGCATCACCCCGCCGCGGTGCAGATGGTCGCCGGCAGCACGGCAGATCCTGTCGAGAAACCCGCGGCCGTCCGGCCCTCCCTCCCAGGCCTGCTGTAGCCCGCGGCGGGGGAGCCGCCCGTCGCGTCGGGGGTGGGGACATAGGGCGGGTTGGAGACGATCAGGTCAAAGCGCCGGCCGCGCAGCGGTTCGTAGAGGTCGCCGCGCCGCGAGTCGATGCGGACGCCGTTGAGGGCGCCGTTGAGTGCAGCGACGAGCACCGCCCAGCGGGAGGTGTCAACCGCAGTAACGGTGGCGCACCCGCTCCGGGCCGCCGCGATGGCCAGGATCCCGCTGCCGGTGCAGAGATCGAGTCCACTGGCCTGCGCGGGGAGCCGCTCGCGACGCAGGACCTCGACCGGCATCCGGCTGTCGCTGGGAGGCTGAAACACTCCGGGCAATGGGAGAAGCCGCACGGGCAGACCGTGATATCCCGCAGCCCGATCCGGCAAACCCGCCTCCCGGCGCGGCGGAGCTGCGGGCTGCCTTCGACGCCGCCCCCGCCTACACCATCGGGATCGAGGACGAGGTCATGCTCCTGGATCCCGAGACGCTGGAGCTGGCGCCGGTGGCCCAGACGCTGCTGGACCGCTGCCACGAGGGTGAACCGTTCAAGCTGGAGCTGCCCGCCTCGCAGCTGGAGATCGCGCCGGCGCCTCGCCGTGGGGTGGAGGAGCTGGCAGCAGAGCTGCTGGTGCTCAGGCGCACGGCACAGAGCCGGGCAGAGGGGCTCGCCGAGCTGGCCACGGCGGGGGTGCACCCCCTCAGCCGCGGGGTCGGGGCCCTGAACCGTCTCCCGCGCTACCGGGGGACATTCGCCCAGTACGGCGCGGTGGCCGCGCGCCAGCTGGTGTGCGCCCTGCAGGTGCACGTGGCCGTGGGGGAGGCCGAGCGGGCCCTGGCGGTGTACAACGCCGCGCGGAGCTACCTGCCGTGCCTGGCCGCACTGGGCGCCAACGCCCCGATCTACGAGGGCGCCGACACCGGGCTGGCCTCGGTGCGTCCGGAGATATGTCGTCTGCTGCCGCGGCAGGGCGTTCCGCCGGTGCTGGAGAGCTGGGAGGCGCTGGCGGAGACCTACCGCTGGGGGGCGGCGTTCGGCAGCTTCTCGTCGCGGAGCTGGTGGTGGGAGCTCCGGCCCCATCCGCGCTACGGAACGCTGGAGTTCCGAGTTCCCGACGGCCAGAGCGACGTCGCCGGGGCGGCGGCGCTCGCCGCGGTCGCGCAGGCGCTCGTCGTGTGGCTCGGCGAGCGCCATGAGGATGGCGAGGCACTGCCGGTGGCTCCGGCATGGCAGATCGAGGAGAACCGGTGGTCGGCCTGCCGGCACGGCGTGGAGGGGGCGATGGCGGACCTGCGCAGCGGCGCTCCCCGGAGCACGCGGGAGGTGCTGCACGAGCTGCTCGATCAGCTGGAGCCGGTCGTCCGGAGGCTGCAGAGTGCCACCGCGCTCGCTCATGCGCGAGCGCTGGTGGAACGCAACGGCGCGATCGTCCAGCGGGAGGTGTTCCGTGAAGCCGGCCCGGAGGCGCTGGCCCGGTGGCTGGTGGGACGCTTCCTTGCCCCGGGGGACGGGTAGCAGAGGCCAATGAGGGGGATCGTGCAACCGCGCGGGGAGATCAGCGCTGCGCTGTTGGCGAGGCTGCAGGAGGATGTGGGCCCGGTGAGAATCGGGCCCCTGCCCACGATCGCGGACCCGCTCGGCGACGAAGATCTGCAGCTGTCGCTGTACCTCTGCTACGAGCTGCACTACCGGGGCCTCTGCGGCGTCGACGACCGCTGGGAGTGGGAGCCCACCCTGCTGGCGCTGCGGCGGGAGCTGGAGGCGCGCTTTGAGCAGGCGCTGCTGGAGGCGGTGCCGATGCCAAGCGTGGTGCCCACCGATCACATCGACCTCGCGCTGCGCCAGATCTCCGAACGTGACTCGCCGCCGCTGTCCAACTACATCCGCTCCCGCGCGACCATCCCGCAGGTCCGGGAGTTCCTCGTGCACCGCTCCGCCTACCACCTCAAGGAGGCCGATCCGCACTCGTGGGCGATCCCGCGACTATGGGGACCGCCGAAGGCGGCGCTGATCGAGATCCAGGCCGACGAGTACGGCGGCGGGCGCGCGGAGTGGGTGCACGCGGAGCTGTTCGCGCAGGCGATGCGTGGACTGGAGCTGGACAGCCGCTATGGCGCCTACCTGGAGGTGATCCCCGGCATCACGCTGGCGACGGTCAACCTGATGTCGCTGTTCGGGCTGCACCGCCGCTGGCGGGCGGCGATCGTGGGTCACCTGGCGCTGTTCGAGATGACCTCCTCGATCCCCAACCGTCGCTACGCCGACGGCCTCCGGCGGCTCGGCTGTGACGATCACACCGCGCTGTTCTTCGACGAGCACGTCGAGGCCGATGCGGTCCACGAGAACATCGCCGCGGTTGACCTGGCCGGCGGGATCGTGCGTCAGGACCCAACCCTGGCAGCGTCGCTGATCTGGGGCGCCGAGGCGCTGGCGCACCTCGACGCGCTCTGGGGGGCTCACGTGCTGAGGTGCTGGCGGGAGGAGCGGACCTCGCTGCGGCGCGAGCTGTTGCAGGAGCCGGCGGAGCCGCTGGCGGCCCTCAGCGCTCCGTAAGCTGCGGGGACGGCGGCGCGCTGAAACCGACCAGCTTGTGGGTCCCGTCGCAGAACGGGCGCAGGCGCGACTTGCCGCAGCGGCAGAGGGCCACGGTGCTCCGGCGCGTGGGGATTGGTTCGCCGTGGCCGTCGAGCAGCTCCACCGGGCCGCGGACCAGGAGCGGGCCGTCACGGTATGGGGTGATCCGCACCACGTCGCTGGCAGGCATCCACTGGTAGACTTTACGCTCATGCGTTCCTGGGGCGAAGGCTTTACGACTCGGCCCCAAGGTTGCGGGACCTGCCCTCGACTCGCACGGCGGTAGCTGCGGAACGTCTAGCCTCCATCGAGCTGTTCGTACGGTGGCAAGACCACGGCGATCCGCGTGCGCGTGAAGAGCTCGTCACCCGCTTCCTGCCGCTGGCTCGCAAGCTGGCGCGCCGGTACAGCGGCGCCCACGAGCCCTTCGACGACCTCCTGCAGGTTGCGAGCCTCGGGCTGGTCAAAGCGATCGATCGCTACGACACCAGCCGCGGCACCGCCTTCTCGTCGTTTGCCGTGCCCACGATCCTGGGGGAGCTGAAGCGCTACTTCCGTGACCTGGGCTGGTCGGTGCATGTCCCCCGCGGCGCCCAGGAGCTGGCGCTGAAGGTGGAGGACGGGCGCCAGCAGCTGATGACCCGCACCGGCAGGCCGCCGAGCGTGCCCGAGCTCGCCGAGTTCCTGCAGCTGAGCCTGGAGGAGGTGCTGGAGGCACTGGAGACCGCTGGCGCCCACCACACCGCGTCGCTGGACTCACCGCGCGAGGATGGCGAGGAGGATTCCGGAACGCTGGCCGACGCCTTCGGCCAGATCGACGAGCGCTTCGAGCTCGTTGACTCCAAGGTGACGATCGCCGAAGCCGCCAAGCACCTCGGTGCCCGCGAGCGCCGCGTGCTGCTGCTGCGCTTTGTCGAGGACCTCACGCAGAGCCAGATCGCGGAGATGATCGGCGTCTCGCAGATGCAGGTCTCCCGCATCCTGCGCCGCGCGCTGGATCAGCTGCGGGACCTGACGCAGGTCGAGGCGCTGCCGGAAGCCTAAAAGCGCTCTTCGCGCCGCCTCCGACGCCCCGCCGTGACCCCGAGGACGGGTTTGGGGCCGAGCCCAACCGGGAACGCCTCAAAGGCACAGACCGTGCCCGATCCAGAAAGATTACGTCCTCCACCATCAAAGCCACGCAGGGCCCCTGCGTCAGCCTCACGCTCGACAGCCGCTCTGAGACGCCGACCCTCGTGCGCGCGATGATCTCCGGTGTGGCCGAGCAGCTGTCGGTCGACCCGGAGCTGCTCGATGACCTCAAGACCGCCGTCAGCGAAGCGTGCAACAACGTGGTGCGGCACGCCTATCCGCCCGGAGAGACCGGGCCGCTGTCGGTGGAGCTCTACGTGCTGGAGGACAGCCTCGCGGCAAGCGTGCAGGACCAGGGGGTAGGGATCGCGGCGCACGAGCAGACCGCCGAGCAACACCCGGGGGTCGGGATCTCGGTGATTCAGGCGCTGGCGGAGCGCACCGAATGGGGCCAATCCGCGCAAGGGGGGACCGAGGTCTTCATGACCTTCGCCGGGGTCCGCGACGGTCAGCGGCTGTTCCAGCCGCTGGCGGAGACGATCCCCGAGGACGGCTGGGCCACCGTCCTGGACGGCGACGCGGTGGCATCCATCTCCCCCTTGGACCTGCTCGGTGGCGTGCTCGGGCGCCTGGCGCGCGCACTGGCCGCGATGGCCCGGTTCTCGCTGGACCGCTTCGCCGACGTCTACCTCGTCACCGACGCAGTCGCCGCGCACGCCAGCGCCGCCGCCAGCGCCCGGCGCATCGCCTTCGCCCTCACGGCCGATAGCCACCGCCTGGAGCTGTCGGTGGGCCCGCTGGAGCAGGGCAGCGGTGCGCGGATCGGTCGCGAGGCGGAGCTGATGATTGCCCCCTCGCCGCTGACGCTGCTCAGCGACCAGCTGCTGATCGACTCGCTGCCCGGCGACCGCGAGCTGCTGCGGATCGTGATGATCGACCGCCGGGCCTGAGAAGCTGCCTGGGGCTGGGCCGACGGTCAGCTTCCGCTGCCCGGCTGCGCTCGCACGTGGCCGTGCGCGTGGAGGTGAAATGTTCCGGTTGCCTTGCGGGGATGTACTCCACCGGGTGTAGGTGCGGGGGTGAAGTGACTCCCGGCGGCCCGCTGGCCGGCTCGCTCAAGAGCTCGGGTGGGTTCGCTCCCTCCAACTCCAACTCCAACTCCAACTCCGACTCCGACTCTGAGATGTCGGTGCGCCAGGTCGAGGCGGCCGCGGGCACGAAGGGCAGCCCGGGAGTGGTGCTGCTGCTGGCCACTCCGCGCGGCTCCTCGGCGTCCGCGTCGCGGATCGCCGGGGTGTGCCTGGCACGGACGTTGAGATCGGAGGTGTGAGTCCTGTCTTGGAGCCCGATAGGGGGAATCCAACATCGAAGGCAAGGGCGCGGCCCGGAG
>JAABUY010001192.1_pt1 | contig 36572 bp, 63 predicted proteins | sample 5560271 | NCBI WGS metagenome assembly JAABUY01 (sample SAMN10711886, study PRJNA513374) | rock metagenome | isolation source: Antarctica rocks | place: Antarctica: Victoria Land, University Valley
CCCCATCCCACCCGCCAGGTCAAACCTGCTCTCCTCCCTCAACATCTTATGCCCATTGCCATTCCCCAAACCCCTCCTCGCCCCGCCGCCAAGTGTCAACGTCCCGAACCGATCACTGAAGCTGGCCAGATCCATATGACTAAGCTGGGCGCGACTCATCTTCGTGATCGTCTCCTTCGCGCTCGGTCCCAGAGACGGAGCGAAGTCGTCTGTGACTATCACTACCGGACGAGTTGGGGAGGCCGGGTCATCGAGGAGTGCGGCGTTGACCCATTCCATGATCTGTAAGACTTTACTTTCCGCTTCTTTACACCTCTGCACCCACCCAATTAGTCAAGCTGCGAGATGAGTAGTCTATAGGGGGGACTCACGAGTTGGAGCTCCTTGTTCTCGGCGGTGACGGCTCGGACGTTCTCATCCAGCCGATTCGCCCAGATACGCTTACTCTCGAGCATGTCCTCGAGTTTGGATACTTTGACGGACCATTCCCGCTCAACATCTTCACGGACTTTCCGGCTCGGCTCACGGAGGTGGCGCTCGTAGTCGGCTAAGTGACCCGCGTATCAGTATAAACCTATGGGTGGAGGAGAGAGGGGGGGCCGGGATGGCAGAGGAGAAGGGGTATTGCTGACTGGCGATGAGTTTGAGGCCGGAGACTTCGTCTTGAAGCTCGACAATCCGCTTCTCTGGGTGTAGAGGACGTGCCTCAAGCTCGGAGCGGAGACGGGAGATCTCGTCCTGCTGCTCTGAATTGCGGAGCTCTGAGGCGTGCAGGTCTTCGTGTAGCTGCACCTCGTTAGCGGGCGTTCGAGCATTACGAATGCGCAGCTTACCTCCGTGGACGATCGATCGAAATCAAGCTTTGGGTATTTGAGCTTCGTCGGACTCAGTGGACGGGTCTGAATGAATCAGCATGCGTCAGAAGGATAATTGAGAGACCGCTTACTTCAGCTCTTCCAACTTGAGGTTCGCTGACGTTGACAGAAGTCAAGATCAGGCTCTTCAACTCGTTGAGCCTCTTCTCCATCGCGTCGTTCTTCTGCTTCTGCGTAGCGTCCCGTCAGAGACCCTCTTACTGCGTTTGATGCCACTCACATCCCCCTTGCTGGTCTTCAAGTCGTATCCACCGCCCTCCTTCTCTCGGAGCAACGCCTTGAGCTCCGCGATCTCATTTTGGTACTGCTGGATCAATGCTTGTGGATCGACCACTTCCTTCTTTTGAGCGTGAAGAACGACACGCTTGAGTCCTTGTGCGAAAGAGAGGGTCGAGAGAGATTCGGCTTGGTTGAGGGATGATGGTGAAACAGTGCAGATGACGGAAATGAGGGCGTCGCCCGAGAGCGAGGGTTGGAGAAGGCGCGTCCTGTGACATTCCAGTCAGCATGAGCAGTACGAGAGGGCAGAAGCAAAGCTGACAACTTGGAGTCCCGGAAGGGCACATGTGAGACATTGCGTTTCGAGGCGATGTCGGCCAGCTTGGAGATGACGAGCTTGAGAGTGAGCAGGCTGAGGATTTCTTGAGCCGCTCTCAGGAGGATGAGCGGTATCAAGTTCACGCACGACTGATTGATATGCTTCCCCTCAGCATTCCGCTCCTTTGAGCTAGTATGCTTCTCCGAGCCGGCGAGATCTGATGAGCAATCAGTCTTGACTAGTTCGGACAGGGAACACTGACCAATGATGGAAAGCGTGCTAATGCGAGTCATCTTCTCCCCCGCCGACTTGAGCCGACCTCCTGGTGTTCTGCTTCCCGAATCCTCTGCCGCCATCGACCTAGCTCTCGACTCAATCACCTGGTCTCACATCAGCTCGGTCCCCTCGGAGAGGCTGGACATACTATCCGGAAAACACAATGACTCCTCGAACTCCTCTGATTCCAGTCCGTCCCTCCAACCTTTCTGCGATCTTCGCCGACCCTCAACAACCTCTTCACCTCCTCCTCCGTCCGGACCGCACACTCCGTCAACCCATTGATTACCACCTCCCCCTTCTTCTTTCCCTCACTCAAGCTCAACTCCCTCCCCGCTTCGGGACTAAGGAGATCGAGGATCGTCTCGTTATATAGCTCGAGGTAGGAAGCGCGAAGGAGGAACTCGCGGTCCGGGAAGGAGCGAATTTGGGAGAAAAGATCGGTGATGGAGAGCGGGATGATACCGGGGTTCGATTGGGAGCCGGTCAGGGTGAAGGTCTTGCCTGATGCCGTTTGGCCGTAGGCGAAGATGACGGCGTTGAAGCCTTCCATCGCGGCTGAAGGGGGTCAGCGTGAACGTCGGGTGTGAAGGTGAGCTTACAGCGGATATGGGCACGAGCCGAGGTGGAGTAAGCTCTTGCATTATCCGATTCTGGCGGTAGTATACGGTCTAACAGAATGAGCCAGATCCTCCCCAGATTGAGAGAGTATTTACCAAAGATCCATTCCTTATCATCCCTTCCCCCTTCCCTGCCCCTTTCGAGCTTGATGACATGATGATCGTAAATTGGTGTTGTCCATATGGAAGTAGCTTCTCCTGTCCGTGTCTCAGAATCGTTTGGTGGACGTACCCTGGATCACCGGTATCAGTCAAGTTCTACGTCCGATAAGCGTACGTACCGAACTGTCACGAGTACCGCTTCAGTCTCGCCCAGCTCCTCCACTCCATCCCCCAGTCCACCCCGAGACGCAGTCACCAAGGTTTCCGCCAAGCTCCCTTCACTATCACTCGGGGTAATCGCCCTATCCATCGCTCGGACCGCAGGAGCCGGAGCTTCAAGCCGAGAGTTCGGTGCCGCTGCCCTCGCTCCCACAGGCTTCACAGTCAATCTCGTCCGAGCATCCGGCGTCAGGGCACTCTTGATCTTCAGCCTCAAGTTTGTTTCCTTGGTTGAGAGGAGATGCTCGTGCTGCGAGGGGTATTGTGGGGCGTTGGAGTTGAGAGAAGTGGTGAGTGGTGGGGAACGAGCATCCGGTAGGCGCAATTGCCCGGGTCGTGAAGACATTTTGGGGGTAGGTTGGAAATAATTCAATCGTTTCTTTGTAGTTGGAGAGCTGGAAGAAGCCATGGTGGTAGCAATGAGGTATGGCAGGGGTCCAGGGGTGTGTCAGGTTGAATGATAAGGTGAGTATTGACTAAACAATCCGGCCGACAGACGAAACGTGGCGGGACCAAAATAAGTCACTCGCGTGGTGGTGTACGTAAGGAAAGCCCAACGTCAATGCAATCCTTTCTCCTTCCATACAATCAGCGTCTGGCTTCCCCAAATTCTACTGTTACCGCCATGACCCCTCCTCCGACTCCCTTCCACCTCCTCCGTATCCACGCCTCCCCCCTTACATCCCTCTCATTCTCCCCCACAAATACCATCCTCTACTCCGCCGACCAGACCGGGCACATCTCCATCCTCGACCTCCGCACCCGTCGTCTCGTCTGCTATTGGCAAGCACACGGCGACGGGGTGCTAGGTGTAGAAGAATGGGAGGGTCGACTAATCAGGTCTGTTTATTGATCTTATGGTGGACTCGACTGATACTAATGGATGGGAAGGTAGTCATGGGCGAGATAACCTGATTCATTTGTACCATCCATACAAGCCTATTCACGGCGTGAAAGACGAGCACCCTAAGGCTGATAGGTCTCTCGACGTGAACGCGCTCAATTTCTGTCGATTCTCCCTCGCCCCTTTGTTAGGCAATGGGAAGGGTAAGGCCAAGGAGAAGGAGGCGGAAGCACTACTGGCCGTACCGAACCTGATCGACTCCGGGCTTGCCGATATCTACCACCTCCCGTCGATGAGACGCCTACATTCCTCTGTCAATGCGTCGTTGGCAACCTCCTCGACATCCCGACCGGCGAAGGTGGATCCGAAAGGAGCTCGGAGTGGGCTGATCATGTCTCTCCACCTACGATTTCTGGACTCAAGACTGGCTCTGGCTATGGGTCTCGAAGATGGACGGGTGGAGCTCTGGACCTGCGCGCTGAAAGATGGATGGGAGGGGAGCTGGGATAGCCGGCTGAGCGAGGAGAGGAGGTGGAAGAAGGTTTCCGAGGGGAAAGGGCATAACGAAGCTGGTCAGTCCATCACTCCAGAATCCAGCCGTCTAGACTGTACAATTGGACGACCCATGAGCTGATGGATTGCTCGCAGTCATGGCCATGGCCGTCGACCGAGATATGTCTCGTGCATTCACCGTTTCCGCAGATCATCTACTATGCCGCTACGACTTTGCAAGGATCCTTACATCCGAAGCTACGAAGAGTCTGACGAGGAATGAAGTGGTATCGTCGTGCTCGGTCAAGCAAATCGGGAATGCCTCGGTCGCTATTTCTAGCGATGGGAGAATCGTCGCTGTTGGGGGATGGGATGGCAAGTACGTCACTTACCTTCTGGTCTGGATCGATGATTGACATTGGTAGGATCCGGCTATTCTCGACAGCGACATTCAAACCCCTCGGTACCCTCGCGTATCACCGCGACAGCGTCCAAGCTCTCGCGTTCGCCCAACCCCCAATTCCCGGGGGGGATGATGCCGAGAGTGTGGCAGAAACGCTTGAGCTGGGAGCGGAGGATAGCGAGGAGGAAGATGGAGTCGAGCTGGATGGAGTCCCGCCGAGAGAGAGATGGTTGGCGAGTGGGGGAAAGGATCGGAGGGTTGCACTTTGGGGGTTGATGGACTTTGCGGGAAATAAGCGGGAGGGGTGATGCAGCTGTCTCTGCGGATCCTTGGCTTGCAATGATGCAGTTTGGTAGAGGTCCCGTCGCTACCTGCCTCAGCCCTTGTACCACCCGGCTCGACATCCACAATTTTTACTTAATTGTGCTCTAATTTTCCCCGGATTCTAGCTGTATTGCGCGAGAACTAGCTGTAATTATGCGAATGGATGTAACTCACTCCAGGCTTGTCTTTCGAGCTTCGCAACTACCGATTCCGCCTGCGGATTTTCGAAGAGCAAGTTCAAGGTCATTACGGTGCGCGAAGAGTTCCTGAGGGACGAAGAGAAGTGCGTGGTGAGAATGTCATGAACAAACAAGACCAACATACCCAAAATGCATTGTGGTAGGGCCACATGCATGGTTTGCCTCTGGAGAAAGAAATCTCGTACCTTTGTTCCTGAGCACCCGACCTTATTTTGTGTAATTCTCCTTGGGGCCTTTTTCTGATTGGTCAATCAAATGCCTAACCCAAAGGCATGAATCTGATTGGTCAATTCCTGCTGCTTATTCACGCCAATAAGAAGGAGATATCGTGCCACTGTCAAGATGGAAGGTCGCGGACACCAGTCCCGACAAGGAGATACGTGAGACTCCTGCGGCGCCAGTCTCTACTGTTCGGGGTCGCCCATCCGCTGTTCGTCCGCTCCAGGCATGAGGAAACCCCCGAAAAGCTAGATGATGATCAATAGTCGATCCAATCTGAACCACATCAGGTATGTTTCCACTTGATACTTCTAGAGGAACAGACCTCTTGTTTACCCGGCAACCAACCGAAGAAGACACGATCGAAAGTCTTGATGCGGCTTCGGCGAAATTCTTCGTCGACAGAGCTCCATCTCTAGTCAAATGCGCCGGAATGCCGTAGTCCACACAGTAGGATCTCCACCGATGACTAAACAATTCGCGATTCAGATAGGAAGTCAGACTGATGGTCGATTGACCGCCATCCTGGGTAATATTGTTGATGTCTTGCCAAAACGTTGATAGTACTCCGGCCATTCGGTTTCGATTGGACACCGCTGAAGCTTGCGAAGAGCTCCCAGGAATGCACGAGGAGAGCGACCGAGAAACGAACGAGCTTTGGATCGACATGCCTGGACCAGGTGAAATTGGCAGACCCGGATAGCCAGTCCTGGAAAGACTTGCTCGCTAGCATTGCGTTCCGCATCATCTCCGTCGATCATCATGAAGTTCGGGCAGTAATCGTCTTCTTATTTCAGCCGCACAGCAACGATCTTTCGTCCCTGTAGCAACGAGAGTAGCGAGATTGCTCTGGATTGCAAGGTGTTCGGACTGCGAACGACAGCCTCTTGAACAGCATTGAGTAAGAACTGGTAGGCCTCCGAATCCGCATGCTGAGAGATCATGATTGCTACTACATCAATATTGAAGTAACGGTACTAGCTATTCAACATACATCAATACGTACCTGGAACCATTCGGTGAAACTCGTTGCTCGTGTTCAAAGTTGTTACTGGGCAGCGCAGATCATTCTTGTTCCGGTAAGAAGAATACATGTTAAGGCCTCACGATAATGGATATAGGATTGCCGGTTCGAGGGTGAAAGCGCTAGCAACGACATACTGCATACGTGGGCTAGTCGCGTTCACGCCAGGAAGCGCAGGATTGGAATATTGGTGACTGCTTCGATCAGCCAAGGATCGACCCAAAAGGTCAAGCTCAGGCAATGACGTCGACAGGACGCCGCCCGCAAATGACACCTACAGCACTGAGAGGACATCCATCGAGTTTCGTCGTTTGCAGCACACGCTTTGGGCAGACGATGCGGAGCTTCGGTCCGGAGATATGACAAGTAAGCAACTCTGTCAGCTGACTGGTAATACCCTTTCGCTCCTATCAGAACTTGCAAGCACTAAACAAGATACGAAACGTCCAATTCTTTGCTGTATCTTGACGAAGGCGCCCCATGCGGTCTCGCAGAGAGCGCGTCGAGGTGGTATCCTTGTGAATACACTCCACATAGGCTGATCGATGACTCTCCGCTGATTGAGAGACCCAATGAACAGTCTGGACGGTCAAATCGACAAGATCGCTCGAGCTTGTCAAGCTTCGACAAAGATCCGCGCAAGGGGAACGCTGGAGTCACTTTCGGAAATCGAACGGGGTCGAAACGGGCTTGGACTAAAGTCTGGACATTCCAGTGGTCCACGAACTGAGTAGCCAGCCTCGGGAGATTATCCTTGTTGGGATGGGAGGTGTTCGGTGTCCCTTAGCGAATCCTGTGTTTCGGGCGGTGGCGTTGACTGATGGCGAAGGGAGAAGACGGATGGTTCGAACAGGTGCCTGTGGGTCCATGCATACATTACCTACCATGCATTGTAATTTGAAGCTCTGTTCAAAGCTTTCGGAGTGAGTTATCCATTCGCATAATTACAGCTAGTTGCGTAATACAGCTAGAATCCATATTTTGCGATTCCGCCTCCGCTTTCTTGAGGTCACGTGTCTCTTGAAACCCGGTCGACAGGGATTTCGAAAGCTTCATCAACTTCCAGCTCTCCTTGACTACTCGCTCCTCGTACAAGCCTATCTCATCTTCGAAACTCCTTAATATCACGCTTGTCGGGTCGTTTTCGCAGCTTAAAGCTGAAAACACCTCGTGAGTCACCACAGAACCCCTGCCCCAGCTTCACCCAGCTCGGTCTGACTTGATGATACCGATGACGAGACCTAGTCCCTCGCATCTCTCTTCCAGCTCTTCCCGCTTCCTCGCCTCATACTGAGCTTGACTCCGTCTTGGAGTGTGGCTGGCCTGAAGGGGGATCAAAGGCGGGTTGAAATGGGAGGTTTGGTGCGAGGGACGGTGCCGATTCTCCATTAGTTTGGCGACTTCTGTCTGAATGACCGAGCCTCCTCCGTCCTCTTCAATCGCCCAGTACTTGAACTGATACCTCCTACAAGTAGCTCAACATGTCACCCTGCTCCCCGGCCGGTTCTTCCTCCTCCTCCTTACCGACAAGCCACACCCTTCTCGCCCTCCCCGACGGCCCCATCCCGCCTGACCACCCCGACCTGGAATCCCACTGTATATCCCTCATCGGCGGCTATCCCACTTTCCCACCTCTTCGCGAAGGACAGGGAGCTGTTCCAGAATCGATCAAGTGCGGAACGTGTCATGAGGCGATACCGCTCTTGGTACAGGTGTACTGTCCGCCTGAGGGAGGGGAGAATGATCGGACGCTTCACGTTTGGGGATGTCCGAGACCAAAGTGTCAGAGACGAGACGGGAGGTGAGTCATCTGCGTCTTAAAAAGGGCGTGAGCCGGGCTGAAATGGGCGGAGAGTAGTGTCAGGGCGTTTCGAGCTTCGGTGAGGAATGAGGAGTATGTGAGGGATGTGGAGGCGAAGAGAGTGGTGACGGAGAAGGAGGCTGCGAGTGAGCGGGAACGGGCACGGATCAATCCCTTCAGTGTAAGCATCCCCTCGCATCGATTATGTTGGTCTCGCTGGAGTGCTGCAGATGTCGTCTGAGAATGGTGTCAACGGCTCGACACTTTTTGGCGGGAATCGACCCCTCTTCGGCTCATCCTCCTCGAACAGCCAACCTCCATTCTCGACCACTCCCAACTCTACCCTGCCTGACGTATCCAAGCTCTCCATCAGCTCCAGTACGACCCACATTCCCCCTCTCCCCGCATATCAACCAGCTCAGTACCTCACAACCACCGAGGAGTACCTTCTTCCACCGCAAGATATCGAAACCGTCGGCGACGATGACGACGAGGAGACTCTCGATCAGAAAGAGGAGTTCAGGGATGCACGATGGGAACAGCTCCTCCCTCAGCACGTGGACGTGATTTTTGAGCGATTCGTGAGGCGGTTGGAGAACGCGGATGGCGGGGCTCAGCAGGTTCTCCGGTATGTCCCCTACTTGGAAATGGAATTTCGAGCTGACAGGTATCAGACATGAGCTTGGTGGTACCCCAATGCCCTACTCGTCCACTTCTCCGCTCTACCGCCGCCTCTTCCCCAATGCCCCCACGACAGCCACCAGATCCCACGACGACGCCGAGGAAGACCTGCACATCGAATCATACTATGACAACTCCTCCATACCCGCTTGTCCACGATGTAAGGGTAAAAGGGTATTCGAACTCCAACTCGTCCCGCAGCTCATCTCCAAACTCCAGCCTGATACGCTCAGTACGACGGGTTCCCCGAACAAAGGATCGAAGAAAGGTCAGACGGAGGATGAGCGGAAGAAGGAGCTTGCCCGACTTGCGGCTGGTTCGAATGGGGATGTAGGTGGGGATGGGGAGAGTCGGAGTGGGATTGGCGAGATGGAATGGGGGACTGTGATCGTCTTTGGATGTGAGGCGGATTGTGAGGGGTTTGGGGAAGAGTGGGTGGAGGTGGAGTGGGAGAGCACGTTGTCGTGAGGACTATGCACATCAGCTCCTCGAGTTGACCTCCATCTCGTCGCCGTACGATTCATCACGGCTTGGCGCGGGACACTGAATTGGGTTCGAGTACTCGGCATAATCCTCTGACGGAAAGTCGGGTGTCCCCAGAGCAATGCGGAGACAGTCACTGCAGGCTGATCATTTGACCATCCATCCGGTAGAGTCCTCGAACCCAGCCTGAGCTACATCCACGTCTCACATATATCCTACATCTTTGCCATCCTATGATTTCCCCGATGTATATTACTCCGAATTCCAATGATTGCCCTATGATCGCTACCACCTCCCTCCGCTCAGTCCTACGACATCCCCATGGACCCCAACGCGCTCTGGAAATCCACAAAACCCGCATTCTGACTCCAATAAGCCGGACTTGGCTCATAAAAAGTCTGCAACCTCCCCCAAAGTTCTGTAGCGCTCAAATCCTCAACACTCCTGTCCGCCTCCATGTAATGGGAACCCATAGGGAATGGCGGAGGATTGCTCATCTGCCATGCGAGTGAGCGGAATGGGTCCCCGATACCGCCTGGAATGGGGTTGAGGGTGATTTGAGGGGAATCGTGGAGGGGTGTTTGGGTGAGGAGTCCTTGGTGGGGATTTGGGGAGGGAGTCTTTTGGTCGACTTGCCCGCCGAGGAGGGCGAAGAGCATGTCTTCGCCTTCGAGCGAGATGTTGGCGGTCGAAGGGTCGCGGCTTTCGAGCTGCGGGAACCGGCTGGTGACCAGGGACTTGAGGATTGGCAGTAACAGCTATGACGCAAATCCCGTCAGCTTCTGATGGCACCAAATGGGAGTTTCGGGTGAACTCGCCAGAACGCCCATACTCCACTTCGAGCCGTTCTCCTTGATCGTATCGCACGACTTGCAAAGCTCATCATACGCCGCCTCGGTAAAGCTTGGCTCAAGATGAGGTCCGCACCAGACGGCAAGCGCCGAGAGTGAGACAGCTGCGGAAAAAGTCTGCACCCATAGTGACCAGCATCGCGAAGATAGGCGAGGATGCTACGAAAAGCCATCGCATCAGTACCGGCGGCATGCCAAGACATGTGGTGAGCTCACGGTTCTAGTCCAGCAAAGGGAGGTCATAGTGATTGCCTGACAAGCCTTGTAGGTCATGGAAATCGTCTTGCGGTCCGCATCGTCGAAACGGATTGACTCGATGGATTGGGAGCGCAAGCGCGCGATGAGCCGGCGCAGCGAGGGACGGTAGAGGAACACTTCGGAGATATCAGAGGGGTTCCGTCGCGGGAGAGAGCTAAACGTACTCATTGCCTTGAAGTGACACACTGAGACAAGAATATCAGCGTTGGATCATGTCATGACGTAACTCGCCACTCACTGGACAGGACACACTGCTCGAGCGTTTCGAGGTCGAAATTGGCGGGATCAGACGCAGCCTCCGGTATCTGCTTGCCCCACAACCAGGGACAGTGAACCTCGGGCATGTTGACGACACTGTCAACACTGCATCAGCAGGGTTCATCAACAAAGGAAGTCGACGCACTCGACTGCCATCACATGCCCCTCGATGTCAAGGATCTGATCCCAGCCTACCGGCGCTGAGTCGGGGCGGCAACCCTGTAGTGAATCAGCACGAATCACCAGACTGAACAGCATTTACGCACAAAGTCGATGATCCGGCTCTTGACCAGGCGCATGTGCTTTTGGAACCGTCAGAACTTGGGTAAAACCGATTGAGAATTTAGCTTACCTCGTACTTTTTCGACTGGAGCGGTGTAGTGTCTTTGATGGGTTCCTTGACCTCGACATTCTCGATCGGCACGGCCGTACGTTGACCATGCGTGAGACTGACATGGCAGTCGATCATGTAGCTCTGACGATGCTGTCAGCGGGACCTGAATCCGTAGACAATGGGGATCCGAACCTCTTCGAAGACTCGACGGCGGAATTCGCGCTCGTCTTCGGGAAGTGTTGCGTGGGGGTCCTTGTGTAGGCCGAGCTGATACTAGTCAGCTAGGACATGGTAAGGCAAGGAGAACAGTCACCTGCTGAGCGGCTGAAGTCATCTGGCGCAGCCAGTAGTAACTCGACGCTCGCGCTCCACTGTACCCAAACCCGACGAACAGGGTTGCGAGGCCCTTCTCACCGTCAGCAAAGACGCGATGTCCGGAGTGAATAACGGACCAGGGCTTGGACACCAGCAACGCTCGCCGCCCAGCCAAACCTCGTATCAAAGCACATCTGCACGCCCTCCCAATACTCCTTGATCAAGGGCTTCTCTTCATCGCTCGACAGGTCGAAATAGGATTCCAGCGTCAGCATGATAAGCACGCAAGCGAGCTTGTGCGGAGACAGCGGGTTTGCGGGTGTCGGCGCGTACACTGCAGGTTCATAGATCGCCTCGAACTCGTCACGGCGCAGGATGGTATTGTACCATACTGAGGTATGCCAGAATCCCTCGGCTTTGCGACGAGTCTCTTCGCGTGTCGGGAGGACACGCAGGATTTTCTTGAGTCGCCCGACCACGAGGTGGCGGTCGCTCTTTTCGTCATTCGTAGCACTGCCGACGGTGCCGACCTGTTTTTGTTATCACTGAGCACGACATTCAAGGAATGGTTATACTCACAATCATGGCAGGAGCGGCATTCTCGCCAACCCACTCGTCCTCTCGTTTGCCCTCGGGCGTGGCAGCATCTTCGCAGAGAAGCAAGCTCTCGAGAGCCATGCGGCCTTGCGGGTACGATCGGTCGGGAACCAACTTGGGCGTCGCGAGGGTAAAGCTTGACGTTGAATCTCGATCCTTTGGCGAGCGAGAGTCTCCGTGCTCGATCGCAGATGCCCTGCGCTCGGGCGGTGAGACGGAGGATTTGTGATGCTCGTACGATGGCGAAAGGGCGGCGAAGCCACCGTCGAGATACTCTGGCGCGAGGAGCAGATGATGCCTTGGCGATTGCTTGCTGTGAGACTGGAAGAGAGCGGCCTCTAGTTGCGCGATCTGATCCGATCAGCCTCCTCAAAACGGAGATCCAGGTGATTGCTTTACTCGATCGTGTAGCTGCTCGGTCGATGCGAGCACGAGCCGCTTCCCCTGCATACAGCTCAGATCGCCATCGGGACACACTAGAGCACAGCCGCGTCGCCGACCTGACCATCCTCGTCAGCCTAGAAGTCGTAAGGAACGTTTTCCGACGCACAGTTGGAGCATGGGAAGACCCGATCACACTTCGCCTTCAATCTCCTGCACTCCGAACAGCTCTTCCTACCATCTTTCGCGGGTTTCTCATCCTCCGTCTTGACCTTTTTCGTGACGCTATCTCGTCGCGACTTCATCTCTCCCGCTGTAAGGCCCAGCCCGAGTCCAGCGAGCGCGAGGCCCGCTTCGACCTCCTCAGCATCGCTCGGTCGTCGTTCCGCATCGGAGCCATGGCACCGCTTAGCGCCTCGCGGAGTGGAGTTGAGTTCCGGTCCAAAAGCTTGCTCCCTCCACCCTGGAAGATTCATCGGGGGTGGACCATTCTTCCATCCGGGCGAGGCTTGATTCATATGCGGTGAAGGGAGTGGCGGGGGCGGTGCCCATGATCCCATGCTTGGGAGGGAGACGCGCTTTTCTTGATCGAGCGGAGGGGTGTGAAGCCCGCCCAGAGGCGGAGGCGGTGGGTATACCATGGCGGTATGACGTTCCGCGGATTCCCGATAACCTTTCGATTTCTTGGATGATCTCCCTCGCTTCGATGATCTATCCGCTCGATCGGCCGAGGGAATTGAACGGTTCGGCAGATACGATAAATCGGATGGTTGTGGAGTGCTGTCGATAGGGGCGTAAGGAGGTGGGAGGTGAGAGTGATAGCTCTGGTAGAGTGGTCGTTGCACGGAGTATGGCTGAGGAAGGAGGGATGGGTCGATCGGTACCGATGAGTCTGACGAGAGATACTCTGACTGATGATGGTGATTCTGTGACGATGTTAGGGAAGCCAAACGATGACATGCGATGCAAAGATTTGAAAGGGGTGGGGAGGGGTTGGCTATGTATGGCCGCGGGGCGAGCTGAGAGGTAAAGGAGGGGGATTTGACCCTCACCGCAACGCCGAGAACTCCGGGGCCGAGAATTCAGGCTTCTCGGCGGACCTCGTCATAGATAAGGAGGGGGGCAACGCCTTGTCCTTTACCCCATGAAGTCCCGGGTCGGATACGTTAGGAAACGGGATCAGAGACTTCCGACCGACGGGGCGATGAGACCAGACAGAATGACATGGTAGCGGGAAGGAGGCGATGAATGCTCACACCATCCACTCACCTTCGCGGTCCTCGAGCCTTTTGCGGGAGTGGACAGTGGCGCCGTAGTGTCCTCCGTTGATCGGTCGAGTTGAAGATATTCTTGCGGATAAGAATAATCCCCAGCGGACATCATGACCCATAGAGAAAAGGTGAGAGGCAACCGTTGGATGATGGGAGATCCAGGATGAACGCCGAGACGCCGGACGGTTCAAAATTGATTGGGGTGGGAGCGACGACTTCGGGTCTAGGGCGCTTCCGGTTCCTGAGTGAGATTTTCTTCCGAATAAGAATCAGACGCGTTCCCAGCTGATCGTAGCAGAACCGTTCTATGATAAATGCTTCGTCTTCGAACCAAACTCACATGGAATCCGCTCCAAATACTGATACGCCGACTAAGCGCACGTCTGGGTCCATGGAGACTGTCCAGCAGTTCCGTGACTGTGCTAAGCCTGTGGCCTCAAGAGTAGAATTCTGCGTATATCAATCTTTCACACTTAGACTGGCTGTGCTTAGTCCGGAAAGTATCGACGTCGCACTGATCTACCAACCCCTACACGCGCCACTACACAGAAGGGACTCTCTCATTGAGGACGATCGCCTGAAATGTTGATATAACGTCTCTCTCTTCTCGATTGAAAATGCCACCCTTCTCAGCTCACTCGTCGGAGCCAAAAATACAGTAAACAGCTTCTCTTTCCTTTCGTCTCCACGATTTTCTACCTTCTCCACTTTTCTTTCATTGCGCTTTCTTATCTCAGTTCAGGGGACGAGATCCTCAGTGCACAATGTGCAGCACTACAACACCCGTCAGCTATCCATCTACCGCAACCCAAGAGTCCACTCACGTCCCCTCTGCCTCACCATCCTCTCACCATCACCGCCTTCAGCGCCCTGAGCCTTACGTTTCTCGATGACGTCCTCCGGTCTCTGTCCCGACTCGGGCGCATCGAGCATAGCACGGTGATGGGCCGGCTTCCAGCTCGTCGACTTCCACGCCGGGATCTTGGAGCGATAGAGCTCGTCGGACTTGCTCGAGCGAGATCTGGCGCATTGATCACGTCCATGAGAGCGTGGATGGGTGAGGACGTACACCCTTGGTTTCGGGGATGAAGAGGAAGACGTAGACGAAGGCGCCGATCGGAAGGCCAAAGAAGATGAGTAGGATGCTATGACCACGTCAGAACGACAAGTACAAGGGGATCACATTGACGTATCTATGGGCCAATATCGTTTGCGATCTTGGGTGAGAAGTAGCCGAGCACGAAGTTCCAGACCTATATGATGGAGGGATATTCTCGCGTCGCGACCGAGAGGGAGGGGCGGACTGGCCAGTTGGTGGCGGAACCGAGAGCGATACATTTCGGCCGGACGCGGAGCGGGAATGTTTCGCCGAGCAATACCCCTGACACCGATTGCATGAATCATGGTAACAAGAAGGGGATAAGGGGACGTACAAGGTGTCGGGCCCCACAGAAGACTGAAGAAGGAGACGTGGAGTACTGCGAATGCAATGAGGACGTTACCGCCGAGCTTGATCTTGTTTTCGGGGACAGCGCTGCCTCGATCGGTGTAGAAGTGGCCAACAAAGGCGGCGATCACGGCGCATATGGCCATGAGGACAGCCCCGATCAAGAGCGACTAGACCGAGATCAGCTCGGAAAGCTCTACGGGATGAGGGAGAGAGGATCTCGAACCTTGCGACGGCCGACGTGCTCGATCGTCCACATCGCTGGGAGGACCATGGCGAGGGAGACACCGCCTAGAATGGCTTGAATCGCTGTGAGGGGTCAGAGAGAGATATTGCTCATGTATTCTTGGGTATGACGAACAACAAGGGGATAACGAGGTTTGGGCCGCTTGGAAGAAGACGGGACCGTACCGCTCCCTCATCAACATACATCGGCGATAGAAGGCAAGTCTCGCTCACGTAGCAGTAGAACTTCCGTCCATTCAACTGCTGGAGGAATTTGAATCATCATCCCATTCATCGTCTTCCACACTGATCTACCAAATCAGGGTCGAACTCAATCTTAATCAAGCAAGGTCATTCACTCATGGAACGGATACTGAAGCATTCGAGCCATGTAGCCTTGCCATCTTCATTTCCTCACGGACGGCATCCTCGAGCTCCTCCAATACTTCCTGGGTGAGCGGGTCATCCATCTTGCAATCGTTGAGCGTGGCGATCGACTTGAGCGCCCGTTCCTGCTGTCCTCGACCGAGAAAGAGTCGAGGGGATTCGGGCAGGATGTAGGCCCCGCCGATGAGCATCATTCCCCAGATGAGCTGAAGGCCGAAAGGGACTGATGCGGCACCGTGGATCGAGTGACTATGCGAGTATGAGAGTGGTGAGGACAAAGAGGGGATAGGGACTTACGTGGCGAGATCGATGATGTATGCCAAGAATAGGCCACACGGCGAGAGAACATTTGTTCCAATGGTGGTGTCACACACACCCATCGTTTTGAAGAAGTCTGGCTGGAGATAATGTAAGCTGGGATACCAGGGTTCAAGGGAAGGGGACCTACCATGATGAAGCATCCTGAGATGTATCCGATCTAGTTGATGAAGTCAGACGGAAGTCACTGTTTTGTTCCCAGCAGGGCCTAACATCATAAAATGACACCCAGCCGCCAACTTGAAAAAGAAATTGTCAGTGCCTCCTCGTCGAGATGCGGATCTGAGACCCACAGGACGGTACGAAACAGAACACGATGGGATCTCTTCACCATCTTGACCAACCTTCCAGTTGTCAAGTGGCCAAAAGCGGTCGGAGACAGAACAAAGAACGTTCTGGGGATTAGCGATGACGGTTGAGAACGAGACATGTGAGTATACACATAGCCCCTCAGCCGGAGACTACCAATCGGTATTCATCATCCAGGCAATAGGCAATCAGCGAGATCCGTTGGGATTCCAAGACAATACACCCGTGCCGCATGCCTGCGAAGGCAGACACCGGTGAAGAAGGTACAGCGCTTGATCAGATTCCCCCACCGCTGCTTTTGAATCGGCTGGCGGAAAGTGGGAGAGGCCCGGATGAACGTTAAGTGCTAGTCTGGGGCCCGCGGGAATTTGCGAATTTGCGAAACTTGCCGCGGACGTTATGCAAGATCAATTTGGCGCTTGGCATTCGAGGTCATTTGTGGGGACTCGGAATGGAATTGAATCATGCCGGGTGAGACAGGCGTCGGATGGATCGGCGATCCCTTTGATCTTGGCGGGATCTTGTCGTTCCACGTCACGAGTCTTATCGAGTCATTCCGAATCTGCTTGGGATCAGGTGGCGGTACGCTTCGACCCATGCAGCGCGACGGCTGAGGCTGAAGAAGACTGGAAACCCTACTCATTGTCGAACGAAGCTTCTTCGCATGGCTGTCGCCTTGTGACGTGCAGCCCTGTAGCCTTTGACCTCCATTACCCTTTCTCAGACGACTCTGAATCATGCTCTCTCTAACATGCCCTCGAGTTGTTGTGTCATCCTGGCGCATAGTCCGTGTCTCTCAAACATGCAGATACCTCATCGCGATCGTGAACGGCCCAGGGATCGAGGCAGTCAAAATCGATGTAGACATGATGAATCACATCGGCTTGAATCGGTGCGAAACTGGCCGTGTCACCAAGACGTCTTCCTTCCAAGTTTCATCCGCCTTCCTCACGCTCCACCTCATCTCCACTCTCAACGGTTTCTTCAGCCTCAATCTCCTCGTCTTCAGAATCCACTTCAGCGCTACTGACGATCCGTAATTGCTCTTCGGTTCTCTTCCGCTTCCGCGTCCGCACCTCGGCGTCCACAGGATAAAGCTTTTCCAAGGTGCTGACCAGCTCTGCAAGGTATCAGTTATAAGCCTTAATGCGGCTCCCGTACACGTCCCAGACGCACCAGGAAATGACAGCGAGTCGTGAGGTAAACCCCGCTTCATCCGCCACCATACCTGCCTCAACGTTCGCCCGCTGTAATTCTGCCACTCGCCAACAGCGAGTTCGTCCCATGAGATCTCGTTTTCCTTTTCCGCATGCAGCGCTTTGACCCTTTTCGACCCGTCAGCTCGTCCACGATCTGCAGGGGCGAAAATTCAAGGCTCACCGCTGGACCAGAAGCGGTCGTTCGGAGGTATTAAACTTCTCAGTCGACCCACTACTCAGCACAGTCAATCTCAGCTCAACCTGCCTAATCTTCCATCAGCACTGCCACGAGATCGGAGATCGCGATGTTCACCACTTCTTGCGGACCTGGGTTCTCGTTCTCGTATGCCCCATCTTCGCTGATATGATATCCCACGGCGTCTCGACATCCGTAGCATCTCTCCCTATCGCCTCGTTCGCCTCCTTTACACACTGAATCAGTAGCGTCTCCTCGTCTTTGGTCCAATGACCTTAGCAAGGATCTGTGAGCTCAAGATTGACTAGGTGAGGAGGGCGACTCACCGGATCTCCGGGTGGAGCGGTGCTGTAATTCATTCTTGTACCGATCCCGCACATCCACCTCCGTTCTATCGACAATATCCCCTATCCTGGTCCACTCATTCGGGTGTACCTCGTATGCCCTACGATCCCACCCCGTTAGTCAGTTTTGACTTCAGGATAGGCCCAGACCAACCGGAGTAGCGTAGCGTCCTCCTCAGCGGACCACGGTCCCTTCTTCCCCCTGGGATCATACAGCCTCTTCACATGATCCTTGACATACTTCACTGGTCGGCCCGGTACGACCACCGCTTCACCCGTCCCACCTTCAGCTACACAGTGAGCGGAGATGGAGGGTAGACCCTACCGACTTCGAGCCAGAAATTCACGAAGTCCTTCCGCTCGCTTGAGCGCCCTTTTGCCATGATGATCCGGACGAGCTCGTCCTCGTTCACCCGGTTGATCTGAGATGTCAGCTCACTTGGACTTGCTCAACCAATGGGAAACATACAAGAGAGAACAGTCCCAGATGTCGGCGGATCGCCGCCGTTTCGCCTTCGCTGAACTTGCCCTTCTTATATGATATCACTGCACGGCTCCCCATCAGCCTCGGACTTTCCGTCGATTTCGCAAGGAGCGAACCACCGGCGTCGGCAAGGCGCTTCAACTCCTGCAAGTTGAGCCACTTTGACGCGAGATACGCTTCCATAGCCCCCGGGACAGAGAAGCGAGAGCGGAACTCGTCGTCGGTCGGCTGTGAGTCCTTCCGCCGGGGTCTACGGAAGGTCGAGGAGGAGGATATTGGCTTTGGCTGTCGGAGAGCTTTGCGGAGCTTGGATGGGCCGGGGATCGTGGAGGAATTGTTTGCCACTCGCTCGGAGGGTAAAGGTGAGGAGGAAGGTGAAGCTTCTTGCTGAACAAGCGGGCTGACAGGGACCAGTACCGGGTCAATCATCGACTCCGGCGTCATCGTCGTGACTCCTGCTCCGATCCGTGGTCCGCTCTCCGGGTGAACATCTGCTTGCTCCTCGTCCTCGTCGTCAATCCTCGCCTTCGGAAGCCTCTTCAGCCGTTTCTTCTCTCTTCTTAGGGCTCTGTCCTCTTTTCGCCGCCTTTTCTCCGCACGGCGTAGCTCCACCGCCTCTGCATCGAAACCTCCGGGGAGAGGATCGGCAGTACCTGTCAGGAAACCCTCCATACTCAATGGAATCGAGGCAATGGAATCGAGGTAGACGGATAGCGTACGGAAATCAACAGACTTGAAACTTCGAAAGGTCACGTGACTACAGACCTCCCGAACCGGAAAGGAGGATCGACCTTCATCTGACCAGAAACAACTACGCAAGTAACAATCTTGCCTTGATCGCCAAAAATACGGTGCCAACATGACGCCCACAATCTGCTTCGATGCTCTCGGCACGTGCTTCTCAGTTGATCCGCTTGTCGATGCGCTAGAAGAGCTTCTCGGGAAGGAGTTGAGGGATGCGGGTAGTGGGGCGCGGATGGTAGTCATGGATTGGGTATGCCTCTTCAAGTCAAGTCCGGGCTCTTGACTGACTCTCGGTGTCATGCAGTTTCATTCCGCTCAACGAGACTATACCGTGTGTTTGTACAATGGAGCCGCTGACCAGGTATGAAGTATCTCTCGATCACCTCCCCACCCCCTCCGCCAATCTCCAAGATCCTCACCCTAACCCTCCCTCGCTCACTCACCTACGCTCTCCGCTCTTTCCCATCACTCACGACTTCGCCCCTACCCGACCTCTCTCCCGTCTTGGGAAGACTTAAATCCCTCACACCCTCACCAGGCCTTGAAACCGGGTTCCGTCTCCTCAAAGCGGAAGGTGCTCGAGTATTGATCATCACCAATGGCTCCAAGGGCACGACCGAGGAGTACGTCCGCCAGGCAGGACTGGTAGAATGCGTGGACGGTGTACAGAGCTGTGACGAGATCGGGATGGGGAAACCGTTTGGGCAGGTGTATGAAGCTGCGACCCAGCTGTGTGAGCAGACCTCGGGGAGAGAGGGGGAGAGGTGGTTCGTAGCTGCGCATATGTGGGACGTGTGTGCCGCACGGAAGGCTGGGTGCGTTGTTTTATTCTCAAGCTTCCTATATACAGATTCTGATGTGGGGCCGGGCCCAATGGATAGTTTCAAGACGGGAGCCGTGCTGAGCGAACAGCCGCCGCTTGGGAACGAAGAGTTGGACCAGTGGTGGGAGCTATGGGGTGGGAAGCCGGATGTGATCGGGATGGATCTGGAGGAGGTCGCGAGGGGGATCATTGCCTCGTCGACTTCCAGATAAACGGCTCGGGTTTGCAAGCAAAAGTGACCCAATCCCATATATATCCCATTGCTCCCTGACCTCTATGTGTACTCCAACCGCCTCAATATGCCTTGACCCCCGCGAGCTGCTGGGCCCTGTCCGTTAATACCGGCAACACCCTAGGTTGAGTCTGCTCGTCCTCGGTGTTCTTGCCGTTGACGCGCGATCCAGTCGCACGGAACATCAGCGGGTCGTGCGACTGATCCGCATCAGCTCGACGCACGGCCACCCCGCAATTTCGCGAGACCCACCGTGTTATCGTAGTTCTCCATACACGACCTCCTCGTCTCGTCCATCTCCTTCGTCGACCCGCTCGCCGGTTTATAGCAAACATCTAGAATCCCCATAAGCATTTCCCGATCTTATTACACCCAGACCAACTCACAAGTGGCGACTCGTGGCCGATGCCCCTCCGCGGCCGCCCCATAATGTATACACCTCGAGTCCCAAAGGATGACATCCCCAGGCCCAGCTTCCACCTTCCTCCACTTACATCCCCTATCGTAGAACCACTGAAGTTGCTCGGGCTTGTAGTGGTAGGAATCCCTCTGTGACCATCCGCCTGGGGGAGCGTCCGATTCGTGGGACTCGAAGAAGGTGTTGTATAGCCCGAAGGAGCCTTCGAGGACCATTAAGCCGCCATCGGAGGGGCCGTTATCGTACTGATGAGCACAGCGAGTCAGAGCAATACTCCCACATAGCGGAACGTGATCGAAACGCTGAGACGAGAAACAGATTGGGTGAGTGAGGAAGGGTTGTTTGGGGAAGGGAGATGGAGTGGTAGTCCACGTACGAGGTTCATGATCCCCTGAACACAGTGCTTGAACCGCCTCATCGGACTCTGGTCGACGTGCGGCCACGGCGCCCGGTCCACCGTGTCGTCCTTATCGAACGGGAGCGACACGTTCACCCCATCTACATCCCAACCCAGCGTCAATGCTTGGTCCCGCGACCAGAAGAGAGGTGGACGCACCAAATGAGACGTAAAGCTCGTCGGTCCGCCAGATCTTGGCGAACGTATCGATCAACCCCGGCTCGCTCCTGATATCCCAAGCGAACTGCTCATGTCCAGATCCATGGCGATTGAACAGTCCGCCCCTGCCAAGTCCGACTATCAGCTCAATGCCTTCCGTGCGGGATTCGGTCTGGATAGTGTGCAGAGTTGGAGACGCACTTTGAGAACTCGGGTAGGTTCTGGACTTTCCAGGTAGACCGGTCGTTGCGGTCGAACCCCTTGCCGAAACCCTCGAGCCATGCGTACGCACGATCGACGTAGATGGCGGCTTGTTCAGGGGAGATGACGTGCTCGATCACGGCGAACTGCAAAACGTACGGACGTCAGTCTTCGGGAATAGCTGAAAGCAGAAAAGAATGAGGATGGGTAGACTCACACCGTTCGCATCGAGATCTGGGAAAGCGCTCGTCTCGGGTGCGGCATGGTGGCCGCGGAGCTTGAGGTGACCTACACCGGTGCTGGTGTCCGAGGTGGTCTGTGTATGGGTCGGGACTGGCATAATGGTGTTTCGATACGATGGAGGAGTGTGAGTCAGAGAACGACGACGAGAAGAGGAGAGAACTGGCTTCGTTCCCGCGAATTGCCGGCAGCAGTCTGCGGGCCGGCGTCAGCGGGCCGACAGATCGGCGCCGGAAAATCCTCGGTCTAAAGCGTGATTCCGGCAATCCCACTGCGAAGTGGCTTTCTAAGCCATCCATGCCTTTCTCACATGCATCTACCTCATGCTTCTTCTCATACGGAACCCATGCAAGCGCTGCTTCCACCTAGTACTCCTCCCTCCTCTCGTGATGTCGGTGATGATGACCCTCACCCTGACCCGGGAATCCTCCTCCTGGACCCCCAAAACCGCCTTCTGGACCGTACCCTCCCCCGGGACCTGGGGGACCACCTCCACCCTGCCCACCGTAGCCCCCTCCAGGAGGCCCACCGTACCCTCCCTGAGGAGGCCCACCGTATCTCCCTCCAGGCGGGCCGTATCCACCTCCACCCTGCCCTTCATATCCTCCTCCAGGCGGGCCATAACCAACCCCACCCTCGCCGTATCCCTGTCCCTGCCCCGTATAGCCTCCGCCAGGTCCACCAAATCCTCCAGGCGGACCATAACCGCCCCCCGGACCAGGAGGCCCACCGTAGCCCGGCTGGCCACCGTATTCTTGATTACCGTAGTCACCTTGAACCCCACCGTAGATTTCGCGAGAGTAAGGAACGTTGCCGTATTGCTGACTCTGGGCGAGGGCATGGGCTGCATTTTCTTTCGCTTCGTGCTTGGCGCGAAGGGCGTCGATCTCGTTCAAGCCTGACGAGGGTCAGCGAGGCCCACAAGGCCTGCCCGAAGGCATGACGAAACGTAATTAAAGAACTAGTGGGACGATGTGATGGTGATGAGGGTCTTTAGACTGAGAACTGGGCTAAGACCCACCCTTGGTCTCGATGAGCTTATCGACCTCCGCCCCAGCGAAACCCGCAATGAGCTCCTTGGCGAGCATGAAGTTCTCGGGTTTACTACACCACTCTCGTCAGCTAGTGTACCCAGCAGCCACCATCAAGTCTGTCCAAGCTAAATCATAATGGCTAGGGATAGGATCACGATCAACTCACCCGTTCTGCTGCTCGTGTTTCTCATACGCGCGCATCGCCTCAAAGGACGCCGCGCCGGCGATCAGCTCGTGGCCTATTCCTCCATCAGCAGGTACCAAGGGGATGTTTAATGAAGCGTACTGAATGCGCCTTCGTGTTTGGCCCGCGGTGGGGTACTTTGGAACTGCTCGTACGCTTGGCGCTGTGGACGTCAAGATGGAGGATGTGGAGGTAGGACGAAGGGGCAACAGGTACCGGAAATCAGCGGAGTTGCTAAGAGGTACAAGGGTTGCAAGCTAACTTCATTAGTATCGTCATGTCCGAAGAAACCCATCTTGATTGCTCTTTGGTCGTTTCGCCACGGAGAGAAGTGAAAGAAGAGAGAGAAGAGAAGCGTTGATGGAGATGGAGGCTGGCATCAATGCGTCACGGGTGCTGGGCGGTGGCCTCGTGGCTCGGAAATCCACTTCATTTTCTCGGTGTACTGATAAGGCTCGTGGGCTAGAAATGATGCTGGCTACTTCTTGGTCGCTTGCAGCCTAAAGTACCATGCTCCAGTCGCCCTCCGTCCTGGATTGTGTTTGAGAGGAAATGATCCTTGTCCACTTGTGCGGCGCACGCGTTGCAGGTCGTGCTCGTTCCAGGCCGATCGACATCTTTCTTGGACTATCCTGCATGAATGGGGGTTTCGGAATTCTGCTTGGACGGGCTAGCACAAGCGAGGATGTATACATATCACATATCCCTGCTATTGCAACGTTACAGATTCGGTCACTTACTGCACAGTACGCCTAATTTACGAGCCGCCGCTGCACCTCATGAGCACGAAGGGATCGTGATGTTCTTGAGGTTCCGATTCGAATCGAACAACCCCCAGAAAGGCTCGACGCCGCCATATTGCGCTCTATGACAGTGTCATCAGCGCATTTCTTTGACATGTGAAGCAGTCAATCTCACTTCCAAGGCTCGTCGAATGCCTCGAAGCTGTTTTCGTCAGCATGTCGCCCACATGTGATGGAGAGAAGTAGCTCACTAGAAGTACTGGGTCCCGTTGGTATTTGCTTGACAGACGAATGTGTCGAGGAAAGCTGGAGGTCCATCAGCATGGGGCTGTCGTGCAATAGTCGGCGCACTTTGTAGGTTGGCGACGCTAGCATCACCTTGCGGGCTCCCTGCGCCATCGCTTGCATCGCTAGCATTGAGCGATCCGGTCGGCCAACCGGTCTCGGCGATGTAAGTCTGCGGGTTGTTCGAGGCTTCCGCCGCGACGCTCTGTTGACAAAAAGCTATCAGTATCTGGACGTTCTGACAAGCGCAAAACCCACCACGTCGAACTCCTGGAAAAAGCTGTTGGTCCACTCTGCAGCTTGATCAATCGGGAGCGAACCAAAGTACCTGTCACTTCATCAGCTGACGCACATTGGCAGAAGCGTAGCGGCTGACGGGTGGACGTTCGCCATGAAGAAGTCAATGTCGCTGGCTAGCGCCTTCGACAAGATACTACCCGCATCACTCGTCCCGATTGGCAATGTCTTGCCAAGATTCATGCCCTGTATGGTCGACTTGACGCTCGATATCTTTGACGCGATGTTGGCAATGGCTGTCGTGTATGCGGCGGAAGTGGGGTCTGGTGCAATGTCGAGAATGTACTCGTTGCCCACGATGATCTGCGACTTCATCAGCTACTTTTGGGTCGAAGTGCAACAGGAGACGCACGCCTTCGATGTGGTCGACGCCGTACGTTTTGAGAGCATTCTGAACGGCTACAAGCTGCTGAGTATACGCAGTCTCGTTCGAGTCGACGTCTGGCTATTCGTGAGCAATTCTGGCGGTTGTGCCATGCGGGAATACCGACAAATTGCAGGCCAGATCGTCATGTTGACCTTGGTATCTTGAATTGCCTGCAGCACCAAAGCAGTCTCATTGCAGTTACCTCCATACAGTCGTAAGCGGGTCGTAAGCTGGGAGAGGATCTATCATGTTGTTAGACCTTAATTCCTCAAAACATGAGTGGAGCCACCTGAATATCACGCGTCACGTTGGGTTGAGTAGTACCACACCAAGGAGGTTGAGCATCCTACTTTACTCAGCTCAATGTGCCCGTACCGAGGAACGACCCACATTTGGCGTATACGCAAACCCGTAGAAGCTCTGATGCAGCTTTGGATCCTTCGCGAAATCACTCGGATTACCCAAGTTCGACGTTCTCGTGTTGGCGTTCGACGAGCTGCTTGACGAAGGACCTCCTTTCTTCCGACTGACGAGCACTCCAGCGATGATCCCGATCAAAGCTATCGCCCCAAGCACGATCCCACCAATCAACAGCCACCGTTTCCTGCCCCGTTTAGCGGGCTGAGGAGCGAATCTCCCCCCATCGGAGACAGGCCAGTAAGCCTCTGACGGGACGTTCTGATGTGCGAGCCCCGATCGAACGGAGTACCCCATAAGGCCGGGTGGGAGAGGGAGATCTTTGGATGAGAGGTCGGAGGAGCGATTCGGGAGGAATGGGGCCGAAAGGGTTGCGGTGGAGACGGGACGAGATGGGGTGTCGGAGTAGGCTGAGAAGCGGTGAGGCTGAGATGTATCAGCTTGGCTAAGGAGGGATGGTGATTCGGGACGCACAGCAGGGACGTCACCGCCGTAATAGTTGTCGAGCTCTAAATGTCGGACCAGCCGGGGAGAGAATGACGCAAACGAGGGGAAAGGTAGAAGGTTCTGTGAGCATGAGCAGACTGGACGACATGATGACAATTGTGGAATCAATGATTGTCCAAGGAAGCGGATCTGATGACCTTGCTGTCTCCTTCATCCTCCTCATCCCTTCTGCTCTCCCTTCCAAAGGGATGCGAAGGGATCCACGATCTCCTCTTCCATGGCAACGACGTACGAAGGCTCACTCACCAGACCCTGTTCCCCCTCTGGACCCCTTAGCAGTAGCACCAGAATAATCGCCGTATCGCAATTGGCTCATCTCGCTCGACGACGGCGCCATCCCCGGTACAGGCGTGTATCTTTGTTGCGCCGCCATCGCCTCACGAGAAACTGGCTCGATACTGAATCAGACGCTGTTGAGGATAGTGGGTGCGAGTTTGCGCTTCTCGAAACGCTGTAAAACGATGGGGAATGAGTTGACAGAAAGAGGTGATCAGGGTCTTCAGACCGAGGTCCAGCTAAGTTTAAGGAATGTTGATGTGACAAAGGAGGATTGGTTGATCAGAGCCTGGGGAGTGGTCCCTCCTTTGAGTTTTAGGATTTACCTGTGCACACAAGTCGAGGATTTTGAGCACCGCTTTCCACAGGGAGACGCATTATAGCCCTCGAAATCACACGCGTTTCGCCGTCAGCTTGTCGTTGCAAAACCAGCCATGATGCTCTTCCATACTCTCATTAGGATCGAGATCACTCGTCTTGAATCGTCTAGACGTCGTTCAAAGGAGACTGGACGGCCCGCAATGATCATGCTTGAAACGCTTCTCAACCCCATCCGCACAAGGTGTTTCTGGTCGTCCGGATCGACGTCGTGCAGGTTTCGCCGCTGAGAGGATCGCTGCTTTTTGAGACTACACGGTTACCTTCTCTGAAGCAGCAGCTACGATACATGATGCCTTCCCATTATGTTCTCCTAGTGCCGTGGCGAAGTAGCTTCACATACGAGCTACGGCCATTGCGACAATCTGATGCAGTCGCCTGAAGCATTCTTACATGATATTGAATGGGACAGGTCTCAAAGCAACCCAAGGATATTGCTGGATCGCAGACACAGGTAGCATATAGAGAAGACAGGTCCCAGGGCGCGCAATGTACAAGCTGCATTGACTTATAGCCATAGCTAGCTAGTACAAATCATAACGGCTTGCAGAGAAATGACGTGTGTTTATGTCAGTTTGATTCTCCGGCCGCTCCCTGACCCCGTCAAAGGGATCACCCCGGTCCCTGCGGGGCATATGCCCTCATGATTGCATGAACGTCTCTGAACCGCAAGGACCACCATCGACTTCATTACCATCCAAGATGGCGAATGTATCTCGTCGGGTATCCTATATCCTCCCTTCACCCTCCGAGCCACCTCCACTCCTCTCTCTCCCACCACTCGGAGAACGGCGAAGAGGTCAGACGAGCCCCAACCTCGTTCCCAAAGAAGCGAATGCCGGTTCATTCGCATCTCGTAATCCTTTCGCGTCACCTCTCCCACCCGAGCCGAAACAGTCTTCGCATCCTCGACATTGTCTTGGCATCTCCTCGCTTGCGCTTGATACCTCGACCCTTCTGGCCAATACCTCTTCTCCGCGGGGGATACTCTACACCGGTGGCCGCGATGGGCTCGTTGCAAGCTGGGAGCTGGGTGTCCCGCACAAGCGTCGACGAGGAGGACGATATGAAGTCCTACCCGGCCGAGGGGGACGAACGAAGTGGGAGCGGATAGGCGATGGCGCCGAAATGTGGGCGGACGTAGATGACGAGGAGGAGGAGGAGGAGGAGGAGGAGGGGTACAGTAGCGACGAGGAGTTAGATGGGGAAGGATGGGTAGGGGTGGATGGGGATAGGGTGGCCGATGGGATGAGGCGGAGGAGAGCGGGGAAAGGGGAGGTGCACTATGAGGATCGATGGGAGATTGATCATGAGGAGCTGGCGAAGCGGAAGGTGCGAATTTTTATCCCATGAGACGGGATTAGACTGACGATCCCTAGCTTCAGCCAACAGCCTTCCGGCAAGCGGCCCAGACTCATACGGACTGGGTGAACGCAATGCTGCTCTGTAATCTCAACCAAACCGTCATCACAGCCTCATCCGACCGGACCATCCGCGCTTGGTCACCTCATGCTTCGGATGAAGCGGGCCTTTCACCTTCCCTCGTTGGTCGACATCGCGACTACGTGCGTTCCCTTGCTTGGGCGAGATACCCTTCCCTCCTGTTCTCGGGTGCTCTGGACCGGACATTGTCGATCTGGGACGTACAGGCGCCCAATCCAGATAGCCCACTACTGAGCATTGATCTGAACAAGGCGGATGACTATGGCGGTGTTGGATTGGAAGGGGAGAGGGGGAGTGTGTACGCTCTCGGTGTCGGTGAGTCAGGATAGACAGGAATGGGCGGTATACTGAGCTGACCCGATGCCAGACCCCGCTGGCAAGGTCGTGGCCGCTGGTACACCCGAACGGGTTGTCAGACTGTGGGATCCACGAGTTGGCGACAAAAGTATAGGCAAGCTCATCGGCCATTCGGATTGCGTCCGGAGTGTCGTTGTCAGCGAAGATGGTCGATATGTAAGTGGCTTTCTACTCGGTCACCGCTTCATCACTGACACCCCTAGATGCTCACCGGTAGCTCGGACACCACCATTAAGTAGGTCATATTCCCTGAGGAAACGTGATGGATGTTGACATGCCGTCTCACAGGCTTTGGTCGCTAGCCGCCCACCGCTGTCTCCATACCTTCAACCATCATACCTCCTCCGTCTGGGCTCTCCATTCCACCCATCCCAGTCTCGAGCGCTTCTACTCGGGCTCGCGTGACGGATACCTCTGCGTCGTCGACGTCGAGCAGTGCACCGACATTTCTGATGGCGAATGCGTCGTTCTCGCTCGCGAAGGGGATGCAGCCCGCTCCGGTGATGCCGAGACCAAGGCTGGCGACGAAGGCATCCGGTGCATCGTCGGGATGGACGACGAGTTCGTTTGGTCGGCTACCGGCAGTGCGGATGTCAAGAGATGGCGAGACGTGGGAAGGAAGATCACGCGGCTCACCGATGAGGACGATGGGGTGTCCTACAACGATCGACCCAACGGTGAGATGTCGATCAAAGTCCCTTCAGCCATCGGTGGTCAACTCCCGCCTACCTCGATCACGAACAAGAGCTTTCCACTTGACGGCGTACCGGAAAATCAATCACTGCTCCGTACCGATTCACGGGACTCCCGCTCAGTCGCTTTCGCACCTCCACCTTCGACTCGTAATGGCCCAAACCCGGTTCAGCAGCGTCGCGCAACTCCTTCAGGGGCGCCCATCGCTACTTCCTTCATGTCCGACTCTTCCGCCAATGCGGACGACGGACCAATGCCTGTTCCGGCACACTCGCTCAAGCTCAAAGGCCTGCCATACCAATCACTAGTCTGCCTCGGCCTTCCCGACTCACCTTATTCCTTCGGCTTTTCGCCACGTCAGGACGAGCTTCAGCGCGCCCGCTCAGCCGTGGACATCTTCTCTAACCCTCCTGCTGCAAGCACCCTACTCAAACCAGACATGGGCGACTCCCCACACCGAGCCTCTGCGACGCTCGACCGGGAGCAGACTCTGGCTCAGATGGCACGAATGGAGTTCGAGGATCGCGAAGTCGCTTCCGAGGCGACTCCACTCCGCAAACAGCCCGACGACGTCATCGCTGGTCGAAGCGGGCTTGTGCGATCCCTCCTCCTCAATGACCGTCAGCACGTCCTGACCGTGGACACGGAGGGGGAGGTCGCTGCGTGGAACATCATCCGCGGCGTCTGCATCGGTCGGTATTCGCCAGCGGAAGTCGCGGCAGCTCTTGATCTAGAACGAGGGGTGAAGACGGCGACGGCTGTCCGAAAGCACTCTCAAGAGGTGCTTGAACTCGTCAAGGAACGCGTGGAAGGGGAGACTTTGGTGATCACCTGGTGTCAGGTGGACACGAAGATCGGGAGTCTCGTGGTGCATCTTGAGGAGGGCAGGGTGTTCGACGCGGAGGTGTACGCCGATGAGATGGGCATGGAGGGCATGGAGGGCATGGAGGGCATGGAGGGGATGAAGGAGGATGCGAGGAGTGCGTGCCTGTTGTAGATATGCGGGTTCATTGTGCTGATGATTGGGATAGTCAATCTGGGCAAATGGGCATTGGCGAATCTATTTAAAGGTAAGCGAGTCATCATCTGCCCTGCTGCATCGCTGATGAACGTTCAGGCCTCATCAAGGCCGAGCAGCGAGAACTGAGCACAGCAACGCCGCTATCAAACGTTCCATCCAATTTGAGTAATGGACGCAGCGCATCGCAATCACAAATTGCCGTCGAGCGACCCAACGCTCCTCCATCACACCGACAACGAGCCCTCACCAACCCCTCGTCATCCAGCGCGCCAATCCTCAACACCCCAGGTCTCGCTATACCCGCCTCCAAGCCAGCTATCCTGCCCGAAATGGAGAGTGGCATGTCCCGCAGTGCACCGGGACCCCAATCCTTCCAAGCGCTTCGTAACGGTCCACTCTCCGCCATCCCGCAATCGCCCACAGCTGTTCCCGCCAGTTCGCCAGCAGATCACCTCGCAAGGGGAGATTACTTTTCTATCCGGAAAAAGCCCGAGACATCGCCGTCTAGGGCCCCGGAGGACAGAGCTCCGCCGACGCCAGGTGGAACGATACAAAACCCACCTCAGACACCAGGTGGGAGTTTCATGGGGAAGTTGAAGGGACTGGGGAAGAAGAAGAATGCGGAGACGCCGATGTCGACTGTCGTAGAATCGCAAGAGGCGCCGCGAGAGGACACGGTACGTGACCCTGATCAGAGGCATGGACTGGAGCTTTGGCTGACTAAACGGTCCCACAGGGTCCTAAGCTATCCGAGCACGATGCGTCCCAGATGCGGATCCTCGATATAGTCCGCGCTCACCCCTTCCATCCTCCACCACCATGGGAAGCACCCCCACTCGACCTGCCGTCGACCACCTCGCTGCTCATCTCGGAAGAATCGAGGGATGCCGGTGCATGGGTCGTCACCTACCGCAGCCAGGTATCTTCGACCGAACGGGATATGGAGAGTCTCGAGATGAACTCGCCTCTTTGGCTGCTCGACTACCTGTTCACGAGCCGGACAAAGGTCAAGGATCCGGTCAAGCTCACTTTCGTCCTCGAGCCTGTGCCAGGCAGCCCGCTAAAGGAGATGCCGGAAGGGTGAGCAGACGCTGCCCGCAAAATCCAGTTTCATGAACTGATGCTTCGCAGGTCTACTCGTCTATCCGCCAGCCGGGTGCTACGAGCCCGCAAAATCTGCGCTTTCATCTATGACAAGCTCGAACTGGGACCGTCCCGCGCCCGCACCGGCTCTGTTGTCTCCCAAAACTCGCGCATCACCAACCTCAATCTTCGACGATCCGTCAGCGGCCAAGCTCAGACTACCACCCCTCAATCCAGCCAGATCGTGCTCAATACCGATAGCGATATGGCTTCCGAGGACGTGATCGAGCTGCTGTGTGGGGACTCGGTGGTGGATCCCAAGATCACGCTGGCGACGCTTAAGCAGTATTATGGGGCTGGGGGGGACATGTTGTTGCATTATCGGTTGAAGCAGGATGTTACGATCGCTCAATGAAGTAGCGGATTTCCGGCATTTTGGTCTGCAAAGATGAGCACCGGGAACGGAGAGGGTAAGCAACGGTAGCAGCAGAGGTAGGATGTGGTGAAGATCGGTCAGGTGTAGAATCAGGAATATCAATAGGATTTTGGTGGTCGGGACGGATTGTACCCTAGTTCAGCATGCAGCGTATTCTCAAGCATCGTCCCTGTGCGAGACTCACAAGCGAAATTGACGCGCGGATCTCGAAGAGTGTCAAGCAGGCTAACGGGGCGCCAGGTGACGGGCGACAAGGGGAGATGAAAGGAAGGACAGCCCAAACACGGGATTGAGGCGTCGAGGGGTTTGACGGCAGCAGATCCGGATCTGCTCCTGGAAGGGCGCGCTTTGGACCCCTTCTTCACACGGCATGGAGTCACCGGATCCCGCGCACCAAAGCAGCGACTAGACACTTGAACGATAGACTTCTGCAGTCAAACCTCCGAAGCCGAGACCGATGAGGAGCCGACAAGTATCCAAGTCGCGATGAGCTTCTCAACCGCCCAAATCATCATCCTCTGTCCGTCCCCTTCCTCCTCACACCCTCATCAAAAAGCTTACGAACTCTTCGAACAGGTATTGCAGCCATCTTCGTCCTGCTCATCCTCCTAGCCCTCCTATTCGCAATCTACGCCTCCCGCCGCGCCTTAGCCGAGGAGCTCGAGGCTAGGCATGCGGTACTGGGCACATGGAGGGAGACGAAGGATGTCGTCATCAAGGGTGTCCCGAGGCCGGCGCCGAAACCGAGGGATCAGCGAATGGTTGCTCCGAATTTGGGGCCGCCACCTGCAGCGCCAGCGGCAGTGTACAGGACATCAGGGGAAGCAGGTCGAGCGGGATCGGTTGAGCGGATGGGGGAGGTTAGGGGATCTTCCCTAGTGCGAACGGGTTCGGGCTCGTGCTCGGGGAGGTCGGATAGGTCGACGAGGGGTAGTGAGGTGTCACGTGTTGATGAGCGACCGCAGGAGAGAGGGCGGAACCGGGAGAGAGGAAGGGAGGGGAGGGAAGGGAGGGAGGGGAGGGAGGGGAGGGAGGGGAGGGAGGGGAGGGAGGGGAGGGCGGGGAGACGCGCGGAGAGAGGTAGGTAGCAGGACGGCTTCGTGATGGGTGAATCGGTCATGAGATACATGAGGTTGTATGTACACTACACGAGGCGTCGAGGGTATGAGAAGTTGCACAACTTGGCAAGGGAAAGTGAGCTGGGTTGAGTGAGCGCAGTCAATGACGGACAGCCTATCGATCAACAGAATTCCAGCCTTCCAGTCTCGCGCGTGTTGTTTCCATCAGCTCATAAGCGCAGTCGAGCAGTCGAGCCGGCATCACTCTGCTGAGATCGGTACTGAAACTATGGTCTTATCAGCTACCTGCGGATCTCGGAGGGGTCGAGGTACTTACGGTGGCTCGGGCTCAACAGTTATTTGATTGACCAACTCAAGCGCATCGGTAACGGCGCATCGGTAACGGCGCCGACCTCAGTCTTCCCCCACCTCACCACCTCCTTCACCGAGATGAAGAATGAGTCGAATCTCGAAGCTTCTCATCGACCTCTCGACTCGCCTTCCGCATGTCGGACTTCCAATCTTTGTCGGTGAGTATATCATCGCTCCATCCGTCGTCGGGCCCGCAGTGAAGAATGGTACGGTCATATTGGTGGACGAGCGTCAGGATTTGGTATCTGGCCTCGGGAGACACGGTGGAGGCTATTTGCACCACACTCTCCATGAGAGATCGCCCCGCCGTTCCTGCTAATGAGGTGTGTGAGGTGGACGTCTTGGTCTTGACGGCCCGACTTGGCCTGTCAGTGAATTTACGGAATGATTCCCCGACATTGTTTGTTCTCGTGATTGCTGAGGGGATGATAATGGCGAAGTATTATGGTGTCTAGAGGCCGCATTGAAAGAAGATCAGCTGAGGGTGATCGCGAAGCAAGAGATGTGTGACAGGGCAAAAATGAAACGCCGTTCGGGCTTACGCCGCTTCGGCCTTTGTTGTTTCACGGAACCAAATCGTCGCGTACTCGGCATAAGGACAACGGGACGGGGGGTAGCCTTTTGGCGTTGTCGTTTTCATCAACTCGCAGCAGCATCTCGTCAACACATCATCCTTAGACTCGTCTTCAAAGATTTTCAACTCGGCCTCGAGGCTGTGACGACGGAAGAGAGACGAGCCCCGTGAACTTCCTTTCGGAGGCGGACCAAGGAGGGTCTAAGCTCAACGTTTCGCTCGGCTATCTCCAACATCGACCACATCTTCAGCTCTCCCCCGTCTACTCACATCTCATGATGGCTCAAACGTCGAGAGTACCGATCAGTCACCCCTACCCGCCCGTCTACCAACCTCGTGATGGCGCGGGTCCCGCTCCATACTCCCGATACACCGAGGCCCCCTCCCGAGGATACGAATACCAGCGGCGAGATGATGGACCTGCTACATCTCCGAATACAGCTCAAACTTCCCAAGCCTACGCACCCGATGGTCAGCGGCGACGCGATGACTGGCAGCAACCTGCTCCAGCTTCAGACACGCAGCCGCCATCCCAGTCCTACGCATACCACTACCAACGTCGACGCGATGAGCGACATCAACCCGCTCCTTCCTACCCAACAGATCCCGACCCCAATCCCAACCCAGCAAATCAATTCACGATGGCGCGTAATCGATTCACCTCCGAGACGTCCTTGCATCAAGTACTTTCCGGGAAAGGCGAGGATTGCCCGGAAGGATGGTCGAAGGAGGACGAAGAGGCGGAGAGGGAGTTTATGGCGAAGGGTCTGGTGAGTTGGGGTGAGATGCGGAGTTGGAGGTTCTGGATTCGGAAAGAGTGGTGGAGTAAGTGCATTATGTCTTCAAGCGATTGGAGGCTGATCAGGACGGGGATAGTGTACTACTTGATCCTGTTTGCCATCGGGGTGCTGGTCGTCCTGATGACGGTGTATCATGATCAGGTGAGCCGCCTGGACGTTGTCAAAACCGCCATCACTCGCTATTGCAAGCGGTCTTCAAGGCGGCTCATACTGATGTACTCGGCAGATCGTAAACTGGCTCACACCAGTCGCCAATTGGATGAAGGCGTGAGTACCCTCTCCAGCGGGCGTTCAAGTTTATGCCGTGTCGTTGGAGGTGTACTCATGCATATCATAGGTTGCCAGGTGGCTGGGCCATTCCCATAGGTCAGCTTGTTGCTTCCGCTGCTACGGCATGCTGACATAACTTCAGCGATATTCTTTGTGATATCCTTTCCGCCCCTTTTTGGTCATGAGGTCTGTCCCGTACCATCTCGGCCATTGTGCGCCTGCTCACAAGAATATTCAGATCGTGGCGATCCTGGTCGGAGCAGTGTGGGGCTTGTGGATGGGGTTCGGCATCACCGCAGCTGGTGCGTTCCGCATCTCTCAGCCCGCTTTCGCTTACCATTGTTCTAGGCACTTTCCTCGGAGAGGTCAGTGACCCTTTCGAGGATTGCCTCGTCCCCAAACCAACTCACTACTGATCTTTGTCATAGCTCGGCAACTTCATCGCCTTCAAATACTGGTGCCGAGCGCGAGCTGAGAAGTATGAGCGCACTAACCTCAATTACGCATGTATGGCGCATGTCGTGCGTGAGGGAGGGTTCTTCGTCATCTTCGTCGCACGCCTGAGCGCGATCCCTGGGTATGTGGTCTCAACCTTCGGATACCGAAGGTGATGCTGATCATCCTCGCTATCAGGCACTTCACAAGTAGGTCCAAACTGGGTGAGTTATGCCGCGTGCTGACATTAGGTAGCCGCGGTATTCGCGACTTGCGGGATGAACATCTTCATCTTTTCGATAGCTTGTATCCTCACTCTCCCCAAGCAGGTGCGTGTCTCGTCTCGATGAGCTTTCATTCCGAGGTTGACATCTTGAATTCGTGATGTAGCTCGTGGTAGTTTATCTCGGGGTGATCTTCGAGGAAAAGAATACGTCGTCAAAGAATAAGATCATCTCAGATTCGGTACTAGCCATCGGCTTTCGTAAGCTCGCTCTCAGCACTTTGATCTGTGTGCGGCTGATCTTCTCGGGATCACTAGTCGTCACGGTCGTCGCGGCATGGTATATCTACAGTAAGATGAACAAGGCGCGGATCGTCGTATGGCGCAAACAACGGTAGGCCTGTCCTTCAATCCGTAAAACCGCTCGGCTTGACGTGGTCTCTAGCATGGCGCTTGCGGCGAAAGGTGTAAGCCTTGACCCGATCAATGGTAGCTATCGCCTGAGCTACAAGGAGTTCCCGAAAAGCGTCGTCCCCCTCGACGAGGAAGCCGAAGCCCGTTCGCCCATACTCGCCACTCAGCAGCCATCCTTCACCAACCCGTATGATATTCGGTAGGTCTCACTTGGTCTTACTGATTGTGGCATGAAGGTATCAACCCGACCCTAACATGTCTATGGACGATATCAATGGACCTGGACTGCATGTCAAGAACGAAGATCCGCGTATGGTAGACGGCTACGACCCTGCCGCATCGACCGAAACGTTCCCCAAGGCACACCCGATGTCAGGGATACGGCGGGAACCTTCGAGCGCTCTCACTATGGACTCGGATTTCCAGGAGTTGTCGCCTGCACACCACGCCGACTTCCCGGCTCCTTCGCCCGCAGGCGGGTTGAGACCGGCAGCTGGAGCGTATGATTCTCATACCCCGAGCCCGCGATTATCGGGAGAGCGGAGAGGTGTCGGATTGCAGGATCACGGACCAGTGCCGCTGAGATAAATGCACGTAGATACGTACAGATGTGATTGATCTTGAAGTGGACTGAGATGTAAACTCTGTGTGGCTGTATGACATTGTGAAGAGACATCGTCAATAAGTGCAGATCGAGGTTCTCCCATTTATTTCCAGGACGCAATGCTGAATTCCGTAGCAATGCTGAATTCCTGAGCAAGAGTTGGAAGCAAAGCAGAGGGATTTGGCATACATCACTCAGGTCTGAACACACTTGACAGTTTGTCAAGATTCCCGCAGCCCAGGCCACTTTGATAGACATAAAGCTTGCTAGCAAAGACATATGACAAGAATCCCTTCCTTGCGGCCAAGTTTCTTGGAACATCTCCCTTGTTCTGAGTGTTCATTGACCGTATTCTTTACTCGATAGAGACATGTATCTGCCGTCCAGGGACTCTGTAAGAGAGCCCTGTATCTTGTAGCTTGCTTTACAGTTTTGTCTGTCCATGCATCTCAAGGCACTATACTTGCTGGATTTGTCCCCAGAATCCTCAGCTCTGAAGGGTAGGACTCAAACTGCTTGTCAAGGCAAGATATCCAGCTCCAAAGTAATCCTATGACAGCCATAATACTCATTTCACCAGCAAGAAGCTCCTTCTCTCACACTGTCACGATCGCATATCGATCAACGACGGCAAAACCACGTTTTCGCCAACTATCGCCGTGAGTCGCACATCACAGGACGCCCAAAAAACGGCAACGCGCGTTCTTTCGGCCTCATTGCGTTCCGAACCCCAAGATTGCCGAGATTCACCTTTTGCGCCACTGCAGAGATCGAGACGTGATGTTTGGAAGACGAGACACGGAACACAAAGC
>JAABUY010001195.1_pt1 | contig 36516 bp, 35 predicted proteins | sample 5560271 | NCBI WGS metagenome assembly JAABUY01 (sample SAMN10711886, study PRJNA513374) | rock metagenome | isolation source: Antarctica rocks | place: Antarctica: Victoria Land, University Valley
CCGTCAAGTCGCTCGGGTAACGCCGGCCATCGTCCTTGTATCGCTCCCGTGCAGCGTCAGTCCACATCGCCCGCCTCCATGCAAACGGACAACGCGAGACTGGCTCACACGGTCAAACAGGCTCTTATACGAACTGTCTCGCGCCCGTGCCGGCGACAAGGCGCCAAGCCGCATCTTCAACAACCCACGCTGACGCCCGATGTAACCTGCCGCGCCAACCGGCGAATGGATTGGCGACAAGGACGCCGAGGAGAGATGCCGTGATCGGACGCAGGACTTTGCTTGCCGGCAGCGCCGTGGGAGGCGCGCTGGCATTGGCCGCCATCGGCCGCCGCACCCCGGCGCGCGGCGCCGACGTCGGAAAGTTCCCGGTGGCCAGGACCGACGCCGAGTGGCGACACAGCCTGACCCTGGCCCAGTACGACATCCTTCGTCGCCAGGGCACCGAGCGGCCGGAAAGCAGCCCGCTCGATCACGAGACGCGGCGCGGAACCTATTCCTGCGCCGGGTGCCAGACCGCCAACTACAGCTCCGACGCCAAGTTCGACAGCGGCACCGGCTGGCCGAGCTTTTGGCAGCCGCTGGCCGGGGCGGTGCAGGTGTCCAGCGACACCAGCTTCGGCATGAGCCGCGACGAGGTGCATTGCGCCAACTGCGGCGGCCATCTGGGACACGTGTTCAACGATGGCCCCAGGCCCACCGGCCTGCGCTACTGCATGAACGGCTTCGCGCTCGACTTCAAACCCGCCTGATCCGCCTGCCCTATAATACGGAGACATCGACCATGACGTTGAAGTTCCTGCTTCGCAGCGGCGTCGTCGCCGCGATGGCGGGCGTGGCCGGGTTCGGCCTCGTGGCCCGTCTGCCGGCCCGCGCAGCCGAGGCTGCCGCCCAGCGCCTGCCCGCGCCAAAGGTCGAAGCCTCCTTGGCCGCCGGCCCGCAGGTGGCGGTGTTCTCGGGCGGCTGTTTCTGGGGCGTGCAGGGCGTGTTCGAGCACGTCGCCGGCGTCACTCGGGCGGTTGCCGGCTATGCGGGCGGCGCCAAGGACACCGCGCAATACGAGGTCGTCAGCGGCGGCCAGACCGGGCATGCGGAATCGGTGCAGGTCACCTTCGACCCGGCGAAGGTCAGCTACGGCCGGCTGCTGCAGATCTTCTTCTCGGTGGCGCTCGACCCGACCCAGGTGAACAGCCAAGGTCCCGACAGCGGCACCCAGTACCGCTCCGAGGTGTTCGCGACCACGCCCGAGCAGGCACACGTGGCACAGGCGTACATCGCCCAGCTCGACGGGACGCACCTGTTCGCGGCCCCGATCGTCACCCGCGTCGACACGTTGCCGGCGTTCTACCCCGCCGAGGGCTATCATCAGGACTACCTAGTGCATCATCCCGACGCGCCGTATATCGCCTTCAACGACATCCCGAAAGTCGAGAACCTGAAGCGCCTGTTCCCCGACGCCTGGACCGGAACGCCGGTGCTGGCACTGCCGCAGGGTTCGTCCTCGTAGGCGGCGAACTCCTTCCGCATCATTCCGTTTGGGTCCAGACAGGCTCGAACGGAATTTTGCACATGACCACTGACGCATCGGCCGCCGGCAGCTTTGCCATTGGCGGAGACATGACCGTGACGCGGCTCGGCTTCGGCGCGATGCGCGTGACCGGCAAAGGCATTTGGGGAGAGCCGGAAAACCCCGAGGCCGCCGAACAGACCCTGCGCCGACTGCCGGAACTCGGCATCGACTTCATCGACACCGCCGACAGCTACGGCCCGTTCGTGAGCGAGGACCGGCTACGGCAGGCGTTGCACCCGTACGCCGGCCTGGTGATCGCCACCAAGGGCGGCTTGGTCCGGCACGGCCCGAACATCTGGAAGCCGGTTGGACGGCCCGAGTACCTCCGGCAGTGCGTGCTGATGAGCCTGCGCCGGCTCGGCGTCGAGCGCATCGACCTGTGGCAGATGCACCGGCTCGACCCGCAGGTACCACGCGACGAGCAGTTCGGCGTGGTTGGGCAGATGCGCGAGGAGGGCCTGATCCGCCATGTCGGCCTCAGCAACGTCAGCGTCGAGGAGATCGAGGCGGCGCAGCGCTTCTTCCCGGTGACCACCGTGCAGAACCGCTACAACCTGATCGACCGCACCAGCGAGGCGGTGCTCGACCACTGCGAGGCGCACGCCATCGGCTTCATCCCGTGGGCGCCGCTGTCCGCCGGGTCGCTGGCCACCGGGCATTCGGTGCTGACCGACATCGCCATGCGGCTCGGCATCGGCACCGGCCAGGTGGCGCTCGCCTGGACGTTGCGCCGCTCGAAGGTCATGCTGCCGATCCCCGGCACCGCCGACCCGCAGCACCTGGAGCAGAACGTCGCCGCGGCCAGCGTCACGCTGACCGACGCGGACTTCCAGGCGCTTGACGAGCAGGGCCGCAACGAATGGCAGAAGGCGCGATGATGACCCAACCGACCCGCCAGCTTGGCCGCTCCGACATCGCCATGCCGCCGCTGATGTTCGGCGCCAACGTGTTCGGCTGGACCGCCGACGAGGCGACCTCGTTCCGCCTGCTCGACGCGCTGCTCGATGCCGGGCTGAACGCCATCGACACCGCCGATATGTATTCGACCTGGGTGCCGGGCCACCAGGGCGGCGAGTCCGAGACGGTGATCGGCAACTGGCTGCACAGCCGGGGCGGCCGCGACCGGGTGGTGATCGCGACCAAGGTTGGCATGAAGATGGGATCGGGCGACGAGGGCCTATCCCCGGCATGGATCGCCAAAGAGGTCGAGGCGTCGCTGCGGCGGTTGCAGACCGATCATATCGACTTGTACCAGGCACATTGCGACGACGAGCAGACGCCGCTGGAAGATACGCTGGCGGCGTTCGCCAAGCTGGTCGAGCAAGGCAAGGTGCGCGCCATCGGGGCTTCCAACTACACCGCCGCCCGGCTGACCGAGGCGCTGGAAACCAGCGAGCGGCTTGGCCTGCCGCGTTACGAGTCGTTGCAGCCGCACTACAACCTGATCGAGCGCGCGCTGTTCGAGCCGGAGCTGGAGCCGGTGGTGACGCGTGCCCATCTCGGCGTGATCCCATACTACTCGCTGGCCTCCGGGTTCCTCACCGGCAAGTACCGCAGCCAGGCCGACCTGGGTAAAAGCCCACGCGGCGGCGGCCTGGGGAAGTACCTCGATCCGCGCGGCCTGGCGTTGCTGGGCGCGCTGGACGCCGTGGCGGCGCGGCTTTCGGCCAAGCCGGGGCAGGTGGCGCTGGCCTGGCTGATTGCGCGCCCTTCGATCACCGCCCCGATAGCCAGCGCGACTAGCCTGGAGCAGCTGGCCGAGCTGGTCGGCGCGGCCAGTCTGACGCTCGACGCCGACGCGGTTGCCGAACTGGACGCCGCCTCGGCCTAGCGGCTGGTCGGCTTGGCCCCGAGCGCCCGCCAAGCGGCGACGTTGCGCTGGTGCTCCTCCAGCGTGGCCGCGAAAACATGGCCGCCATGGCCGTCGGCGACGAAATACAGGTCGTCGGTCGGCAGCGGATGGGCCACCGCCCGCAACGACGCGATGCCGGGGCCGGCGATCGGGCCTGGCGGCAAGGCCGGGCTGGTGTAAGTGTTGTAGGGGTTAGGCAGCTCCAGGTCGGCGTGGCTGATCGGGTGGTTCGACACGCCGATGCCGCCGGTCGCGGCATAGATCACCGTCGGATCGGATTGCAGCCGCATGCGGTGGCGCAGCCGGTTGAGGAACACCCCGGCGATGTGCGCCCGCTCCTCTGGACGGGCGGTCTCACGCTCGACGATGCTGGCGAGCGTCAACATCTGCTGCGGATCGTTCAGGCTCACATCCGCCTCGCGTCCCTCCCAGGCCTCGGTCAAGGCCCGCTCCATGGCCGAACTCGCCCGCTGGGCAATCGAGACGCGGGTGGCTCCGCGGTCGAAGTCGTAGGTCTCCGGGAGTATCCCGCCTTCCGGCGGCACCACCGGATCGCCGGTCAGCCCGGCCGTACGATCAAGCAGCAGCGCCACCTGCGCCGCCGTCAGCCCTTCGGGAATGGTGACCCTGTGCTGCGCCGTATGGCCGGCCCGCAGCACCTGCAGCGTGTCGGAAAGGCTGGCCTGCGCCGGAAACATCAACTCGCCGGCATGCAGCGGCCCGGCCTCGCGCGTCAGCACGGCGGCGACGCGGAATTCGGCGACGCTGCTGATGACGCCGGCCGCCGACAACGCCTCGCCAACCTGCGCCGGCGTACCGCGCGGAATGACCACGGCCTGAATGGCCGTGGACGGTCCAGGCCCCAAGTAGCGGATACGCGCAAACCACGCAGCACCACCCAGCAAACCAAGCGCGCACAGCATCAGCGTCAAGACCACGCGCAGCCTGCGCCGGCGTGGAGGCAGTGACGGAGGTGATGCAACATGCACCGCGCCCGGCCTGCGCAGCGCGCGTGGCGGGGTGGTCAGGCGGCCTTCTTGAACACGATGCTGGCGTTGGTGCCGCCAAAGCCGAAGCTGTTGGACAGCGCCGCGTCGATCCGCCGCTCCTGGGCCACATGGGCCACCCGGTCGATCACGCTCTCCCGGCTCGGCTCATCGAGGTTGAGCGTCGGCGGCGCCACGCCGTCGCGCATGGCTAGGATCGAGAACACCGCCTCGATCGCTCCGGCAGCGCCCAACAGATGGCCGGTAGCGCTCTTGGTCGACGACATCGCCAGCCCGCGCGCCTCGTCGCCAAAGAAACGTTCGACCGCCTCCAACTCCAGGTCGTCGCCGAGCGGCGTCGAGGTGCCGTGCGCGTTGACGTACTGGATGTCGGCCGGGGTCATGCCGGCGTTGCGTAGCGCCGCGCGCATCGCCCGGAACGCGCCGTCATGGCCCTCGGCGGGGGCGGTGATGTGGTGTGCGTCGCCAGACATCCCGTAGCCGCCAATTTCGGCGTAGATGGTAGCGCCGCGACGGCGGGCGTGCTCGTATTCCTCCAGCACCAGGACGCCGGCGCCCTCGCCCATGACGAAGCCGTCGCGCAGGCGGTCCCACGGGCGCGAGGCCCGGGCGGGAGTGTCGTTGAAATCGGTGGACAACGCCCTGCTGGCGCAAAAGCCGGCCATGCCGATCAGGTTCACCGCACTTTCCGCGCCGCCGGCCACCATCACCTCGGCATCGCCGAAGCCGATGATGCGGGCCGCGTCGCCAATGGCGTGCACGCCGGTGGCGCAGGCGGTGACGACGCTGTGGTTCGGCCCCTTGAAGCCGAACCGGATCGAGACGTGGCCGGATGCCAGGTTGATCAGCGCCGAGGGGATGAAGAACGGCGACAACCGCTTGGCCTTGCCGGTATAGAGCAGCACCGACGCCTCGTAGATCGTCTCCAGGCCGCCGATGCCGCTGCCGATCATGACGCCGGTGTCGCAGCGTTCGTCCTCGTCCTTGGGCATCCAGCCGCTGTCCTGGACGGCCTCGCTCGCCGCCACCATGGCGAATTGGATGAAGCGGTCCATCTTCTTCATGTCCTTGAGCGGCACCCACTCGGCCATGTCGAGCTTGCCCTCGACGCGGCTTCCCCGCGGGATCTGTCCGCCGATTTTGGCGGTCAGGTCGGTGGTGTCGAACGACTGAATGGCGTTGATGCCGCTCTCGCCCGCCAGCAACCGCTTCCAGACATGCTCGACGCCGACCCCGAGCGGGCAGGCGATGCCCATGCCGGTCACCACGACGCGGCGCGGGCCGGTTCCGCGTCCGTTCATGCTGTTCACGTCCAACCCGGCCGCGTCCAGCTTAGGCTGCCTTCTGCTTTTCGATGTAGTCGATGGCGTCCTTGACGCTGCTGATCTTCTCGGCGGCGTCTTCGGGGATCTCGACGCCGAACGCCTCCTCGAATGCCATCACCAGCTCGACCGTGTCGAGGCTGTCGGCGCCGAGGTCGTCGATGAACGAGGCTTCGGGGGTGACCTTGCCTTCCTCGACGCCGAGGTGCTCGACCACGATCTTCTTCACCTTGTCGGCGATTTCGCTCATCGGAATAATTGCTCCTGCCTGCGGGGTGGGATGCGCCTGTGTCCCGGGTTTGGCGAACCACAGACCCCCGAACGTGACCGGGAGGCGGTTAGCACAATATCGTCACGCTCGCCAACATGGCAGGCGAAAAGCGACGGTGCTGCGTGGTACTTAAAGCATAGCCATGCCGCCGTTGACGTGCAGCGTGGCGCCGGTCACCCAGGCGGCGGCGTCGCTGACCAGGTAGGCGACCGCCGCCGCGACATCCTCCGGCTTGCCCAATCGCCCGAGCGGGATCGCCGCCAGCAGCCGCTCGCGCTGCGCCGGCGACAGTTGCTCGGTCATCGCGGTGTCGACGAAGCCCGGGCTGACCATGTTCACGGTGACGCCGCGCGAGCCGACCTCCTGCGCCAGCGCCTTGGTCATGCCGACCAGCCCGGCCTTGGCGGCGGCGTAGTTGGCCTGGCCGGGATTGCCGGTGCTGCCCACCACCGAGCCGATGCCGACGATGCGCCCGGCGCGGCGGCGCACCATGCCGCGCAGCGCCGCGCGCGCCAGCCGGAACGGAGCAGTCAGGTCGACGTCCATCACCGCCTGCCAGTCCTCGTCCTTCATCCGCATCGCCAGCCCGTCACGGGTCAGGCCGGCGTTGTTGACCAGCGCGTGCAGCGGCCCGGCGGCGGCCTCCGCGGCGGCCACCAGCGCGTCGGCGGCTGCGGGGTCGCGCAAGTCGGCCGGGCAGACATGCGCGCGCTCGCCCAGCTCGGCAGCCAGCGCCTCCAGCGCGTCGCGCCGGGTGCCGGACAGCGCCACCGCGGCGCCCTGGGCGTGCAGCGCGCGGGCGATGGCGGCGCCGATGCCGCCTGACGCGCCGGTGACCAGGGCCGTCTTGCCGTCGATGCGGAACATGCGCGCGTCCTGCGTCAGATCGTCTTGAGGAACAGCTCGATATCGGCCGCGGTGCCGACCGAGGCGGCACGGGCATCCGGCGCGATCCGCTTCACCAGGCCCGCCAGCACCTTGCCGGCGCCGACCTCGACGAAGCTGTCGACGCCCAACGCCACCATCGCCAGCACGCTTTCGCGCCAGCGCACCGTGGCGGTGACCTGACGCACCAGCAGCCGGGCGATCTCGGCAGGATCGGTCTCCTTGCGCGCCGACACGTTGGCGACCAGCGGCAGCTCGGGCGGACGCGGCGGCGCGCTATCCAGCGCCGCCCGCATGGCGTCGGCGGCCGACGCCATCAGCGCGCAGTGGAACGGCGCCGACACCGGCAGCAGCATGGCCCGCTTCACCCCGCGCGACTTCGAGATCTCGACCGCGCGTTCGACCGCGGCGCGGTGGCCGGAGATCACCACCTGGCCACCGCCGTTGTCGTTGGCCGGCTCGACCACCTCACGGCCGTCCGGGCCGTCGGCCGCGGCGGCGCAGATTTCGTGCGCGAGGCCCATGTCGGCGCCGAGCAACGCCGCCATGGCGCCCACGCCAGTCGGCACCGCGCGCTGCATCGCCTCGCCGCGCAGCCGCAGCAGGCGCGCGGCGTCGGCGGTCCCGAAGCTGCCCGCTGCCGCCAGCGCCGCGTACTCGCCGAGCGAATGGCCGGCCACCACCACGGCGCGGTCGGCCAGGCGGAAGCCGCCTTCCTGCTCCAGCACGCGCAGCACCGCGAGCGCGTGCGCCATCAGCGCCGGCTGGGCGTTCTCGGTCAGCGTCAGCGCCTCGGGCGGGCCATCGAACATGATCTTCGAGAGCTTGAGCTGCAGCGTGTCGTCGACCTCCTGAAACACTTCCCGGGCTGGCGCAAAGGCGGCGGCGAGGTCGCGGCCCATGCCGACCGATTGGCTGCCCTGGCCAGGGAAGATGAAGGCGATCGACATGCGGTGATCCTGGAGCGGTGGAGCGCCCGCCTGGCGGACGCGGCGGTGAAGTCACTCCGGACGCGGCGCAGTGTCAATCCGCACCAAGGTCGCGGCCGTTTCGCGCGTATCGCGGCGATTGTGTTGCGGCAATCCGGGCCGGTCCGTATAAAGCCGCGACCGCAGGAGGGGTGCCGGAGTGGTCGATCGGGACGGTCTCGAAAACCGTTGTGCCTTTGCGGGTACCGTGGGTTCGAATCCCACCCCCTCCGCCAGGACCCGTTTCCCGCAGCATCTGCCGGCTCCCTGAAGCTGCCGCATCTCGGCCGCGTCTACGCCTTCGGCGCGGCGTGGATGGGCGTCGTCGTGATGCCGGTCTACGTGCCGTTCCTGGCGGCGCGCGGGCTGACCGTCGGCGAGGTGCTCAGCCTGCAGGCGATCTACGGCGTCGCCGTCATGTTGTTCGAAATCCCGACCGGCTACATCTGCGACGTAGCCGGCCGCCGCCGCACCATCCTGGTCGGCGCGGCGCTGAACCTGCTGGGATTGATCGCGTTCGCCGCCGCCCGAGGCTTCGCCGCGTACGCCGCCCTGGAGCTCGTGCTGGCCGCCGGCTGGAGCTTGGTGTCCGGCGCCGACATCGCGCTGATCTACGACCTGCTCGACCGCGAGGGCGCCGGACGCGACGCGCGCCGGCGGGCGCTGGCCAACTATCTGCTGGCCCAGGTGCTGGGCGAGGCGGCAGCGGCGCTGCTGGGCGGCATGCTGGCCAGTTGGTCGCTGGCGACGGTCGGCTGGGCCACTGCGGCGGAGGCGGTGCTGCCGTTGCTGATCGCCGTGGCGTTGCCCGGCAGCCGTGGCGGCCGGGGCGCCGTGGCGACTCCGGCCGGGCTGCCGCGTGCTGTCGGCGAGGTGTTCCACGACGCCACCCGCCGACTGTTGTTCGCGAACATGGTGTGCTGGGGCTTGGCGACCTTCATCGCGGTCTGGCTGCTGCAACCCTACTGGCAGCAGCAAGGGGTCGGCCTGCGCTGGTTCGGCCTGCTGTGGGCCGCGACGCTGCTCACCGTGGGCGCGGTCGGCCGCGCCGCGCCGGCCCTGACCCGCCGCATCGGCCAGCGCGGGGCGCTGCTGGCGCTGACGCTCGCCCCAATCGCCGCCTACGCCGGCATGGCGTGCCTGGGCGGCGGCCCTGGAGTCGCCTTCAGCTTCCTGTTCTACGTCAGCCGCGGCCTCAACTCGGTGAACCTGAAGGAGGCGTTCAACCACGAAATCCCGCCGCACCTGCGCGCCACCATCAACTCGGTGGCCAGCGGCGCATTCCGGCTGTGCTACGCCGGCATCGGGCCGCTGGTCGGGCTGATCGTGGACCGCGCCGGGATCGACGCGGCGCTTGGCTCGCTGGCCGGCCTGTTCACGGTGGCGTTCGCGCTGCTCGCCGTGCCGCTGCTGCGCCGGACCGCGGACTGAACGCCGTCAGAACTCCTCGTCGGCGACGTAGCTGCCGATGCGTCGCACCAGGTCGGGCGAGCGCCGCGCCAGGATGATGCCGTAGACGATGGCGACCACCAGCCCAATGCCCGCCATTATCGGGAACAGGTTGAACGGCGCCGGCTGGCCCGGCGCGATCAGCCCCCACAGCGGGAACAGCGTCAGCAGGGTGCCCAGCACCGGGATGACCGCGTGCCGCGCCACGCTGAACTCGGCGCGGTGGAACCGCAGCATGTACACCGGCAGCGCGATGTTGGTGAGCAGGTAGACGATGATGATCGGGATGGTGCCGAGCGTCCCGGTGTCGCCAAAGAAATCGACCGGGCCGATGTTCCAGCCGAACGCCAGCGTGATCGCCAACGCCCCCAGGATGTACGCCCAGATCGCGACGTGCGGCGTCCTGTGCCGCGGGTGGATCTTGCCGAAGAACACCGGCAGCAGGCTCTCGCGCCCCGAGCTGAACAGGATGCGGGCCTGCGAGTTGGTCAGCCCCAGCAGGCACGAGAAGATGCTGGTGATGCCCGCGAGGTAGGCGACGATCAGCAGGCCGGGGCCGGACATCTTCAGCGCGTCGATAAACGGGAGGTCCGACTTGCTGATCGCCGCGGCGTTGTTGTGGAAGGCGACCTCGGTGGCGTAGGCGAGGAACACGTAGACCACGCCGATCGCCAGCGTGCCGATGACCAGTGCCCGTGGAATGTTCCGGCGCGGGTTCTCGGTCTCCTCGGCCAACGTCGCGGAGTTCTCCCAGCCGACGAAGAAGTACACCGCCAGCGGGAAGCCGAGCCCGATCCCGGCCAGCCCGCCGGACAGGTTGGACGGCCGGAACGGCGCCAGGCTGAGCGAATCCCGGTTCGCCGCCAGCATCGTCACGGCCGCCGCCAGCAGCAGCGCCAGCTCGAAGTAGAAGAAGACCGCCGCCCACTTGGTCGAGACGCGGACCCCGCGCGCCGCCAGCAGCCCGACGATGGCGGCGGCGAGCACGCACAGCAGCTGCCAGGGGACCTCGATGCCGAGGAACAGCTTCAGGGTGTCGTGCGCCCAGCCGCCGGAGATGGCGACGATGGCGGACGCCGCGACGCAGTAGCCGACCACGGTGAACAGCGACGCCGCCGCCCCGGCGACCGGCCCGAACGCCATGCCGATGAAGGTCACGAACGAGCCGGTGCTCGGCCGATACTTGGAGAACTCGGCCAGCGTGTTGGTGAGGAACAGGATCGCCACCATGGCGATGACGATGGTGAGCGGGGCCGCGACCCCGGCGCCGCCGACGATGACTCCGAACCCGAAGTAGAAGCTGACCGCCGGCGCGATGTTGGCGAGGGTCGAGGCGACGATCTGCGGCAAGCCCAAGGCGTTGCGGCTCAGTCGTTCGGCTCTCACCGTTGTTGCGGACATTGCGGCCTCCCCTGCGAACGCGGCCGTTCAGCCCGACCGACGAGTTCGGCATGATTGTTACGGAGAGTTTTGGCTGATTCGCCGCGAGTTACAAGGAGCTGATTCGCCGCGAGTTACAAGGAATAGAATACCGCAATGCCACAGGCAGACACGCGAGCGACACACCGCCCGACTGCGGCAGTGGGCTCAACTGCGGCAGAAGGCGGCTCAGCTGCCGCGATGCGGCTTCATCGCCACGACATTGTCGCCGGCGGCGCTGTCCGGCGCGGCTTGCAGGCCGAGCGCCTCGGCCACCTTGCGCGCCAGTTGCTCGCGTTTGAACGGCTTGCCGAGCAGCTGCACGCCCTCGTCGAGCCGGCCATGATGCACGATGGAGTTCTCGGTGTAGCCGGACATGAACAGCACCCGGACCGCCGGCCTGACCGCCGTGATCCGCTCCGCCAGCTCGCGGCCGCGCACCTTGCCCGGCAGCACCACGTCGGTCAGCAGCAGGTCGATCTCGCCCAGGTGCGCGCCGAACACCCGCAGGCCGTCGTCGCCGTCGGCCGCCTCCAGCACGCGGTAGCCGAGGTCGCGCAGGATCGCCACCGCGATCTCGCGCACCGCCGGCTCGTCCTCGACCACCAGCACGGTGCCCGAGCCGCGCGGCAACTCGACCGGGACCCGGCTGCGCTGCCCGACCGCCGCGACGCCTGCCGCGCGCGGCAGGTACATCCGCAGCGTGGTGCCTTCGCCAGGTTCCGAGTAGACGCTCACGTGGCCGCCGGACTGCTTGACGAAGCCGAACACCATCGCGAGCCCGAGACCGGTACCCTTGTTGTCCGGCTTGGTGGTGAAGAACGGCTCGAACACCCGGGCGGCCACTTCGGGCGTCATGCCGTGCCCGGTGTCCGAGACCGCGACCATGGCGTAGTCGCCGGGCTGCACCTCGGCGTGGCCGCGGGCGTATTGCTCGTCCAGCGCCTTGTTGGCCAGCTCGATGGTCAGCCGGCCGCCGCCAGGCATCGCGTCGCGGGCATTCAGCGCCAGGTTCAGCACGGCGCTCTCCAGCTGCGCCGCGTCGGCCATGGCGGGCCACAGCCCGGCGGTCTCGATGTAGCGGACCTCGATCGCCTCGCCGAGCGTGCGCCGCAGCAGCGGCACCAGGTCCGGCATCGCCGCGGCGAGGTCGATCGCCTTGGGCAGCAGCGGCTGCTTGCGCGCGAAGGCGAGCAGCTGGCTGGTCAGCGTGGCCCCGCGCTGCGCCGCCCGCGCCGCCCGCTCGATGCGGGCCTCCAAGGCGCTGCCGGCATCCAGCTTGGACCGGGCGAACTCGAGATTGCCCAGGATGACGGTGAGCAGGTTGTTGAAGTCGTGGGCGATGCCGCCGGTGAGCTGGCCGATCGCCTGCATCTTCTGCGCCTCGCGCAGCACCGCCTCGGCCTGCGCGCGGCGGGTCATGTCGCTGACCGTCAGCACGAAGCCGCCATCCGGCACCGGCGTGCGCCGCAGCTCCAGCTGGCTGCCGCCGGGCTGCGTCCGCTCGTAGGTCACCGGCCCGTCGGGCGTCGCGGCGCCGTGCCGGATCTGCGCCTCGGTCTCCAGGAACCCCGCGCCGGCCGCGGCGGCGGCGTGCTCGACGAAGGCGGCGTACGGCGTCCCGCCGCGGACCATCGCCGGCGGCAGCGCCAGCAGCACCTGGAAGCACTCGTTCCAGTGCAGCAGGCGGTGGTCGGCGTCGAACACCGCGACGCCCTGGCTCAGGCTGTTGAGCGACGCCCGCAAATGCATCGCCAGGCCACGCTGTTCGGCCTCGATGCGGCGCGACCGCGACCAAGCCAGGTTGAGCAGCCGCGCCGCCCATAGCAGCCCCGCCACGGCGAGGACGGTGCCGCCGAGCAGCAGCCAGCGTACGGTGGCCCCACGTCCCTCGTTGGTGGCCAGCCGCTGCGCGAGCAGGCCCCGCTCGTCGCCGGCCATCGTCGCGAGCTGCGCCTCGAGCTGCGCCATCAAGACGCGGCCGACATCGGTCCGCACCATCCGCAGCGCCGCGTCGGAGTTGCCTTCGCGCTTCAGCTGCACCGTCTGCGCCAGCTCCTCCAGCTTGTGGCCCAGCGCCGGGGCGAGCGCCCGCAGCCGCTCCTGCTGCGTCCCGTTGTCGGCGGTCAGCCGCTGCACCTCGCCGGCGAGGAAGCCGATCCGCCCGACCGAAGCCTCGTACGGGGCGAGATACTGGTCGTCGCCGGTCAGCAGGTAGCCGCGCTGGCCGGTTTCCGCGTCGCGTACCGCAAGGTCCAGGTCCTTGACGGCGCCCAGCACCTCATAGGTGTGCAGCGACCACGCGCGCGCCGAGCGAGTGGCGTTGAAACGGTCCCAGGCGGCGCCGCCGACCAGCAGCAGGATCGTGGCCAACACGCCGAACACCAGGCCGTTGGCGCGGGCGACAATATAGTCCGACATGCCGCCTGGGTTCCGATCGAAACAGCTGCAACAATCAATGACTATGTTTAAGCGGCTTGGGATATCGTAACTGGGCCATCGCAGAAGTTACTTACTGGCATCTTGTGCGAAACCGCGCAATGTGTCGTTTCTCCCAGGCTTGCGCGTCGGCACGATCCGCTAGGGGAAACCGATGCACTGGCGCATTGTCAGGACCGCCGTCGCCGCCGCCGTCCTCCACTCGCCGCCTAACCAACTCGGGTATTCCGCATGCAGGACAGATGATGCGTAGCACGGCGTCGATCGCCAGCCCCGGGGCCGAGCTGCATTTGCCGGTCGTCGGCATCGGCGCCTCGGCGGGGGGGATCGAGGCGTTCCGCGGCTTTTTCGAGGCCATGCCGCCGGATAGCGGCATGGCGTTCGTGGTGATCCTGCACCTCCCGACCGACCGCAAAAGCCTGCTGCCGGAAATCCTTGGCCGCTGGACCACGATGCGGGTCGTCGAGGCCGAAATCGGCTGCCTGGTCGAGGCGAACTGCGTCTACGTGCCGCCCGCGGGCGTTGTGGTGACGTTCCGCGACGGCCGCCTGTACCCGCGGCGACCGGTTGCCGAGGAGCCGCGCGAGCTGACGCCGATCGATATGTTCTTCGACAGCCTGGCGACGGCGCTGAACGAGGACGCCATCGGGATCGTGCTGTCCGGCACCGGCAGCGACGGCGCGCTCGGCCTCAAGGCGATCAAGGCCTGCGGCGGCCTGACCTTGGCACAAGGTAGCGACGGCACGGCCCCGCAGCATGACGGGATGCCGGCGAGCGCCATCGCCACCGGGGCCGTCGACATCGTCGCCTCGGTCGAGGCGATGCCGGCGCACATCGTCAGCATCCAGGCGGCGCGGCAGCCGCCCGACGAAGCCGCCGAGCTTTCTCCCGAGCGCACCGACGCGGCGCGGCTGGCCATCTGCGACGTGCTGCGCCAGCAGCTGGGCCACGATTTCAAGGGCTACAAGGACAAGACGTTCCTGCGCCGGGTGCATCGGCGGATGCAGGTGTTGGGGCTTGCCGGCTTGGCGCAGTACCTCGCTCGCCTCGACAGCGACCGCGGGGAGGTCGTCATGCTGTTCCGCGATCTGCTGATCGGCGTCACCAGCTTCTTCCGCGACGCCGACACGTTCGAGGCGCTGAAGCGGGCTGTGCTGCCCCGGGTGTTCGAGGGCAAGGACGTCGGCGCCACGGTGCGGGTCTGGGTGCCGGGTTGCGCCACGGGGGAGGAGGCCTACTCGCTGGCGATGCTGCTGCGCGAATACGCCGACGAACTCGGCGCGGCGGCGCCGCAGCTGCAGGTGTTCGCGACCGACATCGACGAGCCGGCCATCGCCATCGCCCGTTCGGGCCGCTATCCCTCGGCCTTGCTGCAGGACATGTCGCCGGAGCGGCTGGCGAGGTTCTTCGTCGACGGCGGTGACGGCAGCTACACCGTGGCCCGCAAGGTGCGCGAGATCTGCACGTTCTCGGCGCACAGCCTGACCCGCGACCCGCCGTTCTCGCGCATCGCCCTGCTATCCTGCCGCAACCTGCTGATCTACCTGGACGCCGACCTGCAGGCGGTGGTCATGCCGGCGTTCCACTACTCGCTGGTTCCCGGCGGCATCCTGCTGCTCGGCAGTTCGGAGGGCATCTCCCGTCACGAGGACCTGTTTGCGACGCTCGACCGCAGCCACCGGATATTCCAGCGCCGCGACGGGCCGAGTCCGCCGTTGCAGATGATCGGCAAGAACAGCCCGCGGGAACTGCCGTCCGCCAAAGGCGCGCCGCCGGCCCGGGCCACGGCCCAGACCGGAGCCTTGAAGATGAACAATCGCGCCAAGGCGCGAATCCTGGAGCGCTTCGCGCCGGCCTTCGTGGTGGCCGGCGCGGATGGCAGGATCGTCCAGTACTCCAGCCGGATCGGCAGGTTCCTGGAGCCGGCGCCAGGCTCGCCGAGCCAGAACGTGCTCACCATGGCCCGCCGCGGCCTGCGCGCCCCTGGCGGAGGCGCTGAAGCAGGCGGTCGAGACCGGGCGCGCCGTCGAGCTGCCGGGCACGGCGTTCGACCTGGCAGGCGAAAGCCCGCAGCAGGTCGTGCTGACGGTGGAGCCGCTCAACGAGCCGGGCGCGAACGCGCTCTACCTCGTCGTGTTCATCGAGTCCGGGCATCCGGGGGCGGCCCGCGCCGAGCACGCCGGCGACGACACTCTCGACTCCGCCGCCGGCCACCAACTCGAAGCCGAGCTGCGCGACACCCATGAGCAGCTGCAATCCATCACCGAGGAGCACGAGACCACGCTGGAGGAGCTACGCAGCTCCAACGAGGAGCTGCACTCCGTCAACGAGGAGGTGCAGTCCACCAACGAGGAGCTGGAAACCTCGAAGGAGGAGATCCAGTCCGTCAACGAGGAGCTTCAAACCGTCAACCACCAGCTCGCCGGCAAGGTGAACGAGCTGGACAGCCGCAACAGCGACCTGCGGAACCTGTTCGAGAGCACCGAGGTCGCGACCATCTTCCTGGACACCCACCTCGTGGTCCGCAGCTTCACTCCCGCGGTGGCCAGCATCTACAACCTTATCCCGAGCGACGTCGGCCGGCCGCTGACCGACATCGTGAGCCGCCTGCACTATGGCGGGCTGCGCGACGACATCCAAAAGGTGCTCAGCACCCTGGAGCCGCTGGAGCGGCGGGTGGTGCGCGACGACGGCAGCACCCATTACCTGATGCGGGTGCTGCCGTACCGCACCCCGGACAGCACGGTGGACGGCACCCTCGTCACCTTCGTGGACGTGACCAGCATCGTGCAGGCGGAGCAGCACCAGCGGCTGCTGGTCGACGAGCTGAACCACCGCGTCAAGAACATGCTGACGGTGGTGATCTCGCTGGCCACCCAGACCATGCGCCGGTCGCAGACCATGGCCGAGTTCTCCGAGAACTACATGGGGCGCATCCACGCCCTGACCGCCGCCTACTCGCTGCTAAGCAACGAGAACTGGCAGACGGTGCTGCTGCGCGACATCGTCATGGAGGAGCTGAAGCCGTTTTTGGCCGGCGACCGCATCAACATCATGGTCAAAGGCCCGCCGGTGCCGCTGGGGCCGCGCGCGGCCCTGGCGCTGGGCATGGCGGTCCACGAGCTGACCACCAACGCCGTCAAATACGGCGCGCTGTCGGTCCCCGAAGGCAACGTCAGCGTGCTCTGGCAGGTCGAGCCGGAGCCGGACGGCGATTATCTGGCGCTCGACTGGATCGAGCGCGACGGTCCCGCCGTGACGCCGCCGACCCGGCGCGGCTTCGGCATGACGCTGATCGAGCGCGGCCTGCGTCAGGACATGGACGCCGAGGTGACGGTGGAGTTCGCCGTCGAAGGCGTCAGCGCCAGGCTTCGGGCGCCGCTGCACGGCAGGGCGAGCGAAAATCCAGACGAAACGCCGGTCGCCTAGCCGATGCTGCCGAACATCGTCCTGCACGATTTGCGGGTGCTTTTGGTCGAGGACGAAATGATGGTGTCGCTGTTGATCGAGGACGTGCTGATCGAGCAACGCTGCACGGTGGTTGGGCCGTTCGGACGCCTCGCCGACGCCTTGGCCGCCGCCCGCACCGAGGCGCTCGACCTGGCGGTGCTGGACGTCAACATCGCCGGCGGCAGGGTCTACCCGGTCGCCGAGGTGCTGGCCGGGCGCGGCGTCCCGTTCGTGTTCCTGTCCGGCTACGGGCAGAGCGCCGTCCCGCGCGAGCATCCGGACTGGCAGGTGTGCAGCAAGCCGTTCCGGCCAATCGACTTGGTGACCATGCTGGTGCGGCAGATGAACAGCCACCAGGCCCGGACCCCGGCGCTGGCCGCGGTCAAAGCGCCGGAGTAGCCGTCACGCGGCGTTCTCGTCCCCGTGGCGGTACGGTCCGGTCTCCGCCATGGCCTGCATCTGCGCCAGCATGGCCGGGCGTTCCTGGTCCAGGAAGCCGCCGATCGCCGCCCGCAGCCCGTCATGCTCGATCCAATGGGCGGAGAACGTCGGCTTCGGCAGGTAGCCGCGCTGGATCTTGTGCTCGCCCTGTGCCCCGGCCTCGACCCGGGCAAGGCCATGGGCGATGGCGAAATCGATGGCGCGGTAATAGCACAGTTCGAAGTGCAGGAACGGGTAGTCGCCGCTGCAGCCCCAGTTGCGGCCGTACAGCGCCTCGTCGCCCATCAGGTTCAAGGCGCCGGCCACCGGCTTGCCGCGGTCCAGCGCCAGCATCAGCACCACCGCGTCGCCCAGCCGCTCGCCGAGCAGGGTGAAGAACTTCGCGGTCAGGTAGGCGCTGCCCCATTTGCGGTCCACCGTCGAGGTGTAGAACCGGTAGAAGGCGCGCCAGTGCTCGCGCCCGATCTCCCTGCCGCGCAGGGTCACGAACTCCAGCCCGCAGGCGTTGGCGTCGCGCCGTTCGCGCCGAATCGCCTTGCGCTTGCGCGACGCGAGCGCCTCCAGGAAGCCGTCGAAATCGCCGTATCCGGCGTTTTCCCAATGGAACTGGGCGCCGAGGCGTTGCAGCCAGCCATCCTCGGCGAGCGACGACCAGTCGGCCTCGGTGCAGAACGTCGCGTGGACCGACGAGAGTTCCAACTCCTGGGCCGCCTGCCGCAGCGCCCCGGCCAGCGCCGACGCCGGCAAACCGGAGCCTTGACGCACCAACAACCGCGGGCCGGGCACCGGGCTGAACGGCACCGCCACCTGCAGCTTGGGATAGTAGCTGCCGCCGGCGCGCTCGAAGGCGTGCGCCCAGCCGTGGTCGAACACGTACTCGCCGTAGCTGTGCGACTTCGCGTACATCGGCGCCGCCGCCATCACCCGGCCTTTCGCGTCGCGCAGCACGGCGTGCTGCGGCAGCCAGCCGGTGCGCGGGCCGGCGCTGCCGCTGTCCTCGACGGCGCTCAGGAAGGCGTGCGAGACGAACGGATTGCCAGGGCCGGCACAGGCGTCCCAGTCGGCCGCGGCGATCTCGGCAATCGAGCGGTGCAGAGTCAGCGTCAGGGTGCTGGAACCGTCGGGCATGAGGAGCGATCTGGGGCCGTGCATGTCGCTGGCAACCGCCGCCTAAGGCGAAACCGCGAACATGCCCTCGACCTCGACCGGCGCGTCGGACGGCAGCGACGGCACGCCGATGGTGCTGCGGGCGTGCCGCCCGGCCTGGCCGAACACCTCCACCGCGAGGTCGCTGGCGCCGTTCATCACCACCGCATGCGCCGTGAAGTCGGGCGGGGCAGCGATGAAGCCGCCCAGGCGCACCACCTGCTGTACCCGGTCGAGGTCGCCGCCGCAGGCCACCCGCAGCTGCGCCAGCAGGTTGACGAAGCACATCCGCGCCGCCGCCTGGCCCTGCTCGACGCTGAGGCCGCCACTACCGAGCTTGCCCGTCCCCAGCTTGCCCGTCATCGCCATCTTGCCGTCGCGCATCGGCACCTGCCCGGACACCACCACCAGCCCGCCCCAGCCCACGAACGGCACGTAGTTTGCATTCGGGACCGCCGGCTCGGGCAGCTCGATGCCGAGTTCCGCAAGGCGTTCGGCGATGCGTCCAGCCATACCCGTCTCCCCCACGATCCATTACGCGGCGATTATGCCCCCGTGCCGCTCACCGCACCACCCGCAAGCGGCGGCGCGGCTGCAACGCCGGCTCCTGCGGCAGGTCGAGCGGCAGCAACGGCGGCGGCGGCGCGTCGCCCTCGACGGCCGGCAGGCGCATCTCGGGAAGGTAGGTCGCCGCCAGCTTGCGGAACACGTAATCGACCGGCGAGCTGGCGCTTGCCACGAGGTCGTCGCCGTCGACCGCGCCGGCCGGAGCGAACCGGGTGCCCGACAACGCCTCCACGAAGGCCGCGAGCGGCACGCCGTGCTGCAGGCCGATGCTGACTGCCTGCGCCAGGCAGTCAGCCAGCGCGCGCACCGCCGGCGTCTCCTTCGGCAGCGTGATCGCCAGCTCGCCCAGCGAGCCGTCGTCGTACTCGCCGGTTTGCAGGAACAGCCGGTGGCCGCCGATGCCGACCTTCTGCGCGTAGCCGCCGCGCCGGGCCGGCAACGGGCGCGACGATGAAGGCGTCACGGCCGTCGGCAGCGGGTGCGGCAGGGCGGGCATGGCGTCGAGCAACGGCGACACCGCCGCGTGCATGGCCGCGTGCGCCGCGACGCCGGCCATAGGGAAGGGGGCTTGTCCGGCCAGCGCCGCCGCCAACGCAGCCTCGGCGCTTAGTCCGCGTGCCGCCAGCAGCGCACGGCTGGCTTGCGAAAGCCCACCCTCGGCGGCCAGCGGCGAGAACGCCGGGACGATCCCGCCGGTCTCGATGCCGAGCAGCGCGTCGACCGGCCCCGGAGCGGCGACCACCAGCAGCGCCGGCGCTCCGGCCGCCGCGGCATGCAGCCGCACGCGCGCCGCGCCGATGATCTCCACTGCCAGGGCGCGCGCGGCGTCGCTGTCGTAATCGAGGCCGCCGGCCGCGATGGCCCCCGCCAGGCCGCTCAGTCCCAGGCAGGTGCGGGCGCCGGCGCGGCCATTCGCCAGGGCGGCGATCATCGCCACCGCATCGTCGACCGCCTCGTGCAGCGCCGCCTGGTCGTAGCCGAAGCCGGGCTCGTGGAAAGCCGCCAAATTCAGGATCGCGCCAGGGGCCAGATCGCTCACGCCAAGCCACGCCGCGGCGCCGGGCGCGCAACGTCGCGCCAACAGCCGAGGCTGCAGCCGCCGCGCGAGTTCCGGCGCGCAGCCACCCAACCAGCCCTGCGCGGCCACGGCCAGGCTGACCGGACCATTGCCCGGCAACAGGGCCGCGAGCGCCGTCGCGGCGGAGGCTGGCCAGGCTGCCGGCAACGTCACCTGCCGACACGCCGCGTCCGGTTCGGGCGCAGCCATGACGGCGCGCATCCGCACGCCATGCCAAAGGTTCGGGAGGCGGGAAGGGTTGGTTGCCATGCCGTCACGTTAGAGCGGCCGTCACAATCAGGGAAACGTATTTTGTGGTCACTCGAGGCTGCGACCACAAAATGCTGTGAAAAGCCGCGCCAGGAGCCGCCGCGATGGACCGCGGCGGCGGAGATGCTTATATCGGGCCGCATGAACAGCATCGGCACCCGGATATTCACTTGGCTGAACGGCCGCAGCGTTGGCCAGGACGGGCTGGGCAACCGCTATTTCGAGGACCGCCGGCCGCGCGCCGGCCTACGCAGCCGGCGCTGGGTGCTGTACGCGGGAATGCCCGAGGCGTCCGACGTTCCGCCCGAGTGGCACTCCTGGCTGCACCACACCACCGACGCGCCGTTGCCGGAGCTGGGGCGCAAGCCGTGGCAAAGGCCGCACATGCCCAACCGTACCGGCACCGTCGCCAGCTACCGGCCGGCCGGCCACGACTACAGCGGCGGCCAGCGCGCCGCGGCCACCGGCGACTACGAAGCCTGGACTCCCGGCAGCTAGGCGGCGAGCGTGGCAAAGCGCAACATTTCCGAACTGGCCGCCGGCGCGGCGGTGCTGCTGGTGGCGGGCGGCTTCCTGGTCTATGCGGTCGCCAACACCGGGCACGCGCAGTCCGGCGGCGACACCCTGCACGCGGCGTTCGACGCCATCGACGGCCTTTCCACCGGTTCCGACGTGCGGCTCGCGGGGGTCAAGGTCGGCGCCGTGACGGCTACCGCGATCGACGACAAGACGTTCCAGGCGAAGGTCGCGTTCAGCGTGCCCCCCAGCATCCACCTGCCCACCGACAGCAGCGCGCAGATCACCAGCGACGGCCTGCTCGGCGGCAAGTACCTTTCGTTGGTGCCGGGCGGCTCCAGCAACGCCATTCCGAACGGCGGCACGGTCGCCATCACGCAGTCCACGGTGAGCCTGGAGCAGTTGCTGGGCAAATTCATCTTCAGCGTCACCGACCTCGCATCCAACGTGCAGAAGCAACTGAAGCAGAACGCTCCCGGATCGGTTGGCTCTGGACCGGCTGGCTCTGGATCGGCTGGCCCCGATGCCGGCGCTCCGCTCGGCAAGCTGCCCGACGCCGCGCCTCCGCCGCTCAAATGAGCGCGGCGACGTTGTCGGTGGTTTGGCGGCAGGCCGACGGGTCCCCGGTGGCCTGCCGCGAGAAGCTGAAGGTGCTCGCCGAGAACCACGCGGAACTGGCCGGCGCGATGCAGGACGCGTTCGAGGACGCGGTGCTGATGGGCGTGGACGAGCAGGCGATGCGCGCCATCCTCGGCGACATGATCACGGCCCTGCACAACCCGAAGCGCGGTTGATGACGCCCTGGCGCGTCGCTGCGGCTGGCTTTGCGGCGATGGCGGCGTTCGCCATGTCGCCGCAGCCGGTCCTGGCGCAGGACGCAGCGCCGGCCGCGGCTGCGCCTTTGACCTGGATCGCCCGCGGCAGCGCCGATTTGGTGGTGCTGGATAAGGTTTCGGCCCGCGCCTCGCCGCTTGCCGCCGCCCTCGGCAAGCCGCTGGCCTATGGCTCGCTGACCATCGTCGTCGGCGCCTGCGACGTCCGGCCGGCCGACCAGCCCGCGGACGCCACCGCCTGGCTCGACGTCACCGACAGCAATCCGGGCGGCCCGGCGTTCCATGGCTGGATACTCAAAGCCGAGCCGGCGGTGTCGGGGCTGCAGCATCCGCTGTACGACGTGCGGCTCGCCGGCTGCCAATGATTGTGGCCACTCCCCCCGATCTTCCGGCCGACGCGGCGCTGCTGCTCGACCTCGACGGCACGCTGCTCGACATCGCGCCGACGCCCGAGGCGGTGACGGTGCCGCCCGGACTGCCGGACCTGTTGCGCCGGCTGCGTGGAAAACTGGGCGACGCGCTCGCGGTGGTGACCGGGCGGCCGGTGACGCAGATCGATGCCCTGCTCGACGGCGCGCCGTTCGCGGTCGCCGGCGAGCATGGCGGCGCCATCCGCCACGCCCCGGGCGAGCCGTTGCGCCGCGCCGACCTGCCCGAGCTGCCGCCCGGCTGGCTCGACGCCGCGGCGGCCGTGGCGGCGTCGCACCCTGGCGCGCGACTGGAGGCGAAGGCGCGCGGCTTCGTGCTGCACTATCGCCAGGCGCCCGACGCCGGCCCGGCGCTGCACCAGGCGGCGCACGGCATCGTCGGCGCCCGGAAAGCGGATTACGTCCTGCTGCCCGCGCACATGGCGTGGGAAATCAAGCCGCGCGGCGCCGACAAGGGCACCGCGGTCGCCCAATTGCTGCAGGCAGCGCCGTTCCTCGGCCGGGTGCCGTTCTATATCGGCGACGACGTCACCGACGAGGACGGGATGCGCGTCGCCCGCGAGCACGGCGGCGTCGGCCTGCGCGTCGACGCGGCGTTCGGCGATCCGGCCGGGGTGCGGCGCTGGCTGGCGGCGCAGGCGGAGCGTTAGCGGCGGTCCCATGGTCGTTCCCCGCCTTCGCGTCGCCTTGGCTGTCGCGGCGCTGTTGTCCGGCTTGGCGCTGCTGGTGGCGCTCGGCTCGGAATGGTGGGGCGGCCTGGTGCCCTGCGCGCTGTGCCTGGTGGAGCGCTGGCCGTATCGCGTGGCGGCGGCCGTGGCGGTGGTCGGCCTGCTGCTGCCGCGGCGGCTGGCGCGCCTGGCGCTGGGGGGCGTGGTGCTGGCGCTGCTGGTCGGGGCCGCCGCCGCAGCGGTGCATGTTGGCGTGGAAGGCGGCTGGTGGCCTAGCCTGCTGCCGCAGTGCCAGGCTCCCCGCTATGCGGGCGGCACATTGGCGCAACGGCTGGCGCAGATGCCGGCGCATCCGTCCAAGGCGTGCGAGGACCCGACCTACCTCATCCCTGCGCTGCCGGTCAGCATGGCGCAGATGAACCTGGCGTTCGCCCTCGCACTGGGCGCCGGCCTCGCCACATTCGCCTGGCGCAGCCGCAGGAGCCAGCCATGACCGAACCTCTCCGCAACAGTCGTCTCCAAGCTGGGCTTCCCGGCGACCCGACCCCGCGGCAGCGGCTGGAGCGGCTGATCCGTGTCGACCACGCCGGCGAATACGGCGCCAAGCGCATCTACCAGGGCCAGCTCGCGGTGCTCGGCGGCGGCGACAAGGGAGATGTCATCCGTCACATGCAGGAGCAGGAGCAGCAACACCTCGACACCTTCGCCGGGCTGATCGCCGACCGCCGGGTGCGCCCGACCGCGCTGCTGCCGCTGTGGCACCTGGCCGGCTTCGCGCTTGGGGCCGCCACCGCGGCGCTGGGCAGCCGCGCCGCGATGGCCTGCACGGTCGCGGTGGAGGAAGCAATTGACGAGCACTACGCCCAGCAAAGCGCCGAGCTTGGCGACGACGAGGCGCCGCTGCGTGCCACCATCGACCAGTTCCGCGCCGAAGAGCTGGAGCACCGCGACATCGGGCTGGAGCACGAGGCGGAGTTGGCGCCCGCCTACCGGCTGATGAGCGCCGTCATCAAGGTCGGCTGCAAGGTGGCGATCGCGGTCAGCGAACGCATCTGAGTCAGTCGATCGCGTCGTGGTGCAGCAGCGCTCCAAGCAGTCCGCTGGCGATGCACGCAAGGCCTGCCAGGACAAACGCCGGCGCCACGCCGATGGCCTGCAACGCGCTCGGGGCTGCGGCCAGCGCCACGAGCGTGCCGAGGTTGGTGGCGACCAGGATGGCACGCATCGCCGCCGCCTGATCGCCGGGCGCCAGCCGGGTTTGCCGCAGCACCGCCAGCGGGATGTCGGCCAGCGGCCCGTTGATGGCCCCGATGGCCGCCGCCGCGCACATGCCGGGCAACACCCATGCCGCCGGCAACGACAACGCCGCGATCCCCATGCCCAGGATGCCGGCCCCGTACAGCGCGTCGGCTCCGAACACCCGCAGCGCCGGGTGAAGCGGCATCCGCCAGCCGCCCACCACCAGCGTGGTCAGCAGGTTGGTGCTGCCATAGCAGGCAATCACCAGCCCGTAGGCGGCCAGGCCAGCGCTGCCGTGCCGCCCGGCGCCGGCGATCAGCAACGGCAGGCCGAAGAACATGGTGGCGTTCCAGGTCCCGCTCAGCACCGGCGCGGTCAGCAGCGCGTAACCCAGCACGCGGTGCCGCCGCATCGCCGCAAAGCCGCGCGCCACGGCCGCGAGCATCGTCTCACGGGCCGGCGCTGCCCGCGGCGCGGCCCGACGCAGCCGGCCGATGCCGGCTACCGCCGCCGCCGACGCGGTGAAGGTGGCCGCGTCCAGGGTGACGAAATGCACGAGCGGCAGCAGCGTCCCGAGCACGCCCACGATGCCCGGCCCGAGCAGGCGGGCGATGCGGTCGGTGGTGTCGAGCAGCGCGTTGGCCGCGGGCAGCTTGGCCGGATCGCCGACGGTCGCCGGCAGCATGGCCTGGAGCGCCGGGCGGAACAGCGCCGAGCCGCCGGCCAGCGCCAGCACCGCCAGCACCAGGCTCCACGCCGCCGGCACGCCATGCAGGCTCCATTCGGCGATCACCGCCAGCAGCGTCGCGGCACGGAACAGGTCGGCCGCGATCATCACGCGGCGGTGGTCGCGGCGATCCGCCCAGCGCCCCGCCAGCAACGCCACCGCCAGGATGGTCGCCGCCTGCAGCGCGTTCAGGTAGCCCGCCGCGGTGCCGAGCGCCTGCACCGCGATCCATGCCAGCGCCACCGAGAACAGCTGGTCGCCGATTGCCGAGGTCGCCAGCCCGCCCCACAGCAGCGCCAGCGCCGGGTCGCGCAGCGGCCGCAGCACCGGCGGCAGCAACCGCACCCGCAGCGGCGCCATGTCGCCGGGCTAGGTTCGGCGCGCCCAGTCGTGCAGCTTGATCCGCGCCTGCTCGAACACTCCCGGGCCGCTGGCGCGCACATAGCCGCCCCCGCCGTGAACGCGGCCGACTAGGTCGAGCTTCGGCGTGTCGATGCGGCAGCGCGCCGCGTCCAGCACCGCGTCGTCGCGCACGTGCATCGCCACCACCCGGCCCATCACCAGCGAGCGGGCGTTCGGCAAGGCGACGACCTGCTCGGTCACGCACTCCAGCGCCACCGGGCTTTCGGCGATGCGCGGCGGCGCGACCTTGGCGCTGGCCAGCGTGGTCAGCCCGGCCTCCGCCAGCTCGTCGACCGAGGGCTCGAACTCGATGGCGGTGACGTGCATCGCCTGCATCAGCGCCGCCGGGACCAGGTTCACCACGAACTCGCCAATTGCGCGGATGTTGGCCGCGGTGTCTTTCGGCTGCCCCGGCGCCGCGCCGCCAATGCCGATGCAGACCAAAGGCGGGTCGTCGGAGAACACGTTGAAGAACGAGTACGGCGCGGCGTTCAGGCGTCCCGCTGGATTCAGCGACACCACCCAGGCGATCGGCCGCGGCACGATGGTCGAGGCGAGCAGCTTGTAACGGTCCTGGGCCGGCAGCGTCGTGAGGTCGAACAGCATCTGATCCCGCCTGGAAACACCGGCGCAGACTGCGGCGCGCCGAAAGCAGTGTCCAGCAGGCCCAGCTCACGCTGCGCCGCCAGGTGCCAAGCAATCCGGTCAGCGCACCAGGTTGGCCGGCACGCGACCCGCGAGCACGGCGTCGATGCCGTCGAGGGCGGCAAACCCCATGGCCTCGCGGGTAGCCATGGTGGCGCTGCCTAAATGCGGCAGCAGGGCCACGTTCTCCATCGCCAGGTAGCCGGGATGCACCGCCGGCTCGCCGTCGTACACGTCCAGGCCGGCGGCGGCGACGTGGCCCGAGCGCAGCGCCGCCAGCAGCGCCGCGTCGTCGACCAGGGTGCCGCGTGCGGCGTTGACGACGATGGCCCCACGCGGCAGCAGCGCGATCCGTGCCGCGTCGAGCCAGTGCCGGGTCGCCTCGCCGCCCGGCGCGTTCAGCGACAGCACCTCGCACTGCGGCAGGAAGCTGGCGTCGCTTTCATGGAACACCGCCCCAGCCTCTTGCGCCGGGCCCAGGCGGGTGCGGTTGCGGTAGTGGACCGCCATGCCGAAGCCGGCGGCCATGCGCGCCGCCTCGCGCCCGATGCGGCCCATGCCGAAGATGCCGAGCCGGCGGCCCGACACCAGCGTGCCCATCAGCTGCGTCGGCGCCCAGCCGCCCCAGCGTCCGGCGCGCAGCAGCCGCTCGCCCTCGCCGACGCGACGTGCCGCGGCCAGGATCAGCAGCATGGTCAGCTCGGCGGTGGCCAGGCTGAGCACGTCGGGCGTGTTGACCACGGCGATGCCGCGCCCGCGCAGCGCCGCCAAATCCAAGTGGTCGGTGCCGACGCTGAACGTCGCCACCACGCGCACGCTGTCCGGCAACGCCGCCACCACCGCCGCGTCGATCCGGTCGGCCGGGCAGCACAGCAGCGCCGCCGCCCCGGCGCACAGGGCGGCGACGTCGCCGGGCGGCGTGTCGGCAGTGTTAAGACGAGCCTCGTAGTCGCGCGTGATCCGGGCTTCGACCGCGGCCGGCAGCCGGCGCGTGACGGCCAGGATGGTCATGTCCAGAGTGGTCATGTCCAGAGCGGGTCGATCGCCGCGCCGCCGCCCAGCACCGCCGCGATGTTGTCCAGCGCGCGAAAGCCCATGGCGTCGCGCGTCTCGACCGTGGCGCTGCCCATGTGCGGCGTCAGGAACACGTTCGGCAACGCCAGGAAGCGTTCGTCGAACGCCGGCTCGTGGCGGAACACGTCGAGCCCGGCGGCGCCGAGCCGGCCGGACCGCAGCGCCGCCAGCAGCGCCTCCTCGTCGACGAGGAGGCCGCGGGTGGTGTTGACGAACACCGCGCCGGGCGGCAGCAGCGCGAACGTCGCTGCGTTCATCAGCGATTGCGTCGCGGGGCCGCTCGGGGCATGCAGGCTGAGGAACTGGCAGCGCGGCAGCATCGCGTGCAGGTCGGCGACGAACTCGGCGCCCTGCTCCAGGTCCGCCGGCAGCCGGTTGCGGTTGCAGTACAGCACCGTCATGCCAAAGCCGCGCGCCCGTGCCGCCACCGCGCGCCCGATCCGGCCCATGCCGACGATGCCGAGCGTCTTGCCCCAGACCCGGGTGCCCAGCATCTCGCCAAGCCCGAACCCCTGCCGCCAGCCCTCGCGCATGATCGCCGAATACTCGCCGGCCCGCCGCGCCGCCGCCAGCAGCAGCATGAAGGCGAGGTCGGCGGTGCATTCGGTCAGCACGTCGGGCGTGTTGGTCGCCACCAGCCCGCGCTCGCGGGCGGCGGCAGCGTCGATGTGCTCGTGGCCGACGCTGCAGGTGGCGGCGATACGCAGCGTCGCGGGCAGCCGGGCGATCAGCGCCGCGTCCAGCTTGATGTTGGAGGTGAACAGCAGCGCCTCCGCCGAATGCGCTTCGATTTGGCGCAACGCGGCCTCGGCGTCGATGTCGCTGCCCGCCGGATCGGGGCAGTCGAACTCCCTGGCCACCCGGGCCGCCACCGCGGGCGGGATTTTGCGGGCGACGATCAGGCGTGGCTTCACGGCATTTCCCCTGGCGAGACGCCGCCATCTTGGCGGCTGCGACGAAGTTGCGAAAGGGCAGGCAGCCGCACGGGACGTCGCGCGAAACGAAACCACATAGATATGATTGCGGTTGTACTAGGATCAACATCCTAAAAACAAGGATTACAAAGGCGTGATTCGGATGAATTTTGCTTCATTTGCCGGCTGACGGCGATGGCAGGTTGCGCTGATCGCGCTGATTACATAATCGCAGGTTCGTGAGTTTCACAGTCTTTGTTGCAAGATTGCTAAGTCATCGCTTAGCAACGAAGACAAACATGACCTTTTTATAAGAGTAAAAACATGCAGCAAACCGCGTCCCGCGTAGGTGACTTCGCCAATTCTGTAGGTGTAAACACCCACGCCGCCTTTAACTGGACAATTTACGGAAATACATCGTTGGTAGAGAACAGTCTCTCCTACCTTGGCGTCTCCAACGTCCGCGATCAGCTTCAAAACACCGGCAATGCCGCGTTGTTCCAGCAGATACACAATGCAACTGGCGTGAAATTCGACTTTAGCGTGGCCACCGGAGATGGCTCCGACGCAATCATCAAATCGATCGAGGGCTTGGGTACCGGCGTGGTGAACGGCGTCGAGGGCACCAACGAGCCCGACGTCTATGGTCCCAGCGTCGGCGCCGCGCAACAGGCGCAAGTAACGCTGTACAACGACATCAAATCGGCGATGCCCGGCGTCCCGGTGATCCAGACCAGCTTCGGCGGCGTCAACGATTACGGCTCGACCGGCGACCAGTCCGCCCATGCCGATTACGGCAACGCCCACACTTATTTCGGCACCGGCAACAACCCCGGCTGGGCTGGCTGGATCGGCCACATGAACGGCCTCGCGCAGGAGACCACGCCGGGCAAGCCGGTCGTCATCACCGAGACCGGGTTCTACACCACCAACAACTCCGGCGACGCCAGCAACATCAGCGAGACCGCGGCGGCCAAGTACACGCTCGACATGATGCTCGACGCCTACCAACAGGGCGACGTCAAAAGCTATTTGTACGAGCTGCTCGACAACAACACCGGCGATGGCAACAACGAGGATAATTTCGGCCTGTTCCACACCGACGGCTCGGCCAAGCCGGCAGGCACGGCGGTGCACAACCTGATGTCGCTGCTGTCCGACAAGGCCGGCAACAGCACCTCGTTCGGGACTGGCAGCTTGGGTTACTCGCTGTCGGGCATGCCGTCGTCCGGCAACTCGATGCTGATGGAGAAAAGCGACGGCACCTACTGGCTGGCGCTGTGGAACGACGCGCGGGTCGCCGGGTCCAACCCGGGCCAGGTCGATGTCGTCCCGAACGTCAACGTGACGCTCAGCCTCGACAGCGCCGCCAGCAGCGTTTCGGTATTCGACCCGCTGACCGGCACCAGCTCGGTCCAGTCGGCCAGCAACACCAACAGCGTCTCGCTGGGCGTGCCGGACCACCCGATCCTGGTGGAGATCACCCCCGGCGGCAGCATCGCGACACCGGCGAGCGTCCCGGCGCCAGCCCCGGCCGCCACCACCCTGGCCGCTGCCGCTCCGGCTGCCACCACCCCGGCCGCCGCCGCTCCGGCGAGCACCGGAGGCAACGTCCTCACCGAAGCCGCCGGCCAGACCTCGTTCGTCGTCACTGCGAGTGGCGCCACGGTCAACCTGAACGGGGCCGACAACACGGTATGGCTCCAGGGCACCGGCGACATCGTCAACGCCACCAGCGGCAACGTCACGGTGATGGGCTTTGCGGGCGGCAGCCAGATCAACCTGGCGGGCGGCAACGACACCGTGCGGATCGCCAACTCCGGCAGCGTGGTCGACCTGAAGGGGCTGCAGAACGTGATCCAGGAAAGCGGCGACAAGAACACCATCGTTCTGGAGTCGGGTGCGGACGACCAGCTTTACGGCAACTTCCTGAGCAACGACGTCTTCGACCTCCGTCCGGCGCTGACGGCCGCCGGCTGGAGCGGCGACAGCGCCACCTTGAACCAGTACGTGAACGCGGCCTCGAACGGCAACGACACTTCGATCCAGGTGGCCGGCAAGGAAGTCGCCTACCTGCATGAGACCGGCGGGGTCAGCACCGCGACCATCCTGGCCCACAGCACCACCTGAGCGCCCAAGCCGGCGGGATCGGGGTTCCGATCCCGCCGGCCCTTCCCGTTGTCGCGGTTTGGCTTCACAACAGGCCATGAACCTTCCCACCGCCCGGCTTGCAGTCGACATCGGCGGCACCTTCACCGACCTTGCCATCGAGCACGCCGGCCGCCGCGTCACCGCCAAGGTGCTGACCACCCAGTTCGCCCCCGAGCGCGGCGTCATTGCCGGGGTGCGCGACATCCTGGCCGCAGCCGGGCTGGCCGCGTCCGACATCCAGATCCTGGTGCATGGCACCACCCTTGCCACCAACGCGCTGATCGAGCGCAAAGGCGCCCGCACCGCGCTCATCACCACCGCCGGCTTCCGCGACGTGCTGGCCTTGGGCAACGAGGGCCGCTACGACCAGTACGACCTCAACATCAAGCTGCCGCAGCCGCTGGTGCCGCGCCATCTGCGGCTCGGCGTGCCGGAACGGCTGGACAACGAAGGCCACGTGCTGCGCCCGCTGGACGAGGCGGCGCTGCTGGCGCTAGTGCCGGCGCTGCGGCGCGAGCGGGTCGAGAGCCTCGCCATCGGCTTCCTGCACGCCTTCGCCAACCCCGCCCACGAGCGCCGCGCGCGCGACCTGCTGGCGCAGGCGCTGCCGGACGTCCCGGCCTCGCTGTCATGCGAGGTGTCGCCCGAGATGCGCGAATGGGAGCGGTTCTCGACCACCGCCGCCAACGCCTACGTGCAGCCGCTGATGGCCCGCTACCTGACGCGGCTGGAGCGCGAGTTGCGGGCGATGGGCTTGGCCGCTCCGGTGTTCCTGATGCTGTCGGGCGGCGGCCTCACCACGATCGCGACGGCGTGCCGCTTCCCGATCCGCCTGGTCGAGAGCGGGCCGGCGGGGGGCGCCATCTTCTCGGCCCATGTCGCGGCCGAGCGCGGGCTGGACCGCGTGCTGTCGTTCGACATGGGCGGCACCACGGCGAAGATTTGCCTGATCGACGACTTCCGGCCGCAAACGGCGCGCAGCTTCGAGGTGGCGCGGGTCGGGCGGTTCCGCAAAGGCTCCGGGCTGCCGCTGCGGATTCCGGTGATCGAGATGGTGGAGATCGGCGCCGGCGGCGGCTCGCTGGCGCATGTCGACGCGCTCGGGTTGATCGCCGTCGGGCCGGAGAGCGCCGGGGCCGATCCCGGGCCGGCCTGCTACGGGCGCGGCGGCACGCATCCGGCGGTGACCGACGCCAACCTGGCGCTCGGGCGCTACGACCCGGAGCGGTTTGCCGGCGGCAGCATGACGCTGGACCGCTCGGCGGCCGAAGCGGCGCTGCTGGCCGATATCGCGACGCCGCTCGGGCTGGATGGCGGCATGGCGGCGCTGGGCGTGGTCGAGATAGTCGACGAGAACATGGCCAACGCGGCCCGGGTCCACGCCATCGAGAGCGGCAAAGGCTATGCCGGGCGCACCATGATCGCGTTCGGCGGCGGCGGGCCGGTGCATGGCTGCCGGGTCGCCGAGAAGATCGGCGTTGCGCGGATCGTGGTTCCGGCGGGGGCGGGCGTGGGCAGCGCCATCGGCTTCCTGCGGGCGCCGGTCGGCTACGAGGTGGTACGCAGCCTGTACCAGCGTTTCTCGACGTTCGACGTCGCCGCGGTCAACGCGCTGCTCGACGACATGGCGCGCGAGGCCGAAGCCGTGGTCGCGCAAGGCAGTTTCGGCGCGGCCACGCAGCAGGCCCGCATCGCCTTCATGCGCTATGTCGGGCAAGGGCACGAGATCGCCGTGGCGCTGCCGGCGCGGACTCTCGTCCGGGCCGACGTCACCGAGATACGCGCCGCCTACGACGCCGAATACAGCCGCTTCTATGATCGCCCGGTGCCTGGCTCCGACGTCGAGGTGCTGAGCTACGCGGTGCTGGTGGCGACGGTTGTGCCTTCGCCCGAGCGGGTCTTGAGCGAGGCCACCGCAGTTGTCGTCAAGCCGAACGGCTACCGAGATGTGCGCGACACTGCGACCGGCGAGGTGACGTCATGGGCCATTCACGACCGCGCCGCTCTCGCCCCGGGAGCCACGCTGCCCGGCCCGGCGATCATCGCCGAGAGCGAGACCTCCACCCTGGTCGGCCCTGGCTGGACCGCGCGCATCGACGCCGGCGGCGACATCGAACTGACCCGGAGCGCCGCATGAACACCGTGTCCCAGCTTGCCGACATCCAGCGCCAGGTGATGTGGAACCGGCTGATCGCGGTGGTCGAGGAGCAGGCGCAAACGATGATCCGCACCGCCTTCAGCACCACCGTGCGCGAAGCCGGCGACCTGTCGGCGGGCATCTTCGACCTGCACGGGCGGATGCTGGCGCAGGCGGTCACCGGCACGCCCGGCCACGTCAACTCGATGATGGAAAGCGTGGGTCATTTCCTACGCAAGTTCCCGGCGGCGACCATGCAGCCAGGCGACCACTACATCACCAACGACCCGTGGCTCGGCACCGGCCACCTGCACGACCTGACGGTGGTGACGCCGGCGTTCCATGACGGCCAGGTCGCCGGGCTGTTCGCTAACACCGCGCACGTGATCGACGTCGGCGGCCTCGGCATGGGGCCGGACGGGCGCAGCGTGTTCGAGGAAGGGCTGTACATCCCGATCGTCAAGTGCTTCGACCGCGGCCAGCCGAACGAGACGTTCTTCGACTTCGTGCGGATGGGCTCGCGGCTGCCGGTCGAGCTGGAAGGCGACATCTACTCGCTGTGCGCCTGCAACGACGCCGGCGCGCGGCGGCTGGCGCAGATGATGGCGGAATTCGGCATGAGCAGCCTCGAACCATTGGCCGAGTTCATCTTCGACGCCAGCCGCCGCGCCACCCTGGCCGAGATCGCCAAGCTGCCGGCGGGGAGTTTCGCAAGCGAGATCAGCAGCGACGGCTACGAGGCGCCGGTGACGCTGCGCGCGCGCATGACCATCGGGCAGGACCGCATCGACGTCGACTTCGCCGGCACCTCCGGCCTGTCGTCGCGCGGCATCAACGTGCCGGCGCCGTACTGCCGGGCCTACGCCTGCTTCGGCATCAAGGTCGTGGTGGCGCCGGCGATCCCTAACAACTGGGCCAGCCTGGCGCCGTTCCACATGGCGATCCCCGAGGGCTGCATTCTGAACGCGCCGCGCCCGTACCCGGTCGCCGTGCGCCACGTCATCGGCCAGCTGCTGCCCGACCTGATGATGGGCTGCCTGCACCAGGCGGTGCCGGACCGGGTGACCGCCGAAGGGTCGTCGTGCCTGTGGAACCCGCCGTTGCGCGGCGGCGGCTCGGTGTCCGGGCAGTCTGCGTCAGGCGGGGCCGGCGGCAACCGCGCCGTGCTGCCCGACTTCGAAGTCATCACCTTCAACTCCGGCGGCACCGGCGCGCGTCCGACCAGCGACGGCCTCGACGGCACCGCGTTCCCGTCGGGGGTGCGGACGATGCCGGTGGAGGCGACCGAGAACGTCGCCCCGGTGATCTTCTGGCGCAAGGAGCTGACGACCGACAGCGGCGGCGCCGGACGCACCCGCGGCGGCTGCGGCCCTGTCATGGAGATCGGCACCAAGGGCGACCTGGAGTTCGCGGTCAACGCGGTGTTCGACCGAGTCGCCAACCCGCCTCGTGGCCGGGAGGGCGGGCAGGCCGGTGCGCCTGGCGGGGTGCATCTGGCATCCGGCCCAGTGCTGCGGACCAAGGGCTTCCAAGTTATCCCGGAAGGCGAGCGCCTGCTGCTGCAACTGCCGGGCGGCGGCGGCATGGGCGAGCCCTCGGCGCGCGATCCGGCTTTGGTGGCGCGGGACGTGCGCGACGGGCTGGTGTCGGTGGCCCGCGCCCGTGACGCCTACCGTGTGGCGGTGGACGAACTGGGCGTGCTCGACGCGGCGGCGACGGCGGCGTTGCGGGCATGAGCGTGCGCGACGCCAGCTCGGGCGACCTGCCGCGCATCCTGGCCATCACCAACCAGGCGATCACCGACACCACGGCGCTGTGGACCATTACGCCGGCGACCCCCGAGACGCGCGGCGCATGGATGGCCGAACGGCTGGCCGCCGGCCTCCCGGTGTTGGTTGTCGAGGCGGATGGCGGGGTCGCTGGTTTCGGCTCCTTCGGGCCGTTCCGGCCGCATGACGGCTACCTGCACACCGTCGAGCACTCGCTCTACATCGATCCGGCGTGGCAGGGCAGGGGGCTTGGCCGCGCCATGCTGGCGGCGCTGGTGGCGCGGGCGGAGGCGATGGGCCGGCACGCCATGGTGGCCGGGATCGAGGCCGGCAACGCCGTGTCGATCCGGCTGCACGAGCGGGCCGGGTTCGCCGTGTCCGGCACGCTGCCCCAGGTCGGGCGCAAATTCGGGCGGTGGCTCGACCTGACGTTTATGGCGCGGGTGCTTTGACGCCTATGCGGCGCGCAACCTGCGCCCGAATCCATTGGACGCCAGCGCGGCAACCACCGACGCCGCCAGCGCCGCAAGCAGCCATCGCCGGTTCGCCGATAGCAGCGGGATCTCGAACTGGGTCGAGCTGAGCCATAGGCTGTAGGTGACGAAGATCGCGAGCACCGCCGGCGACGCCAGCGCCACATGCTTGTCTGGCCGGCGCTCGGCCGAGCCGGTGAGACGCTTGCGTAGGCGCAACGCCGGCTTTTCGATAAACGTCCAGGAGAACATCGCGAGCGCGATGGTGATCGGCAGCGCGAGCAGAATGTTCCAGTACCATTCCCGCAACTGCGGGAGGAAGAACGCGATGCTCTGCTGCACCGGCATCGCATAGAGGTAGATGCCGTACGAGTAGTCGCCGCGATCGAGCAGCGGGATCTTCGGCAGCCGCAGCAGCCCGAGATAGATGGTGGCATAGACCAGGAACGGGATCGCCACCGTGCCCAGGCGGGGATGCGAGACCAGCGCCAGGCCAACCACCAGGCAGGCGACGAACAACGCCCGGCTGAACGGCACGACGTGCCGCCACAGGAACAGCAGGTTGCCGACCGCGAACGCCAAGATCAGCGTGTGCGCCAGGAACGGGTTTTCGGGCTTGCGGACAATGAAGCCCGACAGGTCGGCCACTATCACCAGCATCGTGACGACGGCGACCAGCAGGGACAGGCCGCGCCGACGGCTGAGCAGACCGGCTCCCATGATGAACGCGATATAGGCGTAGCACAGCACTTCCGGCGTGATCGTCCACAGCGACACGTTGACCACGTTGGGATACGGATTGTGGCTGAACACGCCGGGCAGCCAGGTCTGGATGTTGCCCGTCAGGCTGCCGAAGTAGCGGAGAAAGCTGTGATCGGTGAAGTAAGCCCGCGGCGGCAACGTCGTCACCAACGAGCCGAGCAGGACCGCGGACACTGTGACCTCGGTGGCCAGGGCCGGCAGGATACGCAGCCCACGGGCCGCCAGGAACGTCCGCAGCGACGCCGTCCTGACGGCGCTGCCCATGACAAGGAAGCCGCTCAGGGCGAAAAACACCGGCAGCAGGGCCGCGATCGGGCCGCCGCTGATCGGATTGAGCCAAAGCGACGCCTCCACCGCCTTGCCGTAACTGACAAGGATGCTGTGCTCGCAAAGGATGCTGATCGAGAGCACGATCCGGATGGTGTCGAAGCCCTGGCCGATCCCCTTGGTCCGGTCGAGCACCGTGCCCAAGGACACAAAACGGCTTCCGGCGTCGAGACCGGGATCGGCGACATTCGTCGCAAGGCGCTCGTCTGCGAGTGGTTGCGACATGATGCGTTGCCCTTGCGGTTGGTGACAGCACCCTGAAGAGCTGGCGTGTTTATGAGGGGCTGCATCCTAACTCAACAAGAACCACTTGAACACGACGTTTGCACACATGTTCTGAGAACGCATCGTATTACTTGCTGGATGATTGAGACAGCTAGGCTCTTACTTTAATGCAATGTCGAAATTTAGGTTTTTATTGTGCGATTTCGGGCAAATTTACTGCGCTTATGGCGGCGCAGGTGCCATGACAGCGTCGGCGCCATTTGTCGCGCCAATGTGTTGACCGCCATGCCGGCCTTGCGTCGATTGTCGAGGATTGCAGTAAAACCTAGCTTTAGCTGAGGTTTACCAACGTTCTTTCCGCTTGGGCCAGACCGTAAAGCGCGAACAGGGCTGCGTTGATCTCTGCTTCCTTGACCTTGATCTCGGCCTCTCGCTTGCCGAAAGCGGCCACGGCGGCCAGGACCTGTTCGACGATGACCGGGTTGTCCGACGAGGCCAGGGTACGCAGGGCCTTGGAGAGTCGCTTGCCGTCGGCTTTGTCGGTGAGCAGAAACGTGGCGGCCAACACCTTCCATTGCGCGAGCGCGAACGGCCCATCGGCCCGGCTTACGAACACCCGGTCCACGACCGCCACGCCGTCCACCAGGAAGCGCAACTCGCCGTCCGTCAGAGTGGCGCCAAGGGCGGCGCTGGGTTTGAGGGATGCCGTCAAGGCGTTGTGGCGCAGTTTCAGGTCAAGGTCGTGACGCGCTCGCCCCGCCGTGCCACGCTGAAGTGGCTTTAAGTCGGGGAACAGCCAGGTTTCCGGGCGGACGCGTTGCGCCACGGTCCCCAGGCGTCGCGCAATGTGAGTTAGAGTATCCCATCGCGCGGTGTGCAAGCGTTGCAGTTCCCGCATTGCCGGATGCGCGGCGCGGAAATTCCGCAGTTTCACGTATGGCGGCATGCCCAGTATTATGTAGCACCCGCCGCCACGCCGGCGATGCATCCAGGGCTGTTCAACGCTGTCGTTTTGCCGTTACTGAGTCCGCCTTGCAACACCTGATGGTCGAAATGTGGCGGCTGATCGCGAGGGGGATTCCCGAGCCGGCCGTTGTCTGACCCTCGAGGCGG
>JAABUY010001199.1_pt1 | contig 36424 bp, 35 predicted proteins | sample 5560271 | NCBI WGS metagenome assembly JAABUY01 (sample SAMN10711886, study PRJNA513374) | rock metagenome | isolation source: Antarctica rocks | place: Antarctica: Victoria Land, University Valley
TGACGGCCGCTACGATCTGGAGGCTCTCGCGGATGACGTGCTGGTGGTGACAAAGGCGCTCGCGGTCCGGCGTTTCGTCATCGTCGGCCACTCGATGGGCGGCAAGGTCGCTCAGGTCCTTGCCGGGCGCCGGCCTACCGGTCTCGAAGGCCTGGTGCTGGTGGCGCCAGCGCCGCCGACGCCGATGCAGGTGCCGGAGGAGGTCCGCGCCGGGATGCTGGCGTCTTACCAATCCCGGGAGGGTGTCCTGCAGGCGCTCGGCGTGTTGGCCGGCTCGCCGCTGCCGCATGGACTGCACGAGCAGGTCATCGCCGACACGCTCCGCGGGGAGGCGGGGGCCAAGCGGGCCTGGCCCGGTTGCGGCATGACGCAGGACGTCAGCGCCAGACTGCATGGCGTCACGCTGCCAGTGAACGTGCTGATCGGCGAGCGCGACCAGGTCGAGCGCGAGGCGGCCCTGCGTCCGGCGGTGTCACGCTTCCTGCCGCAGACGACCTTCACCATCGTGCCCAAGGTGGGGCACCTCCTCCCGTTGGAGGCACCCGAGGCACTTGACTTGGCCTGCGAACGGATGCTGTCGGCGCTTCCGGCGTCGTGATCTCAAGCCCGTTGTGGCGCCAGAGGCGCTGGCTCGGCTAATGCCGCCTGCATTATTCACTGGCGTGATGCTCTCGGATGCACAGCGGAAGAAGCTGGAGCCGTTGGTGGAGGTTTGCCGGCCGAAGGGGAAGACGCCGCCCCATGATCTTCAACGCACGTTCCCGGCTATTCTCTAGCAGCGCCAGAACGGCGCAAAGTGGCGCGCCATCCCGGAGGAACTCGGTCCATGCTGGTGTGCGGCTCAGATATTCATCCGCTGGGCGTGAGCTGGCGGCTAGGAGCGCCTCCTCGCTTTGGAGCAGGAGCGGGGCAGTCAACAAGGCAGCGGAGGCCGTCAAAAAGGGGGTAGCTGCAGCCGACCGAGACACCCCCAGCTACTGATGAGCGAGGCTGTCGCGTGGCGTCAGGACTGGGCGGCGGACCGGAATGCTGCGATGGCCGGCGCCGGGCCTGGAGGGCGTGTTGTACGCCGTTCTGGCCGTGGCCTCCGGCGAGACTGGTTGCAGCGATCGAGCAGGTGGAGGTTGCCATTGCCTGCTCGGCGCCCAGCAGTAGCTCAACAACTGAGGAAACTCGCACCATCCAGTCTATGGATGTCACCGCATATCGGCAATCGATTTGCAAATGCCCCAGCCGTGGTTCACGGAAGTTCTACGTCGTTCGTTGGGCGGGTGCATCACTGTAACGTGGCGATGTGCCCGGCCAGAACCGGCCGGCCTGTGTGGTCGTGCGACAGCGGTCCCGCCAACACGACCAAGGAGTTTGGCTCATGACCTCATTCACAATCAACGGCACGCCGGTCCAGGTGACGGCGCCGGCTGAAGTTCCGTTGCTCTGGATAGTTCGAGAGCAATTGGGGCTGACCGGGACAAAGTATGGGTGTGGAATCGCTCAGTGCGGCGCATGCACGGTGCACGTCGATGGCGAGGCCGCGCGATCCTGCCAAATATCGCTGAGTGACGTCGAGGGCAAGCAGGTCACCACCATCGAGGGCCTTTCACCAGACGGCAGCCACCCCCTTCAGCGGGCCTGGGTGACCGAGCAAGTGCCGCAATGCGGCTTCTGCCAGTCGGGTCAGATTATGCAGGCGGCAACTCTGCTGAAGGTAACCCCGAAGCCCACACGGGAGCAGATCGTGCAGTCGATGGACGGCAACCTATGCCGCTGCGGCACCTACCCGCGCATCGTGCGGGCGATCGAGCGCGCGGCAAGGGAGGCTTGATCATGCGGTTCGGCGTTCTGGCTCCAAGCCTCACCACTGCATCGACAGAAGGACACCCGCACCGCCTATCCCGGCGCAGCGTTCTTGTCGGCGTGGGCGGAATGAGCGTTTTGCTGGCGTTTGCGCGGCCGGCGCTTGCGGTCGATCCTCGTGCCGAACAGACGGGGTTCACGGTGCCCAGCCCCAATGCATGGGTGACGATCGGGACCGACGGCTCGGTTACGATCGTCACGTCTCAGGCAGAGATGGGCCAGGGCATCATGACGTCCCTCCCGCTCGTGATCGCGGAGGAGATGGACGCGGACTGGCCGAGCGTGCGGATCGTGCAAGCGCCGGCGGACGCGAAGAACTACGGCAACCCGGAGTTCGGCGGCATACAGGGCACGGGCGGCAGCACCTCCACTCCAGGCTTCTACGAGAAGCTCCGCTTGGTCGGCGCGCAAACGCGCCAAGTCATCGTGGCCAGCGCGGCCGGGCTGCTCAACGTGCCAGTGGCCGAACTGTCCACCGAACCCGGCTTCGTCGTGCATGCCAAGTCGGGCCGCAGGATCGGCTACGGCGAGGTCGCTCGGCGCGGGTCGATCCCAGCCGACATCCCGGCCATCACGGTGGCCGATCTCAAGAGCCCGGATGCCTGGCGGCTGATCGGGCACGACATCCCGCGCTATGACATCCCATCCAAGGTGAACGGATCGGCGGTGTTCGGTCTCGACGTCCGCGGCCTGACATGCTGCATGGCCAGGTGCTGCGCCCGCCTGTCCAGGGCGAACGGCCGGCCAGCATCGACGACGCTGCGGCGCGGGCCGTCCCCGGCATGGTCGCGGTCGTGCCGCTTGCCTATGGAGTGGGCGTCGTGGCCGAGACGGTCTGGGCCGCCCGTGCAGCGCGCGACGCGCTCAAGGTGTCGTGGACCGAGACGTCCGAGGCGCGGCGCTATACGAGCGACCAGGTCCTCGCCGACTACCGAACCATCGCGGAGGATCGCGAGCAGAACGGGGTGGACGTGACGCGACGCGGCGATGCCGACGCGGCGATGCGGGACGCGGCCCAGGTCCTGTCCGGGACCTACACCTCTGACCATGTCCATCAGGCAACGATGGAGACATTGGTCGCGACCGCGCTCGTCGAACCCGATGGCATACAGGTTTGGGGGCCGATCCAGGCGCAAACTGCCGCGCAAGGGGCTGTTGCCAAGGCTACGGAAACGCAGCCGGAGAAGGTGGCGATCACCACGACGCTGCTGGGCGGCGGCTTCGGCCGGAAGTCCGAGGTGGACTTCTCGGTGGACGCGGCCTTGCTCGCCAAGGCGGTGCCGGGCCGCCCCGTGAAGGTGATGTGGACGCGCGAGGACGATGTGCAGCACGGCAAGTATCGTCCCCTGGCAGCGCAGAGCGTGCAGGTCGGACTGGACAAGGATGGCCAGATCGTCGCCTGGCGGCACCGCGTCGTCTGCGAGTCCATCTTCGCGCGCTATTACCCGCCCGGCTTCGAGAAGTCGGGTGGCCGGGACACGCCGGCCGTGGAGGGGACTGACGTCAACTATGCCGTGCCGAACCTGTTCACCGATTATATCCGGGCGCCGCGAGGAGTGGACGTCGGCTTTTTCCGAGGCGTGTCGGACGGCTACACCAAATTCGCAGTCGAGTGCATGGTCGACGAGGTCGCGGCAGCGACGCGCACCGATCCCTTCGAGCTGCGCCTGCGCCTGCTCAAGAGCGTGCCGCGTGCGCAGCGGGTTGTGCGTGCCGCCGCAGAGATGGCGCAATGGGAGCGGCGATCGGAGGGAACGGCCCTCGGCATTGCCTATTCCGAGGCGTTCGGGGCGCATTGCGCGCTAGTGGCCGAGATCTCACTCGACCGCTCTTCCGGGGAAATCAGGGTCCGCAACGTCTGGGCTGCGGTCGATGCGGGCGCGGCCATCCAGCCTCGCAACATCGAATCACAAATCATGGGCGGCATCATCCACGGCATCGGGCATGCGCTGTTCGAGCAGATCAACTTCAAGGATGGCGTTGTGCAGGAGGCCAATTTCGACAGCTACCGGGTGATCCGGATGTCGGAAACGCCGGAGATCCAAGTCCGTGTCCTGCAATCGCCCGAGGCCAAGATCGGCGGGCTCGGCGAGGCCGGCCTGCCGCCGGCCGCCCCGGCCATCGCCAATGCGTTCGCGGCGCTGACGGGTGGTAAGCGGCTGCGGCATCTTCCTTTTCTGCCGGATCGGGTCAAGGCGGTGCTGCAAGGTTGATGGCATAGACACGGGCCTTGGTGCGGGGATCGCCTAAGCGTTGAGCTGGACCTTCCTGCTTACTGGTCATGCAGCCCGGACAGGGACGGGTTTTGCTGCTCGGATCATCATGTTCAGCATCGCGACGGCGGTGGCGATCTTGCCCTGCTGCGCAGGCAAACTCCGGGCGGAGTTGCCCAAGGTTCCACGCGCGAAGCGTGTGGAATGGCAACGGAGGGGCGAAGCTTGGGGCCGGTCAGGTGTTTGTATCGCGCGATTGCCGTTTTGGCCTGGCTCCTCCTGCCGTATTAGGTCGCCCTCTGCCATTTGATGCGGCCGCGTTCGACCATGAGGAAGTTTGTGCACTGCCGCCGCGCCCAACCGTGCTTCTCGGCGTCCCACAAACACCTGGCCACGGCGGCCAAGTGTGCTGCGGTTGAACGCCTCGGCCTGGTGCAGGGCCAGGTCGAACACAAGCCGCAAGGTCAGCACGATCTCGATTGCCAAGTCGGAGTGGAGCGGCTGCCCAACGGGGCTGCTCCGCTTCCAGTCTTTGGCGCGACCAGCACACGAGGACCGGAGCCGCATGGCCCTGACATAACCTCCATGCATGGTCCCGTATATCCAAAATCAATTTTGCGGACCCACTACGGCCCCTCATCTCGTTTTGAAGGGGCCTGCATCCCGGTTGCCACGGGTTGACCCAGGCCAGCGAACAACCTTTGGAGGCCGCCATGGCGCATACCGGACGGACCGCGATCGTGACCGGCGCGTCGCGCGGGATTGGGCGCTCGATCGCATCGAAGCTGGCTGAGAGCGGCTTCGCCGTGGTCGTCAACTACTCTGGCTCGACGGCGGATGCGGAGGGCGTTGCCCGCGCGATCCACGCCGCCGGCGGACGTGCGCAGGCCGTCCAGGCGGACGTGTCCTCGGCCAGCGACATGCGCCGGCTGTTCGACGAGGCCGAGCAGGTGTTCGGCGGCGTGGACGTCCTCGTGAACAACGCCGGCGTGATGACGCCGGGGCCGCTGGCCGAGGCCGACGACGAGCAGTTCGAGCGGCACTTCGCGGTCAACGTGCGCGGCACCTTCAACGGGCTGCGGGAAGCAGCAAGGCGCCTGCGCGACAACGGCCGGATCGTCAACTTCTCCAGCACCACCCTGGCGCTCAACGCGCCGGGCTACGGCATCTACAACGCCACGAAGGGCGCGGTGGAGGGCTTCACGCGCGTCCTCGCCAAGGAACTGGGCGCGCGCGGCATCACGGTCAACGCCGTGGCCCCGGGGCCGGTGGGGACGGAGCTGTTCCTGAACGGAAAAAGCGAGGCCGAGGTCGGGCGCATGGCCGGCATGGCACCGCTCGGTCGCATCGGCGACCCGCGGGAGATCGCGGAGGTGGTGGCGTTCCTCGTCTCGCCGGAGGCGGGCTGGGTTAACGGGCAGGTCGTCCGGGTCAACGGCGGCATCGGCTGATGGCGCCAGGAACGACTACCATGGACAAGAAGGTCGTCCTCGTCACCGGGGCCGGATCGGGTATCGGCCGTGCCGTGACACAGGTGCTGGCCCGCGCCGGCCACTGCGTTTACGCGAGCATGCGGCTGGCCGCGGAGCATGGTGGGGAGCGCGCCGACGAACTCAGGCAGTTTGCGGAGCGCGAAGGCGTTGACCTTCGCCTAGTAGAGTTGGACGTGCTGTCCGAAGTGAGCTGCCGGGCCGCGGTTGACCAGGTCCTCGCCGAGCAGGGCCGCATCGATGTCGTCGTGAACAACGCCGGGATGCTGATGGTCGGGATCACCGAGGCGTTCACGCCCGGGCAGCTTGCCCAGGTGTTCGACACCAACGCGATCTCCTGGCTGCGCGTGAACCGCGCGGCGCTCCCCGCCATGCGCCAGCAGGGCTGCGGCGTGCTGGTCTACATCAGCAGCACGACGGCACGTATTTTCGAGCCGTTCATAGGGCCGTACGTCGCCAGCAAGGCGGCGGGGGAGGCGCTGGCCGAGGTGATGGGCTTCGAAGCGAGCCGGTTCGGCATCGAGACCGTGATCGTCGTGCCCGGCGCGTTCACGAGCGGGACCGAGCACTTCGCGCACGCACACGCGCCTGCCGATGCGGCCGTCGTCGCGCAATATGGCGACCTGCCCAAGATGGCAGGGCAAATGCGGAAAGGTCTTGAGGCAATTGACGCCGCGAATGGCGGGGCGCTGGACGTGTCGGCAGTGGGTGACGCCGTGCGCCGCGCACTGGACTTGCCGCATGGCGAGCGGCCAGCCCGGATCGTGGTCGACTCCCAAGAAAAGGGTATGGAGGAACTGAATGCGCTGCACCATGCCAAGCAGGCGGCGTTCTTCCAGCAGCTCGGGATCGGCGACCTCATGACCCTCCCGCACGACAAGCGTTGAGCGGCCGCATCGTCATGCTTGTTAGGTATAGGCCGCCGCTCCGGCAGCTCGATGTGACCGGGGTGGCGCGTATCACGCCGCGCCTGATCCGGGTCACGCTCGACGGCGGGCAGCCTCAAGGCTTCACCAGCCTCGACGGCGGCGGCGATGTAAGGGTGTCCGTTCCACCCGAAGTCGAGATGCTCGACAGCTTGCCGGGGCAGCCCCGTGCCGCCACGGCGCACGCAGCCCATGGCTGGCCGGGGGTCGCAGCCGGCGGCTGGGCCGGCAGGACCTGCCACCAATGAAGGACATGACCTGATGGACATCGGCGCCCCAGCTTACGACCGGACCACCATCGCCCTGCACTGGGCCACTGCGGGCCTCGTCGCCGCGCTCTGGGTCAGTGGCCAGACGGCGGACTGGTTTCCTGACGGCGGGCTGATCAACACGAATTACTGGTCGGTTCACGTGGTGGGCGGCTTCGCACTCGCCGTCGTGCTCGGCTGGCGGCTGGCCTGGCGCGGGACTGGTGGTCGCCGTCTGCCCCCGGCCGACGCCGGTGCCGTCCATGTGTTCGCCAAGGCGACCCACCTCCTGCTCTATGGTCTGCTGCTGACCGTCGCGGCGCTGGGAGTCGTCAATGCCTTTGTGCGTGGCTACAGCCTGTTCGACCTCGTGAGCCTGCCGCAGGTCGGCGACCGGGCGTGGCGGCGTCCGATCACCGAGTGGCACGGGCTGGCAGCCAACATCCTTCTCGGCCTCGCGTTCTTCCACGCGGCTGCCGCGCTCGTGCATCACTACACCTGGCGGGACGGTGTCCTCCGGCGCATGTTGCCCAGCCGCTGATCGCGCAGCGTCCGGCCAGGCGGCTTGCGCTGGTCCGTCACAGTGCAGGACCGTCCGCGGTAGAACGCCGCTATGCCTTTGCCAGGATGTTGTGAGCGACGGCGTATTGGCACGGGTTTGGAAGGGGCCGCCTGGATGGGCGGAGCAGGCATGAGTGGTGACGTGAAGGTCTGGTTGCGCGCGTTGGGGACGGGACCGGCGTTCTGGCTAGCGATGTTCGCGGCGAGTGCGTTCGGGACCAATCTCGGGGACCTGTGGGCCGGCCGGCTCGGGCTGCCTGGGCCAGTTGGGTTCGGATCACTGGTAGCGGTGTGCGCGCTGGCGATCTGGGGCGACCGGCGCGTCGGTTCGCGCACGGAGTTTGCCTACTGGGTGGCGATCGTCGTGCTCCGGGCGGCGGCGACCAATGTCGCGGATTTCCTGATTGAGGCACTCCGCCTGGGCTTCGTGCCAGTCGCGGCGGGGCTGGCCGCCGTGGCGCTCGCCGCGGGATCGCGGACACGCGCAGGCTTGGCCGGGCGCCAGGGAGCGTCGCCGGTGATAGATGGGTGGTACTGGACGGCGATGTTCGTCGCCGGCGTGTTCGGCACCGTGGCGGGCGACCTGATGAACCGGACGGTGGGCGTGCTCGCCTCGGCGGCGGCGCTGACGGCGCTGCTGGCCCTCGTGCTCCTGGTGCGGGCGCGGTGGTTCCCCGGCCTCATGCTGTCCTATTGGGTGGCGGTCCTGGCCGAGCGGACCGCCGGAACGCCGGTGGGCGACGGGCTGGCGAGCCGGAACGGGGCGGGGCTCGGGTTGCCGGTCGCGACGGCTTGCACGGCGGCGCTGTTCGCGGCAGCCCTGCTTTGGCGCGAGCGGGGGCGCCGGGTGGCCCCGTCACGGCGGCGGGATGAGCCGGTGGCTCCCTGGAGCGGCTGAGTGGGCGGACCAGGCAGCGCGGCCGTTGCATCGGTGCCGCACGAAAGGGCAATGAAGGCGCTCGGCCGGCAGAACCACCGCGTCCTCAAGCAGCGCTTGCCCGGTCGCGGCGTGTGCCGCGAGGTTTGCGGCCGTCTGACCTCATGGCCGCCGGCCGCCATATCGTTCAGGGCGACCGAAGGAGCGCAGACAAGGACGCGACGCAGTCCCGGAACCAGCGCTGCGCCGGATGGACGTCGTTGCGCCGGTGCCAGGACATGACGAAGGGAACCGGGTCCAGGTCAAATGGCGGATTGAGGACGCAAAGCTCGTCGGCATGGCCGGAGGCGGAGACCACCCCGCTCATCACCGTCGAGATCATGTTCGACCGTGCGATCAGCGCCGGCACCGCGTGCATGTGCGGGAGCGTGAGGGCGAGGCGCCGTTTCAGCCCCCGCTTGGCCAAGGCCGCGTCCACGGACCCGAAGCGGTCGCCCTCGGGCGAGACGAGCAGGTGCGACAGGCCCAGGAAGGTCTCGGTGTCCAGCGGTGCGTGAGCAGCCGCATGGCCCGATCTCACGATGCAGACGAACTGTTCATCGAAGAGGGGGCGGGTCATAATGCGCCCCGTCGCGGTAGTCGGGGGAACGCTGACCGTCAGGTCCACACTGCCCGCGTCCAGCATCGTCACCGCTTCGTCCCGCGCCGTGAAGCTGCGTACGCGCAAAGTGACCGCCGGTGCGGCCTCTTGCAAGCGTTCGACCAAGTGCGGCAGCAGCACGAAGGTCGGGTGCTCGGACAGGCCCAGGTTGAAAGTCGCGGCCGAGGTCCGGGGATCGAACGCCTGCGTGAACTCCAAGGTGCGCTGGATGTCCGCGAGCGCCCGGCCGAGAGGTTCGGCCAAGTCCAGCGCCCGCGGCGTCGGCTGCAAGCCCTTGGGGCCGCGCACGAACAACTCGTCCCGCAGCAGCGCCCGCAGGCGCGACAGGGCCGCGCTCATGGCGGGCTGCGTGCGCCCGATGCGCGCCCCGGCCCGGGTGACGCTGCGCTCGGCCATGAGGGCGTCAAAGGCGACGAGCAGGTTCAGGTCGATGCCGTGCAAATCCATGCGGTGGATGCTCGCACATATCAACAATCTATTTCCACAATGAACACCTGCTGCTTGATCCTTCGCCTGAACTGCTGCGGCAAGAAACGGGAAGCGCACGATGGACATCAAGGACCTGACCAGCCGGCCCATGCCGGCGCACGCGACGTCGCGGCGAGGCTTCGCGCTGGCGGCTGCGTCCCTCGCCGGCGCTTTCGCGGGGTTCGGTGCCGCAGCCCAGGGGTCCGACCCTCGGCTGACCGATCCGCGGCCCCCCACCGTGGACACGTCAAACCTTCAGGAAGTCGCGCCGGGCGTATGGGTGGTTAGAGACCACCGGACCTGGCTGGTGCCGAACATCGGCATTATCCTGGGCCGGGACGCCGCCCTGGTGGTGGACACCGGGCTTGGGCCGGCCAACGGCGAGCGGGTGCTGGACCTTGCCCGGCGCCTCGCCGGCAGCCGCCGCCTGATCCTAACCGTCACCCACTTCCACCCGGAACACGGCTACGGCGCGCAGGTGTTCCAGCCCGACGCGACCATCATCTACAATCGAGCCCAGCGGGACGAGCTGGAGCAGAAAGGCGCGCGCTACGTGGACCTGTTCCGGCGGACGCAGAGCAAGGCCGCCGCGGCGGCGCTGGACGGCACGCAAATCGTCATGCCGCACCACACTTACGACGGGCCGAGGACAGAGTTGGACCTGGGCGGCCGCAAGGTGGAGCTGCACACCTGGGGCACCGCCCACACGCGCGGCGACCAGGTCGTCTTTCTCCCGCAGGAGCGCATCCTGTTCGCCGGCGACCTCATCGAGGAGCGGAGTTTCCCGATCTTCCCCTGGTTCCCGCCCGACGACACGGAAATTGACGACGCACGGTGGGTGGGCGTCCTGAACGCGTTCGAGAGCTTCAACCCGGCCGTGATCGTGCCGGGACACGGGGACTTGGGGGACCTCCGGATCGCCAGGAACCTTGCGTCGCACATCGAGGCAGTCGGGCAGGAGGTCCGCAGGCTCCGGCAAGCGGGGCAAACCGCCGATCAGATCATCGCCGACTACAAGCCCAAGGTCATCGCCGCCTATCCCGGCTGGGAGCATCCCGAGCTGATCGACTGGGAGATCGGATACTTCGCCGCCCGGTCGGCTTGACCAGATCACACCCTAAATCCACGCCACAGATGACCACACATACCGTCAATTAATTTTCATTATGCGTGACGAGTGTTCATCTACCGCTTGCCGCTCCGGGTCGGCAGATAGAAAGGGATCACATCAATGCTCAACACTTTGGACGAGCCGAGGGTCACTGGGCTGACCCCGGCGGAGCGCCTGGCTGTCGAGACGTTCTACCGCGCGTTCAGCGAGGGCGATTCCGGGCTGCTCGACCAGGCGGTCACGCCTGATTGGCAGGACATCCCGCTCGCCCCGGGCCAGGAGCCTGGCCGCGAGGGCATGAAGCCGCTCATTGCCGACTTCCTGCAAGCCTTCCCTGACACCCGGGTCACCATCCACGAGATTGTCGGCGCGCCTGGCCGCGCGGCGGTGCGGGCCGAGATCACCGGCACACACAAGGGCGAGTGGTTCGGGGTCGCGCCGACCGGCAAGGCGTTCAGCATGCGGCTGCACGAGTTCCACCATCTCGAGGACGGCCGGCTCACCCACACCTGGCACATGGAGGATTGGTTCGGCTGGCTGCACCAAGTCGGCGCCTGGCCGGTGCAAAGGGAGGCTGCATGATGAAGGCGCTCCGCATCCACGCATACGAGGCGCCGCCTGTCCTCGAAGAGGTGCAGACGCCCGACATCGGCCCCGACGAGGTCCTTGTTCGCGTAATGGCGGCAGGCCTCAACCCGCTCGACGTGCAACTGTGCGGCGGCAAGATGCACGGCTTCTTCCCGCTCGTGTTCCCCTACACGCTGGGAACGGACCTTGCCGGCACGGTCGAGCGCGCCGGACCGTCCGCGGCCCGGTGGCGCCAAGGCGACAAGGTGGTCGCCAGGCCCGATCCGACGCGCGGCGGCGCCATGGCCGGGTTCGCGGTCGTCCCGGCTGCTGACCTGGCGATGGCGCCGAAGGAAATCCCGCTGGAGGAGGCAGCCGGCATCCCGTCGGCGGCCGGCACCGCCTGGCAGGCGCTGTTCGAGGTGGCGGACCTGAAGCGGGGCCAGACCATACTGGTCCACGCAGGCGCCGGCGGCGTCGGCAGCTTCGCAATCCAGCTCGCCCGCAACGCAGGCGCGCGGGTGGTCGCGACGGCCTCCGGAGACGGCCTCGATATCGTCCAACGGCTCGGCGCGGACCAGGTGATCGACTACCGGGCGGAGCGGTTCGAGGACAAGCTGTCCGACATCGACGTGGTGCTCGACACCGTGCGGGACGACACCCAGCAGCGTTCGTTCGGCGTGCTGCGTTCGGGCGGCGTCCTCGTCTCGATCACCTCCCCGCCGGACGAGGCGCTTGCGAAGGCCCACAACGTGACGGCGACATTCGTCTTCCACAAGACGGACGGCGGCCGCCTGGAGAAGGTCGTCGGGAGCATCGACGCGGGCACGCTGAGGGTCCTGGTGGACCGCAAAGTCCCGTTGCAGGAGTTCGGCGGCGCCATCGCGCGCCAGGCGTCCGGACGGGCACGCGGCAAGATCATCGTCACGGTCGGATAGGCGGACACGGGGCATATCAAGGAAGGCCACGGTCACGTTCAACGGCCGGATTGTGGACGTCGCGCCCGACCGGGCGTCGCGGTCCCGTCCGTTTCCAATTGATGAAATGACTTTGCCAGCCAGCCCGCTGGTACCCCCTTGAAAGGTCGATGAAGCATGACCGTGGTTGACAATGGACGCGCAGCAATCGTGACTGGAGCGTCGCGCGGCGTCGGCGCGGCGGTCGCCGAGCGGCTGTCCGCCGACGGGTTCGGCGTGGCGATCAACTACTCTGCCGGGAAGGCGGCGGTGGGGTCGCTGGCGGACCGGATCACCGCCGCGGGCGGGCGGTCGCGGTCCAGGCGGACGTGAGCGACGCCAGGGTCGTCGCGGCCATATTCGACGCGGCAGAAGCGCGATCCGGCGGCGTTGACGTGCTCGTGAACAACGCCGGGCTTCCGAGGCTGAGCGCAATCGCTGCGGCCGACGACGCGATGTTCGACCGGTCGGTCGCTCGCAATCTTGGTTGAGTAGGAACGTGCGCATGAGGCTGACCCGGCGCCATTCGTTGACCGGTTTGGGAGCTGCGCTTGCCGCCAGGACAACCTTTGCCGCCGACCCGGCCAGGACCGGCCTTGGTGGCGAACTAGCCCGGATCGAGACCAGGGTCGGCGGACGGCTGGGAGTTGCCGTCCACGACACGGGAAGCGGGCAGCGCCATGGACATCGCTCCGACGAGCGCTTCCCCATGTGCAGCACCTTCAAGGTGCTTGCGTGTGCCGCCATCCTGGCGCGCGTTGACATGGGCCAGGAGGACCTGAGCCGGCGCATACGGTTCGAAGCCAGCGACCTCGTGACCTACTCGCCCGTGACGAAGAGCCGGGTCGGAGGTGGCGGGATGGCCATGGCGGAACTATGTGAGGCCGGCATCACCCAAAGCGACAACACGGCAGGTAATCTCATCCTCTCAAGCCTCGGCGGGCCATCCGGCGTCACGGCCTATGCGCGCGCCCTGGGCGACGCCGTGACGCGGCTTGACCGCACCGAGACCGGCCTTAACGATGCGGCCCCTGGCGATCCCCGCGACACCACCACGCCAGGCGCGATGACGGCCAACCTTCAGGCGCTTGTCCTGGGCGATGCCCTGTCCCGGCCGTCGCGCGACCAGCTCACGGCATGGCTCGTAGCAAACCAGACCGGCGCCGCGAAGCTGCGGGCGGGCCTGCCCGGGGACTGGCGTGTTGGCGACAAGACAGGTGGGGGCGACTGGGGCACGACGAACGACGTTGCCGTGATCTGGCCGCCGGGCCGTAAGCCGGTGATCATGAGCGTTTACCTTACGGGCACAAAGGCTTCTTTCGATGACCGCAATGCCGCGATCGCCGCCGTTGGGCGAGCCGTGGAGACCTGGGTGATAGCGTGAACAGGAGAAGCACCGCATAGGCACCGTCAACTTGTCGAACTGGGGTCGCGATGGCGCGCGATGAGGAGGGCGCGTTCGTAGTTGCGCCGCAGCGGCGACGCCGGTGACCTCGGCCCAAACCTGGAAGGCTTGAATCCGGACGGCTCGATACTGGGTGGCGGACACTTGATGGCGGCGGAGGTGGAAAAGGTTGTTGATCCCGTCATGGGCGGACAAGAAACGCTGCGCCTGGCCGGCTGACTTGAACCGTTTCATCTGTCGCTCTCGGTGTCGCGTGGGTTGGCGGCCTGTGTGTCGCGCCGGCTTTGAACAAGGATATCCAGCACGGTCCCGTTCTGGTCAACCGCGCGCCAGAGTCAGTGCTTCACGTCGGCGATCGTCAGCACGACCTCGTCGATGTGCCACTTGTCGCCGGCCACAGGCAGCCCGCGCCGGATTTGGTTGGCAAACTACCTGGCCGAACTTGCGCGCCCACTGGCGCACGGTTTCTCAACCGCATCTCGCAAGGTGGCCGGCAGACAAGTTGGCAGACAAGTTGACGGTGCCGTTGCCGCGCCCGCACTGCGAACCGGCGGTGCAGAACCAAAGGCTCAGAGACGAAAATCAAGGCTGCGAAGACCAGCCATAATAGGACCATCGCGTGCATGCACCAACAAGACGCCGACGCGAACCGGGTCCAGGCATCCCTCCGGATCAGCATCCAAAGCCCGCTTAGGCCCAATACGGTTCAGTTAGCGCCGTTAGGTTGCGCGGCAATGGTGGGCAAACCGCTTGAAAGGGACCGTCCGCCACTCTGGAAAGCGGCCTAGATGAACAGTATTGGGGCTAGACCAGATGCTCGCCCGAGACGGGTTCAGCATGACCGGCTCAATGTTCAGGTTGGGAACGTCGGAGCGGTCTCGCAGTGCCCCGTATCTGGACCACCCCCATCGGCCGTGCCAGCCTCCACAGCAAAGCCACTGATGCAGGGGGATAGGAATGCGTACGGATCGACGAGGCTTTCTAAGGACCGCGGCCGCCACAGGCGTGGGCGGCATGACGGCCCGGGCGGCCGGGCCTGCGGCCAATGCTGCGCCCTTCGCGATGCCGCGCGGCATGACGCTGATCAACATGCGGGGCGAGGGCGGCTATCGCCTGGGTGTGAAGACCGACCAGGGTGTGTTGGACGTCACCGTCGCCGGCCATGCGCTGAGCCTGCCAGTGCCGGCCGATATGGACGACCTGCTGCAGAACGGCAGGGGCGGCACCCTGCGCACGGTCCTGGACGCCGCCTTGGCCCGGCCCCGCACCGAGCTGTTCCTGCGGGAGGACGCCATCGCCTATGCCCCGATCGTGACCCGGCCGGAGAAGATCATCATGATGGGCTTTAATTACCGCAGGCATGCGGAGGAGACCGGGACGCCCATCCCCAAAGACCCGCCCTTGTTCAACAAGTATAACAACGCGCTGAACCATCACGGCGGCACCATCAAGTTGCCGGTGCAGGCCATGAAGCAGTTCGACTACGAGGTCGAGTTGGTGATCGTGTTCGGCCGGGAGTGCCGGGATGTCGCGGAGGCCGACGCGCTGGACTACGTCGCCGGCTACTGCACCGGCAACGACTTCAGCGCGCGCGATATGCAATACCTGACTTCCCAGTTCATGATCGGCAAGACCGCCGACGGCTTCGCGCCGCTTGGACCCTATCTGGTCACCAGCGACCTAGTTGGCGACCCCAACAAGCTGCGCCTGGAAACGCGGGTGAACGGAGAGCAGCGGCAAGACTGGAACACCGATGACATGATCTTCAACTGCCGACAGCTGATCAGCTTCGCGTCGCGCATGATGACCATCAAGCCCGGCGACATCCTGTTCACCGGCACGCCGCAGGGCGTCATCTTCGGCCAACGCCCCAAGGAGTCCAGGGTGTGGCTGAAGCCCGGCGACAAGGTCGCCTGCAGCATCGAGAAGCTGGGGGAGCTGCGCTTCGAACTCACCTGATCCAGCCGCCATGGCTGTTACCAAGGAATGCCCGGTGACCCAACCGGCTTACCGGGGCGTGTTCCCCGTTGCTCCCACCGTGTTCGACGCCGATGGCAGCCTGGACCTGGAGGGCCAGAAACGCTGCACCGACTTCATGATCGACGCCGGATCGCACGGCATCTGCATCCTCGCCAACTGGTCCGAGCAGTTCGTGCTGACGGACGAGGAGCGAGAGCGGGTGATGTGCTGCGTGCTGGACCAGGCATATTGTGGGTGCAACGGACTGGGGCACCGTGGCGCGATCTGCCGGAGCAATACGGTCCTGTGGGCACGGTGTCGAGCCGGTTATACCGCTGGCAGGCGGCGGACATCTGGGATCAGATGCTGTCCGCGTTGCAGGCTGAAGCCGATGCAAGGGGCGAAGTGGATTGGGACCTGCACTTCGTGGGTGCGACCGTCATCCACGCCCATCAGCACGCGGCCGGCGCCCGCCGGGCCAGGTCTGCCGGGGATGGAGAAAGCGTCGAGGCGCTGGGCCGCAGCCAGGGCGGGTTCTCGACCAAGCTGCACCTGCGGGCGGAAGGCGGCAGAAAGCCGATCACGACTGTGCTGACCGCGGGCGAGCGGCACGAGCAGATCGTGCTGGAGGCGCTGCTGGACAACAGCGCGATCCGCCGCCCCGGCCGGGGCCGTCCTCGGCTGCGGCCACGGCGTGTGGCCGGCGACAAAGGCTACAGCAGTCCGACTATGCTTACGCCGTGATTTCGGTGAAGCCCAAGCTTGCCGGACCGCTGCTGAGCAGGTCAAGCTGAGCGCCGGGTACTGAGACGCCATTATAGGTGCCGCTGGTCACGAACAGGTTGCGGTCGGTCGACGGCGTGCCCGCGTAGGCGTCGTTCAGGAAGTTGACCGCGACCGTGTGGTTTCCGGGCGCAAGGTCAGCCTGCACCGTCAAGGTGTCGAACAGCCCCGAAGCCCGTGTGGCCGAAGCAGTCTGCACCCCGGCAACCTGCGTGCCGTCGATGCTGACCGTGTACTGGGCGCTGCCCTGGTAGGCATCCTGCTGCAGCTGCAGCACCAGCGTGTCCGGGCCGCTGCCGATCACCGGGTTGGCTCCGCCCGTCCCTTGTCCCAGTGGGTTCTTGATGAACACGTCGCCGACGCCGTTCGTGTCGCCTGCCACCAGGTTCGACGCCCTGCTCTCGAACACGATCTTGGTGCCGTCGCCCGAGATCGCGGATCGGTATGATCCGCCGTCCCCTTGCCCGTTCGCCCCCGTGCTGACCAGCGTAACCACACCTGTGGCTAGATCCTTGACGAACACGTCCTGGGTGCCGTTCGTGTCGCCCGCCACCAGGTTCGACGCGGAGCTGTTGAACGCGACCTTGGTGCCATCTGCCGAGATCGAGGGTGCGGAGGAAAGGCCATTCTCCTGTCCGTTGATCGCGGTCGTGACGCGCGTGACCGCGCCCGTGGTCAAGTCTTTGACGAACACGTTGCCGCCGATGTCCGTCTCGCCCGGCACCAGGTTCGACGCGAAGCTGTAGAATGCGACCTTGGTGCCGTCGGCCGAAAGGGAAGGACCGAAGGAGTCGCTGTCCGGCTGCCCGCCCACTCCGGTGGTGACCCGCGTGACCGCGCCGGTGGCCAGGGTCACGACGAACACGTCGTTGCGGTTGTTCGTGTCCCCCGCTACCAGGTTCGACGCACTGCTGTAGAACGCCACCTTGGTGCCGTCCGCCGAAATCGAAGGCGTGAAGGAGCCGCCGTTCCCTTGGCCGTTCGCCCCGGTGCTGATGCGCGTGAGCGCGCCGGTGGTCAGGTTTTTGACGAACACGTCCCCGGTGCCATTCGTGTCGCCCGCCACCAGGTTCGACGCCGTGCTGTCAAACGCGACCTTGCTGCCGTCCGCCGAGATCGAGGGATCGACCGAGGCGTCGTTTCCCTGGCCGTTCGCCCCGGCGCTGACAAGCGTGAGCGCGCCGGTGGTCAGGTTTTTGACGAACACGTCGAAGCGGTTGTTCATGTCGCCCGCGACCAGGCTCGATGAGTCGCTGCTGAACGCGACCTTGGTGCCATCCCCCGAGACCGAGGGCATGATGGCACCGTTGATGCCCTGTCCGGTTACTCCGGTGCTGACAAGCGTCACACTGCCCGACATCTCTATTTTCTCCCAAGCGTCTCCGGAGACGTGCCATGACCATCCGGAGGCCATGTTTCCGTTTAATTGGATTTAATACTTTGTAAGCCAAATTTTTGTAAACGCAATCGTCTGTCTAGGGCATGGTGGGAGACCATCAGAGTGTCTGGAGTGCTCATGCCGCGGCGGCTTGAACTGCTTCGTTTCCATTGTTGTTGGCCAGCCCTGGATACCAGCGCTTGAACAACGGCTGGAGGAGGCCGTCGAGCATCCGCGTTCGGGTTTGCAGCAGCGGATGGGCATCGCGCTTGGTCCACAGCGTCTGCTGACGCTTGGCCGTCGCCTTGACCAGCGAAGCGTGCAGGCGACCGTCGCGCAGCTCGACCCCCTCCAGCTTGCCCCGCCGCACGCCAGCGGCAGAACCAGTCCGATACCGTGCCGACGGGGCCGTGGAGCTCCGGCAGGTCGCGCCAGGGCGCGCTTGTCTGACGCACCCACGGCATGCCGCTCAGAATGCGCCGGTGATCCTCGTTCGGCCGCCCGGTCCAGGGCTTCTCGGGCGGCAACAGCGGCTCCAAACGCCGCCATCGCGCGTCCATCAACTCTCTTCGCCTCGCCCCCATCGATATGAGAGCATGCACCCGAAACGTCCGCCGTTTGCTCATGCGGACAAGCGCCGGATGACCGAGGTAAAGGTCGCCGTCCACGCGCTCAACCGCAGGCTGGACTTCGGTCGCCCAAGCTACGTCCGCCTCGCCTAACCTCAGACAGGCATCGGGTCAGTGCCCCCGCACCAAGGAACCATGCACCACGCTACCGCACGCCCCTGCCTGCGCTGCACCGTCTGCCCCAATCTTTCCAGCGGCGCCCAGTCCAGCAGGGCATTGATCGCCTCCAGTCGGCGGTTCGAACCCATGCGCGGGTCAACCCAAACATCCGCCAAGCTGCCCTGCATAGAAGCCATCAAACGCCTCCCCCCAACCCTGGAAAAGCAATCACAGCTGATCGCGCCGTGTCACCTAATTTCGCAGAACTCTCCGGGGGGAGAAAGCTTCAGCGGCGCGGACTTGCTTTACTAGGTCTGCGACGTGCTCCGGCGGGGTTTGCGGCACGATGCCGTGGCCTAGGTTGAAGATGTGCGGACGGCCCTGGGCACCCGCCAGCACGCAACGGACCTCCGCGGCGAGGGCTTCGCCGCCCGCAACCAACGACAGCGGATCGAGGTTGCCCTGGGTCGCGACCGTTGCGGGCACCAACCCGGTGGCGATCGACAGCTCCGCGCCGGTATCCAGCGCCACCGCGTCGACTCCGGTCTGCTCGGCGTAGACGCCGACCAGCACGCCGGCCAAGCGGGGGAAGCCGATGATGGGCGTGCCGGGATGCCTTGCCCGGAGTGCGGCTACGATGCGGCAGGTCGGCTCGATGACGTGGAGCGCGAACAGCCGGGGGGAGAGCACGCCGGCCCAGCTATCGAACAGCATCACCGCGTCGGCGCCCGCGACGATCTGGGCGGACAGGTATTCGACGGTTGAGTCGACCAGCACGTCGATCAGCGACTTGAACAGTTCGGGCTCGGCATGCGCCATGCCGCGGATGCGGGCGAAGTCCTTCGACCCGCCGCCCTCGACCATGTAGCAGGCGACGGTGAACGGGCTGCCGGCGAAACCGATCAGGGTGGTCGATGGGTCCAGGCCCGCCTTGGTGCGCTGCACGGTTTCGAGGATCGGCGCGATCGCCGCCTCGACTCGGCCCGCGTTCAGCGCCGACACCTCCTGTGCCGTCGTCAAACGCGGCAGCACCGGGCCTTCGCCTTCCCGAAACGCCAAGCCATAGCCGAGCGCCCAGGGCAGCATCAGGATGTCGCTGAATAGGATGGCAGCGTCGAAGCCATAGCGGCGGATCGGCTGCAGCGTCACCTCGGACGCGAGCTTCGGCGTGGTGCACAGGCTGATGAAGTCGCCGGCCTGGCCCCGGAGCTCGCGATACTCCGGCAGATACCGTCCGGCCTGGCGCATCAGCCACATCGGCGGCGGCCAGACCGCTTCCCCTGCCAGAACGCGCAGCAACGGTTTCGTCATCGTGTGCCCTTACTCTTAAGTAGATAAGATTAGATTCTTGGTAGGGGGAGTCGTAGGGGCTGTGAGTCGAGGGGTACCCGGTTATCCCCAAGTTATCCCCCTCATGCCCACAGCGCCGAACCCTGGCAAGTCATTGTTTTTGGCTCGCCGCTTCCGGGGTACCCCATTCCCGTACACGATGCATCCGCGTACTATCCCCAGTACGCTCCATTCCGACAACGATCCCCGCTCACCCAACCCGCGACCCCGCCGACTCCGCTAAAACCGAGTTATCCCCAGCTTTCCCCTAATACGGAATTGCCGCTTATGAACCTGCATCTGGTGTCCGACGCGACCGGAGAGACGCTGAACAGCATCGCCCGCGCCACCGTCTCGCAGTTCGAGCACGCCTCCATCGTTTATCATCGCTGGAGCCTGATCCGGACCCGCTTCCAGCTGCACCGCGTGCTGGAGGGGATCGAGGCCGAGCCCGGCCCGGTGCTGTCCACCGTCATCGACAAGGCGCTGCGCAACGACCTGGAAACGACGTGCCTCCGGCTCGGCGTGTCCGTGCTGAACGTGCTGGAGCCGGTGCTGGGGCTGCTGCAGGAGCACATCGGCACCCAGGCGCAGTCGCGGCCGGGCCGGCAGTATGTGCTCGACGCCGACTATTTTCGTCGGATCGACGCCATGCACTACGTGCTGGCGCATGACGACGGCCAGGCGCAGGCGGGGATCGCCTCGGCCGACGTCGTGCTGGTCGGCGTATCGCGCAGCTCGAAGACGCCGACCTCGTTCTATCTCGCCAACCGCGGGGTGAAGGCCGCCAACGTGCCGCTGGTGCCGGGCACGCCGGACCCACCGGGGCTGGAGGCGCCGATTTGCCCAGTGATCGGCCTGACGCTCGATCCGCCGGCGCTGATCGAGATACGGCGGCATCGATTGAAGCTGATCGCCGCCGGCAACGACACCGGCCGGGTGCGGCAGGACACCAGCGACTACGTGGACGTCGAGGCGGTGCGCGGCGAGCTGCTGTGGGCCAGGCGCCTGTGCACCCGGCGCGGCTGGCCCGTCATCGACGTGACCCGGCGGTCGATCGAGGAAACGGCCGCCACCGTCCTGCAGCTCATGGACGCCTGGCATGAACGGCGGCGTAAGGAGGCGCTGGTCGCCTCGGCGGCGCTGCTGCCCAGCCTTATACAGCCAACATGATCCAGGCGCCGTTCCCGCCGCTGATCCTGGCCAGCCAATCCACCGCCCGCGCCGCGCTGCTGACCGCGGCCGGCCTGCGGTTCGAGGCACGGCCTGCCCGGGTGGACGAAGCGGCGATCAAGCAGGCCTGCCGGGCGGAAGGGCTCGACGCCGCCGATGCCGCGCTGACCCTCGCCGGCCTGAAGGCGGAGCGTATCCGCGATCCCGATGCGATGGTGATCGGCGCGGACCAGATTCTAGTGTGCGGGGACGCCTGGTTCGACAAGCCCGCCGATATCGATGGCGCCCGCGCGCACCTCCGGGCCCTGCGCGGCCAAACGCACCGCCTGGTCACCGCTGTGGTCTGCTTGCGCGGGGGACAGGAGGTTTGGCGTCATGTGGCGGAGCCTCGGCTGCGCATGCGGGGGTTCAGCGACACCTTCCTCGAGGATTATTTGGCCGTCGAGGGCAACGCCGTGCTGGCTTGCGTCGGCGCATTCCGGCTGGAGGGAATGGGCGTGCACTTGTTCGACAGCATCCAGGGCGAGCACGCCGCGATTTTGGGACTGCCGATGCTGCCGCTGCTGGGATTTCTGCGCCAGCACGGGTTGATTCTCAGCTAGCGGACGCTTTTGCCCGGCCGGGCCGTATGCGATAGGGTCGGCGGACACAGACCAATGAAAAGGGGTGGGAAATGGCGGTCAGCAAGATCTATCCAGACGCGACGGCGGCGCTCGCCGGGGTGCTGCGGGACGGCATGGTTATCATGGCCGGCGGCTTCGGCCTGTGCGGCATCCCGACGGCGCTGATCGAGGCGATCCGCGAAAGCGGCGTGAAGGACCTGACCTGCGTATCGAACAACGCGGGCGTCGACGACGCCGGGCTGGGCCTGTTGCTGCAGACCCGGCAGATTCGCAAGATGATTTCTTCCTACGTCGGCGAGAATGCGACGTTCGCGAAGCAGTATCTGGCGGGCGAGCTGGAGATCGAGTTCAACCCGCAGGGCACGCTGGCCGAGCGCATCCGCGCCGGCGGCGCCGGCATTCCGGCCTTCTACACCCGCACCGGCGTCGGCACCGCGATCGCCGAGGGCAAGGATGAGCGTGAGTTCGACGGCCAGCGTTACATCATGGAGCGCGGCATCGTCGCCGACCTGGCGATCGTGCACGCCTGGCGCGGCGATCCCGAGGGCAACCTGGTTTACCGGATGACGGCGCGGAACTTCAACCCGATCATGGCGACCGCGGCCAAGATGGTGGTGGCGCAGGTCGAGGAGCTGGTCGAGCAGGGCGCACTGGACGGCGACCAAATCATCACGCCGGGCATTTTTGTCAACCGCATCGTCCAGGTGCCGAACATCGTGAAGCGCATCGAGCAGCGTACTACGCGGAAGCGTGAAACCGCCCCCATTCCGGCTGCCGCCGGCACCGACTCCCTTCCGGCGTAAGGAGACGCAACATGGCTTGGACCCGAGATGAAATGGCGGCCCGCGCGGCGCGGGAGCTGGAAGATGGCATGTATGTGAACCTGGGCATCGGCATCCCGACCCTGGTCGCCAACCACATCCCGCCCGGCATCAGCATTCAGCTGCACAGCGAGAACGGCATGCTGGGCATCGGCGCCTTCCCGTTCGAGGGCGAGGAGGACGCCGACCTGATCAACGCCGGCAAGCAGACGGTGACCAAGCTGCCGACCACGAGCTTCTTCGACAGCGCGGCGAGCTTTGCGCTGGTTCGCGGCGGGCATATCGCGATCTCGATCCTGGGCGCGCTGCAGGTGGCGGAGAACGGCGACCTGGCGAATTGGATGATCCCCGGCAAGATGGTGAAGGGCATGGGCGGCGCCATGGACTTGGTCGCCGGCGTGCCGCGGGTGGTGGTGCTGATGGAGCATACCGCCGGCGGCAAGCCGAAGCTGCTGCGGTCGTGCACCCTGCCGCTCACGGGTGCCGGCGTTGTCAATTTGGTGGTGACGGAGCTCGGCGTGTTTGACGTGGGTCGGCCGGGGCTCACCTTGGTCGACATGGCGCCGGGCGTGACGATGGACGAGCTGCGGGCGAAGACCGAGGCGTCGTTTGCGGTGCATGAGAACCTGAAGGCCGCATAGCCTCTTGATGTCGGGCGCGGGGGCAGCTATTACCCGCGCCTTCCGCAGCCGGGCTCAACGCTCGGCGCCGGCGGGGCTGTAGCTCAGTTGGGAGAGCGCCTGAATGGCATTCAGGAGGTCAGCGGTTCGATCCCGCTCAGCTCCACCACCTTGTTCCCAGTCGCTTATGTTCTATTGGTTCAGAACATTGCCGACTCAGCCGGCAGCGTCCGTTTCCGTGTAGGTTACGGAGGCCGGATGTCGTTCCTAGGCTGCTTCGTCCAGCATCGCATAGCGGCGGCAGTGTTCGAGGTAGGCCGACTCGTGCGTGCCAATAAGCTCGACGATGCTCGACCATAGCCAGGAGGGAGCATCCAGGTTACGCGGCCGGTTGCGTTGCAGCTCCTTGTGCCATGCTGCGCAAGTATCCGGCCCCATCTGGCGCACGTGAGCGCGGCCGACCACGGTGGCGAGAAAGCGCGCCACTTCCCTTGCCTCGTCGCGGGACAGGTGTTCGATCTCTAGCTTCAGGTCCTGCGGCAGCAATTCCCGGATGAACACGGACCGGTCCAGCAGGCGCGCAGCGACCATCCGCTGGCCCAGGAACGGAGAAAGGTTGCGCGCACCCTCGACCACGCGCTCGGCGTTGTCGCGCGGCATGCCTGCGTCGGCGCAGCGGGGGGCCACGGGGGCAATCGCCTCCTTCAGGTCCATCAGGCAATGGCGTTGCCGGCCCTTGTGTCCCTCGACGGACGCCAGCACCGCAAAACGGAGCCGCCCCAGCGAACTGCACCCCTTGCGCCAATAGGCGGCGTCCATGACCCGGACCTCCGCCGTGTCATCGCGTCCGCGCAGCGTCGTGGCAAGCGTCCGCAGCCGCTCGGTGTCGAACAGCGCATCGATGGCATCACGTTCGGCAGGCTCAAGCGGCCAAAAGCGGCGTCCAAGTGGGATGGATGGCTTGACGCCCTCGATGCGTTCGTCCGCCAGGTGCTTCCAGGAACGGCCGGCTGCCGCGCGCATCACCCGCGTGACCGTCCTCGGCACGTCGGCGTGGTCCGTCGTCTCGTTCCCTGGCGGCTCCGCTGGCTCGATAAAGGCAGCCTCGTAGCCCTCCATCATCTGCTCCAGCATATGCGCCGTGGTGACGCCAGGCAGGTCCGACCCGCGTGCGGCCATGGCCAGGGACAGGCCGAGGCGCATCAGGTCGTGTGCAGGGTTGCCGATGACCGTCTGGTCGAGATCGCGGATCTGGATCTCTAGTTCGCCCGCTGCGCTCGCGACCGGACCGAGGTTGCCCACATGGCAGTCGCCGCAGATCCACACCTCCGGTCCGTCCGGCACGCTGCAGCGGTCCGACCGCTCCAGCCATTCGTAGAAGCGCATGGTGCTGCCGCGCACATAGGCATGCGCCGAGGCCGCCATTTTCCGATTGCGCTCGGCGGTTAGCGCGGCCTGCCGCTCTGCCGGGTTTGGATACGCTTGAGGAATATGCTTCATGTTCGTGGATGAACATGGCTTAGGCGCCGGCACTAGCAAGATCAGCCACACCGAGGCGTGAGATCAGGATGCCGGGTGCATGGACAAGCCTCGACCGTTCACATACCCGTAGCTCCTGATCAGATCTGGGTTGTTTTGCAACGACCCGATCGGCCATGCCGCTAAGCTTGGAACGGAATGAGATGCTGACGAAAACCGCCGTGGACCTTTATCGATACAGCGTAGACTCCGCCTCGGATACCGCGGCTGCCAACGTTCTTCGTTTCGTGGAGCATGGAAAGAAGGTCCTGGAGATCGGTGCGGGGCCAGGCTCCATCGCCCGGCCGCTTGTAGAATTGAACGGCGCCAGGCTCACCGCCATCGAGATCGACACCAGAAGCGTCGAAATCCTCGAAGGCTTTTGCGAACGGGTGATCCAACGGGATCTCAACGATCCCAGCTGGCTCGACGCTCTCGGCGACGCCCGGTTCGACGCTGTCGTCATCGCCGACGTCCTGGAGCATCTCCATGATCCCTGGACGACGCTCCGGCGTGCCGCAAGCCTGCTGAACGAGACCGGAGACATCGTCGTATCGCTGCCGCACGTCGCCCATGCAGCGGTTCTGGGCTGCTTGCTGAGCGGCGACTTTCATTACCGCGACTGGGGCCTGCTCGACCGCACCCACATTCGCTTCTTCGCGATCAAAAACATACAAGCCCTGTTCGAGGACGCCGGGCTGGTCATCGTCGATTTCGCCTACGTCCTCCGCACCCCGATGCAGACCGAGTTCGCGGAGATGTGGAGCACGCTGCCGCTGCAATCGAGGGCATTGCTCGAAACGAACGAGTTTTCCCACGTCTTCCAGGTCGTGATCAAAGCAAGGATGGCCGGCGCCCGAGCGGCTTTGCCGGGTTGCAAGCTGATGGACCATCCGCCGACGGCTGCGAACGGGCTGAAGCTCATCGCGTTCTATCTTCCGCAATTCCATCCCATTCCCGAGAATGACCTTTGGTGGGGCAAGGGCTTCACCGAATGGACCAATACCTCGCGGGCCGAGCCGCTGTTCCCCGGGCACTACCAGCCGCACCGGCCCGGCGACCTCGGCTACTACGACCTTCGCGTGCGCGAAACGCAACGCGAGCAGATCGCCCTTGCCAAGCGTTTCGGCATCGACGCGTTCTGCTTCCACTACTACTGGTTCAGCGGGCGTCGCCTGCTGGAGCGGCCGTTGCTGGATTTCCTTGCCGATCAGGACGCCGACATCGGGTTCTGCCTGAGCTGGGCGAACGAGAACTGGACCCGCAGGTGGGATGCATCCGAGCACGAGGTGCTCATGCAGCAGAACTACACGCCGGAGGACGATACCGGGTTCATCAGAAGCGTCCTGCCGTTCTTCGCCGATCCGCGATACTTGAGGGTCGAGGGCAAGCCGATCCTCATCGTTTACCGGCCGCAGCAGATGCCGGAGCCCCGCGCCAGCGCCGAACGCTGGCGCGCGTTCTGCCGGGAGCACGGCGTCGGCGAGATCCACCTCGTCGCCAGCCTCACCCACGGCAATCGGGATTTCGAGCAATTCGGCTTCGACGCCGGGGTCGAGTTCCCGCCGAATAACATCATGGCGCCGGACCAGACTGGCCGGGAACCGTTCACCAAGATAACCGGATACGTGGTCGAGTTTCGCGATGTCGCGATCGAGAGCCTGGAGCGCGACTACGCTGGGCGCCGGGTTTACCGGACCGTGTTCCCGTCATGGGACAATACCGCGCGCTTCGGTGCCCGTGCGCTCGTCGTGCTGGATGGCAACCCGGCCAACTACGAGCGCTGGCTTCAAGGCGCCGCGTCAAGGACCATCTCCGAACGCTTGCCCGGTGATCGCCTGCTATTCGTCAACGCCTGGAACGAATGGGCCGAAGGCTGCCACCTCGAACCTGACCAGCGCTTTGGGTTGGCGTTCCTGGAGGCCACTAAGCGCGTCAAGGACGGGCAATCGCAGGTCGATACGGCCTTCCCGGAAACCGGTTTTCCGGAACCTCCGCCGCCAGCACCCGTCATTGTCGTGCAGAATGAGAGCTATGGCCTGCGCGCCGAGTTGGGAATGTGGGGCGTCCGCAGGCTGCGACGCTTCCCGATCATCTACAGGGCAGCACGCTACGCCTACCGCTTGATGGTCAAGCGCCGCTGATTAGGAGCGAGCGTTGACGAGTTAGAAAGCTCGCCGTCCCCGCAAAGCCGCCGCCAAGGTCCCGTCGTCCAGCACATCCAGCGCCCCGCCGATCGGCACGCCCTGGCCCACGCGAGTGATCCGCGCTTCGCTATCCACCTTACGCAGCCGCTCCGTCAGCCAGTGCGCCGTCGTCGCGCCATCCACCGTGGCGCCCAGCGCCAGGATCACCTCCGTCACCTCGCCCGCTTCCACCCGGGCCAGCAGCGGGGCCACGTTGAGGTCCTCCGGCCCAGTTCCGCCTAACGCCGAAAGCGTGCCGCCCAGCACGTGATACAGCCCGCGGTGCACCGCCGCGCGCTCCAGCGCCCACAGGTCTCCCACTCCCTCCACGACGCAGATCAGCCCGCGGTCCCGCGCCGGGTCGCTGCAGATGCCGCAGGGGTCGCGGCTGTCCAGGTTGCCGCATTGCCGGCACGGCCGCACTGCCCGCGCCGCGTCGGCCAGCGCGCTCGCCAGCGGCAGCATCCGCGCCTCCGGCTGCTGCAGCATCCGCAGCGCCGCCCGCCTCGCGCTTCGCGGCCCCAAACCCGGCAGCCGCGCCAGCAGGCCGATCAGCCGCTCGACCTCGGGACCGCCCACGGCTTTAGAACGGCAGCTTCATGCCCTCGGGAAGCTGCAAGCCGCCGGTCGCCGCCTGCATCTCCTCGGCCATCATCGCCTCGACTTTCTGCTTGGCGTCGGCGTGGGCGGCCACGACCAGATCCTCCAGCATCTCGGTCTCGCTGGGGTCCGCGAGCTTGGGGTCGATCTTCAGCCGCTTCAGCGCGCCCTTGCCGGTCAGCGTCACGCTGACCATGCCGGCGCCGGCGACGCCTTCGACCTCCATGGCCTCCATCTTGGCCTGCATCTCCTGCATCTTGGCCTGCATCTGGCTGGCCTGCTTCATCAACCCGGCAAGGTTCTTCATGTGTCCTCCTTAAATCGGCTCGGCCGCATCCGACGGCACGAAATCCTCGTCATCGGCGTCGAGCGGCGCAAACTCCCGCCCGTCGCCCTCCTCAAGCGAGGCATTCCTCTCAAGCAAAGGCGCCTCGTCCACAAGTCCATAGGCGTCGGCCCGGCTATCCGTCACGCTCGCGATCTTGGCGCCTGGAAAGGCGTCCAGAATCGCCCGCACCAGCGGATGCAGCGCGGCTTCGCCCCGGCGCGCGGTGTCGGCCGCCTGTCCCTGACTGGCCAATGTAGGCTCGCCGGCCTCCCGCGACAACGCGATGGTCCAGCGGGTCCCGGTCGCCTCCAGCAGCAGAGCGGCAAGCCGGGGCGCCAGGTCGCGCGGGGCATCCGGCTCGGGCCGCAACTCGATCACCGGCGGCGCAAACCGCACCAGGTGGACGGAGTGCAGCAGCAGCCCATGCAGCAGCGGCTCGCGCCGTTCCGCAACCAGCATGGCGATATCCCGGAAACTCGAAAGCTGCGGGCCGGCCGGAGCTGGCCCAGGCACCGGGTCAGGCACCGGGTCACGTGCAGGCGGACCGTTGGCGACCGCACGGGTGGTGCCCCCATCGAACGGCGGCGGCGCTGCCGGCCCACGCGCGGCAGGCGCTGGCATCCCCGCGCCCGGCGTCTCCGTCAGCCGCCGCACCAGCTCGCCCGGCGGCGGCAGGTCGGCGACATAGCACAGCCGGATCAGCACCATCTCCACCGCCGCCCGGCGGTCCGACGCTTGCTCGACCTCCTGCGCACCCTTCAGCAGCATCTGCCAGGTCCGGCCTAGCACCGGCATGGTCAGGCGGTCGGCCAGGCCCGCGCCGCGGGTGCGCTCCGCCTCCGGCAACTCGGCCCCGTCGCGCAGGGCCGGCACGGATTTGAGCCGGGTCAGGGTATGCGTCAGCTCCAGCAAGTCCCCCAGCATCAGGCCGAGATCCGCGCCGCGCTCATGCGCCCGGTCGGTGATCGCCAGCGCCTGGTCCGGCCGCCCAGCCATGACGGCCTCCATCAGGTCGAACACCGCCGACCGGTCGGCCAGGCCGAGCATGTCGGCCACAGCCGCGCCGTCGATCGGCGCACCGCCCGCGCCTTGCGCGATCGCCTGGTCCAGCAGGGACAGGCCATCCCGTACCGACCCGTCCGCCGCCCGCGCGATCAAGTCCAGCGCGTCCGGCGCCACCGCCACACCCTCGGTGGCAGAAATCCGTCCGAACTGCCCCACCAGCTCCGCAACCGAGACCCGGCGCAGGTCGAACCGCTGGCAGCGCGACAGCACCGTCACCGGCACCTTGCGGATTTCGGTCGTGGCGAAGATGAACTTCACATGCGGCGGCGGCTCCTCCAGCGTCTTCAGCAGCGCATTGAACGCGTTGCGCGACAGCATGTGGACCTCGTCCACAATGAATACCTTGGTGCGCGCCTGCAGCGGGCGGTAACGCGCGGCGTCGATCACCTCGCGCATGTCATCAACGCCGGTGCGGCTGGCGGCGTCCATCTCGACCACGTCGGGATGCCGGTCGGCGAGGATCGCGACGCAGTTCGGGCATATGCCGCAAGGGTCGGCGGTCGGGCCGCCGGCGCCGTCCGGCCCCACGCAGTTCAGCGCGCGGGCGATGATGCGCGCCGTCGTGGTCTTACCCACGCCGCGCACCCCCGTCAGCATCCAGGCATGCGCCACCCGGTTCTGCGCGAACGCGTTGCGCAGGATGCGGACCATCGCCTCCTGGCCGATTAGGTCGTCGAACGTGGTGGGCCGGTATTTGCGCGCCAGCACCCGATACGGCGTGGCGGCCGCTGCAGCAACCGGCGGCGGAGCTTCGCCGAACAGCCCGGGACCGGACGGCGGCGGCTCGGGCAGACTATCGTCCAGAAGGCCAGACATGCGCCCGGCTCCTGCCGCCGAAGGTGATAAGGGGTGGGAGGCCGGACAACGACCCGACCGAGAACTCGTTGCGGCTGCTTCCTTCCGGACCTGACCGGGTTGGCGAGGCGCCCGTCCGCCGCCGACCTCCCATACCGGTCATACCACAATCCCAGGGGGTCGGCACAAGTCCCCCTGTGTCGGCTGGTAACGGGTCAGTTTGCGCTAGGATGGGTTGCTGGGAAAAGCCGGACCGAGACCGACATTGTGGCGATTGAGACCGGCGACCGCTCCGGCCGTCTCGGCTGCTTCACGCCCATCCTGGCCTTCGTCGACGAATGCGTCGCCGATGTCCGGGTGTCGGACGCGACGTTTGCCGAGGTCGCCCGCTTGCTCTTCCCGTGTGAGATCGCGACGGTGCTGATCTTGGTCGGCCACTACATGACGGTTGCCCGGTTCATCGCCAATCTCGGTATCGAGCTGGATTCTGTGCCCAGCACCTGGGACAAGGAGCACTGATGCCTGCATTGCAAACTGAGGCCGCGCGGCCCATCAACTCGGTGCGCACCGGCCCCCGCGGCGCTCCGCCGGTCGTCCTCGTGCATCCGGTCGGGCTTGATCTAGGCTACTGGGGTGCGCAGATCGAGGCACTGTGCGACACGCACGACGTGGTCGCGTTCGATTTGCCGGGGCACGGGTCCAGCCCGGGCCACCCGGCGGATTGGACGCTCGACAACGCCGCGGAAGTGCTGGCGCAGGTCGTTCGGTCCACCGGCAGCGACGGCGCGCACTTGGTCGGGCTTTCCGTCGGCGGCATGGTCTCCCAGGCGCTCACGCTGGCCCAGCCGGGCCTGGTCCGTTCGCCGACCCTGATCGACACGGCCGCCGCCTTCCCCGAGGAAGGGCGGGCGGGCATGCGCGCCCGGGCCAAGATGGCGCGCGAGGGCGGCATGCCGGCCGTCCTACCATCGACGATCCAGCGCTGGTTCACGCCCGAAACGGTGGAGCGGCGCCCGGACCTGATCGACCGGGTCGCGAAGACGCTGCTGGCAAACGACCCGCTGGTCCACGCTGCCATGTGGGACATGATCGCCGCCATCGATTTAGTCTCGCAACTGCACCGTATTTCCTGTCCGACCCTGATCCTCGTCGGCGAGCACGACCCAAGCTCCCCACCCGCCGCCGCGTATATTCTTCAAGAGAATATCGCAGGGGCCGAGATGCACGTCATACCTGGGGCATCGCATATGGCGCCGCTCGAAAAGCCGGACGTGATCAACGGCCATCTTGAGGGGTTTCTCTCGAAGCATCTCGCCCGGGTCATGTAGCATGCAGCAAGTTGCGAGCGGTCCGGCATGGCCGTCCGTGTGCACCCAAAGCATGCCATTCAGAATACGCCGGTGATCCTCGTTCGGACGCCCTGTCCACGGCTTTTCAGGCGGTGGCAGTGATTCTAGACGCCGCCATTGCGCGTCCATCAGCTTTCTTCGTCTCGCCCCATCAATATGAAATCATGCACCCGAAATCTCAGCGGTTTGCAGACGCGTCCTAATGTCTTGATTTACAAGTTCGTGTCGGTGGGTCTTCAACACCTTCCCTGCTTGGAACGAAAGCATCAAGAAGCCGGGGTGCTCGCGTCTGAGCGGGCTAAAGAACATCCGACGGCCAAGCTGCTGGCGGTCTCTCATCCCAATCACTCCACACTTCCTGCTGCTCTCGTATAAAGCGTTGTGCACTCAGCCTCCCAACTCTCCACATCACGCCTCGCATGGTCCGGATGAGACGGCAAACCCGTACTCAGTGCACGAACGTGCTGTAGACTGACGCCTCGAAGCTGAGCAGCGTCTCCAGCACGGCCGGATCGTTCGCCGGCAGGAGCTGCATCATCAGCACCGCGGTGAGCCGCGAGCCGGGGTCGATCCAGAAGAAAGTGTTGTGCACGCCCGCCCAAGCGAGGCTCCCGGCGGCGCGGCCGCCCGGAACGTCGCCCATGTTGATCAGAAAGCTCAGCCCCCATTTCTTGGTGATGCCCGGGAAGAACTCGACCTCGAGCGCCATCTGCGGGTTGTCGCTTCGCAGCTTCGGCACGTCGAGCGCCCCGATGTGGTTCTCGCCCATCAGCTTCATCGTCTCCGGCTTCAGCACCTGGCGCCCGCCAAGCGTGCCGCCCGCAAGCAGCATGCGGCAAAAGGCGAGGTAGTCGGCGGCAGTCGAATAGAGCCCGCCGCCGCCCATCAGGAACTCGGCATCCTGCGGGAACTCGAAGCTGACCGGCACGGCCTTGCCGTCGGACCCGCGGGCATGCGTGCCGACCATCCGCGCCTGCATTGCCTCGCCAGGCCGGAAACTGCTGTTAGTCATGCCGAGCGGGCCAAAGATGTGCTGCTGGAAATACGCTTCGAGATCCTGGCCGCTCACCGTCTCGACAATCCTGCCAATCAGGTCGATGCCAATGCCGTATTCCCAGCGCACGCCCGGATCGAACAGCAGCGGTACTTTTAAAGAATCGTAACGGCAGGTTACGATGCTTGGCAGGCCTGCCGCCTCCACATAGCGGCCGAGATCGGCGTTGAAGATGTCATAGCCGTAGCCGGAGGTGTGGGTCAGCAGGTGGCGTACCGTCACCGCCCGCACCGGCGCTCGCAGGCGCGGCTTGCCGGCGTTGTCAAAACCTTCCAGCACCTGAACGTCGCGCGTGAAGGGCAGCAGCTCGCCGATCGGCTGCTCAAGGCCGATGCGCCCAGCCTCGACGAGCTGCATCGCCGCTGTCGCGGTAATTGCCTTGGTCATCGAGGCGATGCGGAACACGGTGTCGAGCGACATCGGCTCTGGCCGGTTAACCGCGCGGTGGCCGAACGCGCCCTGATAGACGATGCCGGAGTCATTCGCGACCATGCCCACCACGCCGGGCAGCTTGCCGCTCTCGACCGGATCGGTCAGCACGCGATTGATGGCTGCGTTCATGTCCTTTGGTCTCCTGACACGGTTGACCGTAAGCATCCCGCTTCGGGGCGTCCAGATCGTCCAGTGGGCCGCAGAGCAGCGGTTGCCTTGCTGGGGCAGCGACGACCCGCGCCAAGAGCTCACACATCACCTATCGGACAAGACACTGGCCGGGCCATACCGTCGCGTCGAAATCTTGATCGGGTGGGCTAGCGGCCCTTGTCGAGCAGATGCAAGCGATGTCCCATGAACAACGGCAGCAGCATCGCGGGCCGGCCGGCGTGCTGGACCATTGCGGCCGGCAAAACTTCCAGCGTGTCGAACGACGTCCCGAACTGCGTTGTGATCTGGGCCAACGAGGTGCGCGGGGCCACGATGAGAACGTCCTCTCCGGCGTGTTCCCCGGCACTGGCAATCAATCCATACTGCCGGGGATCGGCGCCCAGGCAGATGACCGTCGCCTGGCCGCTCAACGCGTAGTCGATCTTCCCGGCATCGTGCCACCGGATCGCAGCGACGACCAAGCCAGGCCGGCCCAGCAAGCCGCGGCCGGCCAGGTCCGTTCGCAACGATGTCCAATCTACCGCGTCAAGGTCGGGGTCCGTGCCAAGCGCAAAGTCTTCGAACACCTCAGGCAGCCAATTGAAGCGCACCTCGCTCGCGACAAATGCGGCGCCGAACGTAACGGTCACGGCAGTGAGTGCGAGATAGGTGCGGACCCAGCGGCTGTCCCGCCGCCGGCGCCCGATGGCATCGCCGAGCAGCGGGAACAGCATCAGGTAGCCCGGCGCGGCCCAGTGAAACAGCACGTGGCTGTGCAGGGACACGACCAGGAATGTCAGGATAGGCGGCAGCGCCAAGCATGCGAGCAGCCAGCGTGCGGGATCTCGCGGTCCACGCCGAAGGGCCGTTGCGCCGCAGACCACGAGCGGCACCCAGATCCATGGCAGGATGAACAGCGCCTCACCCAGCAAGGTTGTGATCGGCCCGAATGGGTGCATCCGGCTGCTTCCGGCACGGCCGGCTTGGAACAGCAGGGAGGCCCAGCCGTGCTCGGCGTTCCAGGCCAGCACGGGCGAGAATACCATAAGCGCGAGCAGTCCGGCGGCATAGGGATGCGGCCGCCGCAGCCAGCGACGGCCGGCCGGCTCGGTCAGCAGGAACACGATGGCGCCCGCGATGGTCAGCGCGGCGGAGTATTTCGAGAACAAAGCCACGCCCGCCCATAGCCCCGTGCCGAGCCACCAGCCCCAAGCCGCACGCCCACTGGCCGGCAGGGCAGCGACCAGGCAGACGGCGGCACCCAGCAAGGCCGCGATCAACGGCCCGTCCGGCAGCACCCAGGAGCCGTCCGTGATCCCGAACACCGGTGCCGCGTTGAGCAGGGCGGCTGCCCAGAGCCCAGCGCACGCACCGAACAATACGGCCGTCAGACGGAACATCAGCCAGGTCGTGAGCGCGAAAAGCAGGACGAAGGGCAACCGCACGAAGAACGGGCTTTCGCTGCCAGCGACATGGGCAGCAGCCTGAGCCATCCACCAGGCCAAGGGCGGATGGTCAAAGTAGCCGAGCTGCAGCGTCCGGCCAGACGCCACCATGTAGCTTTCATCGATGCCAAGGCCGAGAGCGCCCGCAAAAACCAGACGGGCCAGCAGCGTGGTCAGCATCAGCAAGCCCACGCCCCCAGCCGGCGTATTCACCCATCTCAAAACGATCTTGGCTGGTGTGCGCGACCGCGTGGTCCACGTCGGTCCTGGAGGAGCAGGCTGCTTTGCCGGCCATGCGCCTGGGCCTGGGTTGGACGTTGGCATGACTGCCGCTATCATGGCTTCGTTCCCTGCTTTTCGGCCCGCACCGTAAGCAATATCGCCCAAGGTGCAAATATTGGTGAGATGTGCGATTGCGATTGATGTTGGGCTACGCAATATCGCGCGCCTCCATCACTCACGTGCTATGGCCGTCCCTCGCTGGCACCATCAACTTATTGGACTGAGGTCGCGATAGCGCGCGATAGGGACGGCTGGCATCTAAGTGTTTGGTGCCTGAAGCCGTGATGTCCATCCTGACCTCCAACGACGTCGCGTGCCGTTCCGCGGCACCCCAGTCTACAGCGCAACCTTCTCTACCCGCACTCACTGTGGCGCGAAGTTGTTGCGAGTAGCGCAAGCCACCTCGCCTTCTGTATGGTTCGCTTTGCCGCGGCTATGTGCCCGGCGAAAGGGTCCGTCATGCATCAGCAAGCGTTGAAACGCCTCCCCGTCATGCTGGCGGGCGCGACCCTGGTCATCCTGGCACTGGCGGGGTGCGGGCGTTCCTATCAGACGACCCACTGGAACGGCCGGCGCGGCTACGACGGCAACGGCGATTACGGCTACAACCTCGATGCGCCGCGGCAGGCCGCGGTGTTCGAGGCCCAAGCCAGCCAGAACTACCCGGCGCCAGGGTCCGCCGGCGATCCCTGGGGTCCTTACGTCCACGAAGCCGCCGTTCGTTTCAGCGTTCCGGAGGCCTGGATCCGCGCCGTCATGCAGCAGGAGTCGGGCAGCCGGCAGACCAGCGCGGATGGTTCTCCTATCACGTCGAGCGCCGGCGCCATGGGCCTGATGCAGGTCATGCCCGGCACCTACGACCTGCTGCGGCAACGCTACGCCCTCGGTCCCGATCCGTATGACCCCCGCAGCAACATCCTGGCCGGGACCGCTTACCTGAAGGAGATGCACGCCCGCTTCGGCGCACCCGCCTTCCTGGCCGCCTATAATGCCGGACCGGACCGAGTGGATGCCTACCTGAACGGCAGCACGATGCTGCCGGACGAGACGGTAAACTATGTCGCCGCGATCGGTCCCCGCATTGGCATGGAGGGCAGCTTCGGCGCAGGTGCCTATGGCGGCGGGAGCTACGGCACCGAACTCGCTGCGGCACCAGTCTCCCTCGACCCGGAGGACGCCGCCTATGCCGGTGGCGGCATGACCTGGACCGATTACGTCGCTACCCGGCGCTGACGCGGCGGTTGTCGCCACCTGATCAGCACCTAGGACGCCTTGCATGCTGTGAATGCTGCTGGTGGGTATGTCGACGTGGCGACCTGCCTCTGCTGCTATCGTGCTTCTGAGCTGCACTTTCGGCTCTCATGTTACCTGAGTCCTGGAACTGGGTCATGGGGTTGTCACCGCAGAGCGGGTGGTGGTCGGCAACCCCGCAAACTTCCCTGCCGAATTTGAACCCTTTGCGCGCATCCCCCGTCTCACGCTGAAGCTGGATGCCGGAGCCTACGTGCGCCGGCGGGAAATCGTGATCTCTGCGATCGAGCTGGATCGGCCGGTCGTCCGCGCTGCCTCCACCGAGGACGGACGCGACAACTACCGCTTCGATGTCAGCGGCGCCCTGGCCGGCAGCAAGGATGGCCCGAAGATTGGGACCCTTCGCATCCTGGGCTAACAGAACGGGACCACCTCAGTGGGCTTTCTGGCAGTGTGGGCAAGCAAGGAGCCTCTTGCTATGGTGCGGGTTTATCGGGCCGAGCCGCTGGCGCCTGTCCCGCCACCCAGGAGAGATCACGATGGACGACATCAAGGCATCCGCGGCCAAGCACCACGAGGACGCCGCGCACCAGTTCGACGTGGCGGCGAAGATGCACCACGAAGCAGCCAAGCACGTCGGGTCAGGCAACTTCGAAAAGGCCGAGCACCTCGCCACTTCTGCGGCAGAGGCCGAAGCCGTGGCGAACCGGCACGCCATTGAGGCGCTGGACCTGCACCGCCAGCATACTCAGCAGGTTGCCGACCGGAAAGCCGAGGCGGCCGGCGAGGACGCGGCGCGGGTTGCCAAGCACGAGGCCAAGGCGACGGCCGGCCAATAGGGGAAGCATCGGGAAGCGTGGGGTGACCCGGATGAAAAACCGCGTGCAAACGCAGCACCCCGCAAATTCTGATGCTCTCCAGCATGCTCAGTCGCCGAGCAGCGACGCTGAAGGCGCCAACGGCCAGGACAGCGTTTCCACCGTGCTGATCGGCATCGTTGCGGGCGCAATGCAGCCCGGCCTCGCTCGGATGCACCTGCTGGCGATGTGCATAATGGACGGCACAATCGAGTTTCTTCCTAATTGGGCTGTTCCTTCTGCAGCAATTCTAAATGGCTGATGAGAGGGGTGGGTTTCGCTTTGGCTTGAGGTGTGGTGCAAGCCGGCATGGAGATGCTTGAGACCCTTCTGGATGGCGTGCGTGCGGCGTGCGCTGGTT